>Ga0209408_1000130_pt1 | contig 61461 bp, 70 predicted proteins | sample AD_UKC107_MetaG_FD_184422 | JGI IMG/M metagenome (GOLD analysis project Ga0209408, IMG submission 184422) | Active sludge microbial communities of municipal wastewater-treating anaerobic digesters from Hong Kong - AD_UKC107_MetaG (SPAdes)... | ecosystem: Engineered > Bioreactor > Anaerobic >... | reverse complement strand
CCGAATTATCGAGGCCGCCAGGGCCGTGGGAGTGGAGGCCCGAATCGAGAGGATCGACTTCGAGCTCATAATGAGGCGGATGCACTCGGTCGTGGGCGAAGGCAGGCGGGAGATGGAGCGGTCCGTAAGGGCCAACCAGAACCTGGACTGGTATCGGGGCTGGGGCGAGTTCGTCGGAGATCGCGAGATCCGAGTCGAGGGCGAGACGATCACCGCCCCCCGGATCTTCATCGCCTCGGGGGCGAGGGCGGCGATTCCGCCGATTCCGGGCCTGGCGGAGGCGGGCTACCTGGACAACGTCTCGGTGATGGAGCTGGCGCGGCTTCCCCAGAGCCTGGTCGTCCTGGGCGGGGGATACATCGGCTGCGAGTACGGCCACTTCTTCTCGGCGATGGGAACCGAGGTGACCATCATCGGGAGAAGCCCCCGGCTCTTGGAGAGAGAGGACCCGGAGATCTCCGAGATCGTGGAAAAGAGGCTCCGAGAGCAGACCGACGTCAGGACCGGCCACGAGGCGGTGAAGGTCGAACGGGAAGGGGAGAAGAAGGTGGTCTCCGCCCTCGACCTGGAGACCGACGAGGTCCGGGAGTTTGCGGCGGAGGAGGTGATGGTGGCCCTGGGCAGAAGATCCAACTCCGACATCCTCAAGCCGGAGAAGTCCGGGGTCCAGCTGGACCGCCGCGGCTGGATCGTGGTGGACGAGTATCTGGAGACGACCAGGGCAGGGATCTGGGCCATCGGGGACGCCATCGGCAAGTACATGTTCCGGCACGTCGCCAACCGCGAGGCCCGGATGGCCTGGAACAACGCCTTCGCCGAAGAAGGAGGAAAAGAGAAGGAGAAGATGGACTATCACGCCGTCCCCCACGCGGTCTTCACCTGCCCCCCGGTCGGCGCGGTGGGGATGACCGAGGCGGAGGCAAAAGCCGCCGGCTACAGGGTCCTGGTGGGGAGGGCGAGGTACGGGGACGTGACCAAGGGTTACGCCATGGCCGAGGAGGAGAGCCTGGCCAAGGTGGTGGTCCAGAGGGACACCGGCAAAATTCTCGGCTGTCAAATTGCGGGCTCCGAGGCCCCGGAGCTGGCCCAGCAGGTCGTGTACCTGATGAACGCCGGATATCAGGACTACGGGCCGGTGGCCAGGAGCCTGGTGATCCACCCGGCGCTGAGCGAGGTCGTCAGTAGGGCCTTCGCCAACCTGATGCCGCCAAAAGAGGAGATAGTCGGACCCAGTCCGACGGAATAGTCTGACGGAATAGTCTGACGGACGGCCGGATGGAGAAGATGAACGAGTTTCTGGCCCTCGCCCTGGAGGAAGCCAGGCGGGGAATCGAGAACGACGACGGCGGCCCCTTCGGCGCGGTCATCGTCCGGGACGGCGTCGTCATCTCGCGGGCTCACAATGAGGTCCTGAAGCGGAACGACCCCACCGCCCACGCCGAGATCCTGGCCATCCGGGAGGCCTCCTCAATCCTGGGGCGTTACGACCTCTCCGATTGCGAGATCTACACCACCTCCGAGCCCTGCCCCATGTGCTTTGCCGCCATATTCTGGGCGAGGATCAAAAGGCTCGTCTACGGAACCACCAGGGAGGACGTGGCCAGGATCGGCTTTGACGACAGCCTCATCTACGACGTCATCAGGGGCGAGGCGGAGCTGGAGCAGATGGAGATGATGAGCCTCGATCGGGAGGGGTGCAGGGAGGTTCTGGAGGAGTGGAGGAGAAAGCCGGGGAGGAGGGTGTACTGATGAACATGAGATTTTTATAGAATTTTCAGCAGTTCTGCTGAGACGTTAGACGCCGCTGGTTCTATTAAATCTGTACGGGTGGATTTTGATCTTGTCATCGCAAAGGTTTAGGGCGTTGATCTAATCTATAAAGAGAAAAAAAATGTGTTTCAATGACTTCAATTCAATCATATCTATGATAGGACCGATTGCTGCTCTGTCAGGACTTATGGCAGCGATAATTCTAGCCTATTCTATCTTAGGTATTTATTACAATAGATCAAACGGCGGACGTCTTGTGGAAGTCCGGAAATCTTATAGAACAAAGCCGATCTCTAGGCGCAGGTTAATACAATTAACTTTGAAAAAATAATAATTTTCTGTTGCTCTTTGGGTCTTATTAATTTTTTCTTTTTTTCAATTGATGGGTTACGCAGCAGCATATTATCGTAGATAAGATACATTCGCCGGGATAGTGCCTTCCCTTTTGAGGTTGGAGAGTAATTAGTAGCTAGAGTTGAAGGGGATAAAATTGTCATTAAAAAAATGATATTGAATATGATATCTTTAAAAATCGGGAATTTCTTCTGGTAAGCCAACCCGCATAATGAATCTTGCAAATGCCTGCGATAAATGCTCTTTATATGGAGGCAATAATCGTAGTCGTTTTTCGTGTTTGGCATCCACCCCACCGATCAAGAATTTCAACGGTATGGAATATGCATTCCTAAAATCTACTACTAGATATTTATCTAATAAATCCAAGAGTCCACAATCTGTTAACCCATCTACTTCGCATTTATTTAATAAGTGATACCCGATAATTTCCCCTTTTCGTAATTTATTCCTATCTCCGCTGCTTGTATATTTTCCCATCTCGTCAAGAATCAAGACGGGGCAAACTAAGACATTATCTATTTTATTATTTTGAATGTCACATGATTGACTCATTATTATCATATCGTATTCTTCAATCGAGGTATCGATATCTCCCACACCATCTATCCACTCTTCAGGAATTATTACTGGCCATGAACTAAGTATATCCCCTTGTTCAATTTTATCCGATTTTTCCACTATTTCATACCAAGGATAAACTGTGGATATTGTGATCCCTCCACATGTTTAAATCCAATCTGGATCAACAATGGTAGGTTTGCCTTTCTTGATGGTTTTTATATTAAGGGTTACTTTATAACTCCGAGTAGGTGGAGGTAAAGGAATTGCTATATCATATTCAAAACGATCATCTGGTAAGATCTTTTTTAATCCCGCTAACTTCATGATATCTGCCTCCGTAGTGCTTTGTATATCTATCCTCTCTAAAATCTTATTTGGATGGACCCAATCCATTATCGGATTATCTAATGGCAGTCTATTTCCGGGGCTTCTGGATAACCCTGCGACCTGCATCTGTTTTTGGGTAGTTAGAATAGGCTCAGCGATCCCTATTGGATATGGTACCGATACCCCAACACACACGTCACTAGTATCCATTTTTGTGGTCTCCTGTTATTTCAAACCCCCATTTTACTAAATAATAATATTATTAACACTGCAGATTTTGAAATACTGTTCAATGCGTTGTTTAGTTTTCCTTCTGAAAGTTCATCAAATGATATTTCTAGCGATAGTTGAATTGAATCTGGCATTCCCTCCGGAGGAAGAATTTGGAATGATGCCGGGGCTAATACCAATGCTCTTTTTAATTCCCACATAAAATCTTCAAATTCACTTGTCTCCATGGACCCAAGAATATCTCGATGTTGCCCGGCGATATCAATGCGAGATGCTACAAGGACAAGCCTTGCTATATTCTTCGGTTGTACTACGGTAAACCCTAATCCTCGTTCGGTTTTACCGTTATAAGCAAAATTAAATTCAACCGTAGACTCATCCTTCTCTCGTGGTGGGGAAATAGTAAATCCTCTCCCATCCATCCATTTTTCTATCAAATGTATGGCTTCATCGACATTTTCAACAGGCATATCGATTGTATCCTCCGCTACGAGATATATCCAAGATGAATTAGTCTTAGATCCCATTAACCTTGCATCTATGAAGGCTAAATAGGTTTTCCTCCGGCAAGGTAATCCAAATAGGTTTTCAGGATCTGAAATAATCATATTTATCTATCACGTAAAACTCATATTATAACAAAATATCATTCAATCGTTTTTAATAACTTAATTTTATACCTTGGTTATGATCCGATATGAGGATTGGGAGTGTAACAACTCATAAACGGTTTTCATTTTTGCCTTTCTTACCAGTGTTACTCACCCTGCGCAACAAAAAGGCTCGATTCCCATCAACCGATAACTTGACAGAACCTTCGCCGGAAATCCTGATATAAACCGCCGGCAAAGAGCCGTCCATGGCCGACCCCTACGTCCACGGCTACCACCCGAGGGAGAGCACGCGCCTCCAGGACCAGGCCGCCACCCTCGTCGACCTCCTCCACTCCGACACCTCCTACCCGCCGGGCTCCCTCGTCCTGGAGGCCGGCTGCGGGGTGGGGGCTCAGACCGTCCCCCTCGCCAAAAACAGCCCTGAGGCCAAGATAATCGCCCTCGACATCTCCCGATCCTCCGCCGCCGAGGCGAGGGGGAGGGCGAAGGCCGCGGGGCTCGCAAACGTCCGGGTCCTCCAGGGGGACATCTTCCACCTCCCCTTCCGGAAGGAGAGCTTCGACCACCTCTTCGTCTGCTTCGTTTTGGAGCATCTGCCGCAGCCCGTCGAGGCCCTCTCCACCCTCAAGGAGTTCATCAAACCCGGCGGGACGATCACGGCCATCGAGGGCGACCACGGCTCCGCCTACTTCTGCCCCGACAGCCTCGCGGCCCGGAGGGCGATCGACTGCCAGGTGAGGCTCCAGGAGCGAGCGGGCGGAAACGCCATGATCGGCCGGGAGCTCTATCCCCTCCTCACCCGGGCCGGGTTCGCCGATGTGTCTGTATCGCCCCGGATGGTCTACGCCGACGGGTCCAGGCCCGGGATGGCGGACGGTTTCACCCGGAAGACCTTCACCGCCATGATCGAGGGGGTCCGGGAGGCGGCGCTGGCTGCGGGGATGATGGAGGCGGACGAGTTCGATGCGGGGGTGCGAGACCTGTACCGCACGGCGGAGGAGGACGGGGTCTTCTGCTACACCTTCTTCAAGGCGACCGGAAAGAAGGGATAACCCCGAAGTTTTGACGCTTTGATCGATAACCTCTGCCAGATCGGCCGGAAGATCGGAAAGGTAAATATCCGTCAAGTTAAAACTCGGATACATGATCCGAAACTCCCGCCTCATCCTCGCCCTGGACGTCCTCTCCAGGGACAAAGCCCTCGACCTCGTCTCGACCCTCCGGGACAGAATCGATTACGTCAAGGTCGGCTACCCCCTGATCCTGGCGGCGGGGCTCGAAGTGGTCAGCGAGATCGCCTCGATGGCGCCGGTGATCGCTGACCTCAAGATCGCCGACATCCCCAACACCAACACCCTCATCTCCGAGCAGGTCCTGGAGGCGGGGGTGGCGGGGATCATCGCCCACGCCTTCGTGGGGAAAGACAGCCTCTCGGCCTGCGTGGAGGCGGCCCGGGAGCGGGGCGGCCTGGTCTTCGCCGTCACCGAGATGAGCCACCCCGGAGCCGTCGACCTCATGGCCCCGGCCGCCGAGAGGATGGCCCGGATGGCGGCGGAGTGCGGCGTCGACGGGGTCGTCGCCCCGGCCACCCGGCCCGAGCGGATACGGCTGGTCAGGTCGATCGTGGGCGAGCGGGCCATCATCTCTCCGGGGGTGGGGGTCCAGGGCGGCTCGGCCCGAGCGGCTCTGGCGGCCGGGGCCGACTACCTGATCGTGGGAAGGTCGATCACCGAGTCGCCGAACCCGGCGGCCTCCGCCGAGGCGATCCTGCGGGAGATCCGGTGATTCGCCGAAATCCCTGAAAACTTTTTTATCGTCTCAGCTCCATCTATATCTCATGATAGTGGCAGAGCTTTCCATGATACCCATGGGCACGGGGACCAGCGCAAGCTCGTACGTCCGGGCCGTCCACCAGGTCCTGAAGAAATCGGGGCTCAGGTTCGTTCCGGGACCCATGTGCACCGTCGTCGAGGCGGGGTCCATGGCCGAGATATTCGAGGTCGTAGAGCGAGCCGACCAGGCCCTGGCGGGGATGGGGGTCGGAAGGATCATATCCTCGGTGAAGATCGACCACCGGCTGGACAAGGAGATCTCCATCGAGACAAAGATGGGGGCGATCAAAGATTAGGGGCGGAAATAAGGGTGGAAGTTGAGAGGGAGAGGCGTCGGGAAGAATGGAGGATTAGGGAATCAGTGAGAAAAAAGTGGAAAGAATCAGATCTGAGATTTGAGATTCTGCCCGCACCAATGATTTCTGACGGGATGGTATGGCCTCCGGCCCGCTCACTGGACCGCCTCCTTCACCTCGTCGACGATCTTGCCCAGAAATCCCTTCTCCTTCTTCTCCGGGGGCTTCTCCTTTACCTTGGCGCCCTCGGCCCTCTTCTTCGGCTCCCTCTTTTTCTCGCCGAACTCGGCGGCCAGCTCCTCCAGGAGCTCCCTCTGACGCCCGGAGAGGCTGGTGGGGGTCCTGACGTTCACTCTAACGTGCATGTCTCCGGTGCCGCCGAAGCCGTGAAGCCGGGGGATCCCCTTCCCCTTCAGCCGGAAGACCGACCCGCTCTGGGTCCCCGCCGGGATCTTCATCTTCGCCCTCTTCCCGTCCAGGGTGGGGACCTCCAGGTCCGTCCCCAGGGCGGCCTGGGTTATGGTGAGGGGGGTCTCGTAGAGGAGGTCGTCGTCCTCCCTCCTGAATACAGGATGGGGCCGGACGTTGACGAAGACGTATAGATCGCCGGGCTCGCCTCCGGGCTCGGGGCTCGCCTCGCCCTGGCCGCCCAGCCTCAGGTGCTGGCCGGTCTCGACCCCCGCCGGGATCTTGACGTTGATCTTCCTGGTCTTTCTGACCCTGCCCGAGCCCCGGCACTCGGCGCAGGGGTCGGAGACGATCTGCCCCCGCCCCCCACACTTCGGGCATGTTGTTGAGGTCATCATCTGTCCGAAGGGGGTCTTCTGGACCCTGGTCACCTGGCCCGCTCCTTTGCACTGGTCACAGGTCTGGGGAGTGGTCCCCGGCTTCGCCCCCGTCCCCCCACAGGTGGGGCAGGCCTCCATCCGGGGGACCTCGATTGAAGTATCAAGGCCCGATGCCACCTGCTCCAGGGTCATATCCAGGTCGAAGCGGAGGTCGCGCCCCCGGGCGGGGCCCCTCCTCCCCCCCCGGCCGCCGCCTCCGAAGAACAGGTCGAAGATGCTGCCGCCGCTTCCAAACCCGCCGGCTCCGCCTCCGAATCCGAAGCCCCGGAGGAGGTCCTCGAAGTCGACCCCTCTGAAGATATCTTCCTGGGAGTATCGGCTGTCGATCCCGGCGTGGCCGAACTGATCGTACTGCCTCCTCTTGTCCGCGTCGGAGAGGACGGCGTAGGCCTCAGAGATCTCCTTGAACTTCTCCTCGGCATCGGATTCTTCGGACCGATCGGGATGGTACTTGAGAGCGAGCTTACGGTAAGCGCTCTTGATCTCCTTCTGGTCCGCCTCTTTCCCGACTCCGAGAACCTCATAGTAGTCTCTTTTAGTGCCCGCCACCGGCCATCCTCTCCAGCACCCTCGCCATTAAAGACCTCACGACCTTCGACCGACCTTCCAGCACCAACCTCATTTCTTGTCGTTGACGACCTCGAAGTCGGCGTCGATCGTCTCCCCGGAGGAGGGGCCTGAGCCGCCCTGCTGGCTCTGCTGCTGCTCTTGCTGCTCTTGCTGCTGCTGGGCCGCCCTCTGGTACATGGCCGTGGAGAGCTCGTAGATGGCGTTCTGGAGGGCCTCCGCCTTCTCCTTTATCCTGGTTATGTCCCCGCCGGCCAGAGCCTCTTTCGCCTCCTCGATCGCCTTCTCGATCTTCTCCTTCTGGTCGGAGGTGACGACGTCTCCCGCCTCCTTGAGGGTCTTCTCGGCGGTGTAGACCAGGGTCTCGGCCTGGTTCTTGGCCTCGATCTCCTCCTTCCTCTGGGTGTCCTCGTAGGCGTGCTCCTCGGCCTCTCTGACCTTCCTCTCGATCTCGTTTTGGGAGAGCTTGTGGGGGGCGGAGATGGTGATCGCCTGCTGCTTTCCTGTGGCCAGATCCTTGGCCGAGACGTTGAGAATTCCGTTGGCGTCGATGTCGAAGGCGACCTCGATCTGGGGTATGCCCCTGGGGGCGGGAGGGATCCCCGCCAGGTTGAACCTGCCCAGAGAGATGTTGTCCTTGGCCATGGGCCTCTCCCCCTGGAGGACGTGGATCTCGACGGTGGTCTGGTTGTCGGCAGCGGTGGTGAAGATCTGGCTCTTCCTGGTGGGGATGGTGGTGTTCCTCTCGATCAGCTTGGTGTCCACACCGCCCAGGGTCTCGATCCCCAGGCTGAGGGGAGTAACGTCCAGAAGGAGGATGTCCTTCACCTCGCCTCCCAGCACTCCGCCCTGGATGGCTGCGCCGAGGGCTACGCACTCCATGGGGTCTACTCCCCGCTCCGCCTCCTTGCCCATGAAGTCGCTGAGGAACTTCCTCACCGCGGGCATCCGGGTGGGGCCGCCGACGAGGATGATCTTGTCGATGCCGGATTTTTCGATCTTGGCATCCCGGATCGCCTGGGTCAGGGGTCCGCGGCACCGCTCCAGAACGTCCTTGATCAGCTCTTCGAGCTTCGCACGGGTGATCGTCATCTCCAGGTGCTTGGGACCGGTCTGGTCGGCGGTGATGTAGGGGAGGTTGATCGTCGTCTGCAGGACCGATGAGAGCTCGATCTTGGCGATCTCCACCGCCTCTCTCAGCCTCTGCATGGCCATGCGATCGCCCTTGAGGTCGACCCCGGACTCCTGCCTGAACTTCTCGACCACGTAATTGCTGAGGATCTCGTCCATGTCCCTGCCGCCGAGCTGGGTGTCGCCGCTGGTCGACTTGACCTCGAAGACCCCCTCCCCCACCTCCATGATGGTGACGTCCAGGGTTCCTCCGCCGAAGTCGAAGACCATCAGGGTCGCTTCGCCCTCCTTGTCCATCCCGTAGGCGAGGGCCGCGGCCGTCGGCTCGTTGATGATCCTGACCACCTCAAGCCCGGCGATGGTCCCGGCGTCTTTCGTCGCCTGCCGCTGATTGTCGTTGAAGTAGGCGGGAACGGTGATCACCGCCTTATCCACCTTCTCGCCCAGGTAAGCCTCGGCGTCATCCTTGATCTTTCTCAGGATGTAGGACGATATGTCCTGGGGCGTATAGGATTTTCCAAATACGTTGACCCTGTAGTCCTGACCCATCTTTCTCTTGATCCCGGTTATGGTGCCGTCGGGGTTGGTCGCCGCCTGTCTTCGGGCCGGCTCTCCCACCAGCCTCTGGCCATCTTTGGTGAAGGCGACATAAGAGGGGAAGGCCTTCCCTCCGGCGACGATGCTCGTACCCTCAGCGCTGGGGATCATGGTGGGCTTACCGCCGATCAGAACGGCGGCGGCGGAGTTGCTGGTTCCCAGGTCTATGCCTATGATCTTGGACACGTTATCACCTTCTTGATAATGAACTTCAGAATATTTATCGTTTTTTGGAGACCAGTACCTTGGAGAAGCGGATCGGTCTGGAGTTGAGGGTGTAGCCGCGCAGTACCTCCTCGGTCACCGTCCCCTCTTCGTGCTGGTCGGACTCGACCATCATCAGCGCCTCGTGCCGATAAGGGTCGAACTTTTCGCCCCTGGCATCCATCGGCTCCAGGCCCTCGGTTCTTAAGACGGCCAGAAGCTGCTGGCGGATCTTTTCCATGCCTTCGACGTGCTTTGCGGCCTGATCGAGGCTGTCCATCACCGGCAGAAGCTTGGTTATGATCTTCTCCGAGGCGTATCGAGAGAGGGCCTCCTTCTCCCGGGCGGCTCGTTTCGCGGTGTTCTCCAGCTCCGCCCGGCACCTCAGAAGCTGATCGGTCCGCTCTTCCACCTCTCTCTTGGCCTCCATGAGGAGGCCGGCCATCCCCTCGGGGTCCAGCTCCTGAAGGTCGAGGTTCTCGAGGTCCAGATCCTCAAGCTTGAGACCCTCCATCTCTTCGACCTCCGCGTCGGGCCCTCCAGCTCCCGCCTCTCTGATCTTGCCGGTCCGGGCCGATCCGCCTTGGCCCTTTTTGTCGGAACGCTCATTCGTTTCTTTGCCCTGCTTCGGCTTCATAAACCACCCATTCTCTTCGGGCGCACCAGACGGCCGACGAAGAGTCCTACTCGGATCGGGTCTGGAGAGCGGAAAATTTCCGTCCCCCGACCCGGAATCGATCCGCTCCCTCTACATCATGGGGGGCATCATCGGCCTTCTGGTGTAGTCGTGGGGGCTCTGGCCGGGCTTCGGCTTCAGCCCCTCCACCTTGGCCGCGATGACGTCGTCGACCCGAAGGACCAGGGTGGCGGCGGCTGTGGCGGACTTGATCGCCTGGGTCTTGACCTTGAGAGGCTCCACCACGCCCTGCTCCAACATGTCGACGGCCTTTCCGGAGCTCATGTCGATCCCGTAACCCTTGTTGCCCGCGCCGTGGCTGGAGCGGAGCTCGACCAGGGCGTTGATGGGATCGAAACCGGCGTTCTCCGCCAGGGCCACGGGGATCTCCTCGACGGCGTCGGCGAAGGCCTTGACCGCCAGCTGGTCCCTGCCGGTGATGGTGGAGGCGTACTGCCGGAGCCTCTCCGCCACCTCGATCTCGGGTGCTCCGCCGCCGGGGACGATCTTCTTCGACTCCAGGACCGTCGCCAGAGACCAGAGGGCATCCTCGAGGGCCCTCTCCACGTTATCCCTGAGCTGCTCGCTAGACCCGTGGATGACCACGGTCACCGCCTTGGCACCGTGGCACCCCTGGACGAAGATCATCTTCTTCTCCTTTCCCACCTTCTTCTCCCCAACCAGGTCTGCAGACCCCAGGTCCTCCGCCCTCATCTCCAGGGGATCGGTGACGATCCTCCCCCCGGTGGCGAGGGCCAGAAACTTCATCTCCTCGTCGCCGACCCTTCGCGCGGCGATGATCCCGTGGTTTGCCAGGTAGCGAGAGGCGTAAGCTCCTATACCCTGCTTGCAGAAGACGACGTTCGCCCCCACCTCGGCCATGGCGTCGACCTTCTCCTTGAGGACCTCGTCCTCGCCCTCTCTGAAGCTGGAGAGGCTTTCAGGGCTGGATATGGTGACCTTGGCGTCAGTGGAGAGCTTTTTCAGCTCCAGGGTCCCGTCCAGGAGGGCGATCTTAGCCCCTTCCACCTTCTTCGGCATGTCGGGATTCAGCCTCTCCTTGTCCAGGACGACCCCCTCCACCAGGATCGTATCCTTCACCGAGCCGCTGCCGATCTTGACGAAGCTCACCCTCTCCTCGACATCCACCTTCCCGTCCTCTGCAATGGCAGCGGCGGCATCGACGCAGATCTCGGTGAGCTTCTCCTTGAAGATCTCAATCCCCTTGCCGGTCATGGCGGTCACGGCGATCTTTTTCAATATTTCGCGATCATCCTTGGAGACCTCCGCCGCCATATCCTCCAGAAACTCGTAGGACTTGCTCTGAGCCGCCTTATAGCCCTGGACGATCACCGTGGGATGTACGCCGATATTGATCAGCTCCTCGGCGTTCTCGAGAAGCCCTCCGGCGATGACCACCGCGGTGGTGGTCCCATCCCCCACCTCGTCCTCCTGGGCCCGGGCCACCTCGACGATCATCTTGGCCACCGGGTGCTCGATATCCATCTCCCTGAGGATGGTGGCTCCGTCATTGGTGATGACCACGTCTCCCGTCCCGTCCACCAGCATCTTGTCCATCCCCTTGGGGCCCAGAGTGGTCCTCAGAGCCTGAGCCACCGCCTTTGCCGCGGTGATGTTCCTGCGCTGAGCTTCCCTTCCGGTCTCGCGCTTATGTCCCTCTTTCAGAATGAGTATAGGAGCGTTTGTTAAGCCAGCCAAATCGAGGCCTCCCCTTTCGTTCTGGTCATCAGCAGTTTAAAGTTCTATATAAATATTTCGGAATGCCGCGGAGCGCCGGAGAGCTCAGTATAGAGTCTATATAGGAAAATGCTATATATATGGGTATGGCGAAAGTTCAATCGATTGATAGAACCTGAGAGATCGACGAAGTTCGGGCTTCTGACGGCGGTATTGCTGATCGTGGTGGCGTCAGGGTGCGCGGAAGAGCGGGACAGAGAGAACCTGGTCGTCACCGGCTCAACCACTGTTCTTCCCGCCGTGGAGAGGTGCGCGGAGGTCTTCAACCAGGTCCAGGACGAGATCGGCGTCCAGGTGAGCAGCGGCGGATCAGGTCGCGGAATTCAGGACGTTGCTTCCGGGCTTGCCGACATCGGCATGGCCTCTCGAGAGGTGAAGGAGTCGGAGATCTCGCAGTTCGGAGACCGGTTCACAGAGCACCTCATCGGCTACGATGCCATCGCCGTGGTGGTCAGCAGAGAGATTTACGATGCCGGGGTCAGGGACCTCTCCTCCGAAGAGGTCTCGGAGATATACTCGGGCAAGATCAAGAGCTGGAGGGATCTCGGCGGTCCCGAGGTCATGATTCTGCCTGTGGCGAGGGTTCCCGGATCGGGGACCGGAGATACCTTCAACGAGATGATCATGGGCAGCACCCGTGCCGAGACCGAAGGGGTAGAGGTGAACGCCATGGAGAACGCCGAGATCAAGACCCTCATAGTCCAGAGCGATAAGGCCATCGGGTACCTGGGGATAGGATACGCCAGGACCGGGAACCTGGGAGCCGTGGCCCTGGACGGGGTCAGTCCGACCGAAGAGAACATCAAGAACCAGACTTACAAGCTATCCAGGCCCCTTTACCTGTACACCTGGGACGGCACCAGCGAGGAGGAGGCGGAGTTCATAAATTTCGTCATCGGCCCTGAAGGTCAGAGGATAATGGAGGAGGAGGGCTTCTTTTCGGCCGCGGCCCCCGGCCCGGATGGTCGGGGATGATAACGAGAAATTCTGGGCCGAATGAGGATTTCAGGCCAGACGAGAATTTCAAGCTGAATAAGAATTTTTGGCCGGATGAGAATGAGAAAATTTCGGAGCGAATTTCAGGCCTAATTTTTATTACGGGGTCTTGCGATGCCTTTCAAGATTGAGTCGAAGAACCTGAACCTTTGGTACGGCGAGAACCACGCCCTGAAAGATATATCCATCGGCATGCTCGAGAATCGGATCACGGCGCTGATAGGCCCTTCTGGGTGCGGAAAGTCCACCTTCATCCGCTGTCTCAACCGGATGAACGACCTCGTCGACATCGTCCGCATCGGGGGCGAGGTCCTCTACAACGGGGTCAACATCTACGACAAAGAGACGGACGTGGTGGAGCTTCGAAAGAACATTGGGATGGTCTTCCAGAAACCCAACCCTTTTCCCATGTCCATTTATGACAACATCGCCTATGGACCCCGGATCCACGGCGTGAAGAACGTGGACAGGATCGTGGAGGAGAGCCTCAGAAAGGCCGCCCTCTGGGACGAGGTCTCGGACCGCCTGGATAAGCCGGCCATGGGGCTCTCCGGTGGTCAGCAGCAGAGGCTGTGCATAGCCAGAGCCCTGGCCATGAAGCCGGACGTCATCCTCTTCGACGAGCCCTGCAGCGCTCTGGACCCCTTATCCACGGCGAAGATCGAGGAGCTGATGGACGAGCTGAGGGGATCGTACACCCAGGTGATCGTGACCCACAACATGCAACAGGCAGCCCGGGTCTCCGATTGCACTGCATACTTCCTCCTGGGCAAACTGATCGAGTTCGGCGAGACCAAGGAGATCTTTGAGAGCCCGAAAGAGAAGAGCACCGAGGATTACATAACGGGCCGGTTCGGATGAGCCGATTGAGGAGAAACGGGAGAGATGAGTCCCTATAGAGAGCGTTATCACAGGGAGCTCGAGGAGCTCAAGATCGATGCGGAGAATCTGGTGGATCTGGTCGGCCAGGCGGTGGCCAGGTCGGTGGATGCCCTCCGCGAGTACGACGTGGATAAGGCGCGAGAGGTCATCAGAGACGACCAGACCATCAACGACCTCAGCCTGAGGATAGAGAAGCGGTGCATGCAGCTTCTGGCCCTCCAGCAGCCCATGGCGAAAGACCTCCGGCTGATCGTCACCACTCTGAAGATCGATATCGATCTCGAGCGGATCGGCGATCTTGCGGTGGACATCGCCCGGATCGTGGTCCACTCCAAAAACAAGGTCCACGTCAAGAACCTGAAGAACATACCGAGGATGGCGGAGATTGCGGTGGAGATGCTGGCCCAGGCCAACCTTGCCTTCAAGGAGAACGACGCCGACCTGGCCCGAGAGACGACGAAATGGGATTACGAGGTGGACGCCCTCTACCAGAAGGTTAGAGACACCCTCCTCAAGATCATCGGAGGAAACCCCGACCTGATCGAGGATGCCACCCCCCTCCTCCTGGCCAACAAGCACCTGGAGAGGATCGCAGATCACGTCTGCAACATATGCGAGAGCATCATATACATGGTCGAGGCGAAGCGAGAACATCTCAACTGATTGAGCGGTTTTTATGGAGACCAGAAAAGTACAGCGGACGGGAAAGTCGACCTTCATCGTCTCTCTACCCAAGCTCTGGGCGGTGAAGAACGACATCCAGCCGGGCTCCCTGATCTATATAAACCAGAGCGAGAACGGAGCCCTGGTCCTCTCCCCCGACAGGTCTGAGAGGGATCTGACCACCAGGCTTGAGATCGGAGACAAGGTGGGCGACCCTCTGATAAGGGACATCATCGGCTGCTACGTCTCCGGGTACAGGACCATCGAGGTCGCCTCCGCCCACATGACCGCGGACCAGAAGAGGGACATCCACTCGATCGTCCAGAAGCTGATCGGCCCGGAGATCCTGGAGGAGACGGTGAACAAGGTCTTGATACAGGACCTCATTGACCCGGAGGAGCTCCAGTCGGAGCGGGCCCTGCGCAGGATAAAGACGGTGGTGAGGTCCATGATCCAGGACGCCCTGGGCTCCATGTTGACCAACGACCGGGAGATGGCCGCCGACGTCATCCAGAGGGACGACGACGTGGACAGGCTGTACTTATTGGTCTCCCGCCAGTTCACCGAGATCCTCCGCTCCGGTTCGGTAAAGCAGGAGTCCCTCGACCCCATCACCGCCTTCAACTACACCAGGGCCGCTACGAACCTGGAGCGGATGGCGGACCACGCCTCCAGGATCGCTGACATGATCCTCAAGTGCGACTGCACCCTTCCCGCCCAGATCATCGAGGAGATGAGCCGGATATCGCCCCAGCTTCTGGGCCTGGTCGAGGACTCGATATCATCCCTGGTCCTGCTCAACTCGGGCAAGGCGAACGAGGTGATCGAGCTCTCCCGGCAGCTCAGAAGACAGATCAACACCATGGTATCGGCCGCCAGCTTCTCCGACGAGCACGAGGACGCCCTGCTGAGGATGGTGGCCACCAGCATCGAGCGTATGCTCGACTACATCAAGAACATCGGCGAGCTGGCCATAAACCTCAGCCAGACCGCGCCCCAAATCGAGGCCAAGTAGGTGGCGCTCCCCTCTGCCCCTTCCGCCGAAGTGAGGAGACGCCTATTCTCGCTCCAGGACGATATCGCGTCCAGGATCGTCCCGGAGGACCGCTTCTCAGAGGAGGTTGTCGCCGGGGTCGACCAGGCCTTCATATCCGGAGACGAGGGCAAAGAGCTGGTGGTCAGCGGGGCCGTGGCCCTCGACTCATCCCTCAGGCTCGTATCCAGATCCTGGGCGGTCCTGGAAACGACTCTTCCCTACCTTCCCGGACTCCTCTCCTTCCGGGAGGGCCCCGCCGCGATGGAGGCGGCGAAGAGGCTGGATATTGCCCCCACCGTCCTCTTCGTCGACGGCTGCGGGATCAACCACCCTCGGAGGGCGGGGCTCGCGAGCGCCATAGGCGTCGCCCTGGACATCCCCACCGCGGGCGTCAGCAAGAACGTCCTCTGCGGCACCTTCGATCCTCCGAGCGCCGTGGGGGACGCCTCGCCCCTGGTACATCGGGGAGAAATAGTGGGGTACGTCCTCTCATCCAAAAAGAGGTGCAGACCGATCGTGGTGGCCCCGGGCCACCGGATTTCGGTCGAGTCTGCCCTGGACCTGGCCCGGCGGCATCTCCGGGACCACAAGCTTCCTGAGCCCTGCTTCCTGGCTCATCAGCAAGCAAATCTGGTGAAGCGCCAGATTTTGAGCGGAGAACTTTCTCTATAATCCGGGGCCCGTCTTCGCTAGCCCTGAGATATGTCTCCAAAGACTCCTTATTTCTGGCAGATCTTCCTTTCGATGAGAAGGAGGTCCCGTTTGAGGTCGACGCCGGAGCTGTAGCCACCGATGTCTTTCGATCCCACCACCCTGTGGCAGGGTATGATCAGAGGGAAGGGATTTTTTCCAAGAGCCTGGCCCACCGCTCTAGCGGCTTTGGGTCTTCCGATCCTCTCGGCCACCTGGTCGTAGGTCATCGTCTCGCCGGGAGAGATCCTGGAGGTGACCTCCAAGACCTCCCTCTGAAACTCGGTGAGACCCATGAGGTCCAGCTCCAAGCCGACCGGCTCTCCCTTCAGCCAGCATCTCAGAATGGCCTCTTCATCCTCCGGCGGGATCGGATGCTCCGGCATCCGGGCGGAGAAGCCGATCTTCCTGACCAGGCCGTTGCACCTCTCCAGCAAGAGGTAGAGCCCCAAAGGCTCCAGGAAGAAACCCTCAGCGGATTCGACAGCCTCCGGAAGAGACCGCCTCCTCGACAGCCTGGAGGCCGTATCGTCTCTATGGCCCATCACATCTTGGGAAGTCTCGGGGCAGCCTGAAGCTTCGGTGAGACGGCTCTCGATCTTAGCGGTCATGGTCGCTTCCCGGTATTTCCGATCATGGGCGCTTCCCGGTCATATCCAGGATGGAGGGGCGGGATCCCATCTCCACGATCTCTGTACTCAGTGACTCCGTATCCAGGATCGCCACCGTCTTCCGACCGGTGAAGTGGCCCCAGACCTCGCCGGGGTTGATCATCAGCGTTCTTCCGGGAACGACCCTCACGTGGTGGTCGTGCCCCCGGACCACGACGTCGTAGCGGCCCGAATCCACCAGAGCCCTCGCCAGGGGCTCGTAGGTCCCGTGGAGGAGGGCGATCCTCCTGCCGTCGGCCTCCACCTCGCCGAAGTCCTCGAGAAACTCGCCCCCCACCCTTGCGAAGTCGCGCTTGAGGCCGACTCGATCACCATCGTTGTTCCCGTAGACGAGTTTGAGCTCGCCAGCCCACCCCTCGAAGGCGTAGCACATCCCCGGGGCTATCACGTCGCCAGCGTGGAGGATCATCTCCACCTTCCTTCTCTTGAAGATCGCCACCGCCTCCATAAGGCCGGGGAAGTTGTCATGAGAGTCGGATAATAGACCAATCAGCATGGTATCACGAACCGGTGAGAGTCAGATAATAGATCCATCAGCATGGTATCACCAACCTTTGGCAAGGATTGTGTGCCTCAACGGCCCAGGAACAGACTGTGATCCTCATTTATAGCTTTCGACGCCCCGTCTCCAGAAAGGATATGCGCCAAGCCCATACTAATCGAAAGGGCTAAATACGAGAATGGCTTTGCATCGTTGGACCCGCCTTAACTCAGCCTGGTAGAGTGCGCGGCTGTAGTAGGTTTCGCGCCAGAAGGCGCACCGTGCGGCTACCGCGATGTCCCCGGTTCGAATCTGGGAGGCGGGACCTTGCTTTGAGTCCGGATAGTGTAGAGGCCTATCATGAAGCCCTGTCGAGGCTTCGACCCGGGTTCGACTCCCGGTCCGGGCGCTGAATGGGGGCGCAAGCATCGAAATTTGCGCCCTTCTCTTCTGACCCCTTCTCCAGCCAGTGAGGGGATCTTCACCTCATGGATTCTCGTAGCAGTTCAATCGAAAAGTTTATTACTAAATGACATAATCTCAGCTTGTCGTGTAAATCATTTCCATCTATCCATCAAAGAACCGCGACCAAGTCCCGCTATCAGGCGGTGAGACGCACGACATCACCGCTTGCCTTGCGGGCAGAGGAGGTGCCCCGACCCCTCGGTGGGGCCGGGGCATCCTTCGATTTTACAATCGTTCACCCTTTTGACGAGAAACCCCCGTCTGCTCCCTATGAGCATCCCGCGAGAAACGTCCCTCATGAAAATCCCTCAGGTTTCATCCCGGGTATTCTTTACCATCCGCATCTTCGATTTTCCGCCCATCATGAGCCCAATTTCGTCTCCAGCTCCTCGATCCTCCTCTTCAGGGACCTGATCTTCTCCTCGAAGAGCTCCCTATCGACGCTCCGCTTGGTGGTGAAGATCTCCAGAAGCCTGATCAGGTCCTGAGTGGATTCGTCCTCCGAGAACCAGGGATGGGATGCCGAGAGCCCCTCCAGCTTCTCCTCCAGAGCCTCGTAGCTCTCGATCAGGCGGTCACCGGGAGAATCCCGGTTCTCCTGGAGGAGGTCGAGGGGTCTCATCAGGCTCTCCAGGCACCTGTAGTACTCCAGAAGTCCCTCTGCCGGAAGTATTGGAGGGGCCATCTCCATCTCGATGGGCTCGCAGGGCTTCGTGATCTGCTGGAGTTTTTCGCACCACCTTGCCCAATAATCAGTCATATGCGGAATTCCTCCAGCAATAAAGTAAGTCCGTTACGTACTTATTTCTATCGGATATTGCAGGTGATGCCGAGATCTGCTTCCTGTAATTGGGATAGAAGAAGGGCGGTGATACCTCGAGTTTTTAGATCCCGTGTCCATGGGGCGGAGCCTTCGCCTCCCCAAACCGGCGAAAATGGTCCGCCGGGACCGGCTCATCAAACTTCCCGGCCTCTCGTTCACGGGAACTGGCGGGCGCAGGTCCTGGTCTTGCTGGCGCAGCGGCTCGACCAGAGCGGCCCATCCGTCGGGACCGGCCCCCCTTCCCTGAAGTTGTAGAGCCTCCAGCCGATCTTCATCCCGTCTGAGACGGCGAGGCTATCGGGCATCTCCATGGGGATCCGCCAGCCAGCAGAGCCCCGCTCGAATACGTAATAGATCCAGGCGTGGTCGGAATCGTTGGAAAAACCGTCGATGGCCGTCACCATCGATCCCAAATGGCCGGTGGCGCTCTCGTCCGAAGTGACGACGACCTCAGCCGAAGCCCTCAGGGCGTCGAGGACGGAAGAGCCGGAGGCGAGCTGAACCTTCTGGTGCCTGATCCTATCCTCCCCATAGTTTATGGAGACGAAGGCCTTGATCTCGCCCTCGCCGCCTCTCTTCCGGCCGAAGAACATCTGCTGGTGGGTTGGCCCGATGATACAAGACCTTACCGGCTGGGGTCTCTGGGCCCGATCTGATGGGACCGCAAACTCAAGACCTGCCTTTGTCCTCAGATCCTCATCATCCTCGGGCCTCAACCCGGGATCTGGGGTAGCTTGCCGAAATAAAAGCATCGGGCCGAAAGAAAGGTCGGGAAGGTCTGGCCCGAAAGGAGGTCATGCCGTAATAAAGTGGAGACGAAAAGAGGTCAGACCGAAAGAAGGTCAGACTGAACGGGGTCCGGGCCAGAAGGAGTTTTCTGGCCCACTAGGAGTCTAAGACTTGATGTACCTGTTCTTGAAGTAGGAGTACTCGCCCAGAGCCTTTCGGATCGTCTCCCTCGCCCTCTCCCCTTCGGCCTCGCCGCCGCAGCAACGCGACGCCACCTCGCCCAGGAGCTCTTCGGGCTCGTAGTTGAAGAACCGGAGAAGCTTATCGCAGACGTCACCACAGACGACCTTCGATATCCTCCAGCCGTCGTCCTCCACAGTGACGTGAACCTCGTTGACGCAGCCGAGAAGGTTGTGAAAGTCCCCCAGAGTGTCCTGGTACGCCCCCAGAAGGAAGGTGCCGAGGTGGTAGTCCTCGTCGGCCCTCAGATCGTGGAGGGCTATGAAGTCGGCGTTCTCCCCGGCAAAGGACCTGATCTCGCCGTCGGAGTCGCAGGTGATGTCGGCGATCGTCCCCCGGACCCTCGGTTCCTCGCCGAGCCTGTGCAGGGGCATGATGGGGAAGATCTGCTGGACCCCCCACATGTCCGGGACCGACTGGAAGAGGGAGAAGTTTCCTATGTACTTCTTGCTCAGAAGCTTCTTCAAGCTCTCAAACTCCTCGGAGTCGTTCTCGTCGGCCTCGGCGAAGGAGGCCACCTTCTGGCAGACCTTCCAGAAGAGGAGGTCGCCCTTGGACCTCTCCTCAAGGCCGATGTTTCCCAGGTTGAAGGCGTCGAAGAGCTCCTCGCGGTAGTGGAGGGCGTCGTGATAGAACTCGGGGTAGTTCTCCAGGTCCATGTTCTCCAGGGCCTGGCGCATGTCCTCTATCTGGATGGGATCGTCCTCGAAAGGCGTGACCTCCACCCCCTCCTTGGAGTTCTTCTTTCCGATCACCTTGAAGGCGAGGAAGGAGTGGTAGGCCGCGATGGCCCGGCCGCTCTCGGAGACGATGGTGGGGCAGGGGACTTCCTCCTCGTCGCAGGTCCTCTGGAGGGTGTAGACGACGTCGTTGGAGTACTCCTGGAGGGTGTAGTTGGCGCTGGCGGGGGTTGCGGTCTGGGTCCCGTCGTAGTCGACGGAGAGGCCGCCGCCGACGTTGAAGTACTCCACCTCGGCCACCTTTCTCACCTTGGCGTAGATCCTGGCGGCCTCGTTCATGGCGATCTTTATCTTCCGGATGTCCGTGATCTGGGAGCCTATGTGAAAGTGGAGCATCTTCAGCCGGTCGATCATCCCGTTCTCGGAGAGGATCCGGATCGACTCCAGGATCTCGGCGGTGGAGAGGCCGAACTTGGAGAGCTCGCCGCCCGACTCCTCCCACCGGCCGCTCCCCCGAGAGAAGAGCTTCGTCCGCAGGCCCAGGATCGGCTTTGCCCCCAGCTCTTTTGAGCACCGGAGAAGGTCGAATATCTCCTCGAAGATGTCGATGACGATGACGATCCTGTTCGTCTCGCCGAACTTCAGGGCGAGCTTGAGGTAATCCTGGTCCTTGTAGCCGTTGCAGATGATCAGGGCGTCGGGGCCCAGGCCTAAAGAGAGGGCCGCGAGAAGCTCCGCCTTGGTCCCCACCTCCAGGCCGACGTTCAAATCCCTTCCGCCGCTGACGATGTACTCCACAACTTCCTTTTTCTGGTTCACCTTCATGGGGAAGACGAGCCGATATCCGCCCCGATAGTCCAGCTCCTCCATGGAGGCGAGGAAGGCGGCGTTGATCTCCTGGAGCCGGTCTTCCAGGATCTGGGGGAACCGAAAGAGGATGGGAAACTGGACGTTCCCTGCCCCGTTGATCTCGTCGACGATCTCCATGATGTCCACCGCCCCCCCCGCCTCCTTACGGGGCGATACCGCCAGGTTTCCCCGCTGGTTTATGGTGAAGTAGCCGTTGCCCCAGCCTTCGACGCCGTAGAGGCTGACCGAGTCGTCAATCGTCCACATCCATCCTCCTCCCCCAGAAACCGGCCAGACCGACCCGCATCCGTTCCGCATACTCTTCCATTTTGAACCAGTTAGTGATGCTAAAGTTAGTGCAGCTTAATATCGTCATCAGATCATCAACTCCTGAGAGCCGGGTCCGAGTTTGAGCTTCGAGCTCCAATCCAGCATGAGCCTGGCATTGAGGGCCATCGCCATATATAAAACTTCGACCTCGGCAATTTTTATAAAATAAATCGCCGCGGGTGACAACGTTTAATAGTCCGTGGACCACCCTTGATCGCGGGATGAAGATGATGGCTGAAGATCACGACGATCGCTCCGGAAGCCTGGAGGAGCTCGCCACCACCATGGGGATGGAGGACCGGAGCGTCTACAGGCTCGCGAGGGACATGGCACGGCTCGGGTTTCAGGCTGGCCAGCTCGGCCGCTCGGTGGAGGCCTGGGAGAGGATGCTCGCCGAGGAGGAGATCACCATATTCCTGGGCCTGGCGGGAGCGATGGTCCCGGCGGGCCTCCGGAAGCTCATAGCCACCATGATATCGAAGAGGATGGTCGACTGCGTGGTGAGCACCGGGGCGAACCTCTTTCACGACCTCTGCGAGGGGCTGGGGGTGGTCCACTATCGGGGCGACCCTCACGCCGACGACTCCACCCTCAGAGAGGAGGGGATCGACCGGATATACGACGTCTACGTCTCCGAGGCAGGGCTCCAGAGGGGGGACCGCTACATCGCCGAGTTCGCAAAGACCCTCGATCTTGGCAAAAGCTACTCCTCGCGAGAGCTGATGGAGATGATCGGCAGAAAGATGCCGGAGGATACCATCCTCGGCAGCGCCAGCCGGGCAGGGGTTCCCGTATTCGTTCCCGCCCTCTCCGACAGCTCCATCGGGATCGGGATGGTCCTGGCCTGGAGGGAGGGACACCGGATCGTCGTCGACCAGATCAAAGACGTCGACGAGATCAGCTCGATCACCGAGAAGTCCTCTCAGACCGGCGTCGTCTTCGTCGGGGGAGGCGTCCCCAAGAACTTCATCCAGCAGACCAAGGTGGTGGCAGACCTCTGCGGCAGGTACCGGGGCGGCCACAACTACGCCATCCAGTACACCATCGACTCCCCCCACTTCGGTGGGCTCTCCGGCTGCACCTTCAGCGAGGGGGTCTCCTGGGGAAAGATATCCAGAGAGGCCAGGATGATCCAGGTCTTCGTCGACGCCACCATCGCCCTGCCCTTAGTCGTCCACGCCCTGGAGGAGAGTGGGACCCGGCGGAGGAGGCCGCCCCGTTACTCCTGGGAGGCGGAGGAGCTGGTTCTCTCCTATGAGGAGAGATGATTAAATATGGGCAATAAAAATAGGACAATAAAACAGGGGCAATAAAACAAGGCGATAAAACAGGGCGATAAAATAAGGATCGCCGAAGAGGAGAAGGCCGAAAAGAGAGAAGAGGGCTGGGCCCTCAGAGCCCCGTCGCGCTGGCCAGCTGGAGGCTCTCGGCGCGGTCGTTGTTCCCCTCCACCAGCACCACCCGGCTGCCGTCGTTCCAGAGGTAGATGTACTTCAGCTCTTTTCCGACCTTATCCCTGATCTCGGTGACCTGGCGGCCGTTGACCACGGCGGTGCTGAACCGATCAACTCCCGCGAAGGGGGGGTTCTCGAAGTCGGGCTGGGCCATGTAATTGGCGACGGCGGCCTCTGCCATCGATTCGCTCTGGCAGTCGATCACCTTAACGATGGCGTCGTAATCCCTGCCCATCTCGCCCCAGCGGTACTTGCCCACGGTGGCCTCCACGGTGCCGATCTCCTCATCTCCCCTGAAATCGGCGATCTCATCTTCCATGTCGATGCCCGGAGTCGATTCGTCGATGACGACGATGAGGGAGAAACCCTGGGGAAGGTTCTCGGTGGGCACCCCGGCAGCCTCGCCTCCAGCCTTCTCATCGTTCAGGCAGCCGGCGGCCATAATCGCCCCGGCGATGAGCAGCATGCAAACCGCGTACTTCAGGCTCATGAGAGCTAGAAGACCAACTTTTGGCTGATAAAGGCTTTGCTGAATCGGCGACGAATCATGATCCCCGACACCAAGAGCCATCTTATTAGTCGGGACCCAAGTCGTTCCAGGGTCCATCCAATTCTGATCATCACAAAGCCGACTTTGCAGGCCCAAAGATCGAGATATCGATCACCATGCCCGCAATTAAGGCGAGGGCATGGATCAGAAAAAGTACATATATGGGGACTATGCCGGCTCCAAGAACGCCTTCTGGCTGGTGATGTTTACCTCGACGATCCGGCCCTTGGCCTCCCTGGTCCTGCCCAGGATGTCCTCCATCTGGACCCTGTCGCCTCTGGTGACCAGGACGACGACGCCCTCCATCAGACACTCTTTCTCGCCCTTCATGTAAACGGATAGCTCGCACATAATCGTTCCCTCGAAAAATCCCCTTTGTTTCGAAAATTTAAGTAGCAGGCGGACCCGGTGGGATTCGAACCCACGACCCCCGGGTTAGAAGCCCGGTGCTATATCCTGGCTAAGCCACGGGCCCGCTACATCGTCGAAATCGAATCTAATCCAAATCTAAATCGAATCCAGTCGATTCGAATTAGTCTCAGGCCGCCTCTGGGACCTTCTGGCCCAGGGACACCTTGAGCTGATCCTGGAGCTGGGTGAACCGCTTCTGGATCCGCTCCTCCTGCTTGGCGAGGGTCTTTAGCCGAAGGTCGAGGACCTCCTTTTTGTCCTTGAACTCCTCGATCAGCTTGGCCCGATCGGCCTTGAAGAGTACCTCGCCGACGCTCTTATAAATAACCGCTCCTTCGTCGCTCGCCTCGAGCTCCTTGACCGCGGACTCCGTCTCCCGGATCATCATCTCTATCTGGTTTTTCTGGCCCAGCAGCGCCTGAGCCTGCTGCTGGAGCTGCTGGAGCTGTGCTATCTGGTTTTGTACCTGGGGTGGCAATTCGGTGCTCATACCTTCACCATCTTGATTGCTATATCGACCAATCTGATCCAAGTGTTCAGGGCGGCCCTGAGGGATACCACGTCCTCGCTCTCGATCTTAAGGCGGATCCCCTCTTCGCAGGCCGCAAGGAGAACCTCGCTCCTTGAGATCCGGTCCTCGGCCTCGGGGGCCAGGGCAGCGAGGATCTGGCCGGGCTCCTCCACCTCGAAGACGATCTCAGCTTCGCCCCTCATCTATTCATCCCGACCTCAGCCTTCCCGTTCAGCTCGACCTGTTCAGCCTGAGGATCAGCTCTCCGCCGTCGAGAAACTCGATCTGGCGGCCGACGACCTTGATCGCCCTTCCTGCCCCGGCTTCGGCCGAAAGGCCCAGGCCGAAGAACTCCGCCACATCGCGGGCGACCTTCCCGGTGCCCACCACCACCGGCATCTCCGCCGTCAGCCTCCTCGATCCGCCCTCGACGGCTACGGTGAAATGGAGGACCATCTCCTGGCCCCCGGACCGTCTGGCCAGGCCGGCGGGGTTTCCGTGCTCCTCGACCACCACCAACCAGGTGTCCCCGTCGTCGAGGCCGGTCTTGCCGCGGGTCATGTACTCAGAGCCGAAGAAGCTGGCCAGGGTTCGGGCAAGCCTCCTCGTCCGGGGCGAGGGCTTCCTGGAGGTGGAAAACCTCATCAGACCGCTTTCATCCTCTTGACGGTGGTGGGCCTCTCCTTCATGAGGATCCGATGGCCGCAGTAGGGACACCTGATGCCGCTGTACTCATAATCGACCTCCACGGTCTTCTTGCATCTGGTGCACCTGTAGGCCACGCTATTCAGCCTCCACAGCCCTCTTGACGGACCGGGCCACGGACTGGCCGACGGAGGTCACGGGTATGTAGGTTCCACCGGCGAAGGTGTGCCCGCACTTGGTACACCTCCAGATTCCGGTTCCCTCTCTCTTCACCCGGATCCGGCCGCAGACGGGACAGTCATACCTCTTCTTGCTCCTCTCCTCGATATCTGCGACCAGCTTTCGGATCTTCCTTCCATACCTGGGCCCAAACCTTCCGGCGGACCTGGTCTTCCTGCCCTTCTTGAACTTCTTGACCATGATTATACTTCCAGAAACTTCTCCCGGATCTCCCTAGCCCTCTCACATGCTATATCAACGATGCGGTAGATGTGATCCTGGCTCAAGAATCCGGGGCCGCTCTTCTGCATTCCACACACCGATCCGTCGGCGGTGGTTATAACCGTAAGCTTCGTGTCCGCCACCGACTCCTCGTCGGTGTCGGGATCAAATATCGTGGCGTCGCCGAACTCGACCGCGGTCGTGGCCACAGGGATGTCCTTCACCGGCAGAGGGTAATCCTCGCCGAGGTTGTACTGGGCCGCGGGGACCTTGGCCGTCATCAGGGCCGCGATCGCGCCCAGGCTTGAGGCGTCCATGAGGTTTCCGCAGTCGTCGAGGATGTGGACGTCTATGAATACTATCCACACCTTCTCACCAGGAGCTATGCAGAGTGCCTCCAGATCGATGGCTCCCGACTCCCTGACCCCCCGATCAACGACCCGCGCCAGCTCGATCCCCACCTCGTTGGGAGGTCCGGGCTCGAAGTTGGGGGAGGCGAGGGGGACGAGCTCCGCGTTGGTGATGATCACGCCCTTGTTGGGGGTGTCCGAGAAGGGCTCTCCAGGCTGGATCTTCACCCCTACCATCACCTGGGTCTTTCCCAGCCTGACCAGAGCGCTGCCGTCGGCCTTCCTGATCGGCCCCGTCTCCAGATTGATATCTCTGTACTCGTCGAAGGCCCTGCCGTCGGCCCTCTCGCCTTTGAGAACCAGGTGGTAAAGGTAATCCTTCCTGATCTCCGCCATCACCACGTCACTCATGAATCTCGTCCTCCGCCAAGGCGGGAGCCTGGTCGCAGCTCCCGGACCCGCTTATGGAGCTGTACCTATCGACCAGGACCTTCCTCTGGATCTCGTATATCTGCTGGCATCCCGTCTTGGCCAGCTCCAGGGCGCGCCTGAACTCCTCGGGAGCGAGCCGCCCGTCCATCTGCAGAAGGGTGATATCCCCGCCGGGGGTCATGGCGATGGGGACATCCGCCTCCCCCAAGTTGTCCTCGATCTTCATGGGATCGAGGACGATCTCGCCGTCGACCTTTCCCGCAGCGCAGGAGGAGATCAGGCTTTTCATGGGGATTCCGGCGTCCGCCAGGGCCACCGAGGCCGCGTTGATGCCGGCGGTCCTGGTGCCGGCATCCGCCTGGAGAACCTCGACGAAGATGTCCACCACCGACTTCGGGAAGTAGGATGTCAGTATGACCGGCTCCAGCGCCTCACGGCTCACCTTGGAGACCTCGTAGCTCCGCCGGTCGGGACCGGGTCTCTTCCTCTCCTCTACGGAGAAGGAGGCCATATTGTATCGATACCGAACTATCGCCCGGGTGGCCTCCTGGAGATGCCGGGGATGAACCTCTCGAGGGCCGTAGACGGCCGCTATGACCTTGTTGTCGCCCATCTCCATGTAGCAGGAGCCATCGGCTCGAGCCAGGACGCCCACCTCCATCTTGATGGGGCGAAGCTCATCGGCCCTCCTCCCGTCGAGCCTCAATCCATCTTTGAAAAATGATACCTTCTCTTCCATGCCCATCAACTTCTGGCCTCCTTCTCAGCTCTCAGAAACTCCGTTATCCTGTCGGTGAGCCCCGTAGTATGAGCCTCTTTCTCTATGATGAGGATCGTCTTCAGGGCCAGGTCCATGTCGTCATCGTTGCCGTCGACCCAGATCCTGCCGTTCTGCCCCACGAAGAGGTTGCAATTGAGCTCCTTTTTGAGCATGTTGATCATGGAGCCGCCTTTCCCGATCAGCCTGGGGACCCTGGTGGGGCTTATCTCCGCCACCCGTCCTCGGGTCAAGATGCCGAGCCGCCTATCGTTCATGGTCAGCTCGACCTTCATAGTGGAGTCGACGTCCTTGACCCTGGCCATCACCGAGCTGCCTATCCTCAGGAACTTGGACATCTCGTTCATCTCAATCTTCCTCGGAAGCTCGGATATGTGGAGAAGACCCTCGTAAGGCGAATTTATGTTTATGATCCAGTTTGAAAAGACGATGTCCTGGACGGTGCCTATAACGGTATCGCCCGGTGAGGGGACGTACTTTCCTGCCAGGGGTATCACTCGCACCTTATCCTTGTAGCTGCTGGCCATTCCGTAGAGGAGCGAGCGGACCCGTCCGTCCTTTACGTAAGTGCCCTCCCCCGCCTTCTTGGGGTCATCGGAGAGATGGTCCCCGGGCACAACCACATCGCGGTCCTTATGATCCATTCTAAAATCCTCGATCAAATCGTCATCGTTTCAATAGCTTCGTCTCGGCATCGCCTTTGGAGAGCCGGTTAACCAGGCTGTAAAACTCGTTCTGAAGCCCGGCCGGAAGCCGGACCACGCCGATCCACGACCCATCGTTCTGCCACTGCTCTTTCTGGAGATTTCCGAATGTGGCGATCTCGCCGTAGGCCTTGGGAGCGTAGGGCGGCGGTATCTTCACGGCCACGTCCACCTCTTCAAACCTGATCGGTATGATGGGCCTTATGGCCTTCATGGTGACGGTGACCATCTCCTCCACCGACTTGGTGGGGTCGATGTTGACGTGAGCCTCTTCCATGGCCCGCTCGATCCTGGCGGGGGGGTGAGGAGTTCCGGTCTGGGGGTTGATGGCGTTCCTCGCTATGAGGTTGACGACCTGCAGTCTCTTGTTCTCGATGATCCTCTTTCTCTGCTCCGAGGTGAGCTGGAGGTCGCCCTTCTTGATTATCTTGGCCGCTATCCTGAAGACGTCGGTGGTCTCGAAGGCCCGGACCAGATCCTCCTCGGAGCTCCGATCGCCACGGCTGGCGTTCTCGAATATGTCCTCCGCGGCCAGGATCTTCTCGACGTCCACCTCGTCACCCTGACGATAGGAAAGGGCACCCTCAGGGTCCACCAGAACCTCGAAGACCACCCCGTGGGTCTTGAGCCTGGCCGTCACCGCCTCCTCCAGGGTGACCATTCTCACTCCTCTCCAGCACCCTCGCCGCCGATTATTGCCTTCATCTCCGCCACCCTGGCGGCCACATCCTCCTCTTCGAGCTTGCGGAAGAGCTTCTCCTCGAGCTTGATCACACCGATCTCGGTGGTGGAGGCTTCAAACTTCCCCTCGGCGGCCTTGTAGAGAGCCTCAAGACCCAAAAGGATCGCCTGGTCGCAGTTCATCTCCTCCCGGTACTTCTCCTCGAAGATCTCCATGACTGCAGACCGGCCTGCTCCGATCCCGGTGGCCTTGTACTCCAGGAGGGCTCCGCTGGGATCGGTCTCGAAGAGCCGAACCCTGGTGTCGTCGGCGCCGACGATGAGAAGCGAGGTTCCGAAGGGCCTGACCCCGCCGTACTGGGTATAGGTCTGCTTGAAGTCGCAGATCCTCTTGGCCAGGACCTCCACCCCGATGCTCTCGTCGTAGACCAGCCGGTTGATCTGAGATTCAACCCGAGCCCTGTCTATAAGAACTCGGGCGTCGGCGACGAGGCCGGAGGTGGCGGCGCCTATGTGCTGATCGATCTGGAATATCTTCTCTATAGACTCGGGCTCCATCAGCCTGCTGGTTATCCTCTTGTCCACCAGGACTGCCACTCCGTCGACTGCCTTTATCCCCACAGCGGTGGTGCCTCTCCTAACGGCCTCGCGGGCGTACTCCACCTGAAACAGCCGCCCGTCGGGGCTGAACACCGTTATAGCCCTATCATAACCCATCTGAGGTGCCATCTGCATCAATATCCTCTCCGCATAAATCAAAAGAGGTCAGTCCCACGTATCGTGTGCCTGATCCTTCAGTCATCTTCCGGTCGTCTGGAAAGAGGTCGATCTCCCGACCACGAACACGCACCACGGACCCAGAAACTGGACCTAAATCGACTCTTCTCTTATTTTCGTCGGGCTGTAAGATCGATTGCGGTATATACTTTTCTGTCGCGGCTTTGATGGAGCCTGAAATGCCCCTCACCCTGATCGCCGCCCGAGCCCCTCCCGCAGAGCTGACGGATGCGAGGAGGACCCTGCACTCCTCCGTCCGGGTATGACGGCATCGGAGAAGGCCGAACCTCCCGTCGAAGGAGATCATCCGGAGCCTGTTTTTGGCCGCACCCAGGTCTCCGAAGAGGGAGGTCTGGGCCGCCCTGATCTCGGCCATCAGGTCTCCGCCCTTGACCTGATCTTCGGCCTCCAGCTCAAAGGCGATGTACCTCCTCCGATCCCGGAGGACCGGAAGCCAGCTTCTCAAAGGAGCTCCACCCCCACCGACGTCCACCTCCTCCGGTTGAGGTCGAGGATCGTCTTCGGCAGGGCCAGGGCCTCGGTAGACCGGTCCCTCTCCAGCCCCAGAAGGCCCGCCATGGCCACCAGGTCCCGAGGAGAGCGGAGGTCCAGATGGGACCGGGCTCCGGTGGTGATCATGAGGTCGAGATCGAACTTTTCGACCAGTCCCAGGTCCCTTCTGACCGCTTCCATCCACCTGACCCTGGCCGCTCCTCGGAGCCTGATCATGAGAGAGAGGTCCAGGGCTATAGCCACCTGGTTGTCCCGGGCGGCCCGGGCCCCGGCCACCCCGATCCCGGACCTTCCCTGGTGAGGGTGGGCCAGGAGGTCCACGTTGGGGTCCTCGCAGGCCGCCCGGTTGATCTTCTCGTCCCCTCCGTGGACGGCCAGAAAGTCGACCCTATCCCGGAGGGAGGAGGCTCTGGCGTGGAGGGACCTCTGGTCGGAGGCGACGATCTCGGTTCCGACGGCCACCTCGATCCCGGCCACAAGCCCCGCGGCCTCCAGGCCGAAGGGCGGGCCGGACGAGTTGACGTGATTGGTGATGATGATCCCCGAGTAGCCGAGCTTCTTTGCAGCCAGGGCCATCCTGCTCGCCGAGTCGGAGCCTTCGGGAAGAACGTGAAGGTTGGGCTCGTAACATATCATAGGAGGTCTCCGGCGACCAAGAGCGCCCTCTCCCGCCTTGCCGGATAGGACTCGAGATGGGCTGAGACCATGATGGCGTCGCCAGAATCGGTCAGCCGGGCCAGGCCCTGGTATGCGGCCTGCTTGTCCAGACGGAAGTGGAGGTTGCACTCGTCGTCGACCCTCAGGTCCAGCTCCCGGCGAAGCCGTTCCATCTCCCTCTGCGGCAGGATCTCCCTGAGACGGCCGAAGAACTTCAGCCCCTCCTTCTTTCGGAGGGACGTGGACAAGATGAGGATCTCGTTTCCGTAATGGCCGAGGGTTCGGGTTGTGGACATCGACTCCGGCGGCACGAAGAGGGATAGGGCCTCTCTCACCTTTCCATCGTCCTCGGTGGAGGCGACGAAGGCTCGAAAGGTCACCCTGTGAATCAAATCACTTTCCTCTGCTCTCGTTGGCCCTGATGCTGGGACGGACCTTCTCGGCCCCCACGCCCTTCTTTCGCAGGCCCCTGCCCCGCTTTCCGGCGCTGGTCTTGCCCCGGTTCGCCCTGCCTCTATGGCTTCCTCCAACGACCCAGCCCAGGTCGGAGTCGGAGGCGATGGCTGGATGGTTCGGGTCGACCAGGATCACCTCGTAATACTTCTGCTTTCCGTCCTCTCCCACCCAGTAGGAGTTCAGAACCTCCATGTTGGGGTACCTTCGGCCAGCCCTCTCCTCGGCTATCCTCTGGAGGCTCTTGCCGGGGGTGATCTTGTTGGCCCCCATGTGTTTGGACCTTCTACCGCGGATGTACCTGGACTTCCGGCGGCCGCCTCGCCTGACTTTGACCCTGACCACGGTTATGCCCTGCTTGGCCTTGTAGCCGAGGGCCCGAGCCCGATCGAGCCTGGTGGGTCGGTCTATCTTCTGGACGGAACTCTCCCGCCGCCAGCCCATCAGCCTCTCCTGTCGGAGGGTGCCGACGTAGCTCTCGCTGGGAGTCTTCCACGCGTCGCGGATGTATGCATAAAAGGACTTCAATAGCTTCACCTCGGTCCGGTTCGGCCACCAGGACCACATTCCGGACCCGAGCCCCTCTCGGCTTATAGGAGATAAACCTTTTCCGGCCAGAAGCCCGAGCATCCCCCAGTGATCGAGCTGGAATGAAGCCGAAGATCAAGTCGGATCATGCCCTGAGATCGAGGTCAATCGCATCCGAAGATCGAGATGGATAGTATCAGGAGAATAGAATCTCTTCCGGACCAATGGCAGGATCTCCTGGCTTAGAGGGAGATCGAATTCGACCTTCGGGCCGGCTTGGTATGCCTATTCCTTCAGCCGCTCCGATAAAAGCCATCTTCGGGGCTCCCTTCCCACTTCGAGGTCGAACTTCGGCCGGTACCTCCCCTTCACCCTCTCCCGCGAGTAGACGAGCTGCTCGCCGTTCTTCGCCTCGATGACCGCCAACATCCCCTCCATCTCCTGGTCGGATAGCTCGATCAACCCCTCTCTTCCAGAAAGCCAGTTGAAGATGGCAACCTCGTTTATCTCCCTCACCCGCTTGAGGGAGGAGACGTCGGCCTCGCCGTCTATGGGGACGCTCTTTCCCTCCTCCGGCGACCAGCCTATCCTCCTCTTCTCCGCGCCGAGGAAGGATATGGGGATCCTCTCCCCCTCCAGGGGCTTGGGATAGAGCCCGGTCAGCCTCTTATCGTCCCTCCCATTCGAGGGGGGGTCACGGCAGGTCTCCATTCCTCTTTCTTCTCCTCTCTTCAGAGGGCGGTCCTCGCCGCCTTCTTCAGGTCCCTTCATCTCCACGATCCCCGATCCCATCTACGGCGTTTCCTCATCCAGACTTCTCATCCATCCCCACCCCTTTCCGTCAGGCCGGACCATCTCTGCGGCGAAGGGCTCCAGACAGAGACGGAGGTTGAGGAGCCTCGATCAGGTCCTCGCCTCGTAATCGATCCTCTTTTTGAGGATGCATCCTCCGCCCCGCAGCCCCCCCAGGGGGTGCTTGGGGGTTCCCATGGAGTTCATGCACCTCGCCATCACCGCCGCTCCCCGGGCCAGGCCGTCGTCCACGAAGACGATGTTCCTCTCCGGCTGATCGTAGAGGCCGAGCTTCTCGATCTCCTCCAGGATCAGCTCGGGCTTGTTTCCGCTGATCCCCGCCCTCCCGGTGATCCCTATGGCCGTATCTTTGGTGACCAGGCCCGCGTCCATCGCCACCTCTACGAGACGCCGGGCGGTCATGGCCGCGGCGACGTCTATGGCCCCAAAGAGGGTCTTCAGCCCCTTCTCCTGGTGGATCTCCCTTCCGATCTGAGCGAGACGGTTGAGCTGGCTCCCGTTCTCGCCGACGTCGCAGCCTATGAGGACCACCCCGATCTTCTCTGCGGCCTCGGGGTTGACGGGGACGCTCCCGTACCGGGTTCTGCCCAGGGGGACCTTCTCGATCCTTATCTTCTCATCGATGACCCTGGCGTAATCCCGGGCGGTCCGGTCTATCTTGACCTTCTTTCCGGAAAAGAGGTCCAGGGTGGTTCCCGTCTGGGGGTCGACCAGCCCCGTCCCCTGGATCAGGGCGTCGGGTATGGCTCCCGCCAGGCCGCAGAAGTTTCCTATGGTGGACGAGTAGGGGAGCTCCGCCGAGGTGATCCTGCCGTCGAGGGTCGTCCCGAAGTCCAGGGAGAGGCAGGGGTTTCGGAAGTCGACGTCGGTCCACTTGGACCCCTCCTTTATCCCGGCGGTGGCCAGCTCTCCTTCCATCTCGTTGGCCACGATCTCCACGCCGGTGGAGCCCTTGGGGGGGAAGACCGAGGCGACGGGGCCGTTGAAGACGATCTTCTCCATCAGGCTGTAGGGCCGAAACCGGTCGGGGATGTTGTAGATGGCCATGGCCGGGGTCATCAGCCGCGGGGGGACCCCGGCGATGAGGCAGCCATCGGCGAGGGCCTGGATGAAGGTTCCCACCTCGTCGGGGGAGGAGAAGCCGGCGACCACCCCCGTGGAGCGGACCACGAAGTTGAGGTCGTCTTTGATGGAGAGCCTCGCTTTGGCGTGGCTCTCCAGGAGGGTGTCACGCACCAGCTCTGAGACCGACTCCCGGGTGAGGGGGGTGCCGCAGAGGGTCTTGGCGAAGACCTCCTCGCCGGGTTTGGGCTTTCGCACGTCCCGGGTCATCTTCACCGTCTTGTCCACGATCCGGGTCTGGCCGTTCTTCATGTTGGTGGCGGTGAGGATGCATTTAGTGGTGCTGTTGCCCACCTCCACGGAGGCGACGATGTAGTAGGGCTCCTTCTTCAGCTCCAGGATGTTCACCGGAGGGCTCTCGGCGATTCTCGGCTTGGGCTTCGATCTGAGGAGACGGGCGATGCTCATATTTGTCGGGACGAACTTCCAGACGATAAACTCTTCGGGTACCGCCACAAAATGGATTCCGCTGCAGAATGAGTCCCGCCGCGGAATCGAAAGTTTGATCCCTTTTGGAAAAGAAGCCACCAAGGTGTATTCAGCAGCGGTGGTGGGAGCAGGTCCCGCCGGGAGCACCGCGGCCCGCTTTCTGTCGGAGCTGGGCCACGAAGTCATCCTCATCGACCGAAAGGAGGTGGTGGGGGTCCCCAAGCAGTGTGCCGAGGGGCTCTTTGCCGCCTGCTTTCCCGAGTTCGAGACCGCGGTCGGCGACTTCATCACCGGCAGGGCCCGCTACCTCCAGGTCGTCTTCCCGAACCAGACCAGCTACAGGGTGAGGGGAGACGTGTTGATGCTCGATCGGCCCCGCTTCGACCAGCATCTTCTGAGGCTGGCGGAGAGCTCGGGGGCCGAGCTCGCCCTGGGGAGCAAGGTCGAGGAGATCGACCTCGAATCAGGCGAACTCCATCTCCGGGGGGGCCAGACGATCAGGGCGGAGGCGATCGTGGGGGCCGACGGCCCGGCCTCCAGGGTCGGGAAATCGATGGGCGTCATAAACCGGCTCGTTCCCGCGGCCCAGGTGGAGATGACCTGGCCCGAGGACGACGCCATCTACGCATACATCGACCGCGACCTCCCCTCCGAGCCCTACTCCTGCTGGATCTTCCCCAAAAACGATGCTGGAACCGCCAACGTCGGCTGCTTCGGGACGGTCCCCACCCTGGAGAGGTTCATCTCCAAGTACAAAATCGAGGGCGAGATCGTGGAGAAGAACGGAGGCGCCATACCCCTGGGCGTGGCCGGAAGGCTCCAGCGGGGACGAGCCGTCCTCATCGGGGACGCCGGGGGGCTCACCAACCCCTTCACCGGCGGCGGCCTCTACCCGGCGGCCCGGTCGGCCAGAATCGCCGCCGAGGTCATCGACCGTTTCCTCCGGGGCGAGACGAGGAGAATAGAGTACGAGGCGAGGATGAGGAGGGACTTCGTCGCCTCCGACCTCCACCTAAAGGCGAGAGCGGTCCTGGCGTCCCTCTCCAACGAGGAGCTGTCCAGGCTCGGATCGGCCATGGACGGCCTGATCTTCCCCGGCCTCAAGTTCAGCGCCAGCCCCTGGCTGATCTGGCGAGGCCTTTTGCATCCCGGGATCGCAAAGCCGAAGTACGCGCCTCTTCTGAAGCTTCTGGTCAGGTACTGCCTGGCGGGGAAGGTATGGTGAGGGGCAAAAAAGAAAGGAACTATAAGGGCTTGAGACCCCAGTCCTCTTCAAAATCTTCCAGCATCTTTTTGTCGTGCGCCCTCAACTGGTGGGCGACGGAGTCGTCCTTCTCGGTCGGGCGTGACCGGGCCCACAGGCTCACCTCCTGCTACAGCACCTCGCCAAGGTCCTCGCGGAAGGCGGGCCTCCCCCGGTGCTGGCCAACCCGGGTTGACGAGTAGGGCAGCACATCCCAGCCAGATTGCAGCGCCACCTGTCGTCGTATCTCGACCAAATCAGCGATTTCTACAAAATAAATTCTGGATAATAGAATCAATCTTAGAAAAAATCTTTTTATACCTTAAGGCTCCTCATTCCACCAAACGGAGGGATGTTTTACGAAAGCCCGGCTAATCTTGATGGTAGCTGCGATGCTGTGCCTCGGCACAAGCTCCGCATCGGAACCGTATCTGACCGTGGACCATCAGATCTCTCCAACGGAGATCTGGTCCGTTGATTCTGGATCCATGCCAAACCAATCTCAAGTGACTTTGACGATCAGAGGTGAAGGCGATCCACAGGAGATTCCTGTAGAGGCGATTCTGGCGATCGACAGCTCCAGCAACATGAACGGAAGCGATCCCAAATATGACCGTTTATTGACAGCAGAGAGCTTCATCATGGCCATGAACTTTTCGAGGGACAGAGTAGGAGTTGTTAGCTTCGACAATGACGTAGATTTTGCTCAGCCTCTGACCGGAAACCTCTCTTCTGCAATCAACAAGACCCACGAAATCGACTCTGAAGGTGGCGCGAACCTTGACGCCGGGCTAAACGCCTCGATAGATCTTCTGGTTGGAAACGATACCGCACCAGGTGCCGCAAAGGTCATACTGCTTCTAACTGACGGAAACGGCAGCTACACCCCCAGCGGAGAGGCTGGCTCTCCGGCGGATCGGGCAAAAGAAGCGGGAATCGAGATCTACGCCATCGGCTTGAATTTGAACGATTCTGCCGCAGAGGAGCGGCTGATGAACATGACCATAGCAACCGGCGGTCGGTTCTACAAGATGGTTGAAAATGATACGATTGAGTCGATATATAGGGAGATCTGTAGGACTACGATCGCTGGTGAGAATACGAGCTTAGTATATACTATGCCGACTAGCTTCAATGCAAGCGCCTACTCAATTGAGCCTGGATCTGTTGCAATGGAATCAGGAGTTACGTTCTTGATGTGGGACTTGGGAACAATTCTAACGAGTGATAGCCTAAACTTATCCTTCAACATCAGCACGAATGAGGAGGGGAAGTTCAATCTAGTTGGCGCAGTTGGATTTGAGCAATTTAGCGATCTTCTCGGTTATTTGGAGCTAGAAACAAGAAGTATAGACGTTTTAGATTACAAATCTGGTATCTCTATAAAAATGATTGATGGGCCCGAAAATTTCAGCAGTTATTTTGGGTCGATAGCAGAGCATGCTGATCAAAACCCATTATTCGAATCTGCAAAATACGATGAAGATCATATCGTTCTAGAGTATGCAGACACCCACGACAATGCTTTTATTTTTGAAGACGGCAGATTAGTTGTGGCCAGCGATGGCGAGTTTACATTAGATAAGAGAGATGAGCTGCATTTCGAGATTTCGTATCTATTCTTCGGATTGGAGCAGAGTGGCATAAGAATCACAGAACGCGATCGTAATAGTATGTTCGATCACGCAGTCTACTATGCCCAAGAAGCTGTTGTGTACTGCGATATGTTAATCGGCTTGGATGATGACTTCAGTTGTTCATTAAACGTTCCAAATTGCACAATTTTAGAGGCAAGGCTAGCGATCACTGGAGAAGATCCCATAGAATTAGATCCCAAAGGGCTATGTTATTACATCGATGGAAAACATGTGGACTGCTGTTGGGGGTTCCCTGACCTTCCTTTTGTCCCTGTTGGTGGAGCCAAAGCCCTTGCATTGAAGGGCGCCGCTTCTTTGTTCAGGTATGTTGGGTACGATTCATGTACAGTACCTCCATCTGATATTGCTAATAGGATCTCAAGTCCTGGTGTTCATGAGATTAGTGTAACTGAGGTAGACGCAGTACATACTATGTCTATTGAGGTGATAGCAAGCCCTTGTACTGAGAGTTTTGAGTTGATCCTCGAGGAAGACGAAGATGTTATACGTGAAGGAGCATCGTCAGACATTCTCGCTTTGATAAGTATCATGGATCGATAGCAACCGATGGCCAAAGACGCCTCATTTCGCATTTGGCAACTTTTTCTTTAATTATTTTTATTATGTATTATCATCTTGCGACCATCATTCCTTAAATCCATTGGAGTCGAGTATCTATATAATCTCAACTACCGATCCCTTGGGGATGCGCGGAACAGCAACTGTCGGGCAGGCATTCGATTATCTCTGTCTTGCTTGCTCGTTCTGAAGGTCGATTTCTAGCAGATATTCTCCACTAGCGGGAGCGGATAGGGCTGGTCTTTGATGCAGAAAAGTCTCATTGCTTTGGCCTGTCGCAACATATATCTGCGTTACAACCTTTACAAGATAACCATGATTGCGACGAAACGCTTGGCAGTAACCGAGGCCGTATGGTCGGAGCTGTCGGATCTCAAGAGGCCGGGAGAGACCTTCAGCCAGCTCCTCGAAGAGATGATCGAACGTGAGAAGCAGGCCCGGCTCGTAGATCATCTGAAGACGATCGCCGATGAAGGCGATTTTGTGGAGCTGCCCCCTTGAGCCGCAAGTTGTTGATCGAAAGAAAAGCTCTGAAATATCTATCCGGGCTTCCAGAGAAGAGCCAGAGGCTAATTAAAGAGAAGTGTCGCGCCCTTTCTGACGATCCCTACCCAGGCCAGGGGGGCGATAAGGAGCTCCTTCATTTGGATTATGATCTCTATCGACTCCACGTCGGCAGATCGTTCACGGTCTTTTATCAAATTTGCGAGGCGGATGATCTCGTCAAGATCCTGGAGATAACGACCATCGAACGAGCGCACAAGCTCTACAAGCGGATCGAGGTTTGATCCGGGCTTCCTTTCCGGTGCGCTCCTTCCGGGATGCGATGACACCCTTTCCAAGAATACCCTTTTACGCCATCAAGTCGCCTCTACCAGAAAAGAGGACCCACCACCATGATCACAAAGCCGATCCTCCTGGCAGCCTTGATCCTGGCCCTCGCCACCGGCCCCGGCCAGGCGAACCTGACCGTCTCCAATCAGGTCTCCCCAGACCAGATCTGGCCGGCGACCTCGGCGAGGGGGCCGAACTTCGGGACGGTGACCCTGACCGTGGCCGGAGAAGGGCCGAACAGGACCATGCCCATCGACGTGATCCTGGCCATAGACAGCTCTGCCAGCATGACCGAGACCGACCCCTCGGAGATGAGGCTCGACGCCGCGAGGAGCTTCGTGGTCAAGATGGACCCCGCCCGGGACAGGGTGGGGCTGGTCAGCTTCGACGACGACGTGGATTTTTCCCTCCCCCCCACGGAGGAGTTCGCCCGGGTTCTGGAGGCGATCGGGGGGGTGGACGCTGACGGCGGGACGAGCCTGGACCGGGGCCTCGGAGAGTCGATCGATCTATTGGCCGCCAGCTCGACCGCCGGTTCCGATGAGCGGGCGAGGTTTGTGATCATCCTCTCCGACGGCGACGGGGACTACACCAGGAGCGGGAGGTCCGGCTCCGAGGCCGACCGGGCGAAAAATGAGGGGACCGTCATCTACACCATAGGGCTGATGGTCGGTGGCTCCTCCGCCGAGGGGAGCCTGACGGACATGGCCGAGACGACCGGGGGCAGATACTTTGACGCCTGCAACGCCTCCGCCCTGGAGGCGATCTACCAGGCCATCGGCGAGGAGGTGATCAACCTCCTGGGAAGAGAGGTCACGGTCAGATACGTCCTCCCCCCAGGGGTCGAGGCGGCCGGCTACTCGGTCCCGCCGGAGGCTGAGAACCTGGAGGAGAGGGAGGAAGGGGAGGAGGATGAGGAGGATGAGGGGATGGTCCTCACCTGGGAGCTGGGGGACATATCGGCCGGGGAGATCTGGTCGACCTCCTTCGCCGTCTCCTCCCAGACTCCGGGCATCTTCGAGCTGGGAGGGAGCGGGGCCGGATCCGAGGTCGCCTTCAAGAGGAGGAGCGGATTCGTCGACTCCCTCCCCATCGAGGGGGCGCGCCTGGAAGTGGCTGAGCTCCGGTCGGGAGCCTCGATGAAGCTGGATATACCCTTCAACTTCAGCGCCGCCAAGGAGAAGATAATCCCCGTCCACCAGGTGGAGATGGAGAACGACTCGGTCATCGTCTGGAGGTTCTCAGATTACAGCTGCAACTGCGCCAGGGACTGGGCCCACCTCTCCGACGACGGGACCATCGTCGTCGCCAGCCTCCATCCCTTCAGCCTCTCCGCCAAAGACGCCCTGGTCGAAGACCTCGCCAGGGTGATGGACATAATGGAGGCCTCCGGGGCGAACGTCTCACCATACAACCGGTCGGAGGCCCTCAACGCCGCCCTCTACTACGCCACCGAGCCCGGGATATACCACGCCATAAGCTACTCCTTCGGAGCCGACTTCGACCTGGTCCTGGCGGTCCCCAACTGCACCGTCCAGGAGGCGCGGTTCTCGGTTTTGGGGATCGAGCTGGATTACTTCGGAGGGGTTGCCGACCAGGAGTACCTCATCGATGGAGAATTTGTGACCGGGTGCGAGTTCCACGACTTTCCCTGGAACGGAAACTGCACCGCCGAGGATGCCGAGATCACTGGCCTGGTCACCCCCGGAGACCACAGGATCTCGGGGAGGAAGATAACGGACCCCCATACCATGATCATCGAGGCGATCACCGCCGATGATCCCGAAAAGGAGTTCTTCCTCTACAGCGAGGATTACAAATCCGTCTGGGTCCCGGCGACCACCAACGCCCTCCGCTCTCCGGCGGAGATGATCTCGATCACTTCAGGGACCCTGATCTGAGAATGGCTGAGAATGGTGGGGATGGGTGGTAGGACGCCAGGTAACACCATTTCGTCTTATTTTTCCCACCCTTGTCTTCTCTTGTCTTCTTCCCATCCCCCCGTCCTTCAGCTCTCCTTGTTTACGACCTCGAAGCCGAAGGACTCCTTGAGGACCTGAGGGTTGAGCCTTCCCGCCACCAGGGTCCGCCTCGACTTGAGGTCGTTCATGACCACCCTGGCGGGGGCGAAGACGTTGTGGTCCACCTTGAAGAAGTCGAAGCCGCATTCTTTGAAGGTCTTGTAGAAGGGCGCCCCATAGTCTCTGGAGGTGTCGGAGGGCGTCGCCTTCAGGTAGCCGAGGAGCTCGTCGAAGGGCTCGTAATCGACGGTGTAGTAGGTCTCGCCGCCGTAGATGATGGCGTCGTTGGAGGCTCCCATGCATTTGGTGGCCTTGCCCACGACCGGAGCTATGGGGGCCCGGCCCCAGCCGGTCTTGATGGTCCTGATGTCAAAGCCCATGGTGAAGAGCTTGTGAAGGCCGGTCTCCACCACCCGGGCGGAGACCTGGACCAGCCCGGCCACCGAGTCGGTGGGGGCGACGGCCAGGCGGAGGTCGGAGGGATCGATCCCGCAGGCTTCGGCGATCTTGTCCGCGGCCTCCCGGTCGGGGAGGGCGTCCGACTCCAGGAAGAGGACCCCGACGTCGGCGTACTCCTCAAACCCCAGGGCGTCGTAGAGCTCCTTCGTCTTCCGGGCCAGAGCCCGGGCGGGTCCGGAGCCCATCCCGAAGTACTTTCCGGCCTTCACCTGCCACATGGCGCACTGGGAGGCCATGCAGGAGATGGCGGGGTGATCGGTCGCCACCTGGACCCCGGGGATGGTGGTCCCCTCGATCTCAATGGGGGTCGGCTGGATGTCGGCGAGGTCGGCCATGCAGAGCCTGGAAAGGTAGATCCCGGCCCCGAGCCCTCCATTCGCCTCCACTCCGGCGTCGGCGACCACCGTCCCGTTCTCCAGCTCCACCACCCCCACCTGGAGCTCGTCGGCGTAGTCCAGCATCTCCTCGAATACCTCTAACCCAAGCTCGTTCAACGACTGCAGAGTTCTCACCTGGAAAGCCGAGATGCAGGAGCCGATATAAATTTGGCGATGACAAAAAATGGCGAAGGCGAAATCTGGTACGAAGGACGGTGATGGCAAAGGTGAGGGGCGCAAGAGAGGAGGTATAAGGGGAAGTATAAGAGGAAGTATAAGAGAGGAGGTATAATTTGAGCTATCTCCAGGTGAGGATGCGGTCTTGAGGGGGAGAGAGGCCAAAGCTTTTCATCAGGCCCGATCAACTCCCATCATGTTCGAACCGGATGAGGAGTCCACCGTGCTGGGGATCGTCTGCGGCTTTCTGGATATATCGCAGGATGAGATGATGAAGATCGGCGAAGAAGTGAAGATGAGCATCTTCGATCCGGGCGTCGAGAGCGAGAAGGATGCCGTCGGCCGGCTCCGGGATGCCCTGGAAGGGATGACCAAAGAGGAGGCGTTGCTCGCTGGGATCTTCATCTCGGGGCTACTGCGGTGCAACCTGGCCCAGCAGTACATGAGGGCGATGGCCGAGCAGGAGGGCTCCGAGGGGGTGGAATGAGGGGAGAGTAAGGGACGGCGAAGGGACGGCGACTCGCCGGAGGCCTTGAAAGGATCAATTCGAGATCATTATCGGGGATAAAATAGGAGGGCCCGATGAAAAGGAGAAATGGGTTTCAGCTCGCCATCCTCGCCCCGGAGGCGAAGGACCAGGGGAGCTTCTTTCGGTCGGGCCGGGGAGATCTGTCTCTGGTTTTGTCTCGGTCTCCGACGGGGTCGGCGACTAGATAGGCATGAAACCCAAAGTCTGCCGTACCGGCCATCGGTCCCTGGGCAGGTCCAGCTGCGGGTACGGATTCCGGCGCCGTCTTCATCGTCATCGGCATGGTCATCCCGGCGCCGCAGCCTCCGCCACAGCCACCACCGCATCCGCCGCCGCAGCCGCCGTCATCACAGCCGTCGCCGCCACAACCGCAGCCGTCATCTTCTTCGTCGGGGCCAGCGCCGCCTGCATAATCATATCTGCCCTCGCCGCTGCCGTAGACCGCCTCAGAAGGGTCTTTTTCCAGGTCCATCTTGATGGGGACGTCCCCGGCGTAGACCGGCCTTCTCAGCTCTGCCAGCATCAGCTCCAAAGTTACCAATCCCAATCTTGCCATTTTCTTATTTATCTCCTGGATCGTTTTTGACGATCGCTGAAATTGTACACAACAGGTAACGTGGCATTACTATATATAGGTTACTAAGATCAGATTAGATGGACGGATGCGTATAGATGAACTATTGTGAGCGTCAATGACCTTTTGGATCGGTCCTGAAAACAAATATATCCGCGTCCCGATGTCCAACATCAAATGAGTAAAATCGATGCGTTGCCCAAAATCCTGGGCCACAGCTTTTGAAAACATCAACCCGGCTCAGCTACCAGAGCTCAGCTCAACCGGCTTTCAGTATCGCCATCATAGAATGGCTCTTGCTGTGGGCCTTCCGGTCGAGGTGCGAGATCACCAAGTAATAGATCTCGGATTTCGACGACAGCCCCGGTACGCATCCACGGCCACGTCCCCGAGCGTGCGGCGCCGCTATCCTCGGGCACAGAAGAACAATGAACCAATAATTTGATATAGTTCATACGCTTAAGAAGGGCTAAAAAAGCTGAAGATGAGGGAGGAGGAAATGGATAAAACGATATATAGAATGGGATTCTGGACGGCGCTGGTCGCCTTCATCGCCGCCGCCGGCTACTCCGTCTTCCAGATCCTCCAGATCATCGGCCTTCTCGGCCGTCCCTGGGATGAGATTCTCATCTACGGATCTTCGCTTCTGATAGCGACGCCCTTCATGCTGGCCCTCCTCGCCCTCCATCAGGTGACGCCAGAAGAAAAGAGGTTCTGGAGCTCCGCTGCGGTCATCTTCGCCGTGATCTATGTCGTATACGTCACCCTGAACTACGCCGTTCAGCTGACGGCCGTCCTCCCCTACGAAGATCCCGACCCGGTCCTGATCCAGACGCCTCACTCCCTCTTCTGGACCGTGGACGCTCTGGGATACATCGCCCTCGGTTTCGCGACCCTATTTGCGGTCCCTCTCTTCGAGAAGCAGGGGCCAGACCGGTGGGTCCGTCGGTTCTTCTTGGCCAATGGGCTGATCATACCCCTTTTCGTCATAGTATATTTTTATCCGCATTTCTCCACCCGGCTCCTCCTCCTGGGCCTACCCTGGGTGATCATCGCGCCGGGATCGATGCTCCTTCTGGCGCTTCATTTCAGGAGAGGGGGAGGGCCAGAGGGGTGATCGAAGTCGCGGGGCAAAGCAGGATAATGCGAATTAAATAATATTTCATCAGAACTCGACAGATTACCGAAGGGCTCCGTGAGCTGGCTCGGGGAGAATCATGCCGGAAAGCACGACCAAACCCGCAAGGCTGTACTTCATCGATAACATCCGCTGGTTTGTGATAGTCCAGGTGGTCGTCCTCCATGCCGCGGTGACCTACTCGAACCTGGGGAAGTGGTACTACCTCGAGCCCGCCGAGCTCAGCCTCCTCTCGGGCCTCGCCTTCGGGATCATCCTCTCCTTCACCCAGGCCTACTCCCTGGGCCTCCTCTTCCTCGTCGCCGGCTATTTCGTCCCCGCCTCCTTTGACCGGAAGGGCGCCCGCAAGTTCCTGAGGGACCGGGCGGTCCGCCTCGGCATCCCCGCCCTGATCTACATGCTCTTCATCAACCCGGCCATCATATACTACCTCCTGGCCTTCCGCTGGACAATCCCCCGCCCCCCGGCAGACCAGTACTTCCTCGGCTACATCCTCAGCCTCGACTTCCTCGGCGGCTCGGGGCCGATGTGGTTCGCCCTGGCCCTCCTGATCTTCTCCGCCGCCTACGCTGCGGCCAGGCTCCTTCGGGGAGATCAGGAGAAGAAGGACGAGGAAGCGGCGGAAGAGGAAGCGAAGCTCCCTCGCCATAGGGACGTCGTCGCTCTTGCCCTGATCATCGCAGCCGCGGCCTTCACCATCCGCCTGGTCCAGCCCATTGGCACCGCCGTCCTGAACATGCAGCTCTCCTTCTTCGCCTCCTACATCGCCCTCTTCGCCGTGGGGATCGCCGCCCGCCGGAGGCGCTGGCTTCTCAGCATCCCCTATTCCTTCGGGATGGCGTGGCTCAAGGCCGCCCTGGTCGGCGGGACCGCCTTCTGGCTCGTCCTCTTCCTCTTCGGGATCGGGCCGGAGGGCGACATCTCCAAGACCTACGGCGGCCTCTGCTGGCAGAGCGCGGCCTACGCCCTCTGGGAGTCCTTCTTCGCCCTGGGGGCGATTCTCGGGATCGTGGTCTCGTTCCGGGAGCGGTTCGATTGGGGCGGCAGGTTCGCCCGGTTCATGGCCGATAACAGCTTCTCGGTATACGTCTTCCATCCGCCGATTCTGATCCTGGTCACCCTGGCCCTGCGAAATTTCGCGTGGCATCCGCTGGTCAAGTTCGCCGTGGCGGCGGCGGTGGCGGTGCCGCTGTGCTTTGTGGCGAGTGAGCTGGTGCTGAGGCGGATTCCGCTGAAGAGGGTTTTGTGAGAGGTATGTGTTTAGCTCATCTCAATCAGCATCAACAACGCCATTTCTTGGTTTCCTACGTGGCCTGTTCCGGTGAATTAATATCGAGTAATTGCGGCGATAGATGTTGTTTTACTACTTAGCACAAGTCGTTTGTCGGCGCTAATTCATGACCAAAACCAACATCAAGCAATCGATTTAGGGGGAGCTAAACACGTACTGTGAGAGAAGGTTCTTCTAAAGTGGCCGACATCCCCGGCAACGGTTAAAGGCCGATTTAGCGGTTCTGCTGTCGCTAAGATACACAAGCCTTTTAACCAAATCGACCGATTCAATTTTGGAGGGACACGTTGACGGCATCACAGGAGGTTATAGGACCTGTTGAGGGAAATGCGTTCAATAATAGCGGCCTTTTTTCAAATCATTACCTTGAGAATACGGTCCAGAAGGTCCCAGAATGGAGCGGTGATGACGCCCATCTTTTTGAAGTATATTCACAAATAAAAGTGATCTTTGATCGAAAAAAGAATAATTTTGAGAATTATGTTGAAGCTGAGTTGGAACACCATTGGATAAGGCCCGTATTGGAAATCCTGGGTCATCATTTCGGGGCGCAGGAAAGCTTACACCACGATCCATTGAAACCGGACTACGCCTTCTTCCCGGATAAACAAACTCTAGAAGAGGCCTATTCCCACAAGAAGGATGGGGAAGACTTCTATAAGAAAGCTGTCGCAGTAGGTGATGCCAAAGCGTGGAATGTGCTTTTGGACAAAAGCCGCCAGGGAAGAGCAAATCGAGAGATGACCAATCCTAGCTTCCAGATAGACGTTTATCTCAGAGCGACTCCACCGAAGTGGGCGATTCTCACAAACGGGAAGCTGTGGCGGCTTTATCATGAAGATACGAGCGTCAAGATGGATTGTTATTATGAGGTAGACCTTCCCGACCTTATCAATAAGATCGATGAAACGGGAGACATTAAACCTTTTAAGTATTTTTATCTATTTTTCAGAGTAGAAGCCTTCCCTCAAATGCCGCTCGGCCCATCTTTTCTAGATAGAATCAGGGAAGAGAGCGCAGCTTACGCTCAAAAGATTGGAACCGATCTTCAAGAAAATGTCTACAGAGCTATGAAGGTCTTATCTGAGGGCTTTTTTGCAGAATCGTCGAACTCGTTGTCGTATTCTACAAAAGACGTCAAAGAAGTCCAGGAAAACTCCTTGCGCCTGCTTTATCGCCTTCTATTCATCTTCTACGCCGAGAGCAGGAAGCTATTGAACACGGACAACAAACACTATCTAGAGATGAGCCTTCGCAAGCTGAAGGAGGAGGTCTCAGAAAAGATCGATCAGGGTGAGTCTATACTGGCGGTCAGAACTACTTATTGGGAAGGACTTAAAGACTTATTTCGACTCATAAACGATGGAAGCGAAGCCTTCGGTTATCCAAAAGAAGAGTTCTACATACCCGCATACAACGGTGGTCTCTTCGATCCCTCTGAAAATCCGTTTCTCTCTCAAAAGAGGATGGGAAACTCGTATCTGGCTGAGGCTATTGACCTCTTGGCACGGTCCAAAGGCGAAAGTGGGATGGTCTTCGTCGATTATTCCTCCCTAAACATACGACATCTGGGATCGATATACGAAGGCATTCTCGAATATAAGTTACGTCTTGCCGAGGAGCCGATGGTGGCCATCAAAGAAAAGGGGAAGGAGATCTGGCTACCGAAACGAGAGGCAGGAAGCAAGAAAATATCTGATTCCGTGGAGGCTGGCCGCCTATATTTGGTGACAGATAAAGGCGAAAGAAAGGCTACGGGCTCCTACTATACACCAGAATATATAGTGAAGTACATAGTAAAAAACACCCTTGCGCCATTGATAGATCCGATGATGGAAGAGGCCATTTGGTCAGAGGAGCTGAGGAAGGAACTTCTCAAAAAACTGCTTTCTATAAAGGTTCTCGATCCGGCTATGGGATCGGGTCATTTCCTGGTAGAAGCTACGGATTATATTGCGAGAGAGATCATCCATGCCAAAGAGATCGCCAGACGCGAGGATATAGATACTGAAGATGTCGCTGAGCACGATGTCCACTGGGCAAGGCGTGAAGTCGTCCGAAACTGCATCTACGGTGTAGATTTAAACCCGATGGCAGTGGACCTGGCCAAGCTCTCCCTGTGGCTGACCACGATGGCCGCAAACAAGCCCCTGAGCTTTTTAAATCACCACCTTAGATGTAGAAACAGCCTGGTAGGTGTGGATCTTGAGTCATTAATCAACTTCCCAGGTGTAGAAAAAGAGAAAGGCACACAATCTGATGATGTGACGGCAACCAATCGCAATATCAAACCCAAAGACAGGGCCAGGATTAAGAGAGTTTCAAAGGATGAAAAACAGGTATCGCTACGTACTTTCTTTGAGATATTGGTTAAACAGAATGCTGACACCTTGATCATGCAGTACAAAGCGATCGCTTCAAAGCCGGATGACGACTTGCAGACGATCAAGGATAAAGAGGCCGAGTTCAAGAAGATTCAAATGTCAGAGCCGAACTGTCGGCTTAAGGAACTGGCGAATGTTTGGCTTTCCTCTTACTTCGGCAACCAAGTTTCCGAGGAGGATTACTACGACCTTCGGGATCATCTAAGCGTTGAGATGATCCCGGACTGGTCGAGGTTCAGGTCGGAGGGATGGTTCAAGCAGGCTCAAGATATCGCCTCAGAACGGCGCTTTTTCAACTGGGAACTTGAGTTCCCGGAGGCGTTTTTTGAAGGCAAGGCGGGATTTGATGCCGTAATCGGGAATCCACCATATATTCGTGACAGATTGCAAGAATATGCAAGTGACGATTATTTCTTTAAATCTAAATTCAAATCAGCTTTTCAGAAATATGATATTTATGCCCTTTTTGTAGAAGCAGGAATTAAATATCTGTCAAAAAACGCAAATCTTGGATTTATAATACCAAATAAATTTATGGCTGCAAGATATGGAATTCCTTTAAGGAAATTAGTCTTATCCAAAACAAAAATTAAGAATATCGTTGATGTTTCTGATATTAGTGTTTTCAAAGATGTCTCAGTCTACCCAGTAATTTTGATCGTAGAGAAGTCTCCTGAAAATGTAAATAATAAAATTCAATTTGATTTTATTGATAAAATGGATGGGGTAAATATGATACCCTCCATAACGCATATCATTGGTCAGAAGACATTCTTTGAAACGCCTGATAACATGTTCATATCCACACTCACTGATGATAATGTGAAAATTCTCGACAAAATAAGTAACATCAGCACTTGTTTAGGCGATTTGTTTAATATTAATGAAGGTGTTCATACAGGAAACCTCAGAAGAGAATTAATTCACTCTGAGAAGCTCGATGAGCATACACGCCCCGTATATTTTGGAGAGAACTTTGAGAGATATGCGTCAACATGGAGTAATTTGTTCATCCAATATGACTGGAATATTATAAAGAATTATTCTGGCGGTTATGGGTCTCTGAGGGATGAAGCAATATTTACAGCTTCTGAAAAAATTATTTGCAGGGAGATTCATACGAGGTTGAGTTGTACTTACGATACCAAGAAAAAGTACTTTTTGAATCATCTTTATTCTATTACACGTAAAACTATATTCCCTGAACATCTTTTATATGTTACAGCAATTTTCAACTCAAAAATGTTAAGTTTTATATTTGATGTGATGTTTATAAATGCACATATTTCTGGTGGGTATAGGCAATATAAAGCATTTTATCTTAAGCAGCTACCCATCCGCCGCATCTCCTTCTCCACCCCTGAGGACGGGCGCCGCCACCTGGCGGAGGAGCTGAAAGGGCTCTGCGCCGCAGGTAAGTTTGAGAAAGTTCTTAAAGTGGTTGGCGATTGCCTGCCAAAGAATGACGCGGGTGAGTTCATCGCCGAGGGCGAAAGGTCCGACGTTGTCCATGACCTATTGGCGCACCTTGCCGAGGAGATGATCAGGATGAACAAAGAGAAGCGGGATGAGATCAAGAAATTCCTCGGATGGCTGGAGAACGATATGGGTGCAAGGGTCGATGAACTCACAAATAAGACCAAGATCCAGGCATATTTCGAGATAGAATTTCCTGAATTCCTTGCGGTGCTAAACAAGAATAAGAAAAAGATTCAGGTGGACTATTCCCGATACGATCCAAATTCACGACTTCTTGAGGCCTTTAACACCTCGTTATCGAGGCTGAAACCTTTAATTGCCAAGATCGAAGAGACCGATCATTTGATAGATCAGGTGGTTTACAAGCTCTACGGCCTAACTGATGAAGAGATAAAGATAATTGAAGATGCAATTTCTAAATAGATCATAATTGACACTTACATCTTGCGGTGAGTTACCAGTTTATGAAACAGATAAACGCCTATTGACAACCTGACAAATCCGTCCATCGACACCCTATTATATCCCCCGACGGAATTGCTCCTCCGATTCCGCCCGTCGGTTTGGCGCATAATTCGCGATTATGAGGTCTTCTATGGATCTGATCGATAAGCTCCGAGAGATCGTCGGCGAGAGGGTCTCGGCCGCCCCCTCGGAGAGGCTCTGCTACTCCTCCGACGCCTCCCAGGTGAGGGGCACGCCCGACATCGTCGTCCGCCCCCTGACCACCGAGGAGGTCTCGAAGGTGGTGGCCCTGGCGGCGGAGGTCGGGGTCCCGGTCACCGCCCGGGGCGCGGGGACGGGCCTGGCGGGCGGGGCGGTGCCGGTCCGGGGCGGGATCGTCCTGGACATGTCGGGGATGAACCGGATCGTCGAGATGGATCTGGCGAACCTGGCCGTCGTCGTCGAGCCGGGGGTCGTCCAGGCCCGGCTGAATGAGGCGCTGAAGCCATCCGGCTTCTTCTTCCCGCCCGACCCCGGAAGCTCAGCCTTCTGCACCATCGGCGGCCTCATCGCCAACAACGGTTCCGGGATGCGCTGCGTCAAGTACGGCACGACCCGAAATTACGTCCTGGACCTGGAGGTCGTGTTGGCCGACGGCTCCGTGGTCAGAACCGGCTCCCGGACCCTCAAGTCGGCGGCAGGCTACGACCTGACCCGGCTCTTCATCGGCTCGGAGGGGACCCTGGGGATTATCACCCAGGCCGTCCTTCGGGTGGCGCCCCTGCCCAGGGCCCGCCGGCTGGTCATCGCCTCCTTCGACGACGCCGAGGCGGCCGGCCGGGCGGTGACCAGAACCTTCGCCGCCGGGATCGTTCCTTCCGCCTGCGAGATCCTCGACCGGACGACGATCGAGGTCCTCCGGCGATGCGACCCCGACCTCGCTCTACCTCCCGACGGCGACGTCATCCTCTTCGAGGTGGACGGGACCGAGCAGTCGACCGCCGAATTGGCGGCCGAGATCGCCTCAGTCTGCTCGCCGACGGCCCGGCGGGTGGAGATCGCCTCGGGCGAGGAGGAGATGGAGGAGATCTGGGCGGCCCGAAGGCTGGTGGGGGCGGCCGTCTCCCGCCTCGACCCCTCAAAGAGCCGGATCTACGTCGGCGAGGACGTCGGCGTCCCCATGAAGGAGATCCCCGCCCTGATCCGGGAGATCGGCTCGATCTCTGAGCAGTTCAGTCTACCGGCGATGAAGTACGGCCACATCGGTGACGGAAACCTCCACGTCGCCCTCTTCATCGACGTTCTGAACGTCGACGAGTGGGCGAGGCTCCTCGCCGCCGCAGACGCCATCCACCGGGCGGCGATCCGGCTGGGGGGGACGGTCAGCTCCGAGCACGGGATCGGGGCGGCCCGGGCGGCGTATATGAACCAGCAGCTCGGCTGCTCCGCTCTATCGGTGATGCGGGCGATAAAGGGGGCCCTCGACCCGAAAGGAATCCTCAACCCCGGAAAGCTCGGCCTCGACGACGCCTCCTCCTCGGGAGGCGAGGGATGAGAGTGCGGGCGAAGTTGAAGCTGGAGATCGACCCTCGGGCCATCGAGCTCTGCGTCCGGTGCGGAACCTGCCGGTCGGTCTGCCCCGTCTTCGAGGTCCTGGGCTGGGAGTCGCGAAACTCCCGGGGCCGGGTCATGGTCGTCAAGGCCCTCGGCGAAGGGCTCGCCCCCGACTCCGAGGTACTGGACAGCCTCAACACCTGCACCACCTGCGGGATCTGCGCCGCCAAATGCCCCGCCGGGGCAAACCCCCCCGAGATCGTCCAGGAGGCACGAAGGGGGCTCGTCTCCCAGGGCGTCATGACCGGGGCCCAGGCCGGGTTCAGGGCGAAGCTTAACGCCAGCGGCAACACCTTCGGCGAGCTGGGGGACCGGCTCGGCTGGCTCGCCGACCGGGCTGATCGAGAGGGGAGGAAGGAGAGGAGTGACAGCGTCTACTTCGTGGGCTGCCTCGACTCCTACCGCTACCCGGAGGTGGCGAAAAAGACCTTCGAGATCCTCCGCCGCTTCGGGGTCACCCTCCTTCCCGATGAAGAGTGTTGCGGCTCCCCCCTGATCAGGACGGGATCGGACGCGAAAAAGCTCATCGACAAAAACCTCCGCCAGATAAGGGAGATCGGGGCGAAGACCGTGATCACCGGATGCGCCGGCTGCTACTCCACCCTCAAGAAGTACTACCCCCCGGATCTGGAGGTGGTCAGCGTCCCCGAGTTCCTCGCCGGGCGCCTCTCGGAGCTGGATCTGAAAAGGCTTGATATGGCCGTCACCTACCACGACCCCTGTCATCTGGGAAGGCACGGCGGGATCTACGACCCCCCCAGGAAGGTGATAAAGGCGATCTGCCGGCTGGTGGAGATGAAGAACAGCCGGGAGGACGCCCGGTGCTGCGGCGGCGGAGGCGGGGTCCGGGCGGGGTACCCGGACCTATCCCTGGAGATCGCAAGACGGAGACTTGCGGACATCCCGCCGGGGGTCGATGCCATCGTATCCTGCTGTCCCCTCTGCATCAGAAACCTGAGGGATGCGGAAAGCGAGGTCGAGGTGATCGACCTGGTGGACCTGGTAGGAAGGGCGTTGGAGCCGAACCCCGATCAGTCTTCCCGAGATGAGAGCCCGGCGGATTAGAGCCAGACAAATGAGAGCGGGGGGGTTCAGGGACTGGTGCGAGATATCGAGCAAGCCGTCAAGAAAGCCCCGCCATGGCGGCGTAGATGTTCCAGGCACCGATGGCGACGAAGTTGACGGCTATGGCCCCCAGCATCAGGCCCATGATCCTGGTCATCACCAGAATGCCCGTCACCCCCAGGATCCGGCCTACGTACTCCGACGACCTGAGGATCAGGTAGGTGGCGACGAAGGTCGCAGTCAGGGCCAGAAGGATGACCCCCTTCTCGATCGCTCCCGGAGCCGATCCCATCAGGACGATGACGGTGGTGATCGCCCCGGGGCCGGTCAGGAGGGGAGTGGCCAGAGGGAAGACCGAGACGTCCTCCCGGTCGCTGGCGTCGGCCAGCTCCGCCGCCGTCACCTTCCTCCGGGGCTTCGCCTTCAGCATCTCGATGGCCATGATGAAGAGGAGGATGCCTCCGGCAACCCGGAGGGAGTCGACGGTCGCCCCGAAGAAGCGGAGGACCATGTCGCCGCTGAGGGCGAAGAGGAGGGCGACGAAGTAGGCGACCGCAGCCGCCCGAAAGGATATCCGGGCTCTCTCCGCGGAGGTGGCGTCCGGGGTGAGGGAGACGAAGACCATCGTCGCCTCCACCGGGTTGACGATGATGAAGACCGAGGCGAAGGCGTAGAAGAAGTAAGCGACTAGACCCGCAGCCTCCACCATCGACTATCCCTCACAAGCTTTTCCATCTTCTAATACGGAAACCCAGCCGGGATGATAACCGCCTAAGATGAGGAAGTGGCCCCGCCCCGGCGTCGTCCGTCGCACCTCAGTAGAGGCGAGGCGCTTTGGCCTCGTTCTCAGCATCGTCCTCGCCGATGGTCTTTCCCATCTTCCCCAGAAGGAGCATGAACGCGGTCATGGACCATCCGGCGAGGAGGGCGTTCTTGCCGTTGCCGTCCCGCTGCTTTCTAGCGATCAGCCCCGTCGCCAGCCCCGCCAGGGCCGAGACGAGATACTCGGGGGCGTCGCTGAGGAGGTGGCCCAGGGGATCGGACTCGGCGTCGACGATGTCCCGATGGAGGACCCATCGGTCGGGGAACTCGTGGACGTGGGAGCCGTTGGGCCCCCGGAGCTGGCGGACCGATCCGGGGACCGACTCGCCGAGGATCGTCTCCTTGAAGCAGCCTGGAAGCTCCGGGTGCTCCTCCTTTTTGAGGACGAACTTCTTGTGATGAGGCAGCGTCTCTATCCAGCGACAGAATCCGCGGCAAGGCTCGCTGCATTTCATGGTCATCTATTTGACGTCTCGGCTTAAATAGCTGGCTGAAGGCCCGAGAAGATCGAATGCTGAGGATGAAAAAAAGAGAAAATTGAGATAAAAATAGGATTGATGGATGCCCGCCCATCATCTCGTATAGAAGACGACTATCAGCATGATCAATAAGAACAGGCTGAAGACGACGATGCAGGGATACTGGCGGAGGGTCTCTTTTATGTCCATGAAAACACCCTCTCTATATCTTGACTGAGGTTTGATTTATAGCTTTTCAGGCGAGTGTTTCTCACCATCATCTCTGCAGTATCTCACCAGTACCGCTCCAGCTTCGATTTGACCTCCTTGATGGCCCGATCGACCTCGGTCGATCCGATGATCCCGGCGGGCAGCGCCTCCAGAATCGCCCCGACGTAACCCCTCTTCGCCTCCATCAGCCCGGAGACGTCGGCTCCGGCCAATTCAGCCAGGAGCCGCTCCGCCGCCTCCTTCGACCGGGCGATGGAGGCCGCAAGCCCCTCCTTCGCAGCCTCGGGATCGGCGGCTCCGTTGGAGAGCCCATCACGGATCGCGTGGATCAGTCCAGCGAGGTCGTAGACCGCCTCAATGAGCTGGCCGAAGGCGCTGGTCTCGGCGTCGCACCTCCCGCCGTGGGTCTCGGCGTAGCCGCAACCCCCGCAGCGGTTCCCGCCTGAGTGCTGGACGCAGAAGGGACAGGTCTCGGGCCTGAGGGGGAGGGAGGCGAGAAGGTACATGGATAGGGCCCTGGCGAAGCGGCCCGCGTCCCGGGCCGTCCGGACTTTAGCAAGGCCCCGTTCGAGCCGGTCGAGCCGTTCGAGAGACAGCCGGCAGCCGACGGCGATCGCTCCCTTTGCCTCTTCCAGGGAGAGGAGGTCGATGGTGACGGCGGCCCTCGCTCGATCTTCGGGGCAGGTCATCAGAGGCTCCTTGATCCAAGACATAAAAGCCGTTTCTCCATCAGCTCAAAATACCATCAGCATGGGCTGCAGATGGCGCAGGGCCTGTACCCCAGGGACTTTGCATCCTGGACACTGGAAAACCAGACCCTGTTTTTAGGCGAAATCCTCTTGGCCAGGCCGCAATCCGGCCGATGGTATTTGTCGGAGCCGTTGGAGCCGACGAAAATATTTTTGTCTTCTTCCCCATCATCTTCATCTCCGGAAACCGCTTCCATCTCCACGGTTTTAGTTTCGATCCTGATCTTGGTCTCTTCAGCCGAGGTCGCTTCGGGCCCCCCATTCCTCCCGGCATCCTCGCCGCCGACCTCTGCCAGAGCCTTCCCGGCCATCAAGATCAGGCCGAGGACTATCATCGCCTTTTTCAGGTCGAGGCTCTTCAGCCTTTCCTTCAATTCGTCGAGGCTTGAGCTTTTGGAGCTATCGATCAACCCTTCCAGATCCACCCCCTTTAACAGCGATATCGTCTCTCTCAGATCACCCTCCCCAAGACTCTGCTTCAGCCTCTCCCAGTCCTCCTGCTCTTCAGACGAATATGCCAGAGCATTCCAATCCATCTCCTTTGCTATCCGCAGCAGCTCATCCAAATCCGAATCCTTCAGATTTTGGAGGAGCCTTTCAAGATCAAGTCCTAATATCATCCACACACATCCTCACCATCATTTGTAGCCGAATATATTTACTTCCCAGATTAAATTTTTGTCCACGCTCGATCTTCTATAAACGGCCTTGTGGCCGGATCCGTACCTTCCATCGGACGCTCGCCCTCGGGGCGGCAATTAGGACGAAATTTATTTGGTAAGGGAAAGCTTAAATAATCTTGGATCAGAATATAATTCCGGTGAGAAAAGATGCCCTACGAAAGCCCGGACGAGCTTCCCCAGAGCGTCAGAGATAACCTGCCCAGTCACGCCCAGGAGATCTACATGAAGGCCTTCAACAACGCCTGGGACGAGTACGCCAATCCCGAAGATCGCCGGGGGGACGCCTCCCGGGAGGAGACCGCCCACAAGGTCGCCTGGGCCGCAGTGAAGAAGGTTTACGAAAAGGATGAAGACGACGGCAGATGGAAGAAGAGATGAGATGCTGAATCGTCGTGCCCTCCCCATTACTCAAAAATTTGAGATAAAAGGTTATATCTGAGCATCTCTTTCATCTTACTGCCATCGCCGATTTTGGCTCTTCTTCGGTTATTTTGACGTTGATAGCGCCCTCAGGTATCTCGACGATCTTGGTGACAGTGGTCGTAGTGGGCTCGACGTGATAGCTGGTCCCGCCCCTCTCCGCATCGTAACCTTTCCTTGGATTATCATAAGTCACCCTGATCCCGTAGGTATCATTGCCCATTTTGTTCACGAAGGTATCCGGACCTTCTGTCTCTTTCAACCTTCCAGGGACGTAGAACCGTTTCGCCTTATCCACCGGCACCTCAGTAGATTTACTTGGAACCTCATAGGTGAGCCAGTAGGTCTTCGTCTCTCCTTTATACTTCTCAGTCGTCTCTTTATATGTCATAATAGAACGCCTCATACATGTCTCATACGTAATCGGGCTTTTCGCCCACGGAGTACTCCGGACCTCCGTGTCTGTGGTCGTTGGCAACTTCGGCGGTCTTTTCGTACTCCTCCCAGGCCCTCTTCTGAGCGTTCTCCAGCTTCCCTTCGTTTCTGAGCTTCTCGGCGAGGCCCGTGGGATTATCCGGAGCCAGGAGAACTACCAGATATCTGCTCCTCCTTTTCAGCTCCGTTACTTTATCTCGGGTGTCTGCGTTTCTGATCTCCGCCCGGATCTCCTCATTGATCTTGGTGATATCCTGCAGGGTCTCAACTTCTCGATAGATCTGCTCTGCCATAAAAATCTCCTAATTATTTTTGGAGAATCTCCTATATAAGTGTAAGCTCTACTCAAATTGATATACAAAATATATTTGAAAATTTTATTTTATGATTGAATCAGGCGAAAGATAAATATACACTTTAGGGATTCAGGATCAAGTCTCTTTCATATTCTGAGAAATACTCCATCGAGTAAAACTTTGATATTTACCGTACTATATCTTTATATAAAATTCTTATAGGTTTGACCGATAATTATTAATATAAAAAATACCAACAAATACATTATGGCGAAGAAAGAGATGGAAAAAGAGGCGTTCATCCAAGAGACGAAAACGGAGATGGACGAGTGGTCTACTGAGCTGGACAAGCTCAAGTCGAAGGCTGAGCGGGCTGAGGGCGAGATCAGGTACAGATATAGAGAAGAGATCGAGATGCTCCAGGACAAGCAGAAGACTGCCCAAGAGAAGCTGGCAGAGCTGCAGAGGGCTACCGGTACATCCTGGACCGACTTCAAGGAGGGGATGTCCTCGGCCATGATTGATATCAGAAGGGCGATGGAAGAGGCGAAGGCCAAGCTGAAGTGATCCACTAAAAAAATCCGATTGAAGGGCGAGATATTGAAGGGCGAGATTGTCCTCTCCAGTATGATGAATGGCGATAGATTTCTCTTGTTTGCTTGCCATCCCAAGTGGCGAGTTCGCAAGTTACGCTTTGAATAGACGATCGAGCATGACGAATAAAGCGGTGTTTGGATGAAAGAAGATAATAAAGGACGGCTGGAGGGCAGGACGGCGATAGTCACCGGCTCGACTTATGGCATAGGCGAGGCGATCGCAAAGGTTCTGGCCGACGAGGGTGCGATCTCGATCATCACCGGAAGGACCGAGGACGAGGGGGAAAGGGTCACCGAGGAGATCAGATCTGCCGGGGGATCCGCCGAGTATTACCAGCTGGACGTGACCGACGAGAAGAGGGTCGAAGAGGTGGTGCGAGCCGTCCACGAGAGGTATGGCAGGATGGACATCCTGGTGAACAACGCCGGGATCTCCGGCCCCAACAAGCCCATCCACGAATACACTCGAGAGGAGTGGGAGAAGGTATTCGACGTCAACGTCACCGGAGCCTTCCTCTGCACCAAGTACGTCGTCCCCTACATGAAGAAGGGCGGGGGAGGGAACATCGTCTACATATCCTCGATATACGGAATCGTCGGAGCCCAGGACGTTCCCGCCTACCACGCCACCAAGGCCGCCAACAGGATCATGGCCAAGACGGGGGCCCTCTTCTACGCCAAAGACAACATCAGGGTGAACTCGGTCCATCCCGGCTTCATCTGGACCCCCATGGTGGAAGACTTCCTCAACGATCAGTCCACGAAGCTTAACGTCCCCGCTGAGGATCTCCGAAGAGAGCTGGACAGAATCCACCCCATCGGCCACATCGGCGAGCCGGACGACATAGCCTACGGCGTCCTCTACCTGGTCTCGGACCAGGCCAAGTTCGTGACCGGATCGGAGCTGATCATAGACGGCGGCTACACCACCAGGTGACCCTTCCGCTCAAAAGTGAGAGGTAAATAATGAGATACATCACCATCAGCCTCGACGATGAGGAGTTCGAGCAGCTCTCAATGGCCAAAGGAGACCGAACCTGGCGGGAGTACATCATGAAGGACGTCATGAACCATCGACGGAGGAGAAAGCTGCAGAAGATCACGAATAATGGATAGCAAAGGACAGAGAGAATCCGGAGAGATTTCCCCACATCACCAAGCGCCTTTGCCCCATCCGATGAGATTCTTGGAGAGAAGCGGTGAGGGACGGAATAACCAGATCGATTGGGCTTCCCTTTTTGAAATCAATTTTTTCGATTGATCTCGGTCAAGGGGATAAATTTATTAATTATGCGTCTCTAAATAAATATCTGTTTAATCAAAGGAGCGATTCTGATGCCCGTGATAGAGCACGCTTCCGGAAGAGAAGCTGAGAAAGGACCCGAGAAAGAGAGGAAGCCCGAAGCCGAGGAGAAGGCCGATGGGGGCAGTTTCGAGGAGGAGTACCCCCTCAGCCTCGCCGAGACCTCGGCCTTCCTCCGGGAGCTGGCGGACACCCTGGACAGAGGGGGGACGGTGGAGATGGGGCTCTCTCAGCAGAAGATCCAGCTCCACCCCGAGGAGCCGATCACCCTGGAGATCAGCTACAAGGAAGACCAGAAAAAGAAGAAGCTGGAGGTGGAGCTGGAGATAGAAGAGCACTTCGGCGCCGCAGGAAAAGAGGGCGAAAGGCCGACGGTGAGATGAGACCCGAGGTGGAAGCGGCTTTGAACCAGGATGGAGCCGGGGTGAGATGAAAGCTTGACCTCATCGAGCCGGGGAGAGGTGGTCTCGGTCCGGGGAAGCGTCGTGGACGCGCGGTTCGCGGAGTCGCTCCCGGAGATCAACAGCGTCCTGTTGGCCGGAGACGGAGGGGAGGTGGTGATCGAGGCTCTGATCCATCTCGACTCCGAGACGGTGAGGGGGATCGCCCTCACCCCCACTTCGGGGCTGGCCCGGGGCTCTCCGGTGGAGGACACCGGCCGGCCCCTGACCGTCCCGGTGGGGGAGAACCTTCTGGGCCGGGTCTTCAACGTCTTCGGCCTGGCGACGGATGGGAAGGACGGCCCCGAGCCGGAGGAGCTCCGATCCATTCACCAGAGACCTCCACCCATATCTCGGCGGACCACCACCTCGGAGATCTTCGAGACCGGGATCAAGGCGATCGACGTCCTCTCCCCCCTGGAGCGGGGGGGCAAAGCCGGCCTCTTCGGAGGAGCCGGCGTAGGCAAGACCGTCCTGATTATGGAGCTGATCAACAACATCGCCGGCCGATACGAGGGGATCAGCATCTTCTGCGGCATCGGAGAGCGATCCCGGGAGGGAGAGGAGCTTTACCGGGAGATCCAGGATGTCAACGTCCTGGACAAGACCATCCTCGTCTTCGGCCAGATGAACGAGCCGCCGGGGGCGAGGTTCCGGGTAGGCCACGCCGCCCTCACCATGGCCGAGTACTTCCGAGACGACCTCAAGCAGGACGTGCTGCTGCTGATCGACAACATATTCCGCTTCGTTCAGGCCGGCTCCGAGGTCTCGGGGCTGATGGGCCAGCTCCCCTCGCGGGTCGGGTATCAGCCCACCCTGGCCACGGAGCTGGCGGAGTTCGAGGAGAGGATCTGCAGCACTCGATCCGGGGCCATCACCTCGGTCCAGGCGGTGTACGTCCCCGCAGACGACTTCACCGACCCCGCCGTCACTCACGCCTTCGGCCACCTCTCCGCCTCCATCGTTCTGTCCAGGAAGATGGCCAGCCAGGGGCTCTATCCGGCGATAGACCCCCTCCAATCCAGGTCCAGGATGCTGAGCCCCACCATCGTCGGATCGAGGCACTACAACATCGCCCAGAGGATCCGAAAGACCCTCGCCGAGTACGAGGAGCTGAAGGACGTCATCGCCATGCTGGGGCTTGAGGAGCTCTCCGAAGACGACCAGAAGACGGTAAATCGGGCCCGACGGCTGGAGCGGTTCCTGAGCCAGCCCTTCGCCACCACGGAGCACTTCACCGGCCAGGAGGGAAAGATGGTGGGGCTTGAAGACGCCCTCGACGGCTGCCAGCGGATCTTGAACGACGAGTTCAGAGACCGTCCGGAGAAGTCCCTCTACATGATAGGGAAGATCGAGGAGGCGGAAGGATGAGGCTTCTGGTCCTCCTCCCCACTGCGGTGCTCATCGACCAGGAGGTGGCTAAGGTCGTCGCCGAGGCTGAGAACGGCTCCTTCTGCATCCTTCCCAGGCACATCGACTTCGTCGCCGCCCTGGTGCCCGGGATCTTCTCCTTCGTTTCCGATGAGGAGGAGGAGTTTCTGGCCATCGACGAGGGGATCCTGGTAAAATGCGCTTCTCAGGTGACGGTCTCCACGAGGAAGGCGATGCGGAGCAGAGACCTGGGGATGCTGAAGAGGGCGGTTCGAGAGGAGTTTCGGGCCCTGGACGAGAGGGAGAAGAAGACCCGGACCATCCTCGCAAAGCTCGAAGCGGACTTCGCCCGGAGCGTCTTTGAGAAGATGTAGTCCGGGAACATGACGATGTAAACAGGCAAGAGACGAAGCCAGGGAAGAGACGAGAGATAGACGGGGAAGAGACGAGAGAGACAGACAGGGAACACGATGGAGAGAGATAGAGAAGATTTTGAAGAGGAGATCGGCGCAAAGGAGGAGCGGAAGATCAAGGCGCGAAGGGAGCGGGCCAGAGGCATATGGTTTGGCCTGGGGATGATGGGGGTCATCGGGTGGTCGGTGGCGGTCCCCACCCTCATCGGGGTGGCCATCGGCGTCTGGATCGATACCAGATACCCCGGCCCCATCTCCTGGACCCTCGTCCTCCTCTCCGCCGGGTTGATCCTGGGCTGCGCCAACGCCTGGTACTGGGTCAGAAAGGAGCAGACGGAGATCGAGGGGAGAGGGGCGGAGATCGAGGAGAAACCCGGAGATCGAAAAGAGCAGGCAGTCATCGAGGATAGAGTGCCGGTGACCGGGGAGAAAACCGGGGATCGAGGGAAGAGTGCCAGTGATCGAGGTGTGCAGGCAGTGATCGAGGAGAGAGTGGCGGGGATCGAGGATAAACCCGGAGGTAGAGGAGAGAAACCTGAAGATAGAGGGGAGATAGCCGGATGAATGAGCATCTTCTGCCCATATTCAGCTTCACCTTTGGGATAGGACTCGGAGTCTTCTTCTTCGGCGGCCTCTGGCTGACCATGAGCCGGCTCCCCGGTTCCAGGGCGCCCATGCTTCTGACCCTGGGAAGCTTCCTCTTCCGGTCGGCAGTATGCATCCTCGGCTTCTATCTCCTGGTCGAGACCGGGCTTGAAGCTCTGGCCTTCGCCCTTGCGGGCTTCATCGTCACCAAGATGGTCCTGGTGGGGCGGCTCGGCCGCCACCCCCGGAGGGAGGCGGCATAAGGATGGTGGAGCTGAGCCCCGATGAGGCGGTCGTCTGGAACTGGGGGGTGGTCACCCTCAACGAGACCCTCCTCTTCACCTGGATGGTGATGGCAATTCTGATCGTTTTGGCCTGGGCGTCCGCGCGGAAACTATCGGCAACGCCCCCCTTCTCCAGAAGGCAGGTCGCCCTGGAGACGATCATCGGCTTCATGAGAAAGGAGATCCGGGAGATCGCTCGCAGAGACTCCGACCCCTATCTCCCCTTCTCGGGAACCGTCTTCCTGTTTCTCTCCCTCTCCAGCATCCTGGGGATCGTGCCCGGCTACCGGTCGCCTACCAGCTCCCTCTCCACCACCGCAGCCCTGGCCGCCTGCGTCTTCTTCGCCGTCCCGGTCTTTGGTATCCTACAGCAGGGAGCCTCCGCCTACTTCAGGCGTTACATCCGGCCGACGCCCCTGATGCTCCCCTTCAACATCATCGGGGAGATCTCCCGGACGGTGGCCCTCGCCCTGAGGCTCTTCGGGAACATGATGAGCCAGACCCTCCTGGTGGCCGTCCTGATCTCTCTCGCCCCCCTATTTCTGCCCGTAATCATGGACCTCTTCGGGCTATTGATCGGTCAGGTCCAGGCTTACATCTTCGCCGTCCTGGCCACGGTGTACATAGTATCGGCCGCCTCGGACGAGAAGGTTGAGGGAGAGGAACCGCATGAGGGGCAGGAGAAGGAAGGAGAACTGATGAATGAAACTGGAGAGACAAACTGAAACGGAACTGGAGAGACAAACTGAAACGGAACTGGAGAGACAAACTGAAACGGAACTGGAGAGACAAACTGAAACGGAACTGGAGAGACAAACTGAAACGGAACTGGAGAGACAAACTGAAACGGAACTGGAGAGACAAACTGAAACGGAACTGGAGAGACAAACTGAAACGGAACTGGAGAGACAAACTGAAACGGAACTGGAGAGACAAACTGAAACGGAACTGGAGAGACAAACTGAAACGGAACTGGA
>Ga0209408_1000129_pt1 | contig 61759 bp, 66 predicted proteins | sample AD_UKC107_MetaG_FD_184422 | JGI IMG/M metagenome (GOLD analysis project Ga0209408, IMG submission 184422) | Active sludge microbial communities of municipal wastewater-treating anaerobic digesters from Hong Kong - AD_UKC107_MetaG (SPAdes)... | ecosystem: Engineered > Bioreactor > Anaerobic >... | reverse complement strand
ACAAACAGAATCCCATTGAATACCTGGAAGCCGGAGACATTGGCAGCGGAATCGGGTTCAAGGACCTGCGTACCGGAGATACCATTTGCGTGGACAAACATCCCATAGTGCTGGAAGCCATAACTTTTCCCGATCCCGTTATTGGTCTGGCCGTGGAGCCCAAAACCCAGAAAGACTTGGACAAACTGGGCGTGGCCCTTTCCAAACTTGCCGAGGAGGACCCCACTTTCACCGTCCGTACGGATGTGGAAACCGGTCAGACAGTCATCAGCGGAATGGGCGAATTGCACCTGGAGATCATTGTGGATCGCCTGAAACGCGAGTTTGGCGTGGAGATCAACCAGGGTGCTCCACAGGTTAATTACAGGGAAACAATACGTGGAACCGTTTCCCATCGGGAAGTCTTCAAAAAGCAAACCGGTGGTCGCGGGAAATTTGCCGATATTGTCTTTACGCTGGAACCTGCCGATCCCGGCGTGACCGGATTACAGTTTATAGATCAGGTTAAAGGCGGGAATATCCCCAGGGAATACATCCCTTCAGTTGAAAAAGGTTTCAAAGCTGCTATGGAAAACGGCGTTTTGGCCGGGTATCCCGTAACAGGAATGAAGGTAACCTTGACCGACGGATCCTACCACCCGGTAGATTCGGACAGCCTTTCTTTTGAGATTTGTGCCCGTATGGCATTCCGTAAAGCAGCTCCCAAAGCCGGCCCTGTTTTGCTGGAACCTATCATGTCAATGGAAGTGGTTACCCCGGAAGACTACATGGGAGATATCATAGGGGATCTGAACAAACGACGTGGCCAGGTGACCAATATGGACTCCAAAGGCAACGCCCGGATCATAAAAGCCAAAGTGCCCCTGTCCGAACTATTTGGTTACATCACAACACTTCGTACGCTTTCTTCCGGTCGTGCCACAAGCAGTATGGAATTCTGCGATTACGATGAACTGCCCTCCTCCCTGGCTAAGGAAGTCATAGAAAAGACAGGATGGTCACAAGGATTCCATGCATCAGATGTTGAATTTTAATATACTTGGTTAATACATAAAAAAAATGAGCCAAAAAATCAGAATCAAATTAAAATCTTACGATCACATGTTGGTAGACAAATCTGCCGATAAAATCGTGAAAACCGTCAAGGCTACCGGTGCCGTTGTAAGCGGCCCCATTCCCCTGCCCACGAACAAAAAGATCTTTACGGTCAACCGGGCAACTTTTGTAAATAAAAAAGCACGCGAACAGTTTGAACTGAATTCATTCCGCCGCCTGCTGGATATTTACAGTTCTACCCCCAAGACGGTGGATGCCTTAATGAAACTGGAATTGCCCAGCGGTGTTGAGGTTGAAATCAAAGTCTGACGCATTTTTGCGATTTCGTTCTTTGATCTTGATTTTATTATAACATACCTTTCGTGTATATTTGTACGCGAAAAGGGGGCCCATAGCTCAGTTGGTTAGTAGCACCTGACTCATAATCAGGGGGTCGCTGGTTCAAGCCCAGCTGGGCCCACGGAAAGTAAAGGCACTTGCGCGTTGCGCAGGTGCCTTTTTTTAAATGGAGTTTGATTGCGCCACAAACCCGCCAAGGTACGCCACAGACCCCACTTTGGTGCGCACCAAATGGAGTTTGACTGCGCCAAACTTAAAGAGCGTAGCACAAATATTTGATTGTCAGAATGTTATTCTTCGGGATTTTTTTGTGGCGCAGTCAAACTCCATTTGAAATCTATGTACTCCCAGCTGAACTGCTCTCCGGAGACATCAATTTTCAGGAAGCCTTCTTCCATACCGTTTCGCGGACCAAGCCACCATCTGGCACAGACAGCTCCTCCGGTGACGTAATGAATGCCGTTAAATAATACATCTTCCAGCATATGCAGGTGTCCCTGGAGTACTAATTTTACGTTGTACTGTTCCAGGAGTTCCCGTACTTCTTTAGCGTTCATAATTATCTCGGAGGGAGAAAAAGCGCTTGTGGGCTTGCCGAAAATCTGCTGGCCTACACTTAAAAGGGGAATATGTGTGCTTATGGCAACAGGTTTGTCTTTATGGGCCTCCAGATCTGCTTTCAGCCATTCCATCTGCACGGAGTCAATGACACCCATATATTTTCGTTCCGGTGTATATCCAATACCATCGAGAACAATAAAATGCCAGTTTTTGTGGTTAAAGGAATAATAGCGATTGCCTATTCGGTTTTCGTACATTTTCTTACCGTAGAATTCATGTGAGGGATCTATCCCGCTTGCCGGGTACAATCCAAACCCTTCATGATTGCCTATTGTGTTGTACAATGGCATTTCAAGCCGTTTGGAAAGGCTGTCGAAAAGGCAATACAGACTATCGGCTCTTCCATAACCCGCTTGCAAGGCATCAAAAATGTTATCCCCGCCGGTGATGACAAAATCAGGCTTCAGGGCATTAATGGTGTCAATTGCCTGGGCAAAGCCTTCAGCGGCACGTAACTCGGGCTTTACGTGAATATCGGTCATAAAGACAAAAGAGAATTCTTTATCCTTATTGTTCCGGGAGGGACATTGATTGCATTGTACAAATACTAAAAGGATTAAAATACCTGTAAATAGGAAAATGCCGGCTGTTTTTTTCATGGTATTAAGATTAATTCAAAGTAAAGTTAAGTATAAATACCTACGTACTGCGCCTCAAATGGAGTTTGACTGCGCCAACTTTTTGGAGCGTAGCGCAAGGCCAAGATTGCCAGCGCATTATTCTTCAGGGATTTTTTGTGGCGCAGTCAAACTCCATTTGCCAACCACTCCCATTATTATGGCAAGTATCAGGAACAAACCTATATTGCCGGCCAGAAAGGCGTAGTCATTCAGGGTGAGTAATACGTAAATGAATGCGTATAACAGTGTCAGCAGTCCAAAAATCAGCCAAGGGGTTGTTTTGTCTTTGGTGATCAGAGCGGTGAAAACAGATATTAACACAATGGTGGCTCCGGAAGCTGTCAGGTAAGCCGTGTTGAATCCCAATTGTTCACTTAATGCGGTTAACAGGGAGAAGAAGAGTATCAGCGCCAGAGATACCAATACGTAGTGAATGACCGGGATGGGCTTTTTTCCCCTGACTTCTATGAAAAGAAGCACCAGGAATGTAAGTGCGACAAAGAGTATTCCATACCGGGCACTTCTCCAGGATTTACGGTAATGATCCACCGGCTGTACCAGGTTCACCCCAAATGCGCTTTCTTCCGGGTGAAATGCATTGCCTATCCAGTCTTGGGGAAAATTCCGGTTCAGGTGGGTTACCTCCCAGTCTGCGGTAAACCCGCTTTTATCAACAACTCGGGAAACGGGAAGGAAGCTCCCGCTAAACCCCGGAGAGTCCCAGGATGATTGCAGGCGGGCTTGGGTGTTTTTGCCGAGGGGGGTGAGTGCAAGGCTGTTGGATCCTGACAGGCTGATGTTCATGCCAAAGGTCATCGAGCTTCCCGGTTCAAGCTCCGACTCGGCAAAAGAAATTCCAGAGTTGAAGATATCCCGGTCTTTCACTCCAGGTGTGGCACGGAGATTCCGCGCCCCGGCACCGGCTTGCATCAGGATGTCTCCTTTCAAGCCCCTGTTGTCAGATATGCCGACGGTATAATACGCCTGGTCCCAAAGTATTTGGGCTCCCGGTGAGGCGGATTCAGTTGGCACAGCAAAACTTCCTTTGATTTTTAGATTGGCATTGTATACTGCAGATTGGTAAATGCTCCGGTACCTGATTTCGGGAAGGATCTCACCTTCAATGATCATTTCTTCAGGTAAAATATGCCACATCTGCGTGATTGTTTTGCTTTGGTCCTCGGGAGAGACCGAAAGGATCGGGATGTTGAGTACGGGTCCCGTAAAACACTGGCTGTTAGCCCATTCATTGGATATTTCTTGTTGTACTTTTTCTGCATTGGCTTGCCTGTCTTCAATGATTTCCTTGATCATTTGCAAGGGGATGAGTAAAAACAATCCCAAAACAGCCAGCAGGGCGATTTTCAAAGTGAGGGAATTGTACCATTTTCCCTGGTTTGTGATTTCAATTTTCATGATATGTGTTTTTAAAAGTTCTTTGTAATTCAAAGTGGAGGGGCAAAAATTTTTAGGTATCCCGGATTAAGTTTTCCAAAGCCGAGATGTGTTCACTGAAAGCGGCGCGTCCTTTTTCCGTTGCCCGGTAGCTGGTATTTGGTTTACGATCAATAAACTGTTTTTCCACCGCTATCATGCCTTCTTTTTCCAAAGCCTTCAGGTGGCTGGCCAGATTCCCGTCTGTCAGATCCAACGTCTCTTTCAGGCTCTTGAAATCATACGTCTGGTTAACCGTTAAAACCGACATGATCCCCAGTCTGACGCGGCTTTCAAACACTTTGTTCAAATGTGCTATTAGATCTTTCATTTTCCGTATTTACCGTACATCAGCAATCCATATACAATATGCAATACCCCAAATCCAACACTCCATCCAATCAGCCACAGATCAGGAAATAACGTAACAAGAAGCCCGGTCGCGATTTCAAGCAAGCCCAGGTAGAAAATCTCGCCAAGGGTAAACTTTGAGGCATTGATCAAGGCCAGGCCGTAGAAAATCAGGAACACCGGCACTACTAACTGCAAGTTACCCTGTAAAAGAAATATTATAGCTAGTGCACCTCCTGTTGCCAGGGGGATAAACAAGTTCAACAACATTTTCCGGGAAACAGGTGTCCAGAAATGTTTCTTCTGGCGTTTGGCTTTTTTGATGGACAAGAAACAAGCAAAGGTTAGCGAAATCACAAGTACTATAGCGGCAACGCCCGCCAGAGACCATGTATCGTCAATGAACAACCAAGCTAAAAGTGCTCCGGCAAGAGCTGTGCCCCCGGCTATTACCCCGGACAAACCGCTCAGCGAAAGAAACCGGGTAGATTCCTCCATCAGTTTTCGGATGGCTTTTATATCCTCCTGTGTATTAGATTCGGTTTTCATAATTTCAAAAGTGCTTTGTGGTGCAAAGTTAGTAAAAAATTTCAAATGGAGTTTGATTGCGCCAAAAATTTTTACTCAGCAGTAGAACGCTGCAATTCAGTGGTTTATGAAATGTTCTTTGTGATTGGCGCAGTCAAACTCCATTTGGTGCGCATTTTAGTGGGGTCTGTGGCGCACTTTTGCGGGTCTGTGGCGCATTCAAACTCCATTTAATCTTTTTATATATTTGTGTGTCAAACACTAAACCTATTATGAAGAAAGCATTTTATCCGCCCATGAAAACGCGTATTGTAGCGGCTGTGATTTTATTTTTTCTGGCACCTTTTATTGGTGAATTTCTGTTGGGCAATCTGCCTGTTACCATGTTTTACCTGATCCCCGTCCTTGCGTTACTGTATGGAGGGGGAGCGTTATTGATCCGGGAAACGGCCGTAAGGCTTAATTTGAACAAAGCAGGTCTTTTGTTATTATGTCTGGCTTATGGCATAATTGAAGAAGCATTTAGTACACAATCGCTTTTTGATCCCAATTACCTGGGATTGCGATTGCTGGACTACGGGTATGTGCCATTTTTGAAAATGGGCGCCTGGTGGACAGTATATGTACTTGGGATACATACAATATGGAGTACGGTTGTTCCTGTTTTGCTGATTGATTATTTGTTTCCCAAAGCTAAAGGCAAGCCTGTTCTTGGTATTGTTGGGATTATTGTGGTTGCCCTGGGTTTCGTATTTGCGGCTTTCGCTCCCTTATTGAACCCCGAAAAAGCTTTTATGGCATCGGGACAACAATTTATATTCGCAGGGATAGCCGTTGTTCTTCTGATTCTAGCGTCAATTTTGGTCTTCAGAAATAGTAACAGTCCGGAAAAAAAGATTGGGAAAGTACCTTCTCCCATGGTTACGGGCATAATTGCCCTGCTTCTTGGCTCAGGATTTATGGCGTTAACTTTTACAACCTTATTAGTGCCGGCCTGGCTCAACGTGGCAGCCATGCTTTTGCTCTTTGCTATAGGAGGGATATTATTTGCCCTGTTGTCAAAACGCTCCGGCTGGTCAGATAAACACACCCTGTATGTTGTAGGAGGATTGTTATTTACTTATGTCTGGTTTGGATTTGTCCAGACACCTTCCGTCGGAGCCATCACTCCGCTGCAGGATATACTGGGGAATATTGTATTTTCCCTGATTGCTGTTGGCGTGTTTGTTTTGGCGCACAAGGTGGAACCTTCCGCGCCAAATTCCTAGGCCTAAATTCATAAACCACTGTATGTCTGATTTATAAGAAATCAGAAACTGACTTTTGGCGCGGAAGGTTCCACCTCCCCCCATTTTCCGGGCGGCTGGATGCTACCAGTACCGATCATCTGACGGATTATATGGAGCGGTTGGTCCGGGAGGGAAAGTACCATGTGGCACTGGATCTTGCGCGTATTGATTATTTGAGTTCGGCCGGAATACGGGTGCTGGTCATGCAGTATAAGAATTTGCAGGCGCTGAACGGATTGTTCTACATTACAGAATCTTCTGAAAATGTTGCCCAGGTGCTGGGGCTGGTGGGTATGGCAGGCATGTTCAGTGCGCCGGACCGTCAGGCCGGCGCCTCGGCAAAGGAAAAGGAAAAAGATTTTGTTTCGCAGGCGCACGGATACACGTTCCGGATGCAGGTTTTGGATGAACAAGCGTCTACCACGGTGATTTGTACAGGTTCTCCTCAAAAGACAGCCACTTCTGGTTTTACGGAAGATGATACCAGGACGGTTACCTCGGCCAAGGAGAAATACGCATTGGGACTGGGAGCTATTGGCGAATCGTTCCAGGCGTGCAGTCAGCGCTTTGGAGAATACCTGCTCCTAAACGGAATGGCGGCTTACCTGCCGGCGGACGGGTCAAAAAAGCCGGATTACATGATCAGTCACGGGCAGCTTACCGCGCAGCTTGCCGAGTTGTACGGCCTTCATTTCTCTGCCCCTTTTTCCCACAGGATCCTGTTTGATCCGGGGAAAGAAGCCTCCGGGCTGGAACTTTCCCGATGGGCGCGGGAGGTGGCCCGTCTGACCGGTTTCGAAAATTGGGCATTTGTGATGATTGCCGAGAGTGCCGGACTGATTGGCTCTTCCCTGAATATTTCACCGGTTGGCGGGAAGCCTTTATTTACTTTTCCCCAGGTGAAGGACGCCGTGCGTTTTACCACCGAACCTGCGCATGTGAAAATGCAGACTGTTTCTGTGGGGATTATCTGCGGACGTCCCGTGTCGGAGTGCAATGCTTTTTTAAGGCCATTGAAAGACAATACGTTGCTATCACATATTCATACAGCGGTATTCCCGTATGTTCCATTGAAAAAGAACGATCAGATGCCCGATGAATCCATAGACCATTTGATCAATAACGCAGGACTGGTAGACATTCTTCATTTATTAACCGATGACCGTCCCCTTGCGGGTTTGGGAGAGAGCGCTTTCCTGCAGGGTGCTTGCTGGATCGTGCCTGTTGAAGCATTTGTGAGAAAATGACAGCTGCCTATGGCAATACTTATTACATCCATGATCATCGGCCTTATTCTGGCTCTTTTGGCATTGGGGATTTTTATCAGTTTCCGGGTATTTGATTTCCCGGATATTACGGTTGAAGGGTCATTTACCCTGGGAGCCGTCCTGGGGGCTATGCTCATTGTAAGGGGAATGAATCCGTTGTTGGCTTGTTTGATAGCTTTTGCAGGCGGGATGATTGCCGGAGCACTGACCGGGTTGATCCATACAAGATTCAAGATCAATCCGCTGCTTTCCGGGATCCTTGTCATGACGGCCCTTTACTCGGTAAACCTTCATGTTCTGGGAAGGAGCAATTTACCCATGCAAGGGGCATTAACGGTTTTTAGCGGACTGGAAAAGTTATCCCTGGGGATCTTTGGAGAAGGCGGCAAGATACTCCTGTTGGGATGGAGCGTAGATGGAAAAGATCTGTTGATCTTGCTGGCTGCTCTGATTGTGGTCTCAATTATATGTCTTGTACTCAGATGGTTTTTCAGGACTCACCTGGGAACAGCCATGCGGGCCACCGGGGATAATTCCCAGATGATCAGGGCACTGGGAGTGAACACCAAAAACATGATTGTCTTTGGGATCGCCCTGGCCAACGGTTTTGTGGCCCTCTCGGGGGCCGTGCTGGCCCAATTCCAAGGTTTTGCCGATGTTCAGATGGGAATTGGCATGATGGTTTGGGGATTGGCAAGTGTGATCATAGGTCAGGCCGTCGTTGGTCAAACTAGCGTAGGTTATGTGATCTTTGGGGCGGTATTGGGTTCTGTTCTTTTCCGCCTGTTGGTGGCCATCGCGTTACGTCTTGGAATGAATCCCAACGACCTTAAGATCATTACCGCAGCATTTGTCTTCATTGCGCTTATTTTGCCGGTATTGCTCAAACGCAGAAAGGGTGTGTTTAAAAGAAAGGAATATGCTTAGAATAGACAGTATACGAAAAACTTTCAACCCCGGGACGGTTAATGAGGTCAGGGCCCTTAAGGGTGTCTCTTTTTCCATTGAGGAAGGTAGTTTTGTATGTATCCTGGGAACCAACGGCTCGGGTAAATCCACCCTGCTGAATGCCGTGGCCGGCAGTTTCTCGGTTGATGAAGGAAGTATTTTACTGGACGGAGTAAACATAACTGGTTGGCCCGAGCATAAAAGAGCCCGCTACATAGGGAGGGTTTTCCAAAATCCTCTGAGCGGTACGGCTCCCAATATGACAATTGCAGAGAACCTTTCTCTGGCTTTAAGGCGCGGCAAATCCAGGGGCCTGGGAAAGGGGGTTTCAGCCGCGCAGAAAGTAGAATTCGCTCAGCTGGTAAAGCCACTAAACATGGATCTGGAAGAACGACTTGACAATCCCATCGGCAAGCTTTCAGGCGGTCAGCGGCAGGCACTTACGCTTTTAATGGCCTCGGCAATCAAACCAAAATTGCTTTTGCTTGACGAGCACACAGCGGCCCTTGACCCGAAAACGGCCGCCAAGGTGACAGAAATAACCCAAATGATCGTAAACAGGGACCGGTTGACTACATTGATGGTTACCCATTCCATGCAGCAGGCCGTAAATATGGGGGATCGGATCCTGATGATGCACAACGGCCGGCTGGCATACGATTTTCAAGGAGAATCCAAAAAACGGTAAAAAGTTAATGACTTATTGGCACTCTTTGATGAACTGCGCCAAAAAGATGCCATTGATCCGGAGGTGGCCGAGTTACTCAGCAATAAATACGTATAATGAAAAGCATAGGTAAAGCGCTGTTGTTCTTATTTCTGGTGGCCGGGATCTTGTTGATCCTGGATCTGGGAAACCGGAAAAAGGTTAATGATAAGGAATTGAAGATTGCTGTTTTCAATATGATAGCACGTCCCATGCTGGAAGATGCCGAAAGGGGAATCCTGGAGGCGTTCACGGAAAGAGGATACGTGGATGGAGAAAAATGTGTCATTGAGCGTTTTTGCGCAGACGGAGATATGGTCACGGCAAATGCCATAGCACAAAACATTGTCAGCAGCCGGTTTGACATGGTAGTGACCATCAGTACTCCGGCTCTCCAGGTAATGGCAAATGCCAACAAAAATGGAGATGTCATGCATGTCTTCTGTACAGTGACCGATCCTTACATTGCAGGAGTGGGAATCACAGGACCTGAACCTGACCAGCACCCGCCACATTTGGTGGGCATAGGAACGTTTCAGCCGGTGGAGGAAACCTTTGAACTGATGAAACAGATGAAGCCCGATCTTAAAAAGGTGGGAACCGTCTGGTGTACCAGCGAAACCTGTTCCGAGGCCTGCGTCCGCCTGGCACGAAAGAAATGTGCCGAGTTTGACATAGAGCTGCTGGAAATGAGCGTGGAAAATACCACTCAGGTCCTGGAAGCCGCTATGTCACTTACAGCTCGTGGCGTTGAAGCTTTATGGGTAGGCGGGGACAACGTGGTGGAAGCCGCCATGGACCAGATGATCAACGCAGCGGCCAAAGCACAAATCCCCTTGTTCATTAACAATACAAACAGCGTTTACGGGAATACGTTATTCGGACTGGGTGCCAAATATACAGAAGTCGGCTACCTTGCGGGACAAATGGCGGCTGATGTGCTGGAAGGTAAACCCACCTCTGAAATCGGTGTCAAAAATGTAGTCCCTGTTAACCTGGTCGTAAACCGGGAGGCACTTCAAAATGTGAGTGCCAAATGGAGTTTGCCAGTAGGAGGTGGAACCTTCCGCGCCAAACCCCCAGAATAAAACTCATAGACTGTTGTTATACAGTAATATACAAAATGGTGCGCTGACTTTTGGCGCGGAAGGTTCCACCTAATTCATCCCTCCAAATACCAATCCGGAGATCGTAGCCATTATGACCACCAATACTACATAAACAATAGTCTTCTGCGTACCCATCACACCCCTTATCACCAGCATATTGGGTAGCGACAGGGAGGGACCGGCCAGGAGCAGGGCCAAGGCAGGGCCCTTGCCCATGCCGGAGGCCAGAAGGCCCTGGATAATCGGCACTTCGGTCAATGTGGCAAAATACATGAAAGCCCCTACAATGCTGGCAAAAAAGTTGGACAGGAGCGAGTTGCCTCCTACTGCCCACTGTACCCATTCGTTGGGTATCACACCCGGAATGGCTACATTATCGTGCGTGGAACCCAGCAGGAATCCGGCCGTTACCACACCTACAGCCAGCAAAGGCATGATTTGCTTGGCAAATGCCCAGGCAGACAGCGTCCACTCCCGGTTCTCGGGATTTTTCTTATCCCGGAGCGTCATCAGGGATAGGGCAATGATTCCCGTCATCATGGGAACCAGCGGAGCCAGTTTGGCCGGCGACACATAAGCTTTCGCCAGGAAAGCCGAGGCTGTGGTCACCACCGCTCCGGTCAGCACCCAGCGCCAGTCGATCTTAAGAATCCGGATCAGAGAGTAGCACAGGATAATGGCCAGTGCCCCGGTGATAAACCATTTATAGGTAAAAATGAAATGCCAGGCGCTGCTGGTGTCTCCGGCCGAGGGAGCCCCCCAGTTGGCAAATACCAGGATAAGTACCAGGGTGAAAAAATGGAAGGACGTTTGCCACATAGGCCTTTTCTCGGGCGGAGGCGTTATGTTCATTTGTTCTTCTTTCTTCACCTTCTCCTCTTTGCGGTAGATCAGAGACATGATAAGTCCTATGATAATGGCAAAAAGGATCGCCCCTATGGCACGGGCCAGTCCCATTTCAAATCCCAGTATCTTGGCCGTCAAAATGATGGACAGGATGCTTATGGCCGGACCCGAATACAGAAAGGCAACGGCCGGTCCCAGGCCGGCACCTCTTTTGTAAATGCTTGAAAATAAAGGAAGGATGGTGCAGGAACAAACAGCCAGAACGGCACCCGAAACGCTTGCCACCGTGTAGGAAAGCCATTTTTTTGCATTGGCCCCAAAGTATTTCAGGACTGAGCCCTGGCTGATAAAGACAGAGATAACGCCGGCAATAAAAAAGGCCGGCAACAAACACAAAACCACATGTTCCCGGGCATACCATTTGGCCAGGTCCAGGGTGGCGGTGATGGCTGTCATAAAACGGCCGCTCTCCAGGGGCAGGAAGAATACGGCGGCAAAAACCACCAGTATCCAGATCAGTATTTTAAGTTCTTTTTTCAAATCCATGATATGGAAAAATTAGAGAAAGAGTAAAACGACATAATAAATACCCACAGCAATAAACAAAACAGCCACAATACGCCTGAACCACACTTCAAATTTTTTGATCTTATTATAAACGTTCCCAATGGAACTCAGGGAAAAGGCGATCAACCAGGCGAAAAAGATCACGGGAATACCTGTGGCCAGGGCAAATACCAGGGGCAGGTAAAGCCCCGATGCACTGCTTATGGTCATAGGGATCAGCATCCCGAAATATAGCACCCCGCTGTAAGGACAGAAAGCCAGGGCAAAAACAATCCCCAACAGCAAAACGCCCCAAAACCCCTTATTGGCGCGTTCTTCCATGCGGGCAGTCAAAGATCTGCCGCCGGGCAGTTTTATGAAATTGAAAACCCCCAGCATAAAAAGACCGATGATGATCAACAACGGTCCTAAAAGTTTTTCACCCCATTGCTGCAATATCCCTGATACGTTGAGTTCCCCCATGCTGAAAAACAGGATCAGCCCTATGACCGTATAGGTAATGGCGCGTCCCAGTGTATAGACCAGGCCGTTGTAGAACACCTTGCGCCTGCTTTGCATGTCTTTGCTTATGAATCCTATGGCTGTAATGTTGGTTGCCAGGGGGCAGGGACTGATGGCAGTCATCAGTCCCAGAACAAAAGCAGAAACAAACGGGAACTGTGCGTTTCCCAAAAGATTTTGCAAATACTCCATTCGGGATCGGGATTATTTTAAAGAATCCAGAGCTTCCCTGATCTTTTGGACAAATTTGTCGGGATCGGTACGCGCATAAAGGAATCCGTCAGTTGTCAAATCAATCTTCTTTTCGCCTTTAACAATTAGCTAAGCCTGGCCTTTGGCTCCCACCTTGTCTATCAGGTCTTTGTTGGCTTTATCTTCCAGGTTCACGGATTTTAGCAAGATCTTCCCTGCGGAAAGTTCCTTAAGGGCGTTGTAAGCCACATCCTCCACCGCCTTACAGGTAACGCAACGCCGTGTATTGTGAAAATAATAGGCTTTAACCTCGGAGATTACATCTTCTTTTTCATTCCCCATGGCGGACAGGGCAATAAAGGAACATGCCAGCAATAAAAGTACTTTTTTCATAATAGTTGTCTATTTAAGGAGTTTTTTAATTTCTTCTACGGAGGCAACGCGGCCTTTCAGGACAATTTTACCGTCAACGACCAAAGCGGGAGTGGTTATTATCCCGTAATTGAGGATTTCAGCCATATCTTCCACTTTTGTGATCTGGGCGTCAATTTCCATTTCCGTGACTGCTTTTCTTGTGGCCTCTTCCAGGGCCTTACAACTGGGACAGCCCGTCCCTAAAATCTTGATTTCCATTTTTTTAAATTTTATAGTGTTTAAAAAATATTATAGTGAGATTCTTTTTCGGTTTGCGATTTTGACCAATGTCAACATAACAGGGACTTCTACCAGAACGCCTACCACTGTAGCCAATGTGGCTCCGGATTCCATGCCGAACAACACAACTGCAACGGCCACAGCCAGTTCAAAAAAATTGCTTGCCCCGATCATTGCCGCCGGTGCTGCAATGTCATGGCTGATCTTCCATTTCTTAGCCCATCCGTAGGCAATAAAAAAGATAAGGTAAGTCTGGATTACAAGAGGTATGGCAATCAGCAGTATACTCACAGGATTATTCAGAATACGGTCTCCCTGAAAAGAAAAAATAATAACCAACGTAAGGAGCAGTCCGGCAATGGTAGTTCCTTTGAATTTCCCTAAAAACACGTTTTCAAAATATTCTGAACCCTTGCGTCGAATGACCAGTCTGCGCACAATTACTCCCGCCACCAGCGGAATTACCACAAACAATACTACCGAAAGGATAAGGGTGTTCCAGGGAATGATCACACCTGTTATTCCCAGCAATAAAGTGACAATGGGAATGAAGGCTATCAGAATGATCAAATCGTTAATGGCTACCTGGATCAGGGTATAAGCCGGATTTCCTTTGGTAAGGTAACTCCAGACGAAGACCATTGCCGTACAGGGAGCTGCCCCCAAAAGAACGGCTCCTGCCACATATTCATTGGCAAGCGTTTCGGGAATATACGTTTTAAAGATCACATGAAAAAAAAGCCAAGCCAATCCAAACATAGTAAACGGTTTCACCAGCCAATTTACTATAAGTGTTACGGTCAAGCCCTTAGGCATTTTTAATGCATTTACCACACTGGAAAAATCCACTTTCAGCATCATGGGGAAAATCATCACCCAGATGAGAATAGCCACCGGAATGGACACGTTGTAATATTCAAGTTTTCCTAAAAGCAAGGGAACTGACGGGAACAATTTCCCAATCAGGATCCCTGCTACTATGCACAGGGCGACCCAGATAGTCAAATACTTATCAAAAAAAGAAATGCCTTGAGTCTTTTTCATTTCTCTTACAATTAAAGAGTTGCCACCTTTTTAAGAATTTCTTCCACAATTTCTCCGGAAACAGGCGTTTTTCCTTTTTTGTATCCCAAATCAGTTAACAACACACTTTGGATATTCTCCAATCCGGTCTTTTGAAGCAGGATTTTCCCACAACTGACAGAACAGCCATCCAGTACAAGGATATCGTAATGGGAATAGTAGGGAACAGAATCTCCGGGAAAAGCTCCTATTGCCGCCAAACAATGCATTTTGCGTATGCCTTTTTGACTCATTGCCCTGGCAGTTAAATCTGCTATCTGGCCCAGATCGCTGCATCCCGAACAAGAAATAACTATTTTGTCCATACTCTTATAATTTATATTCAAAACTTAATAACAGATGGTGTTGGTATGTTAAAGTACTGTTTTCAGGATCCCATCCCTGGTAATTCAGTGAAAGATGAATCCCCTTGACAAGACGGTAATGCAGCCCTGTGATATAAGCATTCCCTTTGTTTTCAATGTTGTTGGCCATTACCTTGTCAAAACGGGCAAACAGCTCAATATTGGGGAACAATAAAACACTTCCGAAAAATGAAAAACCGTAAATATCTTCACCGGGCCTGTTAAGGTGATTCTTATGATAGTTGTATTCGCCTCCCACCCTGAATATTTTTTTGTGGCGGTATCCTATAAAGCCGGAAAACAATTGTTGGTCCGCAGGTTTTAGGGGATTGTTGGATTGGGTGTAATCATAAAATAGCCGGCTTTGCATTCCTTCCAGTGGGTTAATATCTATACCGGCAGCTAATTTCACATCGCCAAAAAGGTCCTGGTCAAAACGAAATCCTTCGCCATTGGTCAGTGCCAGGTCAAAGCCTAAAAATTCGTTTACTTTGAAATAACCAATTATACCCAGATCTCCGCTGGGTGTCCCAAAATACTTATCCTGGAATGTTGGGGCCAAATATCGGTAACCCCAAAATTTTTCCTGTGTAATGTAGTGATTCTGAAGAATGCTGCCGGCCTGAATACGTATATGTTCATTAGGCTTCCACTCCAGGGAAGCAAATTTAAGGGTCACACTGTAATAACTGCCCTCCTTATATCCACCCATCTCTGAGAACTGGCTAAATGTCGTTGGTCTTCCTACATCTAAAACTATTCTACCGGAAAACTGTTCAGAAAACTGGTATTCGTATCCAAAATGAGCCCTGCCAATCCAAAAAGCATAACGCTTTCCAGGGTCTTTTCCCAGGTTAAGATCAAAATTTCCAAAAACCTGAATAATAGGTTTCCCCGCCCCATTAAGTAAGGGTTCATTTTCTTGTGCAGCAAGAGTCTCGACAAAAGGGGAACTACAAACAAGCAATAAAATGACGAAACATTTTATTTTTGACATACTATGAAGTCTTTATTGTCTCAGAATAAAACGTATAAAAAGTCTTTTTTATACGGTCCCTGACGGTTCGGAATACGTGTTCCACTTCTTCCGGTGTTCCTGTTGCCTTGGCCGGATCTTCAAACCCCATATGGAGTCTGTGTTTTACTTTGCCGGTAAAAAGAGGACAACTTTCGTTGGCCCGGTCGCAAACGGTAATCACGTAATCCCACTCTCTGTCCAGGTAGTCGTCTACCCTGGCGGGGACATTCTTGCTGATGTCAATGCCGGCCTGGGCCATGGTTTTCACGGCCAGGGGATGTACTTCTTTGGCGGGTTCTGTCCCGGCAGAAAACACTGAAAGGGTCTTACTGAACGATTGCAAAAAGCCCTGTGCCATCTGGCTGCGGCAGCTGTTCCCGGTACATAATATCAGGATATTCATGAGCATTCGATCTTTTTAAGATCGTTAAAAAAATCGCCGAACAGATTCCGCGCCACATCCCAGTTTTCCTTATTGATACAATACTTGACCTGGGGCGGTTTGATCTCTCCCTGGATCAGTCCGGATTCCTTCAAAACGGTAAGATGTTGGGATACCGTTGCCTTGGCAATGGGCAACACATCGTGCAGGTTCCCGAAAAAACAACATTCCCGAGCTGCCAGGAACTCCAGGATGGCAACCCTGGCCGGGTGTGCCAACGCCTTGGCATACAGCGCAATTTGATGATGACGTGAGGTGTAATCTATCTTTTCCATTAGCACAATGATTTACTTGTTCGCAAATATACGAACTGTTCGTAAAAACACAAACAAAAATGTCCGTTTTACGAATAAACAGTATATTTATACCATGAAAGTCATTTTACACAACTCAATAAGCCTGGACGGTTCTTTTACAGGAATTGCAGCCAACATGGAATTGCACTACAAGGCAGTCAATTCATTTGGCGCGCAGGTGTATATGGTTGGCTCCAATACCACGTCCCGCGCAAGTATTGAACAAAACGGGGAAACCGTCCCGCCGGAAACAGCATCGGATTTTCGCAAACCCGTGCGCGATCCGGCTCTTCCCTATTGGGTAATTCCCGACACCAAAGGGACATTGCAGGGAATACTGCACTATTACAGGCAGTTTGAGTATTGCCGTGATGTGATCCTGCTGGTTTCGGAATCCACTACTGCCGGGTATATAGACTACCTGGAGAAAAGGGATTACGATTACATCAAAACCGGCAGTATACATGCAGATTACCGTGAAGCTTTCCGGCAGCTTGCACGGCAGTACGGTGTTGAAACCATTCTTGTGGATACGGGCAGCCGCCTGGGGAATGTGTTGCTCAACGAAGGCCTCATAGACGAGATAAGCCTGGTTTTTACCCCGGAGATCCTTGGGAAAGCTGCCCGGCATATATTTGAGGGAGTGGAAAAGAACATCAAATTACACTGTCAGAAATGTGAAAAATTGCCTGACGGCTACATCTGGACCGTATACGAAATCATCAAGCCTTGTTTGTAAACTATAACCTTTACTTTTCAAGCCAGGCAACATGCTGTTGCGAAAAGTGCTGTTTTCCCAAAATGTCTTTGTAAAGAGCCGGCCGCCTGGCATTTTTGTAACGGGTGCCTCCTGCCCGGGCGAGTTTTTCCCTTGTAATATTTGCCGAGGCAAAGCCGTCGCCCAATTCCCGGCATTCGGCCAGAAGATCTCCGAAGGGATCCAGGATCATGGAACAGCCGTTTTTCAATTGATCATCATCCATGCCGATGGGATTGGAGAAAACAACACAGATCCCGTTGTCAAAAGCACGTGCCGGAAGCCATTTCATGAGCCAGGCACGACCTTTCATGCTATCGAATTCCAAACGTAGCGAGGTGGGATCTGCGTGGCGGTTTTTCCACAAGGCCGGGTCTACAAAACCGGCACCGGGACGGGGAGACGGGGTGCACATGGTCACATGGGGCATGAAAATGATCTCGGCCCCTAAAAGCGTAGTAGCACGGACATTTTCTATGATGTTGTTATCGTAACAGATCAGGATCCCGCACTTCCATCCTTCCAATTCAAAAACACAATATTCGTTTCCGGGACTTAAAAAGGGATTGATAAACGGATGTAACTTGCGGTATCTGGCCACCAATCCGTCTTTATTAACGCAAACATAAGCATTGTATAAGTTATCGGCCCGGTCTTTCTCAAAAAGACCGGCCAGAAGTGTCATGCCTGTAGAAGCAGCTATCTGTTGTATCCGGCGGATGCTTTCTCCTTCCGGGATGTTTTCTGCCAGGTCCAGCATTTGTTGCCGGGACAGGTGACGGGCAAACGTATATCCTGTAACAGAGCATTCGTGAAAGGCCATCACCCGGGTTCCTTCCTGTGACGCTTTTATTGCCAGCCGTTCAATGACCGACAAGTTGTACTGCTTGTCCCCGCTTTTGTTTTCAAATTGGGCAGTAGCGATCCTTATATTGTCCATAACGCGAAAATACTTATAAAATCATTATATTTGATAACAACTTCAATTAAATGATATCATGAAGACTAAAGTAAAAAACAACGTCTACTGGGTAGGAAAAGTTGACTGGGAACTAAGGAAGTTCCACGGCAATGAGTATTCCACCCATAAAGGGTCCAGTTATAATTCGTACCTGATACAAGAGGAGAAAACGGTACTCATAGATACCGTCTGGAAGCCGTTTGCCAAGGAATTTGTGCAAAACCTGCAGAAGGAAGTTGATCTTACGAAAATTGATTACATAATTGCCAATCATGCCGAGGTGGACCATAGCGGTGCCTTGCCTGAACTGATGCGCCTGATACCCGATACGCCCATCTACTGCACGGCCAACGGGGTGAAATCCCTGACCGGGCATTACCACCAGAACTGGAATTTCAGAACGGTAAAAACCGGGGATAGCCTGGACATCGGGAACGGGAAAAAACTGGTTTTTGTAGAAATGCGCATGCTACACTGGCCGGACAGCATGGCTTCCTACCTGACCGGGGACAACATACTCTTCAGCAACGATGCATTCGGGCAGCACTTAGCTACGGAACATCTGTATAACGATCTGGTGGACCAGGAAGAACTCTTCCATGAATGCATCAAGTACTACGCCAATATTCTGACCCCGTTCAGCGCACTGGCAGACAAGAAAATCCAGGAAGTGCTGGCGTTGAACCTCCCCATAGACATCATTGCCACCAGCCATGGAGTCATCTGGAGAGACAATCCCACACAGATTGTGGAGAAATATATTGCCTGGTCCAGACAGTACAAGGAAAATCAGATCACAATCCTCTATGACACCATGTGGGACGGAACAAAACGAATGGCCGAAGCCATTGCAGCCGGAATCAAAAAAGCCGATGATAAAGTTACCGTCAAACTGTATAACATTTCCAAGACAGACAAGAACGATATGATTACAGAGGTGTTCAAATCCAAAACCATCCTGGTGGGATCCCCCACCATCTGCAAGGGAATATCCAGCTCTACGGCCGGCTTGCTGGAGGAAATTGAAGGCCTCGGCTTTAAGGGTAAAAAAGCTGCTGCCTTTGGCAGCTATGGCTGGAGCGGTGAATCAACCGCCAGACTCACAGCCTGGTTACAAAAGGCTGGATTTGAGATGATCAATGAAGGGATAAAAAGCCTCTGGAATCCTACAGACGATCAGATTAAAACCTGTATTGCCTTTGGAGAAAACATAGCGCACCAATGAATTTTCAGGTAAAATTTATCTTTATCCCGTTCCTGTTTTTGTCCACTTTTTTTGCATACGGACAGACAGATCATCCATCGTTCCCGGCTATTTATCAAATGATCACTGAAAATGATTATTTCAGGGCTGCCGCTTTGTTCGATCCCGTGAAAGAAGAGTTGCCAGAGACTTACAGACTGGTGGCCGGCGCGTTTCTGGACAATGCTTTCAACCGCCTGGAATCATCTCAGGAACAGATTGACCTATTGCTCGGCAAGGGGGAGGGGAAAGCTCCGGCGGAAGGCTTTCTGCCCGATTCCTTGCTCATGGAGTTGTATTCCATTCGGGAAGACAATGCCATCAAAATGTATGATTATGCTAAAGCACGGGATGCGGCTATGGTACAATTGGAACGTTTTGGACATCTTTTAGACGGTCCCGGAAAAGAAAATGTTGGGAACAACCTGACATTGTGGTCTGCCCTTTCCGAGGTGCCCACCCAGAGGATAACGATTGAAGGATACACCGTTCTGGAGTTACAAAAAGATATTGCCGGGCTTGACAATATCACCGTGTCAGCCGGAGGGGAGACCCTGGGATTCATTTTTGATACAGGAGCGAATCTTTCCACCGTATGTAAGTCTGTTGCCGAAAATATGGGAATGGATATTATTCCTGTGGAAATACAGGTCGGTTCTATAACAGGAGAAAAAGTGCCTGCGCAACTGGCTGTATGCGAACAAATGAGTATAGGTAAAATTGTAGTAAAGAATATTGTGTTTCTTGTTTTTCCTGACGATCAACTTTCATTCCCACAAGTTGGTTATAAAATATCAGGAATTCTTGGCTACCCGGTTATTGAAGCTTTTGGAGAGATACAGATTACACGGGAAGGCACTATGATCATCCCTCAAGAATATTCGGCATTTTCCGGACCATCCAATATGGCTATGGATGGACTGACACCTTTAATATGTCTGGAAGGGGATCCGTATACTTTTGACACAGGCGCCGATCACACCATGCTGTATGCCGCTTATTATCAAGATAACAGGGAAATAATTGAAGAAAGCTGCAAGCCCGAAAAAGTAACATTCGGAGGGGCTGGAGGAATACGCGAATTTGACGGTTTTGTTATAGATAAGACCTTTAATATATCGGGGAAAGAAATCACTGTAGAAGGGATACACCTGCTTAAGGAAAAGATCAAGGAAACAGAGACTGTTTACGGGAATATTGGCCAGGATATCATGGGACAATTCAGTAAAATGATCCTGAATTTTGACCGAATGTTTATTCTTTTTGAATAGTGGCGCAGTCAAACTCCATTTGACCCTAAAATGAATAAGCCGTTCAGCTTGGATGCTCGAACGGCTTAAATATTCATTATGAGTTGCAAAGATACGCCTGTTTTTTGATAAAACAAATTTAAACGAAAAAGTTTATCAACAATTTGTACACTTGTGAATGATCCGTATTAAAACTCTATACCTTTTCTGGCTTCTGTCCCTTTAGTATAATAATGCTTGATTTCCTTCATTTCTGTCACCAGGTCTGCCAGGGCAATTAATGCATCAGGGGCGTACCTTCCTGTTATGATTAACTCATTTTGAGGTTTTAACAAGTTGACAACGTCCAGTAACTCTTCCAGGGTAAACAAATTGTAATAAAGAGCAATGCAGGCTTCGTCCAGGATGATCAAATCGTATGATCCGGATTCAATAACCGATGTTATTTCCTGCAATCCATCCCGCGCGGCCTGAATATCGCACTCTGCAGGTGTATGAACAATAAAACATTCCAGTCCGTATTGTTTAACAACGATGGACGGAATGTCTATTAAAACGTTCAATTCCGAATAGTGCCTGCCTTTGACGAATTGGGCAAAAAACACCTTGTTACCGGCTCCGGCAGCACGGATGGCCATCCCTATGGCTGCCGTGGTTTTCCCTTTTCCGTTACCGGTATAAACGTGGATCATTCCAATGTTTTTTGCATCCAGATGATATCATAAGGAGTCCCTTTTTTTGTAATAATCTTCTGGAACCTTCCACATTCAACAAATCCGTTTTTCTTGTGAAAATCAATGCTCTCGGTGTTTTCAGAAGAAATGTTGGCCAGAATGGTTTTGATGCCGACTTTCAGGGCTTCCTCCTCAAGCTTTTTCAGTGCCATTGTCCCCAGCCCCTTGCCGGTATGATCCTTATTGATAAAATAGGAGATTTCGGCACATTGTTTAAAAGTTGGGAAGGGATTGTAAGCGTGTAACAGGCAAAATCCTACGATTTCTTCATTTTCCCTGATTACGTATGCCGGGTAACATTTGGTCATGTCCAGGAACTTTTCGTAATACTCATAAGGCAAAACATCATCCGGATAGGCGGCAAGACTATTGTCCACGTAATAGTTATAGATGTCCATTACGGCTTGTCGATGCTCGACAGACATTGTTTCAAAGGTAACTTTCATAGATCAGTTGTTTAAGCTATTGCAATATAGTAAAAAAACGAATACCTGATCACCTGAAATCCCATGGTGCAACCGGATCCGGGTCAAGCCAGAGACCTATATGCTCTTTTCTGGCAAAGGCTTCCAGTTCTGCATATAAGAGTGTGTCATCATACTCTTTGTAATGCCAGGCCAGTCCCAGGCGAAGCATCTCTGCTGATATGTCTTTGATTTTCCTGGTCTTAACAGTAACAATATAACGACCCCACCCGTCCCGTGAATGAACGGTAACTGTCACTTTTTTGCCGTGGATCATCTCTTTCAGTTTATCCGTAGAGATGCTGCTAAAGGCCTGTTTGCGTTCCGGGGCATCAATGCCGTAGATACGAAAACGTATTTGCAGGTTATCCCGGTTCAGGGCAGTAAAAGTGTCTCCGTCACTGATAGAAACAACTTTTACCTTAAATGTTTGTGCATGTAAGGATATTACAGAACAGATCAGCAACAATAGGAACAGTGGCTTTTTCATTTACCGGCAGGTCCCTGGTATTCGGATTTACCAAAACCCAGGATCGGGAAAAATATCCACGGAAGAAGTATCAGCCCGATCGTAAAATCGGCTTTTTTTCCGAAACTTTTTGCCAACAGGTTCAGTCCCCATATTATGAAAACGATGTTGACAATGGGAACCAGCAGAAGCAAGAGCCACCACCAGGGTTTGCCTATGATCTTAAGACCAACCAGGTAGTCATAGACAGGGATAAGGCAGGCCCACCCGGGTTTTCCGGCTTTGGTGAAAATATACCACAGGGCAACGATCTGTATTACCGACATATAAACGCCGAAAGTTACCCACATGATAAGCAGGGGCAGTAAAAACATGAATTCGCCGTTGGCGAAATTGCAAGTTTCCAGGTTTTCAAATAAACATTCCATAACGTTATTTTTTAGGGGTTAATATTTTAATGTGGCTCGAAAAGGTCCCGTTTTTAAGGCATCCCTGACGGCTTCTTCGGTAGTCAGGAAAGTCATGTTGAACCGGGATACTGCTTTCCGGTTGGTATAATAATTTTTTATGCAAAGGATCTTCATATTATTGACGGAAAGTGAAGTGGGAAGACCCAGAGAACGAAGCACATTTCCGGCATAACCCAATGCCATCAACAAAGGCCGTGTAAGGGGAACCATTAGGGGCTTTTTACCTGTCAGGCGGGCAACAATACTAAAAAATTCCCGGTAAGTCAGGTTTTCGTTTACCGTCAGGTATTTTTCACCGGGCCGGCCTTCCTCCAATGCATTGACCACGCCCCGGGCAACGTCGGCGGCATGTACGAAATTTTTCCCTCCGGGGGGATAAAAGACAATTTTCCGGTTAAGTGCCATCCGGAGGATCCGTCCTGAACTCGGCTTGTAATCATAAGGGCCTATCATGAATGAAGGGCTGACCGTAACCACATTGATGCCGTTGCGGGCTGCAGCATCTACCATTTCCTGCACACGGATTTTGCTCTGGGCGTAAAGGCAATGGATGAAAGGGGCTGCAGGCGGGTGCTCTTCACTGCCGGGGTCCAGTGCGGTCCCGTATCCGAATGTATTTGCTGTACCAATATAGACGAGTTTCTGTATGTTCATGGCACGGCATAATTCCAGGATGCTTTTTGTGCCTTGCAGATTGACGGGATCATAATCCTGAAGTTTCAGGTGTTTCTGGGATGTGTCGGCTGCCGTGTGGACGGCCAGGGAACAATCCTGTATCCCTTTTTCCAGTGAATTCCGGTCCCTGACATCGCCAAGAACCAATTCCAGATGGGGATGTGTGTAATCAATGAACCTTTTTTTGTCACGTACAAGGGCTTTCACGGCATAGTTTCTCCTGAGCAGTTCCAATACCAGGTTGGTGCCCAAAAGTCCGTTTGCTCCGGTGACAAATACGGTTTTCATACTGGCGAGTTGTCTGTGGTGTTGATTTCTCTTCTGACGGCACGACTGAGTAATGGTAAACGTATGTATATGGGAACCAGTTTCAGAACCAGCCAATTAAATCCGTTAGCCAGGCTTAGCATGATCATGGTGTCTCGTTTAAACAATTGCTTTATAGAAATGGCGGCTACTTTTTGGGGACTCATAACGCCCCAATGGCTGAAGAATCCCTGTTTTTCAATACGACGTGTTACTTCAACATTCGTCTTCATTGGGCCGGGATTGACTACGCTTACAAACAGGTTGGTGTTTTTGTATTCCTGGTACAGACTGCGGGAAAAATAATGCACGAATATCTTGGAGGCCGGATACACTGTTTTGTACCCTATCGGACTGAATGCAGCCATACTGGAAACATTCAGAATGTAAGACTTTTCCTGTCTCAGCAGGTTGGGAATCAGCAGGCGGGTGAGCAGGGTAGTGGCCATAACATTAAGCTGAATGATCCTGTCCAGATAATCTACAGTGGATTTTTCAAACTTGACGGTACCGCCGGTTCCTGCATTGTTTATCAATAAAAAGACGTTGTACTTTTCGTTGATACCTGCGGCCAGGTCCAGGATCTCTTTTTTTTGTGTCAGATCACAATCATAACAACAAGAGGAAACCTGGTATTGTTCCCGAATCTCTTTACAGAAATCTGAAAGACCGTTTTCCGGCAGATCTACAAGAATGGTGTTCAATTGCCGCTTTGACAATTCCAATGCAAAAGCCCGCCCCAGACCGTGGGCTGCTCCCGTAACAACGCAATAGCCATTTGTGGGCACGGTTCTCATAAGGCGCAATATACAAAAAAAAGTAATAATCAGACCAGTAAAACACCCAGGATCAGCAAGGTGCAAATATGGGCTATAATGAGAATGGTCAAGGATCGGTATTTCAGGTAATAGAAGCCGAAAACAATTCCTATCAGGAACGGAATAAGCATGTTTAGCCAGTTTCCGTATGTATAATGTAAAGCGGCATACAAAACCGCCCCGATCAGTACAGCAGCCCATTTTTTATTTAAAAGCAAATGTAAGCGCGGCAACATATACCCTCTGAAAATGGATTCTTCCACAATACCGGCGGTTATGGCAGTGATGATAAGCAGAAACGGCCTTTCATGCTGGTATGCTGTCATCTCGGTCTGGACATGTGTGTCTGCAAAAGACATTTGCAGGTGCGAAAAGAGATCTGGGATGAAGTTGATGGCAAAAAAAACAACCATCAAAACAGATGTATTCCAAAAGAAAAACCACAGGGGGTATTTGGTTTCTTTTATCAAAAAAAAGGGTTTTCTTTCTATGTAACGAATATAAAGCCAGATAAGGAGCAACCAAAACCAGAGCAGGCCCCGGGAAACGTATCCCCAGGGCAGGTAATCGGGAATGCTTAGGGAGGCAACGGAATAGAGTATCAGCTTCAATGTTACCGTCAATATGATCCCGACAATTAAAGGGGCCTTAAATTCGTTTTCAGATAAATTATTCACAGCACTAAAATACAAAATTTGTATCTTTATGACGATGAAAACTGAAAGAAATGAAAACATACAGACGAGAATTTTACATTGAAACACCTACCCGCCGGGCTTTTGTAAACATTACACCGCAGGTGCTCAAGTGCCTGGAAGAGAGCGGTGTACAGGAGGGTATACTGCTGTGCAATTCCATGCACATTACCTCGAGCGTTTTCATTAACGATGATGAATCTGGACTTCACCATGATTTTGAAAAATGGCTGGAGCGTCTGGCTCCCGAACAACCTTATTCCCAATACCGTCATAACGGCGTGGAAAACAATGCGGATGCCCACCTCAAACGCCAGGTCATGGGGCGCGAGGTCGTAATTGCTGTTACCCAGGGCCGGCTGGACTTTGGGACGTGGGAGCAGATCTTTTACGGAGAATTTGACGGGAAACGAAAAAAACGCATCCTGGTTAAGATCATTGGGGAATGATTCTATGGACACTTAAAGACGACAAAGTAACCTGTTTACTTTGTCCGCATTATTGTGTAATCCCGGAAGGGAAAACAGGTATATGCCGGACAAGGATCAATAAAAACGGGGTGTTGCATTCCTTAGCCTACGGGAAACCCTGTTCCGTTGCCATAGATCCGATTGAAAAAAAGCCGTTGTATCATTTTCTTCCGGGATCCCGGATTTTATCCATTGCCACGGCAGGATGTAATTTTCGTTGTCTGAATTGTCAGAACTGGACCATTTCCCAGGCCTCTCCTGATAAGATTGATCATTATAATCTTTCTCCAGAACAGATAGTCAAAATGGCATTGCATGAAAATGTTCCGTCAATTGCTTTTACTTATACCGAGCCTACTGTTTTTTATGAATATATGTTTGACATTGCGGTCAAAGCGCATGAGAATGGCCTGAAAACCGTTATGGTATCTAACGGGTATATCAACACCGCGCCCCTGGAAGCGTTGTGTCCTTACATAGATGCGGCCAACATTGACCTGAAATGTTTTGATGACAAAATGTACAGGCATCTTACGGGCGGGAAACTGCAACCGGTTTTGGACACACTGCTGACTCTTCAAAAAGCAGGAGTGTGGATAGAAATTACCCACCTGATAATCCCGGGAATGACAGATAATCCGCAATGGTTTGAAGCCATGTGCCGGTGGCTGGTGGAGCATGGTTTTGCAAACACGCCTTTACATATAAGCCGTTTTTTCCCTTCCTATAAACTGCCTCATGTGCCGCCTACTCCTGTGGAACACATCTTGCGTGCCAAAGAAACGGCTGAAAAATGCGGGTTGCGTTTTGTTTATCCCGGCAATATCTAGCCCGGAATATCCGTAGTGGAAAAAACAAAAATCCGGGCTGTTTTCCATCCTTCCCAACCCAGCCCTGCTTTATCCCGGGAGCAATGTCCCAGGAATTCTTCCAGACTCCATCCTGTCTCTGTTGCCACCTGGGGAAGAAAAACGCCCGAACGACCCCCGCTTTCAATAAGGATCCCGTGTTTGCCGAGTTGGATCTGCCCGGGATCCCGGATTTCTTCAAGCGGAGAAAGCACCGATATGTGAATCTCCAGATCACCGAGTTCTTCTTCTTGTACGGGCAGAAACCGATTGTCGTAAAGAGCAGCGGCTTCGGCCATATCCCTTACCAGTTTGAATAGTGGCAGATCTGCCGTCATACGTCCAATACAGCCTCGAAGCTTGTTTCCCATATACAGAGTAACAAAAGCACCTCTTTGCTGTTGCAAAACAGGAGGGTACTCCCAGGCTTGTTTAAGAGACAGGTGTTTTCCCTGTACGACCACAGATTCAATGGCTTGTCGGGCAATCTCAAGCAACATCTCTTGTTCTTCCTGTTGTATTCGATCCCCGCAATCGTTGTTCGGGGCTGTTACGGCTATGGCCCAGTACCCCACAACCTGCGATCTGTCAGCATATAAACGGGCGTCCCCTGAATTTTGATAATCGATGGCCTTATAGGTAAAAGAGCTGTTGCCGGCAGTTATATGCAGGAGCGTCAGCACTGAGGTCCAGGCACACAAGCTGGTAGCCAGTCCGGGAACCAGAAGCAGGCTGTTTTTCTTAAGCGTTTGCAATAAAACATCCGGGTCGTTTTGGAGGATCGCATCCTTAGTGGCCGCATCTATTGTCCGGGCATCTTCATAGCCCGGGTAATGAGAAAAATCGGAACTGATAACGAATAAATTGTCTTGATTGAAATAGGGGGCAAGCACTTTAGCAATTCTTTGGCAAACAGAAGGATCTGACGTCCCTATGATAATGGGTACGATCATGTAATCGTATTTGAGCACATGATGTAAAAACGGAAGTTGAACTTCCAGGCTGTGTTCATCCCGGTGCGCCCGGCTGTCTTCCGTAAACAATCCCGGATGGGCTAAAACAAGTTTTTTGCAAAAATCAATATCTGTTTTGACAATGCCGTAAGGCATCAAAAAATTCCCCCGGGTGTAAACAGCCGCCCCCGGCAACGCAACCTGATGTGAAGATCCTATGATAAATATTCGTTCGTACCTTTTATCACTGTCTATCTGGTTGAAAGCAGAAGCTGCAACCTTTCCGGAAAACACATAGCCGGCGTGCGGACTGATAACGGCCCGTACATTATTGCAATTTTTGGATTTAGCCCGGCTGAATAATTCCTCCAGGTCTTGTCTCAGCTGGTCCGGAGAGGCAGGATAATACCTGCCGGCAACGGCCGGGATACGTGCCTGGGTTTTCATCTCAATGCCATTGGTATTCGGATCCTTCCAGGGGGTCAACGTTCTTGTAAAGGAAAAAGATCATGTTTTCATGATTCTTCCACCAATCACGGTATGCCTGTGCCACCTGGGAGTGGGATGTTTCATCGTCTGTTCCCAGAGGATGAAACTGTGCTGAATCCGCGTTTTCTTTCCTTATAAGCAGTGGGTTCTGAGAGGCATAAGGCATGGTTCCGTCTTCACTTTTATTAGGAGCCAGGCGAATGGCCTCAACAACCCATAAAACATAGATCCCAAGACGGCATTCTTCCCGGTAAAAAGAAGATATGGGATTGACCGGAAAATTAGTGATATGCTCTTTGGAGTCTGCGTACTTCAGAAGTGTGGGTATGGATTCACTCGTTAATTTTGGGAGCATAAAGGCATTGTACTCCCCTGATTGCAGAAGATCAATAAAATATTCGGCTTCAGGCTGATTGTCATCCATGTTGCGTTCACAGGACACAACAAACAAAGCCAGGAATAAAACAAATATGATCTTCACCGGTTTCATAAAGAGCTTTTTAAATGCCTTAAGGCTGCTTCATAATCCGGTTCCTGTGTAATTTCAGGTACGTATTCAACGTACTGAACGATCCCTTTGGGATCAATAATCACGGTTCCCCGTGCCAGAAGCCTGGCTTCCTGCATCAGGAATCCGTATTTGGTGCCAAAATCTAAGTCCCGGTGATCTGAAAGAGCGATCACATGATCCAGGCCTTCGGCGGCACAAAAACGACGTTGGGCAAAGGGGAGGTCACAGGAAATGGACAATACTATAAGGTCTTTAAAATTTGCTGCTTCAGCATTGAAACGTCGGTTTTGTGCCTGGCAGACCCCGGTGTCTATAGAGGGATAGACGGAAATTACAACTGTTTTACCGGAATAGTCTGAAAGTTTTACAGGTTCCAGCTTGGCATTTACCACTGTGAAATCGGGCGCTTTGTCGCCCGGTTTAATAGCTTCACCTGCCAATTCAACGGGTTTACCGCCAAAAATAACTGTTCTTTTCATAAGCACAAAGATAAAAAAAGATAAGAGTCGATGTCACTAATAAACACCCGGAATGATCCGGTATTTGACTTCTTTTTTATACGTATCCCATAGTTCCCCGTATTTGGCACGGCAACGTCTGTCATCGTCCATTTGGCGGGTTCCCAGCAGGAACACGTAATACAACGGGTAAAGCCACACCCAGGGAATGGCGGGATATCCCACACTTAAGGCTATGCCTACACCCATAAGCACTTCGCCTAAATAATTGATGTGCCGGCTCAAACCCCAAAATCCATTGACCAGCAATGTATGACGGCCGTCGCTGATTGTTCTGGGAGCTATCCCCAGGAATACGCGTTCCGGTTCTGTTTTGAAGAAATATTTCTGCATGTTGGCCCCCCGGGCAATACTCCATCCGGTAAAAAAAACCAAGCCGTATATTACCAGCAACCATACAGGCGTGCCGGGGGCGGGTAGTTCCACGGCTGTCCAGAGTGCAATGGGATAAAAATACGGATAGAAGGTCAGACAACCAAAGCCCAGCTTAAACCCCACCCGTTCGGCAAACAGATCGTACGTGTAAAGATGCACTTTTTCAAAGGTCATGTAATCCCAGACAAAATAGGACAACATTATAGCACAAAGCCAGATGCCGCGGGGAACGTCCCCGAATTCCATTATCCTGTGCGCAACAAAAGCAATCACGTTCAATTGCAACATAATGGCCCCTATCATATAGAGCCACATTTTGGCATCTATACGGCCTTTGAAATACTGGGGATTTTCCAGCCGTCCTAGGAAAAGGTCCGCTAAAATTCCTTTTCCGGTAGGAGCAAAAGGCAAGACAGATAACAGTGAATAAATCAATCCGAAAGTACAGGCTCCCGCAAGACTGTACCAGCGGACCGTATACAACCAATTGTAAGGCACCCAGTCCAGGTAACCTAAAAGAAACCAGATTGCGATACAAACTACCAGCACCAACCTTCCGTTCAACCGGTAACGTAATAATTTTCCGGTGTTGGAATCCCTGACGTACCCATCCATCCGGCGGCCGGGAAGTAAGTAATGCAATAATGTAATAATAGCATAAAGAAACCACGGGGTGAAAAAACCGATAATTTTGATCATCTCTATAGTTTTTTTGTTTGTTGATGCATCAGATTTATAGCCCATGAGCGGGGCAATACCCTGCCCATAAACCACCGGGCAAGTTTGTTTACCACACCGGGAACCGTTACAGGCCCCTTCCCCAGAGCATTCAATGTTTTTAAAGCAACTTGTTCAGGTGACAATGTCCCAGGAGCAGGTTTTTGGTGATGCGTGTTTTTATATCCGGGAGTCAGTATAGCCCCTGCACAGGAAGCCAGCACATCAATGCCCAACGGTTTTAATTCTTTCCAAAGTCCTTCGGCGAATGTTGTATTGAACGCCTTTGTAGCCGCATAAGTGGCGATTTTTGAACTTCCCTGCGTTCCGGCCAGTGAAGACATCAACACAATCCCTCCGTTCCCCCTTTTCTTCATTATTGCCGAGGCAAAGTGAGCCATCAGCACAGGTCCGCACACATTCACGGCTACGATCTTTTCCGGATCTTCTGCAGGGAGATCTGCAAACAGGCCCTGGGGAGCATAAGCGGCATTATAAACCATCAGTCCTGTATCCACATCCAATTGGTTAAAGAAATCTTTGATTTGGTCCCGCTCTGACAAATCTACGACCCTGTATTTAACTTGGACTCCGTATTCGTGTTGGATGGCACCGGACAATTCCTGCAATTTTTCCTCCCTGCGGGCGATCAGATAAACATTTAATCCCCGGCAGGCAATTTCCCTGGCAAAAGCTTCTCCCAATCCTTCGGAAGCACCGGCCACCAATGCCCATGGTCCGTATTTGCGTTTAAAATTTTTCATTTGCATAAGAATCTAGCCGTATAACGGATTGACTACTAGCTTCTTCGCATTGGATTTCCTGAATTATGGTCTGGGTGTGGTTTTCAAAGGTCAGCACGGCTTTTACCGTGTGATTGCCTTGGGCAAGGGTAATGACATCTCCTGTATTATAAGGCTGATCGTCAAAGAACCAGGCTACGTCGACCGGCCTTTCCACGTCTTCAACGGAAGGATCATCGTTCAATTGCAAGGTAAACGTATCCCCGGCCCTGTATGTACGGCCCGTATAAGGGATCACGTAATAACCCAGGGAAAAGAGCTGGTTGTCCGGCCCTGTCACCATGGCGGATACCTGGATATTCACATCTATATCGTACATTTCTTTCCAGGTCTCGGTCAACGATTCTACAGAATTTCCCGCGTAACCGCCCATGGGAACCATGGGGCCGTTGTCTGCAGCCAGCGGATACCCGGAATCACTGTCTGTAACGTAATAACCGAACTTCATATCTTCTCCTCCCGGTATGATGATATCGAATGGAGAAAGGTCCACTTGCATCATAACCTCAAAAGACGGATTGTTTAATACCCCGGAAAAAATCGTTGTGTTACCGGCAGCAATGAACAAACCCACTTCTGCAGCTGTAGAGCCGGCTACCAGGAAAGACATGGAAGCAATGGTATGACCTTCATAGGGAGCAAGTTCCTGGGCCGAGAAGCCCACGGCTCCGTAAATGGTGCCACCGGGCGATCCGTATCCTATAGCATATCCTTCCCATGGTCCGTGTTTCTTTAAAGACCCCTCTTCCGGCAGTGGCGATAATGTGAGATTTACGGTCACAGTTCCCGAACGGGACGCGTCCACCTGGTCGTAAGCCGGATTGAACCCTTCTTTGGAAGCCTCCAGATAGTAAGTCCCTTCCCTGCTTTCTGTTTCAAAGACATAGATCCCGTCTTCTCCTGTTGTAACGGTTGTTGTTTCTGCCTGTGAGGCCGTCCGTACCGGTGTACTTCCCGGACGGGAAGTCATAATGGCTGTTTGACGCACATCCCCGGCCGGGGAGGGTTCTTCAAAAGACAGGATTACTTCAGCTCCTGAAACCGGATTTCCATCCGGGTCACTGACCGTCCCGGTAATGGTCAATTCGGTAGTTTTGGTTACGGTAAAGGAAGCCCTGTCCCCGTTATCAGCAATATTGACCAGGTATACCCCTATGGGATTTCCTCCAAAATCTACCGCCTTCGGGGAAGACGTGTCTGTAAAAGAGGTATTGTTCTTTGTACCGGGGAACGGTATCTGGTTATCAAAACTGATGGCGGATTCGGGATATACAGCTTCAACCAGGTCACAACACTGATGAGAAGCATATGCATTGATGCCGTTCCATGTACGCCATCGCTCCATGGCGGATATACCACCTACCATATTCTCGGACATGTCAACGTGATAGATCAACAATCCCGAATTGGGAAGATTGGCATCCCAGCCTGTTTTTTGCCGGTATTCGTAAATAAAAAATTCTCCGTCGTTGCCCGTAAGGGTGGCATACGCCTGGTTTTCGGGAACAGGCCCGAGCTCGTATTGCCCTTCTTCCGAAAATTCATCAAAACTGTCAGGCCGCCAGCCCAACAAAGTCCTTTCAATAATTGTCAAATAAGGCGGTGTTCTTCCCTGGTTGTTGTAATTGCCCCCGGACATGAGAGAAAAGGATCCCAGTCCGCGGGCTTCACCGTTTTCTTCGCCATCGGTGTCGTAAAAATCCGGCAATCCAATAACATGGCCGAATTCATGGCAATAGGTCCCGATGCCGGCCATGGAGGTTCCATCAGCCGCCCTCAGTTCAGAGGTACATGCATAGGACAAAGTAGTGACTCCGTCCACTGTAATGCTTTGATCGTTAGTGCTCCAGGCATGCGGCCAAATGGTGTTTTCGCCACCGCCTTCGGCTTCGTTGTGACCGGCAAAATATACAAATACGTTGTCAATGGTCCCATCGCCGTCGTTGTCGTATTGAGAAAAGTCCACCCCAAAACTCTGATCGGCAATCTGAATTGCCTCAATGACCATTTCCCTGGCCCGTTCGGACATATTGTTTCCTTCGTCATCGTTGGCTCCGTAATAGGAAAACGAGCGGGAGAGTGTCACGGGTCCGACAACATCAAATTGCGGATCGAATGCCCCGGAAGAATTTTCGTAAAAATAATTCCAGACAGATCCGGTTCCGCCGTTTTCAGCATATCCGTCCTGGTTGAGCAAATTGAAAAAATCGTTTTGGGCACTTGCCGAGTTAAAGGCCAGATCGCTAAAATCGGCCAGGATGACCAGGAACTTTTTCTGCCCTGTGGCAATGGATCCGGAAGAACTCTTAACAGCAGGGGTGACCCCGGGAGCAAGGCGTGAAACATCATTCCGGGCACCGAATGTCCGCACAAAATCCTGTCTTGACCGTTGTGCGCGTACAAGTGCTGCTGCCGGAGGTCTGACGGTTGAAGGACCTTGCAGGAACAGTCCGGGTTGCACCCGGGTGGAGGTAGCCTGAACCGCTCCCTGAGCGGAAAACTCGGCAAGGTAATAAAACCCGTCAGGGCGCTGTTTTACCAGGAGGCCGCCGCAGGTGGTCCAGTTTAAAAATTCATCCCCGTGTATCTGGATGGTGAGGACCGATCCGTCGGGCTGAGTGATTTGTATGGGATGAGGATAAGCCTTTACAGCATAGGCGTTAGGAGAAAAACCGGCTAAAAAGCTTAGAAACAGAATATTTATAAGATAGATCTTTTTCATAACGCACTAATTGTAAACAAGGTAACTGATCTGATTTTCCTTATCGTATAAAAGCAACAGGTTGCCTTCTTTACTTGCAACCGTAACGTTTTTGCTTCCTTGATTAATATTGTCAACGCCAAAAACGTTGATTTCAATGGAAAATGTTGATCCGGGCTGGGGATTCAAAGGAATACCACTTATGGTCACCACTTTTTTCTGTGCATAATTTTGAATCCTGAAATCGTAATTGGTATTGTATGTCAGGATGCTCCACTGATCTGCAAACTGACGGTAGGCTATCAGGGTGTCTTGCATATGGTAAATGCCAAACGTGTTGTAATCCCCCGGATTTAATTTTTCTTTTATGGTGGTTTGATCGGATAATTCGGAAAGAGACAGCGGGATGTGATACCGGTGCCCGGCTTTCATGGTTTTTGCAGACCTGACGGTTGTAGTAGCGGTGTGGTTTTCAGTTTCCAGGATGATCCGTATAAGGTCTTCGGCTGCTACTGAAGAGTTGACAAACATCACGACATCCACGGTATTGGCGGCTTCGGGTAATGGATTGCTTTCCCACCGGACACAGACCCTGTCTGTGGCTTGTTGGTCAAATTGAGGAACTGCCTGGGGGTTGCTCAGATCTATAGCAAAGTTACCGGCCAGTTTCCGGTCAGGGGCACAAAAAGTAACGGATTGAAGGCGTTCTCCCTCCAGTGCTGTTCCGCTTACATCAAGGGTGAAATCGAGCAAGGTCATAATTTCCCGGAAATGAATGCGGTATCCGTCCTGGTCATTCCCGGTTACATTGGAACTGACTTTCCAGTCGTAAGGTGCTATATGATTGCTATTTTCGCTCTGTACCTGGGCAGAATCCAGAAAGCCGCGTACATCTGTGTATGTGTTTCCGGCAGATTGAACATATGGATAGTAAGCTGCCAGGGGAACGCCTGTCTGGGTTCCTTTGAAGACGCCAAACGGAGTTCCTGCACCGGAGGTCAGTGTTAAAGAGACGTTGGAAGATTCGTTGCCGTAAACACCAATGGCATCGCCTTCTTCCCAAAGGGTAAGCAATCCGTCTTCATCCAGTGTTGTTTTTGTAGCAACGACCTCCCCCGAGGGAAGTATTCCCTTGATTTCCGTGTTTTCTTTCTGAAGAACAGACAGACGTCTTTCTTCTTCCTGTTTACACCCGATGGTTAATAGGATCCCACATGTTATTATAATGATCTTTTTTTTCATAGTTCCTGTCGTTAAAAGAGGTCTCCATCGTCAATATACCCTCCTGCCCGCAACTGCGTCACCGTAAGGTCCAGAGTCATGTCCTGGCAGGTAATGGTCAGTGTTTGGGCGCGATCCTCTGATGTGGTATTAGGTTGAAGGTCAAAAGATAATTGGGATGTTCCTTCGTTCCCGGAAACGGTGTTCAAAGTCAGCCAGTTGCCACTGCCTGTAATCTGTGCCGTCCAGGCAAGATAAGCCGTAACGGTTACCTCGTTACAGGAACCTCCTTCCGAGGCAATGGTCAGGGATGTTTCAGACAAAGAAAAACTTGCCGGAGTTTCCAGCGTGACCTGTTGTCCATAAGCCGTTCCGGCAGCATTGACTGCATAAGCCCTGATATAATAAGTAGTTCTGGAAGCAAGACCTGTCAGAGTGCTGGTAAAAACACCTGATCCGGAACCGTCCTGTGTTCTTGTAGCCATATCTGCCGTCGGATTTACGGAAGTACTCCAGCATACACCCCGTGATGTGATGTTTGCACCTCCGTCGTTGGTAATGTTTCCCCCGGTAACGGCACCATAAGATGTAATAGCTGTAGCCTGCGTGGTTGTCAATAAAGCATTTGCTGCCAGAGTGGTGGCGGAAACCTGTGTCCCGTATGATGTTCCGGCTTCGTTGGTTGCATACGCCCTGATGTAATAGGTGGTGTTGGGAGAAAGACCGTTCAGGGAACTGGTAAAACTTCCTAAGCCCGATCCGTCGTTGGTTTTTGTTGACAGATCTATGGACGGGCTGCCGGATGTACTCCAGCAAATACCGCGTGACGTAACAGGAGCGCCACCGTCAGAGGTTACAGTACCTCCGGAACTCATAGATGTTGTAGTAATATTGGATGCAGCACTTGTTTCGATCCCCGGGGGAACGGGTGGTTTGCATCCGTGTACAAGAAAAATAAGCAGTGAAATAAGGACTGCCGGCAAAAAAGATGTTTTCATATGATAAAAGTAGTAATAATTTACAAGAACAAAACCAAGAGCAGTTGAGCACTCAACGGAATAAGCAGGTTGTCCCATCCTTTGCGGCAAAGCATTTCTGTAAGTGTTGTGATAACGCTAATGCCTAAAGCGAGCCAGAAGGTTTTTAAATTGAATATCCCGGAATACAAATACAAGGAGAGTACACTTATTACAAAACTGCTGAATAAGAAAGCCACAGATCCCAGGATGGTTTTTTGAAGCGTGTGTCCTAACAAACGGATCTGACGGTTATTTCTTTTAAAATTCATGCCCAGTATTCCGGCCATGGGATCACAAATGGCCAGGATAAGGATGGGAAGTACGTAGAGAAATTTGTTTTTCAGAAGGAAAGAAACCAGAAAAGTCAGGTAAACGGCAACCGGCAACACATAGCTGCCCACAGACTTCCTGTCAATTTTATGTATGGATCCCAGTTGCGTGCCGTGCCGGCTTACAAAAAGGATTACGAAAAAAAACGACGCCAGCACCAAGACATACCAATGGCTGTTGAAAATAAAAGGAAAAACAACCGTCGAGAGAGTAGACGTAAAATGGGCGAATTTGCGGGTAATTTCGCTTTTCAGTTCCAGCCGCCTGTACATGATCTCGGTAAAGGTCAATACGCAGACAATTGCTATCAGAATGATTGCGGTTAAAACTATCTGGTTGATCATATCACAAGTTGATTAAGTATCCCATTAAAGCCGTCCATGCCCCGCCTGCAATCAGGCTGTCAAATCTGTCCAAAACACCTCCGTGACCGGGTATCAGGCGGGAATAGTCCTTCACATTGTAATGGCGTTTATAGAAGGATGCTGTCAGGTCGCCCAATAAAGCCCACAATACTATGCCGGCCGCCAACAGTATGGCAGAACCTGCTCCCATGCCGATAAGTTCTTTTATAAGGACAGCGGTTATAAGCGATACAATTAATCCCCCCGCCGCTCCTTCCCACGTTTTACGGGGACTGGTGGAAGGCGCTATTTTGTGTTTACCCAGGAGTTGTCCGGTAATCTGGCTGAAACTGTCAAAAACAGATAAAATAACAAACGTGAACAAGATCTTTTCTTTGTCCATGGCGGTAAACAGCAAAAAACCGGTGGCGAATAAAGCATAAATGAAGATAGAGACTAGAAAAAACCTTTTTTTTAAATATCCGGAACGGACAAATAAATTCACCAGTTCATAAAATCCCGTGACAATAATGATCCAGCCTAAAACCCTGAAGACTAAGGGCAGGAAAACTATGCTTAAAAATAATGCATTGATTATAATAAAATATACGATATACTTTATCCGGTTCTGATGCGCCTCTTCTTTCGTCTTCTTTTTGCTTATAAAATAAAATGCAATGCCTCCTATAAGGAAGTAACTGATTATGATTATGTAAAGCGTACGGATCATAGCCTAAAACTATAGAACGATCATCAAAATACCAAAGACAACCATTCCCAGAGCATACCAAAAACGAACCTGTCCTTCCGCTTTGTCAACCTTCACGTTTGCCAGAAACCTGGGTCCCAACAGTGCTCCCACAATGGAGCCCGAGGCAAGGAAGTACACAATGGTCAAGTCAATTTTTCCCACCAGGATATGTGCTCCCAGGGCTGAACAGGTATTGACAAAGACAATGAGCAGTGATGTTCCCAATACCAGTTTCAGCGGCATCCTGATACTCATTAAACCGGCCAAAATGGGTGCCGATCCGCTGGTCCCGAAAGTGGCTGTAATAATGCCCGAGAGAAATCCGTATAACGTACTTCTTGAATATTTGCCTGCTTTGGATAGCTCTTTGGGGTTCTCTCCGTTGGCAATGGCTTTTTTGTCTTTTCGCTGACCCAGGTACATTCCGGTAGCTATAATGATGGAATAGATCCCAAAACTAATTTTCAATTGTTTCCCGGTCATCATGTTCGCTATCTGAGCCCCTGCAAGTGCTCCTAAAATACCGGCTGCGGCAAAAATCAGCCCTATACGAAAATCCAGGTTCTTTTTGCGGTGATGGCCGTAGGCACCTGCCAGGCAAATAGGTATTGTGGCTGCCAGGGAACTTGCTATGGCAATTTGGGGTGGAACTTTAAATAAAATAGTGAGTAACGGGATAAAAATAAAACCGCCCCCGCCTCCTGTCAGAGATCCCAGAAAGCCTACTATCAGTCCAATAAAAGGCAGCCACAGATAAACAAATTCAAACGAAGAGTGAAACATCATCAGTTCTTTTTTTCTTTCAAAACCCAGTACAAACCTTTGACATTGGAGCGCATTTCAGGGATGATTATCTGGATAATCATGTGTTCTGTGGCGGCCAGTATTCCCCAAACGATCATGATGTAATAAAAAAGAGGAATAAAGCCGATTGTGAACAGGCATATAAAAAACCCCGCCTGAATGTATCCGCTGATTTTTGTGGAATACAAATGAAAACTGGGTGTTGCTTTAAATTTTATAAGGGACATGACAACCGATCCAATAAGGAAAGCCATAAATATTATAAAACTGGCTAAATGAGGCATGAAATCCTCTCCCTTGAAAACCAACAGTCCTGTAAATGCCAGGATATACGTCAGATCATCGGCAAAAGAATCCAGTTTTGCCCCAAGATCGGTTTCCTGTTTAAAGAGTCTTGCTATAAGACCGTCCAGAAAGTCCGTTACCAGGTTGATAATTAAAAAAATGGCAAAAAGACGCTCTTTGCCGGAAATGATAAACCACAGGATCAGGGGAAAGGCCAGCAACCTGTAAAAACTCAACAAGTTGGGAATCGTGATAATTTTCTTCCTGTCCATTACCCCCGGTTATTTGGATTCAAAAAGTTCCTTCAGCCCGGATCCTTCATACACCCCTTCCAAAACAGAAGGAGCCCTGCGATAGATTTCTTTTAAAACATCAATTGAAATGTCAATTCCGGCTTTAAACGTCATTCCTATATACTTGCCCAGGGCTTTGTTTACACGGCTCTTTTTGTCCTGTGATAGTGAAGAATAGTAATCCGAATACTCTTTGATCAGTTGGCCGAAATATTTTTGGGATTCTCTCCAGTCCTTTCCAGAATATGATTCGCAAACGTCTTTAGTTTTATCTACAAAATTTTCCACCCGGTTCACAAAAAAGAGTTTTGAACCTGTTCTGTAAGGGACAACGGGATCATCAGCCCCGGGAATAGCAAGGATTCCCGAAAATAAAAATAAAGAAAGAAGTAAGATTTTCATGATTTTTTATACGCTTGGACTTACCCAAAAGTAGGAAATTTTTATTAACTTTAACAGATTGGGAACTAACAAAAACTTATGATATGAAAACAGGATCTTTTTTAGTACTTGCAGGGTTGTTGTCGACTTTGTTATCCTGCAACACAAATACAAAGCAAAATGAATTCCGGGATCACGGGCCGGAACCATTTGTCTTTGACATAGAAGCGTATACCCTGGAAAACGATCTTTACCGCCGTGCCATCTGGACAGGGACGCATATGCAAATGACTTTAATGAGTCTGGCGCCCGGAGAAGAGATAGGACTTGAAAAACATTCAGAGACAGACCAGTTCTTACGAATAGAATCGGGGAACGGTATTGTAGTGATGGGAGATGAACAAGATGACCTGACGTTCAGGGAAGAAGTGGAGGATGATTTTGCCGTGTTTATTCCTGCAGGTAAATTTCACAATGTGATGAATACCGGTGATAAACCCTTGAAAATATACTCAATTTATACTCCTGTGGAGCATCCATTCGGGACCATACATAGTACCTTTGAAGAAGCGATGGAGGCTGAACATTATCATTGATTTATTCCCAGGATCCTTCAATGCCGGTTGCATTGACATCCTGACTGCCACATTTTGGACAAATAGCAAATGTCAGGTAATTATGCAAAGTGCCTCCACATTCACAAAGATAATAACCTAAAGTTTTAGGATCGGTATGATATTTGAAATGATTCTTTCCACATAGAGAACAATAATAATTTGAACCAAGGGATCCGGTCCCTTCAAAGAGGTGAAATACGTTGCCACACTTGTTGCAGCGGAATTCTTTGACCGTTCCCAGGGCGTTTATATTTTCCGGATTACTGTTCTTGAGAATCATGTGGTGCAAAAATAGAAAATATTCATGAAGTTTCTTCGAAAAATTTTATTCAGGCTTCTGTTGCCGGCCGGTTGTCTCTGTTTTCTCTTTTTACCGCATAATTTATACGGAATGAATAGCCTTCCCCTGCAAAAGCTCACTTTAGGGTCGCAATGGAGTCCGTCAAGATCGGCTCTTGATCCGTCCAAGGGGCTTTTATATTTTATGCAGGAACAAACGCTGACCGTCGTAGATCTGGAAGCATTTCGTATCCTTGGACAATTTGAACAATCAGCCCCCGGACCGGGTATGTCTTTTGATGACTACCAGCCTGTTGTAATGCAATCTGTTCTCTACCTTGTTAAGGACAGGGGGGGATCTTTGCTTAAATGGGAAAACGGCTCATGGGTTCGTTTGGATAACTTTTCTGAAAACAAAATGCAGGCGGGTTCAACGGTTTTTGCCCGTGAGGGTAGGATTTACCGGTATGGAGGATACGGTTTCTGGAGTTGCCGCAATTTTTTTACTTACTACGATCCCGCCATCAGTAATTGGGAAATACTGGCACCTGTAAATACTAATGAATTGCCCCAAGGGACTTCGGGTACAGATATGATTGATTTACGTGAACAGACCTATTTCTTACGCGGAGAAAAGGTGATCCCGTCCAATCCAATGAGAAGGGAACCGTCCCTTGAATGCTGGGCATTCAACTGGAAGAAAAAATCCTGGACGTACTTGGGAATCCACAGAAACAAATTCGGCCCTTCATCATTTCATTTTTGCTGGAATGACAAACTGGTCTATGTTTTCGATGGGCAGACCTATGTGTATGATTTTCCACACAACAGGTTTACTTCTTATGAAAACACAACCCCGGTTTGGTATTGCAAGGCGGGGATGTATCATTATGGGGATTATTTTTATATTCTGGGAGAATCCCCCGGGAATATGGATATCTCTATTATTCGTGTTAAAGAAAACGATCTTCTGGGTGAGCAGACCGGGGAAGGCCGTATATACACAAACGGGTTTCACCAAACATTATGGATAGTTACCGGTCTTTTTTTGTTAATGATATTGCACTTGTTAATCCTTATTGGCAGATCGCGTATGTATTCCCACAAAATTGAAATTGCCGGGAATAAAATTCAGTATAAAAATAGAAAAATTGAACTGGAACCCGAACAAAAAAACATACTCCAACTTTTAATACACGAAAACGAATTATCTACTACAGATTTGATGGATGGGTTGAATAAAAAGTCTTTACACCCGACACAGAGAATGAGGATTCTGGCTACGGTCATAGAGGAACTCAATTTAAAATTGCGTCTTATAACCGGGAACAGCAATGATTTTGTAAAAATTAAAAAATCTGAAATAGATAAGCGAATTAAAGCGTATTACATAGAAAAGAAATGGTTTGAAGACAATTCCCCGGATTGATTACTTTTTGACAACTGCCGAGCCGCCCGATGTTTCTATGGAATTGATAACACAGTCTCCTTTGTAATTAATAGTACTGGCTCCCGAAGCTTTGATCTTCATAATACCCTGACACGTTATATCCATACGGCTGGCTCCGGAGAGGTCACAATCCAGGGTTATGGCCGTGAAATCAAAACCTTCAAAACGGGATGCTCCGCTTAATTCAACCTTGCAGTTAATCGCAGAGCCGTTAATATCAAAATGGGAAGCCCCACTGGCTTCAAAAACAGCCGCGTTTAAGGCAATAGGGCAGTCTGTATCAATACGGGAAGCTCCGGATGCAATGAAGGTGAATAACAAGGGATTGTACGGGACGGTTACTTCAGTAGTTACTGATGAATACCCAATCAGGTTTTTTGTGTACCCGATCACCAGCATGTCCCGGTCATTTACATAAATTTCCAGGAAAGGCATGAAAAGCTCATCTGCCCTTACATGAATATTAGAAACCTGATCCGAGATCGTAACCCGGATGGCTTTTTCAACCATTATGCCACGGTATGCCGTATTGACCGTATGTGTTTTCTCAACAGCGTTGCCGTTGCCGATAAGTCCCGAACAGGACTGTAAGATAATAATTCCTAAGGTAAAAAATATAGCTTTTTTCATGACAGATAGACGTAAAAAAAGATTCTTATGATGCATTTATTAGCTGAATAACACTGTAAATATAGTGACAAAAACGGTCCATAAACTGATACCGTTTATGAAGAATATTTCGCTAATACCATTGACTCCCTGCCGTATAATATAGATTGCCGTCAGAAAGACCGTCCCGCCAATTAAAATCAGCCCGGTGACTCCCAGGAAAGGTGTGGTGTGAATAACAGCAAATTGAAACAAAATGATCAAAGTAGGCAGAGATAGGAAAATAATAATTGCCAGCATGTTGTGCACCAGGCGTTGCAATGTGGTGCTCAGCCGTTTGAAGCTGTAAGGTTTGATGTTATGGGGGACGAAGGCCAGAAGGGTAAAGAAAGCAAAACTGTATGTGATATAGCGCATGAAAGTTTCATGCGCTCCCAGGTTGTAATACTTTGAGAGGAGCCAGAAAAACACATAATGCAGAACTGCGGTTGCAAATAAAAGCCGTGTATATCCCCGGGCAAAACGCTTGTCATAAAGCGTTTTATTGCTTAAAAAACTCAGGGTTTGCTCACGCAGGTCAAAATCTATCTGACGCACTACCCGCTTAACCGTAAAAGGGATCAACCCCGCATAGATTAATCCGATAATCAGTATCCCCAGTTTAATCCATATCATAAAATCAGCTATAACCGTTCAAAGTTGAGAAATTCTCCCCTGTTTTTCAATTTTTATATCTTTACAAGATGAAAGCACCCGTAATAATCCTGTGTATGATCCTTCTTTTTTCATGTGTGCATCGTACAGAAGAAAGGCAGTTTGAACAAAAAGTGACAGCCGCCCTTAAGCATCAGATGACACGTTATCCACAAAGTTCACTTCAGGATATTTACAAGAGTTTTTTCCAGGACAAATTCGGACCGGGACACCTGTTATCGGATACAGCGGCTGCCGGTCAATACCTGCGCCGGGAATTGGATTCCTACAATACAGATACTTTGCCGTTCCTGTCTCCTTACGTAGATTCCACCGGGTGGGAACACTGTTTTGTAAGGGTTGATTTGCGGGTGGTTAAAGAAGGGAAGGTCAGTTACCGGAACTTTTTTGAGGCGTTTGTGCGCAGTGCGCAAGCTGCTCCTGCTATTTCGGTTGCAGAATGGACAAAAGAATGGACCCGGATCGTAACTGTTCTGGAAAAACAGCCGTTTTCCGTGATTCATCAACAGGACTACCAGGCTGACAAAGATTCCATAAATGCCATGTTACTCAGGGGAGAGTACGTGGGACACCACAGCCGTAAATATGTGGCATCTTATGCTCCGCATTACCGTTTGATAGCTGCCGGTGAACTTCAGGCATTGGGTCTCTGAACCAGAGCGAAAGACAAGACCCCCTGGGCACATATATCTCCGTGGACGCGGGCCTCGGCCTTGACAAAAAATACCATGGCTTTTTGTTTGGTGATATACCCCGTGACTTCTATGGTGTCTCCGGGATGCACCTGCCTTTTGAACCTGACTTTGTCCAGTCCGGCATACAACGGGGTACGTCCCACAAGGTGTTCTTTAACCAGCAGACTGCAACATTGTCCCATGATCTCGCACAGGATCACGCCGGGCACTACCGGATAGCCGGGGAAATGACCTTGCAGGAAAAACTCTTTTCCGGTAACTGTATAACTGGCGTGTGCGACGTTGTTTTTGTCCACTTCCATTTGGTCCACAAGAAGCATGGGCTCCCTGTGAGGCAGAAATTCCATAATTTCTTTTCTGACCATAACTTTACGGTTTAAATTTACGTAAAGCCACGCTGGCATTATGTCCTCCAAAACCCAACGAATTGGAAAGGGCTATGGAGATATCTGCCTTACGGGCTTTACCGGGAACATAATCCAGATCACATTGCGGGTCCGGATACTCCAATCCAATAGTTGGAGGTATAATGCCCTCTTTCAAAGCGAGGGCGCAGCAAATAATCTCTGCAGCACCGGCTGCACCCAGCATATGTCCGGTCATGGATTTTGTGGAACTGACCAGTGCTTTCCGTGCCTGTTCTTCTCCTATGGCCTGTTTGATGGCCATGGTTTCGGCTGGGTCATTCAGCGGTGTGCCTGTGCCATGTGCGTTGATATACAATAGATCTTCAGGGGTGAAAGCCGAGTCGGACAAAGCCAGGCTCATGGCTTTTGCCGCGGCTGAGCCGTCCGGACGGGGTGCAGTATAGTGGTAAGCATCGCAGGTGTTTCCGTATCCTGTCAACTCGGCAACTATTTTTGCTCCCCGTTGAATGGCGTGTTCGTATTCTTCCAAGACGATGATCCCGGCCCCTTCTGCCATGACAAAGCCTTGCCGGTTTGCGTCAAAGGGGATGGAAGCCCGTTTGGGGTCTTCGGCCCGGGACAGGGCGCGGCTGTTGTTGAATCCGCCCACCGCAAGGGGGACAACAGCGGCCTCGGACCCTCCGGTGATGACGGCATCTGCATAGCCGTGCAGGATGGCCCGGTAAGCTTCTCCAATGGCGTGGGTGGAAGTGGCACAAGCCGTGACAACGGGAAGACAGGGGCCCTGTGCGTTATGGGCAATGGCAATATTGCCTGCAGCTATGTTTCCGATCATAGTCGGAATAAACAACGGTGAAACCCTGTTCGGACCGCTTTCCAGGTATTTTTTGCACTCGGTAATGAAAGTGTGTATTCCTCCGATCCCGGATCCCACATATACTCCTATACGGTCAGGTTTCACTCCCGGGTTGCTTTCTTTCATGGCCTGATGGGCTGCCGCCAGTGCATAAAGTGTATACAGGTCTGCTTTACGTGCAGTACCCGGATCAATGCCGAAATCGGCCGGATTAAAATTTTTAACCAGACCGGCTACTTTAACGGAAAGGTCTGTGGTGTCAAAGGTGTCAATACGTTCTATGCCGCATACACCGGCTTTAAGGTTGTTCCAGTAGGTTGCAATATCGTTTCCCAGCGGGGAAACAATACCCATACCGGTAATGACTATTCTTCTCATAGGGGGTTGTATGTTATAATTTTAACAGTGCAACGGCCTGTTGTACGATTTCTTCAATGATTTCTTTAGCGGGCTGGATTTTTTTAACCAGACCGGCACTCTGGCCGGCCATATAGCATCCCATTAGTTCGTCACCTTCCTTGGCGGCTTTTCGTAAAGCTCCTGCACCAAAGGCGTCGGCTTCTTCCTGGGTGATATCGTGATCATTTTCCATTTGGGAAAATTTCCGGGTAAAGGGGGTTTTCAGCGCCCTTACCGGGTGTCCCAGTTTTTTCCCGGTTACAATGGTATCCGTATCTCCTGCAGAGATGATTTTGTCTTTGTAAATTTTGTGGATGCGGCATTCTTCCGCCGCCAGAAAACGGGTTCCCATCTGTATGCCTTCTGCTCCCAACATAAAAGCGGCCGCCATTCCACGTCCGTCGGCAATCCCTCCTGCAGCCACCACCGGTATGGATACGGCATCGCATATCTGTGGCACCAGGGCCATGGTGTTGAGTTCTCCTACATGACCTCCGGCCTCGGCTCCCTCGGCAATTACGGCACAGGCGCCCATTCTTTCCAGGCGTTTGGCAAAAGCCACAGATGCGACAACAGGGATCACCTTGATGCCGGATTGGAGCCATCCTTCCATGTATTTTCCGGGAGTGCCCGCCCCTGTAGTGACAACAGGGACTTTTTCTTCCACAACCACACGGGCCACTTCCTCTACATGAGGGTTCATAAGCATGATGTTAACCCCAAAAGGTTTGTCTGTTAATTCTTTACACAATCTTATCTGTTCTTTCAGGTACCCGGCATCTGCGTTCATGGCAGAGATCAGACCCAGTCCTCCGGCGTTTGAAACGGCGGCTGCCAGGTGTGCTTCGGATACCCAGGCCATACCGCCCTGAAAAACGGGATGCGTTATGCCTGTCAATTCACATATTCTGCTTGGTATTGTTTTCATAAAATTAGTTCATGGTCCAGGTAAAAAGACACGTCCCGGCAGTAAATCCGGCACCAAATCCGCTAAGTATGATAGTGTCCCCGTTTTTCAACTTCCCGGTCTTATTCAATTCATCCAGAAGGATAGGTATAGTAGCGGATGACGTGTTCCCGAGGCGTTCTATGTTATGGGGGAATTTTTCCACAGGTTGATGCAACTGGTTCCTGATGGTTTCAATGATACGCATATTGGCCTGATGCAAAATGTAGTGATCCACCTGGTCTGCAGTAAGCCCGGTTTCTTTCAGAATGAGTTCGATGCCTTCAATAGAGGCATTGACAGCCATCTTGAAAACTTCTTTTCCGTTCATGTACATAGGAACACCGCGTTGTTGGTATGTCACGAACGGACAGTCTTCCAGAGGTCTTTGGTAATAGAGAATTTCCGGCCGGTATTTGGCAGTGATGTAGGAAGCTTTAAAATCATTCCCTTCCGTTACCACTGCCGCTGCAGCTCCATCCCCAAAAAGTACAGCTGTATTGCGGTCTTTCCAGCTGCACATGCGCGTGGGTTCCTCGGCACAGATGACAAGGATATTTTTGGCTTTTCCCGCCAGTTGGTATGCTTGTGCCATATCCAGTCCGTAAACGAACCCGCTGCAAGCGGCATTCAGGTCCACACAAGGGCAGGATGCGTTTATCTCTCCTGATATCAGGCAGCTAAGTGACGGTGTAACGTAATAATTCACGACATTGGAACAGATAATATAATCCAGTTGGGATCCGTCCATATTGGCTTCTTCAAGAGCTTTTTTTGCGGCTTCTACGGCCAGATCTTTCAAGTTTTCGTCAGAAATGATCCTGCGTTCTGTAATACCGGTACGTGTCCTGATCCATTGGTCACTCGTATCCAGAAAAACGGACAGCATATCGTTAGTGACAGACAATGAAGGGATTGCACTTCCGGTTCCAATAATTTTCATGTTTTTTCGCTTAGTTTTAATGACGAAGGCAATTATTACTCAAAAACCGTGCCAGAGGAAAAGAGATGATTTTTTCAAAAAAAAGAACGGTGGCTTTAAGGACCTGTCAGACAGGATTATATAAAAACTATTTACACGTTTTAGAACAGGAAAACACCTGCTTTTTCACAAATTTCGAGTGTGGATTGGGGCCAAACTGAGGATTGAACTTCCCCAATGTGGCATTTTTGTAACAACAACATACAGAGACGTGATTGTCCAATGCCGCCTCCCATGGTTTGAGGCAATTTATTGTCCAATAGTAATTTATGAAATACAAGGTTGGCTCTTTCCATGGTGTTGGCAAACTCCAGCTGGTAGCGCAAAGATTGGGGATTTACACGAATCCCCATTGAGGAAAGTTCAAAAGCAGACTTCAAAACGGGATGGTATACAATAATGTCTCCGTTAAGACCGGAGAATCCGTCGTCTGTTTCTGTGCTCCAATCATCGTAGTCGGGAGCACGCCCGTCGTGAATCGTATTGTCGCCCAAGGGACCGCCGATGCCCCGGATGAAGACGGCTCCGTATTGGGCAGCTATCCTGTCTTCCCTTTCCCTAGGGCCGAGTTGGGGATACAGCCTCCGAAGTTCTTCCGCGTGTATGAAATGAATGTCGTGTGGCAGGAAGGGCTTCAATTGCGGGAAACGTTCGCTTAACAGGAATTGAGTACGTTTAATAGCGTAATAAATGGATTTTACACATTTATGCAAGGTTTGAATGTTACGTTCTTCCGGCAGGATTACTTTTTCCCAGTCCCATTGATCTACATAAACGGAATGCAAATTATCTGTGATTTCATCGGGACGTATGGCATTCATATCTGTATAAATCCCCATACCGGGTTCAATATTGTGACGCCAAAGGGCATAACGTTTCCATTTAGCCAGTGATTGGACTATCTCCACTTTTTTATTGTTCAGTGTTTTCAAAGGAAAATTAACAGGAGTTTCTGTCCCGTTCAGATTATCGTTCAGCCCGGTTCCTTCGGCAACCAATAAGGGAGCCGTGATCCTTCTGAGTTTAAGTTCTCCTGACAATTCTGTCTGAAATGTCTCTTTGATGAATTTGATGGCTTGTTCGGTTTGCCAAATATCCATCAGGGATTTGTAAGAAGAGGGAATACTGGTTCTTTCCATAATGCTGCTATTTTCGTTCTTAAGCGAAAATACAATATCAATGCAATATGTCCCAATATTTATAAAAATCTTAATATTTCTTACATTTGTATAAAGGTAGACAGTAAACTGCAAGAGAAACCATACTGTTTGCTTTATAACTTCTGTCCCATGATCTACAGGATTACTTTTCTGGGAACCGGAACTTCCACAGGAGTTCCGTTAATTGGCTGTCAATGCAGGGTTTGCCTTTCTGATAACCGGAAAGACAAGCGTCTGCGTGCATCTGTCCTGGTGGAAGTAATTCGGGAAAACGGACCGGGGGTTAAAATACTTATAGATGCAGGACCCGATTTCAGGCAACAAATGTTGACTTACGGGATCACCGGCCTGGATGCTATTTTGCTTACACACGAACACCGGGATCATATTGCCGGTCTGGATGATGTGAGGGCTTTTAATTTTTTATCCAACAAACCGGTCCCGATTTATGCAGAACAAAGGGTTTTGGATTCATTACGCAAACAATTTGATTATGCTTTTACGGATTCCAGGCCTCCCGGATTGCCTGAGATGACCTTGCATCCTATAAATAATGAACCGTTTTATATACAAGACATTCCTGTCATACCGGTCAGGGCCATGCACGGCCTCTTGCCTATTTTCGGATTCCGTACAGGCCCTTTTGGATACCTGACAGATGCCAAGACCATTGAAAACAAAGAGCTGGAAAAATTCAAGGGAGTAGATGTGTTTGTAGTCAGCACGGTACAAAGAACGGTGCACAGGACGCATTTTTCCCTGTCACAGGCCATTGAGATTGCCCAAAAGACAGGTGCTGCAGAATGTTACCTTACCCACCTTTCACATTGCCTGGAACCGCATGAAGAATTGCTGGCATCCCTTCCCAGTGGCATTGAACCGGCATATGACGGATTGGTCAGGGAGGTGGTGGTTACAGATACACAATGATGTAATACATCATGATACCACTGGCAATGAGCTTCATTCCAATCCCAAAGAGAAATCCCAGGAAAGAGCCGAAAGCCGGTTTAAGAGATCCTGAAATCCCTTTTTCTGTTTTGTTGTAAAGGATCTCTCCCAGCAAGGCCCCAAGGAAGGCTCCCAGGATCATTCCCAGCGGAGGGAAAAACAGTATGCCCAACAACATGCCCACTAAAGCAAATCTTGTTGCAGCCGGACTTCCGCCTGTCAGTTTGGTAAAATAGGCCGGAACCAGGTAATCCAGTACGGTAACCACTACCGCAATTATGCCCCATAAAAGCAAAAAAGACCATTTCATGGTACTGTCCGGCAAAAAGAACAATAACAACAATCCCAAAAAACTTAAAGGCGGCCCCGGCAATACAGGAAGCAGACAACCTGCCAGGCCCGCAATTCCCAGTATTACAGCCAATATTTGGATTACAAGATCCATTTTACAAAACGCTTTTTGGCATTACGCAGGTTTTTATCCAGGATCCATCTGATATCTGACCGGATGGTCCGGAACCATTTATAATACTGGTAATATGTAAGGGGAGAGGGTAGAAATCCCAGGGTCAGTGCCAACGCAATTTCCCATTCAAAAAGTCCGAAAACAGTAATTGCAAATACAACGAACGTAATTGTCCAAAGCAGTAATGTGGATACAAAGCGGACTGAATTGTGAAATGCGTGGTCTTCCATTCGGGAACAAAACAAATAGGACGCCAGCAGTGTAGGTGCGTAAAGAATGGTGCTGACAACAAAAAAAGGAAAGATCAACAGCAACAGCAATAATTTGTAAATGATTGTGATTCCGGGATTGGGGTTGGCAACGGAAGCCATGCTGATCCGTTTGCTTTTACGTTTTTCAGCAAATGCTGCGATCTCATCCAGAATCTTTAACGTATTGTCCGGATCTGCTTCCCTCCGGTTTTGGATCAGTTTCACCGTGTACCGGTTGGCAGTCAGCCTGTTTTTTAAAATGCGTTGTTTCAGGCTTAATAGTTCAATCAGGTCGTGACAGGACATGTTGCACAATTCCAGCGTGGCATCATAATAAGTGTCGTCGGGAATGTATAGAATCAGTTCTTTCAGATCTTCCTGAAGCTTTTCTTTCAGGTCGTTCATTATGACGGGTTCTTCTTTTTCCGGATGAGCATTAACGAATGCTGTCACGTTAATGGGATTACCTATCTGCAGCAAAAGTGAGGAACGGTAACGGAAAAAATTACCGTATTCAATACCGATGGGAACAATATAAACGGGTTTTTCACCGGCAATTTCCTCGTTGGCCAGCAGGGCTATGCGAAATATCCCTTTGCCCAGGGGCAATAAACTGTGCATGGGCCGGTGTGCTCCTTCGGGAAGAATAACAAACGGAACGTTATTGCAGAGCACTTCTGCCGACCGTTTTATTATTTCATCATTGTTTTTCAGCGTGTTGCGGCCGTCACGGATCCTGTTTATGGGCATGATCCGTAAAAAGAAAAAGATTTTTGCCAGAAGGGGTTGTTTGAATATGTCGGCTCTTGCCACAAATACTTTGGGCCGTGTATCCAGATCCAATACAGCCAGTGCATCCATTAAAGCATTGGTATGATTGGGTGCAAAGATCAAAGCGCCGTCGGAAGGAAGATTCTCTATGCCGTAATATTCCCGTTTGCCGTAAGATAACCTGAAAAAAAGTCCAACGTAATACTTCAGAACGGTATAATATATATTCCTCTCGTAAATCCGTTTTTTACGTTTTGTGCCCATGAGATTTTCAAACAGTTGTTTTCCGGGTCTGGAGCCTGTCCCTCCAGTTAAAAAGGAAAGAAACGCCGAGCCCCGAAATTATGTGCCAAACACCCCACCAAGCTGTTATAAACAACATGCCACCGAGGGCGAGTTCAGGAGGAAATATTTTCGGATTGAATAAAAGAACCAATCCCAGCCCTGAATTTTGAATACCTGTTTCTATGGTTAAAGTCCGTCTGTCTTTACGAGGTATTTTAAAAGCAGACCCCACTCCGTACCCTATACTCAAAGCCAGCGCATTGTGGAGGAACACTATGATAAAAATATAAAAGATGTATTTGATGAAAAGATCAAAATTGTTGCTGAACGACAATACAACCATGGCGATGAAGAAAATCAGCGAAAAGTATTGCATGGGTTTCTTCATTTTTTCTGCGGTTTTCGGGAAAAAGTGTACAAACAGTATTCCCAGCACCAGGGGAATACCCAGCAAGATGAACACGGTTTCCAAAGTCTGCCAGATATCAATGTGTAATGGTTGCAATGCGGCATCTGCGTAACGGTTCAAATAACGTGTATACAATCCTCCCCAAAACGCAAAACTGAACGGAGTCATAAATGTGGCTATGGAAGTACTTGTGGCCGTCAGGGTGACCGAAAGTTCCGTGTTTGCCTTGGACAGTGAGGACATGAAATTGGAAATGTTCCCGCCGGGACAAGAGGCTACCAGGATCATTCCCATGGCAACCATAGGAGTGACGTAATTTCTGAAAAGCATGATCAGCAGGAAGGTCATGGCAGGGAGCAATACCCATTGACAAATAAGTCCCAGAATCGCTGATTTTGGACGGATAAATACAGTTTTGAATTCAGCCGGCTTGATACCCAGGGCCACCCCAAACATTACAAGAGCCAGTACGATATTGATGACCCTCATTCCCCCGGCCGAGAAATTGATCCGGATAGGGTCTAGATTAAGCAGTTGTTCATACATGTATACAAATATAGGAAAAAAAGCTTACAGGGAACCGGACTGTTAATGGACTTCAAAGAGCACGGGTTCTCCGGAAACACTATCTCCTGCCACCCACAATTCAAACTGGCCGGATTCCACGTTTAGGTCCATTTCTAAGTCCCAAAAAGCCAATTCTTTGACAGGGAGTGTCCAGTTAACCGACTTGCTTTCACCCGGATTGAGGGTAATGCGTTCAAAAAACTTTAATTCCTTCACCGGCCTGGTTACAGAGCCGGTTTTGTCACATACATACAATTGGGCAATCTCTGTGGCTGTATACTTACCGGTGTTGGTAAGGTCAAAAGTCAAACCTATAACTTCATCTTTTGCATATGATACCTTATCCAGTATGATATTTGTATAGGCGAATGTGGAATATGAAAGACCATAACCAAACGGGAACAACGGGTCAGCTCCCAGGTCCAGGTAAAAGCTGGTGTTTCCCAAAGAGGTTTGCCCGGCTTTGAGCGGAATATCATACAAAAGGGTTTCATTTCCCTGGAAAGGACGCCCTGTACTGTTGTGATTGTAATAGATTGGAATTTGTCCGGATGCCCGGGGAAATGTCATGGGCAATTTACCGCTGGGGACTTCATGTCCGAATATCAGGTCGGCCAACGCCGGGCCGCCCATGGTGCCGGGATGAAATGCATATAACAGGGCGTTGCTTATAATGGTCTCTTTTTCTATGGTCAGGGGCCTGCCAGCCATAATGACTGTGATAACAGGTTTTCCTACAGCCGTTAGGGCTTCTATCAACCGGCTTTGCCCTTCCTGAAGGTCCGGGTTGGCCAGGCAATGGGCTTCACCAGAGAGTATGGACTCTTCACCTGCAAAAACAAGTACGGCATCTGTCCGCCGGGCAGCCTGTACGGCTTTCCGGATTCCTGCAGGAGAGTTGTCACGGGAATGACTCAATGCCGGTTCATAGAGAATACGGATGGATTGACCGTATGCATCGCTAATAGCTTTCAACGGAGTAATTGTAGCATGTTCTTCCCCGTCGAAAATCCACGTACCCAGCTGGTCATGTGCGGCATCTGCCATAGGGCCGGTAACCAGCAATGTTTTAATACGGTTTTCGTCCAAAGGCAATGTTCCGTCATTTTTAAGCATGACCACACTTTCTGTGGCGGTTTGTTTGGCCAGTTCCAGGTGATCCGGATCATAGAAAACATCTTTATGCAGGTTTGCATCAACATAAGGGTTCTCAAACAAGCCTAACTTGAATTTGACGCGCAAAATATTTCTGACCGCATCATCAATAAGTTTTTCTGAAATTTCACCTTTTTTAACAAGTTCAGATAAGTGGGCAATATATGCAAAAGACATCATATCCATATCTACGCCGGCTTCTAAAGCCCGTTGTGCGGCATGAACCGGATCTTTTGCAAATCCGTGAGCAATCATTTCCGTAATGGAACTCCAGTCACTGACTACTAAACCCGTAAAATTCCACTCGTCCCGGAGCACGTTCCGTAATAAAAACGTATTTCCGGTGGAAGGGACTCCGTCATTATCGTTGAATGAAGTCATAAGGGTCAGGGCACCGGCTTCCACCGCCTTTTGGAAAGGAGGCAGGTACACGTTTCTCAGAGTTCTTTCCGGGATAAAGGTGCTGTTGTAATCACGACCTCCCTCGGCAGCTCCGTATCCGGCAAAATGTTTTACACAGGCGGCCATACTTTCAGAACTACCGGGATTCGTTCCCTGGTATCCTTTTACCATGGCTTCTCCCATAACAGCAGTCAGGTAAGTGTCTTCTCCAAATCCTTCTGCAATCCTTCCCCAGCGGGGATCCCTGGATATGTCAAGCATGGGAGAAAATGTCCACCGGACACCCACTGCCGTAGCTTCTCTGGCTGCAACGCGGGCTCCCTGTTCCACAATCGCCGGATTAAAGGTGGCAGCCATCCCCAAAGGTATGGGAAAAATGGTTTTGAAACCGTGGATCACATCCCGTCCTATAATCAGGGGGATTCCAAGATGAGATTCTTCTACGGCAATTTTTTGCCAGGCGTTAACCCGTTCCGGATTCACTTCATTAATTATTGATCCTACCTGCCCGTTTTTAATGCCTTCTTCCAGTTGTTGGTTCTCTCCCATATTTGAAGAAGAAATCTGGGTCATTTGACCAATTTTTTCTTCTAGCGTCATTTGTGAGATCAGGCGGGATATTTTCTTTTCGGTTTTCCGGTCGGTCCCGGTTTGTACTTGTGTACAAGATCCAATAACGGAGGTACACAATAGCATCAGAAAGATCTTTTTGAGTGGCATCTTGGAAAGGGTTTATTTTTTTTGAAAAACTCTTACGTAATCAATTTCATAGGTAGCGGGCAGGGCTTCCGGGTCTACACCTTCGGCACCGCCCCAGTTTCCGCCCCAGGCAAGGTTCAGTTTTAAATAGAACGGCTTGTAAAACGGCCAGGTATCGTATATGCCTTTCTGGTCATTGGTAAAGGTAAAATAACGCTCGCCGTCAATATATCCGTAAATGGCATTTTCAGTCCATTCCAGAGCATATATATGAAATTCGGTCTGGGCAGTGGGAATGAATTTTTCTGCGGTTCGTTGCGTGCCGATTGCGTGATTGTAGCTTTTACAGTGAATGGAACTGCTTACCCAGTTGGGGCGGTATCCCACATGTTCCATAATGTCAATTTCCCCGTCATCGGGCCATGTTTTAAATTCCTTGGGGAGCATCCAAAAGGCGGGCCAGGTGCCTTTGCCTACAGGGAGTTTAAGGCGTGCTTCAAAATAGCCGTATGTCCAGCTTCGGTAAGTGTTCATACGAATGGAAAGCACGTCTTCTCCCGATTGTTTAGCAATGATTTTCAATGTTCCAGCAGAGACAATTGCACAAGTATCTTTCCCCTCATGGATGGGAATATACCGCTGGATTTCATTGTTTCCCCAACCTCCGGCACCTGTTTCAAACCACCATTCTGAAGGTTCAAGTACAGAAAATTCATCCCGCCAGACCAATTTGTATCCTTCAGGCACATCCACAGTGGGATCCACGATTGTTGCAGTGTCTTGCGGATTCAAATGTTGTAAAACAGAAAGCTCTTTTTTATAATTGCCGGATCGGAATGTTAAAAGACAAGTCCTGTCTTCACCGGTACGGTTCTCTGTAGCATTTACGGTAATGGCAGAAGTGCCGTCCAAACCTCCCGTGGGATAAGTGGAACACCAGGATTGGTCAGATGAAACTCCCCATTCACAATTGGATGTGACAGTTACGGACCCTGACTGGGAAGCAAAGCCAAATTCCAGATTTTCTTTGGAAAGATCAATTTGCGGATTGTCAGATGGTTCCGGGCCGTTGCCGCCGTTACAGCTGCAGGTCGCCAGGGTGAAAGAGGCTATGATAAAAAAGAGCTTTCTCATGACAAATATCGTTTGTTGTTAATTAACGGATCTCTGGAAACGGTAATGCCAGGCAATGTTGCCGTTATCGGTTACGAGTTCCATAATATACGGGGACATCTTGACAATCTTGTAAACGGGATTGTCATAGGTGGCCGCATTTGGCAGGTAACTGACAAACGTTTGCGGAGGGAATGTGAGTACCCCTTCTTCAAGGACGTAGGAAGCGTTTTGCACTTCTACGGGCACCCCGTAATCCACATTGGTTTCTCCGCCCCAGTATTCCGGATGGAATCCGCTTTCCCAGTTGCAATACACGGTGCCTCCGGGTCCCGGATCAAACACATAGGATCCGTCTTTTCCAAAGGTAAGGATATCATCATACAATCCTTCTCCCTGTTTTTCGTACGGGGCAGCACTCCACCAATCCAGGCCGTTTCCTCCGCCGGGACCGCAGCCAAAGTGTCCCTGTACAGAAGGATCCCAGGTCCAGGCACCTGCCAGACCGGATGCATAATCACCTTGTCCCAGTTCCTCACCTTCATAATTCGAAGGTACAAAGCTGTAATGCCAGGTGATGCCGGGAGCGTCTATGGCTAATTCCAGCAAATCGTTAGTAAGTGTCAGTATGCGGAAACGCGGAGTGGCATATCCTTCGGGATTGGGAACGTAACCCACAACCGTTTCGGCCGGAAATTCCAGATACATTGCGGAACCTTCTTTAACAAGATTCCATGTGGCTGTTTGCGTTTCAAAAGGTATGGCATAATCGTTGCCGTCATTGGGATTCAAATCGGGACGTACCCCGCTGTCTTTGTTGACGTATACAGTGCCGCCTGCTCCGGGATCCATAGTATACGTTCCGTCTGCGGCAAATGTAAGGATGTCGTCATACATACCCACTCCGTTTTTATCCATCGGGGGAGCACTCCACCAACCCAGACCGTCAGAACCGGGTTCTCCGCATCCCAGGTGCCCGGTGCTCATGAAGTTCCATTTCCATGATTTGGAATTGCCGCCGGTGAGTTTTTCCTCATCGGTCAAAGAAGCTCCGGGATCCAGCGGAATATAACGGAAATGCCAGGCAATTCCACCGTTGTCGACTACCAGTTCAAGTACGGAATTAGTAAGTGTCAGCACTCGGTAGGTAGGATTGGTAAGGGCTTCGGGATTGGGAATATAACCAATAATGGATCCGGCCGGGAATTTCAGGAACGTGTAATCCCCGTCCATTTCAAAGTGATACGTGCCTTCTCCTACTTCAGCCGGGGCAACGTAGTCTTCTTCGGCCGTTTTGTAGGCCGTTTCGTATCCGGAACCTGCATTTACATAGATCATACCGTCTACAGGATCAAATTTGAACGTTCCGTCGGAACGGAAAGTCAGCTGGTTGTCGTACATGCTGAATCCTTCTTTTTCATAAGGATTGGCACTCCACCAGTTGGTACCGTCACTGCCGGGTTCACCGCATCCAAGGTGTCCTTTGGTGGCGGCATCCATAACCCAGATTTTTTCTGTGCCTCCGGATATAAAGCGGATGTCGTCCGTCGGATCGTAAGGAGCTATATAGTCGTATTCAACAACAAATTCAACCAGTTTTGAACCGTCTGATATGCCGTGTGAATTCAGAGCTTTGACTTCTACGGCATACGTTCCGGCAAGTTTATATGTTTTGACGACTTTGCTTTTTGTTACGTACTCTTTTCCGTCAAAAATGAATATAGGCGTGGTTCCCGCGGGAGCCATGTACTCAAAAGTCACTGTTGTGAGAAAATTCTCATCGTATTCCGTGCTGACGTTGACCTCGATATCTGCGGCCTTGGGAACCAGTGATTTGTCCGGCTTCAGGTATTCGGGCTGTGTACAGGCGAACAACAACGGGAACAACAGGATCCAGGAAAATTTATAAAGTATTTGTTTCATTTCTGTAATCTTTTATGTTGTCTGTCTCTAGTAAGGATTTTGAGTCAGTGTACCTGCACTCTTGTCAATTTCAGATTGAGGAATGGGCCAGTACTTTTTCTGCGAAGTCCAGTTGACAGTACGGTACAAATGTTTGTCTGCAGTCAGTACGGATTCAGCCTTCCCGGTGCGGATCAGGTCCCAGTAACGTTTTCCTTCTCCTACGAATTCCAGGTGACGTTCTTCAATGATGTTGTCCAATGTGGCGGATACAGGAGACACCTGTGCACGGGTGCGGATGGCATTCAGATAACTTTGTGCATCTCCGCTGCCTGCACCCCTGGTGATCAGTTCGGCCGCATTGAGCAGTGTTTCCGCATAGCGGTAAACACGCTGGTTGTTGCCGTAGTTCAGATTGGGGTCGGCCGTGTATCCGTGATTTCCGTTTTTACGACCAATGTATTTCAAAAGGAAGTAACCGGTATCCTGCCAACGTGCCGTGTAGCTGGCTCCGGTTTCATCGGCATGTTTGGCAAAGTTCAGAATACCGCCGTCCCTGCGGATATCCCCTTCTTCATACATGGTATAGGCCGACTCGGCAACGGGACTGAAGCCCCATCCATCGCAGAAATCATTCCCTACGTAGCCGGGAATACCTATGAGCACAGGATAAACGGATCCTCCTGTGGCAATGGGAGCACTCCAATCGCGTACACCGCCTTCGGAAATGTAATTGATTTCCCAAATAGATTCGGGTCCCCATTCGCCTTCTTCTTTCCAAATACCTTCGAAATTACTTGCCAGGGAATACTGACCGGAATCAATGATTTCTTTCATATACTGGAATGCCGTATTGAAACGGGATTCATCGTTCTGATAAAGTACCACTTCCGTAAATAGCATATAAGCCATGGCTTTCGTAATGCGCCCTTCTTCTCCAACAGAGGCTTTCATTGGCAAGGCGTTCGTTGCCAGCGCATCTTCTATGGTAGTGATTATGTTTTGGTAAACCTGGTCTGCAGGGACCTGATCTGTGATATAAGGGAACGACAGATTTTCATCGTAATAAGGAATGTTTCCCCAGAATTTCCAAAGAACATTGTAATAATAAGCTTTCAGGATTTTTGCCTCGGCTACGTATTTTGCTTTTAGGGCCTCATCCATTTCAATTTCAGGTGCTTTGGCTATTACAATGTTGGATCTGTTTACACCGGAATAGGCTGTTGTCCAAATCATATTGGGCACATCTGTGGATGTGGCCGTGTAAAAGTGAGTTTTCACCAGGATCGGCTGGTCTCCTTCATTTGACCCGCCGGTATAGATGTCATCCGCCATTATGTCGGATACCATGTTCAGTGAATTGTACTGGTAAAAATAATCGAACCATTGCAGGGGATCGTAAGCTGCTACCAATCCGGAATACAATCTGTCTGCCGAATTGTAGTAGTTGCTTTCCAATATGGAACCTTTGGATTCCACTACCAGGAAATTATCTGAACAGGAATACAGACCCAGGGTGAACACCGTACTTAATAATAAAAATATCTTTTTCATAATAGTATCTGTTTCAGGATTAGAAAGTAAGATTTATACCCAGTGTGTAGATCTTGGATTGCGGATATACCCCGCGGTCAATACCCAGAGAGGTTCCGCCCGATGCGATCTCCGGATCAAACCCGGAATAATTGGTGAACGTAAGCACATTCTCTCCAGCCACGTATATTCTCAAATTGGAAATGAATATTTTACGGGTCAGGTGAGAAGGCAGGGTGTATCCCAATTGGACGTTTTTCAAACGAAGGTAAGAACCGTCTTCTACCCAGAGATCGGACGCCCGCCAGTTTTCGTTGGCACTTTCATAGGAGAAGCGAGGGATCTTGTTAGACGTGTTTTCTCCCGTCCAGCGGTTCATCATGTAAGACGGCAGGTTAATGTAATAAAGGTCTGTACGACGGGTAACATTGTATACATCCACCCCGTAAACACCTTGGAAGAAAGCATTGAAGTCAAGGCCTTTCCAGGTGAATCCCAGGTTGAAGCCAATACTCCAGTCCGGCATGCCTTTACCTATCATGGTACGGTCATCGTCATCAATGACGCCGTTGTTGTCAATATCTACAAAGCGAACGTCACCGGGCTGGGCTTTGGGCTGTATCCCGGCTTCCACTTCTGCCCAGTTCTGGTACAGTCCGTCTGTTTTCCAACCGTAGAAGAAGGGGAAAGGATATCCGTTTTGTGCCCTGGTAAGCGTTCCAATCTTATGGGAGTCATAGTTTTGCCATCCGTTTTCATTACCCAGTTCAACCAGAAGATTATCCAGGTATGTGGCGTTGGCTCCAATATTAAAGTGGGCATCGCCCAGGCTGAAGCGGTATTTCAGGTCGAATTCCCATCCGCTGTTGTCCATGATCCCCACGTTCCCTGTAGGAGCGCTGTCACCGGAATATGCCGGCACAGGAATATCCATGAGCATGCCTGTAGTACGTTTTTTATACCAGTCTACAGAGAAAGTCAATGCGTCTTTGAAAAATCCAAGGTCAAGACCTATGTCTGTCTGTGTGGATTCTTCCCAACGGATGTCGACGTTGGCAAATCCGTTTGGTTTTGCACCGGTACTGACTATCCCGGGATTTCCGAAAGGATAGTTGTTGCCCGAGGCCATGGTGGTGGTATAACGGAACTGTCCAATGGATTCATTCCCGTTTTTCCCCCAGGAAGCCCTTAATTTACCGCTGGTTAACCAGCCCGAGGCGCCTTCCATGAAAGATTCGTTCGTGAAATTCCAACCTACTGAAGCAGATGGAAAGATCGCATACAGGTTGTTGGGCCCGAAGTTGGAAGAACCATCCCTGCGCACGGTGGCCTGGAACATGTACCTTTCATCATAGTTATAGCTTACACGTGCAAAGAGAGAAGAAAGGCGATGGGGTGTGTATACGTAACCACTGGCAGTCTGGTACTCCTGTGTTCCCGTAGCAAATCCCATATTGGCTTTATACGGGTCTTCTTCCTGCAGGTAGCGGTTGCCGCCGGCCAGGTTCTGTCCCATATTGCCTTGTGCAGACTGACCTACAAGAGCCTGAATGAAATGGGATCCAAACTGTTTTTCGTAAGACAACACGTTTTCAACCTGCCATACCAAAGACCGGTTCATGGAAGACCAGACTTCCGAATATTCCCTGAAGTTTTTGGTAGAAAGGAAATATGCAGGGCTCCATCCGTCGCTTCCCCAGAAAGAAAGATCGGTTCCCAGGGAGCTCCGGAATTTCAGATTGTCCCAGATGCCCAACTCGGCCCAGAAATTGGAAACAAATTTGTCCGAGTTTCCTTTTGAACCGGGAAGGCTCAAAGAGGCCAGCGGGTTAACCATTTCGTTGTATATACTTCCTTCCACAATGCTGAAAGGTTTGCCGTTCCGGGGATCCGTTACTGCCGTGGGGTGCTCGGCAAGAAGCGCCTCGGGATCATCTGCGTAAACCTGCAGGGTGGGAGCCATACCCAAAGCCGAGCCCAGGGGGCCGCCAAATTCCGAGTTGGTGGTAATGCCGTAGGAAGTGCTCCTTGAATAGGCAATATTCATACCCATGGTGAATTTATGCAGGTAATTCCGGCTGGCTGACCGATCCATCAGGTTATATGTGGTGTTGGTACGTAATGTCAGACGTTCGTAATTGGAACGGTCGAAATTACCTCCCACAATACCATCTTGTTTGAGGTATCCTCCGGAAATGTAATAATTTACTTTATCGGAGGCTCCGCTGATGGTCAGCTGATGGTTGATCTGCGGCGCGTTGTAGTTGAATATTTCTTTTTGCCAGTCAGTTCCTTCTCCCAGGGAATATGGATCGTTGTATACCGGAGCTTTGCCCTGTGCCAGGTGTCCTTCATTCATCAGGATCGCGTATTCAGTGGCATTCAGGACGTCGTATTCTTTCCAGGGATTCTGGAAACCGTATGAAAAATCATAGGTGACACGTGTCGCCCCTTTTTGTCCCGATTTTGTGGTAACCAGGATGACTCCGTTGGCTGCACGGGCTCCGTACACGGCACCGGAGGCCGCGTCTTTCAGTACTTCAATGGATTGAATATCGGAAGGGTTCAGGTAGTCGATGCCTCCTCCTATGGGCATTCCGTCAACAATGTAGAGTGGTTCGGAATCGTTGATCGTACCTACACCACGTACACGTACGCGTGCAGAAGCACCGGGTTGTCCGGATGAAGAGGTGACCGTTACTCCGGAAGTCAATCCTTTCAGAGCGTTGTCAATACGTACCGGAGCAACGTTTTTAAGGTCATCGGAAGATACTTTGGCAATGGATGCCGTTACCACACTCTTTTTCTGAGTGCCGTAACCTACCACTACTACTTCTTCAAGTAATTCGGAGTCTTCCTCCAGAGTAACGTTAATGACTGCTGCTCCCGTAACGGGGATGATTTGAGTTTTATAGCCTATGTAAGAGAAAAGAAGGTTGCTTCCTACAGATACCTCCAGGGAGTAATATCCGTCAATGTCGGTAGAAACCGCATTTGAAGTATTCTCTTCCATCACATAAACTCCGGGAAGGGACATGCCGTCCGTCCCGGTAACCGTACCGCTCACATTCACGGTTTGGGCGAATAGCGAACAGCTTAGTCCTAAAAACAAAAGGGTCAGTAGCTTTTTCATGCTGTTTTGTTTTAGATTTGGTAATTTTATGTTAGATTGGTTAGAAATTATAAGTGTATGTTAATAATTTGTTAAAAATAGAAATTATAGTTCCTTCTTTTTTTGAATGTGGCGATTTAGTGGACCGGTTCTGCGTTCAACAACGAAAAACCCCTGATAAACAGGGGTTTGTGCGTTTAT
>Ga0209408_1000128_pt1 | contig 61945 bp, 50 predicted proteins | sample AD_UKC107_MetaG_FD_184422 | JGI IMG/M metagenome (GOLD analysis project Ga0209408, IMG submission 184422) | Active sludge microbial communities of municipal wastewater-treating anaerobic digesters from Hong Kong - AD_UKC107_MetaG (SPAdes)... | ecosystem: Engineered > Bioreactor > Anaerobic >... | reverse complement strand
AACAACCCACCGGTTATTCTCATCCAGTTTTGCCTCAAAAGGCATCTTGAACTCGGATATTGAAAGCTGTCTGGAGCTCTTGTATCGTATCATAAAATGCAAGGTTTATGAAGTAAAAATACTCAATTTCTTGCAGTTATGCAAATTTTATATCGTTTAATTTGCTGATTTTCAGAATAAATATCTATTATTCAGCAGACCCTAGAATAATGGTGACTTAAAACAAAAAAAAGGCCGTCTCATGTTTTATGAGACGGCATCTTTCTTACGAGGGTATCCGGGATCAGTTCCGCATGATTACTCTTCCAGGAAGTTGGGATAGAGATAGTCGGTAGCAGGTACAAAGGTCTCCTTGATGCATTGTGGAGACACCCAGCGCAGCATGTTGAATACTGAACCTGCCTTGTCGTTGGTGCCAGAACCTCGGCCACCGCCGAAGGGCTGCTGATCAACCACCGCACCGGTGGGTTTGTCGTTGATGTAGAAGTTGCCGGCGGTGTGCATCAACCGGGTGGTCATCTTTTCAATGCGAGCCCTGTCGGCCGAGAAGATGGCACCGGTGAGTGCATAGTCAGTGGTGCTGTCGAGGATGTTCATGGTCTCTGCCAGCTGATCCGGTTCATAGAGGAAAACGGTTAAGATGGGGCCAAACAGTTCTTCTCGCATGGTAATGTAGTCCGCCTTTTTCGCCAGGATCACCGTAGGTTGGATAAAGTAGCCTTCCGTTTTGTCGTATGTGCCACCACAGACGATTTCTGCATCGGGGGATGCTTTGGCATCATCGATTACGGCTGCCAGCTTGTCGAACGACTCTTCGTCGATCACGGCGTTCACGAAGTTGCTGAAATCCTCCACCACACCCGTCTTGATTCTGGCGAGGTCATCAGTGACATATTGTTTTACCTCCTCCCACAAGTTGGTGGGGATATAGGCGCGTGAAGCGGCTGAGCATTTCTGTCCCTGGTACTCAAAAGCGCCACGGGTGATGGCGGTGGCCACCTGCTTCGCGTTGGCACTCTCGTCAGCCAGGATATAATCCTTGCCACCGGTTTCACCCACGATGCGGGGATAGGATTTGTAACGTCCGATGTTGCCGGCGATGGTCCCCCACATACCGTTGAAAACAGCTGTCGAGCCGGTGAAGTGGAGGCCTGCAAAGTCGCGGTGATTGAACACCACTTCGGCTGCTTCCCTACCGCCGGCGTAGACAAGATTAATCACCCCGTTAGGGAGTCCCGCCTCCTGTAGGACCTTCATGATGAGGTGAGCCGACCAGACAGCAGTCTTCGATGGTTTCCATACCACCGTGTTGCCCATCAGCGCGGGGGCTCCACCCAGGTTGCCGGCTATTGAGGTGAAGTTGAACGGCGTTAGTGCGAAGATGAATCCTTCAAGCGGCCGCCATACCATCCTGTTCCAGATGCCGGGTGATGAGTTGGGTTGCATTCCGTAGATTTCAACCATGTTCTTTACGTTGTAACGGTAGAAATCCACCAGTTCACATACCGCATCGATTTCCGACTGATAGGCATTTTTTGACTGCCCTATCATGGTTACGGCATTGAATTCACTGCGGTAGGGACCAGCAATCAGCTCGGCTGCCTTGAGGAAGATGGTTGCGCGGCTTTCCCAGTGCATTGCCTCCCAGGCCGGCTTGGCTTTCAGTGCTGCATCGATGGCCATCTGCACATGACTCTTGTCTCCCTGGTGGTAGTGTCCCAGTAGTTGTCTGTGATTGTGGGGAGGGCGTATGTCATGGAGGTTGCCGGAACGGATTTCTTTGCCACCGATAATCATTGGCAGGTCGAGTCCGCCACGATTGAGTTCATTGAGTTTGCTTTTCAGTGCTGCTCTTTCCGGTGATCCGGGTGCATAACTTTTCACCGGCTCGTTTTTCACGTCGGGAAGATGATAAATTCCTTTTGGCATAATGATTTTGTTTGTGGTTTCTGACTGATACAAATATATTGAAAAAAGTCGGATGAAAATAGATTGTAAATATTTATTTTAATCACCTTGAATTGTTTTTTTATTATTTTTGTGTCAAATCTAATTACTTTACAAGCACACATGCATTCAGGAAAAACCAATCGTCCCGATTTCAGCAACAGTGAAATCGCGTTCCGTGACCAATCAAACAACAGCCTGTGGCAAGCATATCAACTTTTCAAAGTAATGAACAACAAACAGCTGGTATGCCTGGGGAAGAATCTGGTCAACATTTCGCTTGCCCTCCACCTGCCTGTGAAGGGTGTCATTCGCAATACAATCTATCGTCATTTTGTTGGTGGGGAGTCGATTGATGACTGCAGCCGTGCGATACAGCGATTGAGGGAGCGAAACGTGCAATCGATCCTTGATTATGCTTTGGAGGGAGAGGAATCTGAGGAGGTGTTTGATGCCACCTGCAGAGAAGTGATTCGCACCGTTGAATACGCTCATCAAAACAAAAGTGTTCCTTTTAGTGCATTTAAAATAACCGGTATTGGCAGTTTCGACCTTCTTGAAAAGGTGAGTGCCGGATTGCCGCTCACGACTGAGGAGAGGGCTGCCTACAGAAGGGTGGAGGATCGGGTGGAGTCAATTTTCCGACGGGGCTATGAATTGAATGTGCCGGTGCTGATCGATGCAGAGGAGAGCTGGATTCAATCCGTACTTGATGAGATGGTCTTGCGGTTAATGGCAAAGTACAACAGCGAGAGGGCAATCGTTCAGAACACCTACCAGATGTACCGTCACGACAGCATCGATCGGATCAGGAAGCATCATTTGATGGCACTCGAGGGAGGATTCCGCTTCGGGTTGAAGATCGTACGGGGGGCATACATGGAGAAGGAACGGGCACGTGCCCTTGAAAATGGATACCCCTCTCCAATCCAGCCGGATAAGGATGCCACCGACAGGGATTTTGATGCCATCATCCGTTATTTCGTGGAACATCATGCTACCATCGAATTCATGGTGGCTACACACAACGAGGCCAGCTCAATGTTGCTTGCTTCACTGATCGACTCTGTCGGCCTGCCGCGCAATCAGCAAGGCATTTACTTCTCACAGCTTTACGGAATGAGTGACCACATCACCTTTAACCTGGCGGAGATGGGTTACAACGTGGCTAAATATGTCCCGTACGGTGAGGTGAAGACGATGATACCCTACCTCTTCCGACGAGCCGAAGAGAATTCATCTGTGAAGGGACAGACCAGTCGCGAGTTGAAGATGATCCGGAAAGAGATCCGGAGGAGAAAGCAGGCCGATTAGCACATCATTTCACCTCCCATACGTTGGAAGATGCTAACAGGAAATCGGTGAAGGATCTTTTCGGCTGTTTCTGCTGTACCTCCTCTATCTGTTGTTCGTAGTCCTGCTCATAGGTGGGTGCCTCAACACTGCGGATCACCCCGAGTGCCACGGGCAGCTCGTTGGTGGTGTCCATCAGCGCCAGTTTCATCTGCAGGGTGTTGTCTATCGCGGTGGCGTCATGTACCAGTACATCCTCCAGTGTATAGCCTTCTTCGCCGATGGTAATTGCTTTCAGGTTCCATCCTTCGAGTACCAATCCCTTTTCATTCTCCTTGCCGAAGAGCATCTTCTCACCGTGACGCAGGGTGATGGTGTTGTCTGCTTTCCAGTTGCGATCACTGATTTTGTTGTGGATGCCGTCGTTGAAGATGACACAGTTCTGCAGCACCTCCACAACGGAGGTCCCTTTGTGACGGGCGGCTTCTACCATCACCTCCACCTGGGTCTTCATGTCAACATCGATGGCGCGGGCGAAGAAGGTTCCCCTGGCACCGAAGCAAAGCTCTGCCGGGCGAAAGGGATCTTCCACCGTACCATAGGGGGATGACTTTGAAACAAACCCACGTGAGGAGGTGGGGGAGTACTGTCCCTTGGTGAGTCCGTAAATTTTGTTGTTGAACAACAGTATGTTGATGTCCACGTTGCGGCGGACAGCATGGATGAAATGATTGCCTCCAATGGCGAGTGAGTCTCCGTCACCGGTAGCTACCCACACACTCAGGGCGGGATTCGCTACCTTCACACCGGTGGCGATGGCAGCGGCACGGCCGTGTATGCTGTGAAACCCGTAGGTATTCATGTAGTAGGGCAATCGCGAGGAACATCCGATACCTGAAATGACAGCAGTGTTGTGAGGATCTACGCCCAGTTCTGCCAGTGCTTTGTGCAGGCAGGTCAGGATGGCATAGTCACCACAACCGGGACACCAGCGCACCGCATTTTCACTCTTGTAATCCTTCGCGAGATATTTCTGATATTTTATTTCTGTTGCTTCCATGCTTATTTTCCTTCCATCATTTGGGTAAATGCTTCAACCATATCACTCACCTTGAAGGGTTGACCCTCCACTTTGTTGTACTTGCAAATGTTATTCAGATCGGCGAACTGACCGTTGAGGTAATTGGCGAACTGGCCGTTGTTCTGTTCAGCCACAATGATTTTCTTGTAGCGTTTTAACAGTTCGTGGCTGTTGGCAGGTAGGGGGGAGATGTGTCGGAAATGGGCATATGCCACCTTTTTACCGTTGTCGCGCAACCGCAACATGGTCTCCAGCAGGTGACCATAGGTGCCGCCCCATCCTACAATCAGTGTATCGGCATCGGGGTCACCCAATACCTCCTGCTCGGGTATGAAGTTGGCTATGTTGTCGATTTTCTGCTTGCGGATGTTGACCATTCGCTGGTGGTTCTCCGGATTGGAAGAGATAACTCCGGTGAGTTGATCCTTCTCTAAACCGCCGATGCGGTGCATATAGTTGGGAGTGCCGGGTACCCCCCAATATCTTACCAGTGTCTCTTCGTCACGCATAAATGGTTTCCACTCACCTGCATCCCCATTGAAATGGGTTTGAACAAAGTGAGGGTTGATGTCCGGATACTCCTTCATATCGGGTATCTTCCATGCAGAAGATCCGTTTGCTATGTAGCCATCAGTGAGCAGTATCACCGGTGTCATGTGCTCCAGTGCAATCTTGCTGGCAGCGTAAGCGCTTTCGAAGCAGTCAGTAGGGGAGGCTGCAGCCATCACTACCAGGGGACTCTCACCGTTGCGGCCGTAGAGAGCCTGGTTCAGGTCTGTCTGCTCACTCTTGGTGGGCATTCCCGTGGAGGGACCACTTCGCTGCACGTCGATCACCACAAGGGGTAGCTCGGTCATCACCGCCAGTCCCAGTGCCTCACTTTTAAGTGCCAATCCCGGTCCTGATGTGGAGGTGGCCGCAAGGCTACCGGCAAATGCAGCACCAATGGAGGAGGTGATCCCTGCAATTTCATCTTCCATCTGCAGGGCTTTCACGCCAAAATCCTTCCTCTTGGCCAACTCCTGAAGGATGTCGGTTGCAGGGGTGATGGGGTAGGAGCCCAGGAAGAGCTGCAACCCTGTCTTCTCAGCGGCCGCGATCAATCCGTAGGCAGTGGCGGTGTTTCCGTTCACGTCAGTATAGAAGCCCTTGGTGGCTTCGATTGGCTCGATCCGGTAAGTGGAGGCGGTAAGGTGAATATTGTTGCCGTAGTTGTAGCCGTCGGTCAGTGCTTTGATGTTGGCAACGACGATCTTCGGCCGTTTGGCAAACTTCTGTTCCAGTAATTTGTCGGCAATCTCCAGTGGCCGGTTGAAGAGCCAGCAGACGATGCCCAGGGCGAACATGTTCTTGCAGCGCAGCATCTCCTTGTTTTCCAGTCCAGAGTCTTCCAGCGATGATTTGGTCATCGAGGTGATGGCTACCCCTATTGGTTGTATATCCTGCAGGTTTAGTTCTTCAAAGGGATCCTGCGATTTGAAGAGAGCTTTGTCCAGATCTTTCTTCTGAAAAGAGTCGGTGTCGAACAATACGATTGAACCCTTTTTCAAATAAGGAGCATTGACTTTCAGCGCTGCCGGGTTCATAGCCACCAGCACATCAGTTTTGTCACCAGAGTTATATACATCTTTTGCCCCGATACGTACCTGAAAACCGGATACACCATGCAGTGATCCCTGTGGTGCCCGGATCTCAGCCGGGAAATCGGGGAAGGTCGCGATCTCGTTGCCGAAGATTGCTGAAAGGGTGGAGAAAAGGGTGCCCGAGAGCTGCATCCCGTCGCCGGAGTCACCGGAAAAACGGATGGTTACTTGTTTAATGTCGGTTACGACCGCATTCGTTGGCATAATTACTAGTTGTGGTTATTGAGTCGTTATCACTCTGATTTGTGTTCAGGGGTCAGCAAGCAACATCTGTTTGTTGATCTCTTCAAATGAATCTGCAAAGTAATAAAAGAGTGACCGAAAAAGCAAATAAATCGTGCAAACAGCCACTCAATTTTTTTTGAACCTCAGAACATTTATCCGGATTAGACCATTGAGAGGGAGTGCCGGAAATGTTATCTGAATCATCAGTATAATCGTTCAATCTGAGCTCCCAATGCATTCAACCTACGGTCTATCTGCTGATAACCTCTGTCAATCTGGTCGATGTTGTGAATGGTGCTTTTCCCTTTTGCACTCATTGCTGCAATCAACAGGGAGATACCTGCACGGATGTCGGGAGAGGTCATGGTCGTCCCTTTCAGGTAAAAAAGATTGTCCAGGCCAATCACCACTGCCCGATGGGGGTCGCAGAGGATGATCTGCGCACCCATGTCGATCAGCTTGTCGACGAAAAAGAGACGGCTTTCGAACATCTTTTGATGAATCAACACGCTCCCTTTGGCTTTGGTAGCCACCACCAGCATCACGCTCAGCAAGTCCGGGGTCAATCCCGGCCAGGGTGCATCTGCGATAGTGAGGATGGACCCGTCGATGAATGACTCAATGGTATAACTTTCCTGACGGGGAATGAAAAGATCATCTTCCTGTTGTTCAATGGTGATGCCGAGTCGTCGGAAACTATCCGGAATGATTCCCAGGTTGGCTACAGAGGTGTTCTTGATGGTGATCTCAGAGGCGGTCATGGCTGCCATGCCGATGAAGCTGCCAATCTCAATCATGTCCGGTAGAAGACGATGGCGACACCCTGACAGTTGTGAGACACCGTTTATCGTCAACCTGTTGGAGCCGATACCCTCAATGCGTGCGCCCATACGCACCAGCATACGGCTCAGTTGCTCCACGTATGGCTCACAGGCTGCGTTATAGATGATGGTCTCCCCCTCTGCCAGTACAGCTGCCATCAGCAGGTTGGCGGTGCCGGTCACCGATGCCTCATCGAGCAGGACATAGGAGCCGCTTAATTTTGATGCGGTGAGGGTGAAGAGTTTCTTTTGCTCGTTGTAAATCATGTGAGCTCCCAGTTTCATGATCCCATTGAAATGGGTGTCGAGCCTACGTCGTCCAATCTTGTCACCACCCGGTTGGGGGACTACCGCCTCTCCAAATCGGGCGAGCAGGGGGCCGATGATCATGATGGAACCCCTAAGGGATGCACTCTTTCTCATGAAGTCGTCAGATTGGATGTAAGCGAGATCGATCCGATCGGCGCGGAAAGCGTAGGCGCTCTCGTTGAGCCTTTCTACATTTACACCCATCTCCTGCAGTAACCGTATCAGGTTGTTGACATCCAGGATGTCGGGAATATTTTCAATTATGACCTCTTCACTGGTGAGCAGTGTGGCGCAGATCACTTGTAACGCCTCATTCTTGGCTCCCTGCGGGGTGATGGTTCCGCTTAAACTGTGTCCGCCTTCAATGATAAATGATGCCATATTCAATCGTTTTTTTCTGTTCTTCTCTGTTCATCCGGTTAAAAAATCCATACTTCAGGCACCAGCATCACTCCATACTGCCGGAATACCTCCTGTTGCAGCTCTTTTATGAAAGCTGCAATCTCTTTACCGTTGTCGGTCCCATAGTTGACAATGATCAAGGCATGCTTTTCATAGACTCCCACAAGCCCTTTTCGCATCCCCTTAAAACCTGCTTTTTCTATGAGAAAAGCTGCCGATGTCTTGTATTGGTTGTCGCCGAGCGTATAGATTGGCATGTCGGGCAGCAATTGTAACAGGGCATCTTTTTCCTGTATCGTCAACAGCGGGTTTTTAAAGAAACTACCGGCATTGGGCAATTTCTCAGGGTCAGGCAGTTTACGGGTGCGGATACGGATGATTGCTTCCCGGACCTGAGTGAGGGTAGGATTTGTAATACCATCAAGCTCTCGGCTCAGGTCGGCATATCTCTCGCGGTAGGAATAACTCTTTTCGAGACGAAAGCGTACGGAGGTGATCAGGTAGTGTTGCGTCTGTTTGAAGAGACTGTCACGATAAGAGAAGTTGCACTGTTCCGGGGTGAAAGATTTCATTTTGCCTGTCTGCAGATCCATCGTGTTGACCAGTGTGATGCACTCACACACCTCCCTGCCGTACGCTCCTATATTCTGTACAGGACTTGCCCCTACGGAGCCGGGGATCAACGACAAGTTCTCAAGACCTGCATACTCTCGTGCAACAGCCCACTCAACCAGTTTATCCCAATCTTCCGCAGCACCTGCCTCCAGCTCCACCTTCTCTTCATCCTCATAAACAAGATGAATGCCTTTTATTGCAGGTCTGATGATCAGACCATCGAAATCTTGGGTGAAGAAGAGGTTGTATCCGGCACCCAGGACCAGCTTTTTTTCCAGAGGAAAGCGGTTCAATATCACAGACAGCTCTTCGGAACTCTCTGGTTCAGCGAAAAGTCTGGCAACCGCTTTTGTCTTGAAAGAGTTGTAGGGCTGTAACTGTATGTTTTGCTTAATATTCATGATCCTTTATAAATCAGAAAGACACAGGGCTTTTTATGCATCTCAGGTAGTTTCCCTTTCCATTCTTTCACACTTCGTGTGACAATGTATTCATCTTTACACGAAATATTCATTGCAATACAGAGTTTCGTTGCCGGATTACAGTGCTGTAGAATGTCTGCAGCCATTTTATGGTTCCTGTAGGGGGTCTCAATGAATAGCTGTGTCTGATCTTCACTGTAGGAGCGTGCTTCCAGTTGCTTGATCCTTCGGGCTCTATCATTTTGATCGATGGGCAGATAGCCGTGAAAAGCAAAGCTCTGACCGTTGAAGCCGGATGCCATCACCGCCATCAGAATGGAGGAGGGGCCTACCAACGGAACAACCTTATATCCTTTTTGCTGGGCAATAGCCACAACATCAGCTCCTGGATCGGCCACGGCGGGGCATCCCGCCTCGGAGATCACGCCAACACTTTCACCTTTTTTCAAGGGTATCAGGTAGTCTGAGATGCTGTCTTTGTCAGTGTGCTTGTTCAGTTCATAAAAGGTAAGAGCGTCAATCTCTATGTCAGGGTTGCACGCTTTCAAAAAGCGACGTGCCGAACGCACATTCTCCACGATGAAATGTTTCAGATGAGATATCACCGTCGTGTTGTAGGATGGGATTACTTGATCAACTGGGGTATCACCCAGCATCACCGGTATCAAAAAAAGTGAGGGTTTGTCCATTTCGCTTGCAGACCTTTTGTCTACAAAAATAGACAAAATATGGCAATGCGGACTTCCTTTCCCCGTATATCTTTTTAATAACCGAGGTGAAACAGGTCGGAGAGTGAATTGAACCTAATCTGCCTGAAGAATGATTCAATCAGGTTTAAATCTGTCAGAAAGTGGAACATGACAATCATAAAGAAAAGGCCATATACTCCTCCGGTAATATGCGCTGAGTGATTGATTCCCACCTGCTCTTTTTTATCCAGCGAAATGGATACCAACATAAAGATAATTCCGAAAAGGAATGCGGGCAGCATCACCGGGATAAATAGGATACCCATGAAGTTCATCGGGTTGATCAACATATATGCAAAGATCATTGCTGAAACGGCTCCCGATGCACCCAGGCCATGATAAGAACTGTTCTCTCTCTGTTTGAAGTATGTTGGCAGGATGGAGACCAGCAATGCGGAGATGTAGAGGATGATAAAGCAGAGCGTCCCCACGCATTCACCCAGTTGTCCTTTACATATGCGCTCAATATCGGTAGCAAAGAAATAGAGCGTGAACATGTTAAAGATAAGATGCATGTAATCGGCGTGCAGGAGACCATAAGTAAACAGCCTGTGCCATTCACCCCTTCTGACTGCAGGCGGATAAAAGAGCATCCTCTCCATCATTGATTTGTTTTGGAATGCGAGGATTGAGACAATGGAGGTAATCACAATGATGGTGATGGTGATCATTTTACATCCTGTTTATCGTTAACCGCTATATATCTCCACAATGGTGCTGCCATCGTTGCCTGAATGATCTGATCGGTTACAAGAAGTGCCTTCACCTCATCGAATGAAAAGAGATGCACCGTGATATCTTCCGACTCTTCCAGTGTCTGATCGCCGGTTTTCTCCACCCCTTCGGCGATAAAGCACCATGAGTAGTTGTTGGTTGCGCTGGCGTTGGGGGCTACACGCATAAATTCCTTCCAGTGGCCCCCGCTGTAACCGGTCTCTTCCAGCAGCTCTCTCTGTGCAGAGGCAAGTGGAGAGAGATCATCCTCTTCACACACACCGGCACACAGTTCAAAGCAGGTTTTGCCGATACCGGGGCGGTATTGTTCCACCAATATAAACTTTCCTTCCCTCGTGATGGCGATGATATTTACCCAGTTGGGGTATTCCAGAACATAGTAATCCGGTACCACATTGCCGTTGGGCATTTCCAGTTTCTCTTTTCGCACAGTGAGCCAAGGCCTCTGGTGCAGGTATTCACTTTCCAGCACTTTCCAGGGAAGGGGGGATGAATTCTTATTCATTGCGCACAATTTTCAATGATGATTGGATAAGATGAGACAAAGATAGCTTTTATTGACGACGTGTAATAGGGAATCATTTCAAAACGATTCTGCAAAAATCCTTTATCTTTGCAGACAAATGATCTGCTCAATGAAACTCCCGGAAGATTTCATCCTCTCCATGCGGTCACTGCTCGGTTATGACTCGGCGCAACTGTTTGAGGCACTGGAAAGCGAAGCACCAGTAACCATTCGACTGAACCCGCACAAATTGAAAAGAAATCCGCTGGATTTCAATCTGCCTCTGCAACCGGTTCCGTGGTCAGATTGGGGCTTTTACTTGAAGGAGCGTCCGGCCTTCACCTTCGATCCACTCTTCCATGCCGGCTACTACTATGTGCAGGAGGCCTCCTCTATGTTCGTGGAGCAAGTGGCTCGGCAGCTGGTAAAGGAGCCGGCAATCTGTCTGGATCTCTGTGGTGCTCCAGGCGGAAAGTCGGTCAGCCTGTTGTCGTCATTGCCGGAGGGAAGTCTGCTGGTAAGTAACGAGCTGGTAAGACAACGGGCAAACATTTTGTCAGAGACATTGACCAAGTATGGAGTCTCTACCAGTGTGGTTACAAATAACCGTGCCCGTGATTTCAATGCTTTTCCGGAACTGTTCGATCTTATTCTGGTAGATGCTCCCTGTTCGGGCGAGGGTATGTTTCGCAAGGATCCAGTAGCCATCGAGGAGTGGTCGACGCAGAATGTGGCGATGTGTGCGTCACGACAGAAGGATATCCTTGCCGATGTGTGGCCGGCCCTGAAGCCGGGCGGGTTGCTGGTATACAGCACCTGCACCTTCAACATTGCGGAGAACGAGGAGAATGCACTCTGGGCGATAGATAGTCTGGGTGCATCATTTGTTGAGGTAGCTATTGAAGAAGCATGGGGCATCACACCCTCCCTGGTGCGCGATGCGGTTTGTTATCGCTTTCTGCCTCAGAAGGTGAATGGTGAGGGGCTGTTTGTCACCCTCTTGCGAAAAAGAGAATCAGTTGAACCTGAAATTGATCAGAAGTCTCTTCACTCCTTAAAAAAAGGAAGACAGAAACCTTCACCATTTATGAAGGATATCTCTGACTTTGCCCCATGGGTGATCAATCCGGAGCGGTACAGATTCATAGAATCCGACAATCGTATCTCAGCCCTTCCCGTGACCCATCTGGAAACAATGCTCCTGTTGAAAGAGCGCTTAAAGGTTCTCTCCATGGGTATTTCGATTGGAGAGAGGAAAGGAAAAAACCTGATTCCCTCTCACTCACTTGCGATGAGCAGTGAGCTGAATCGAGAAGCATTTATCTGCTGTGAACTGTCATATAGTCAGGCAGTGGCTTTCCTGAGAAAGGAGGCTATCACGCTTTCGGATGCAACGAGGGGATTTGTTCTGCTCACCTATCACCATGAACCAATTGGATTTGTTAAGAACATCGGAAACAGGGCGAACAACCTTTATCCGAATGAGTGGCGCATACGAAGCAGTTACTTGCCGGAGATGAAACCGGAAATATTGACAGTCCCTTCAGCTAACTGAAATTATTGATAATTCATTTAAAACATGATGGTTCCCCGGAAAACTCTTGCCTATCTTTTTGTGATCCTTGCAACGACTGTAGGGGTCCTCTCCCTGTTGCTTTCCGGCATGCTTGTCAAGAAGTTGTCGCAGGAAGAGAGGCAGAAGATGGAGGTTTGGGCCAAGGCTGCGGAGTCGATTTCACGTGATGAGCCTGACGTGGATATGTCGCTGGTGTTGATGATTTTGCAGGGTAACAGCTCCATTCCAGCAATACTGCATGATGAGCAGAGTGACAGGTTGGTGTCTCACAACATCCGTTTATCGAAAGATGATACTGCGGCCCTGCTTCGTGAAAAGATGGTACAGTTTAGCCGCAGGCATGAACCACTAAGGCTTCCCGAACTGGATCAAACGCTATATTTTGATGATTCCAGCACGTTAAAGCTGTTGCAGCTTTTTCCCTATATTCAACTTTTTGTCATTGCCCTTTTTGTCGCCCTTGCCTTTTTTGCATTGAACCGCTCGCAGCGGGCCGAGCAAAACAGTGTGTGGGTGGGATTGTCGAAAGAGACAGCCCATCAGTTGGGAACACCCATCTCTTCACTTGTTGCATGGACGGAGTATCTGAAGCTGAAAGAGATGGATACAGAGCTGTTGGCCGAGATTGAGAAAGATACAAACCGTTTGCAGATGATTGCGGAACGCTTTTCCAGGATTGGTTCCGCAACCGATTTGCAGGTGACAGACCTGCGGGAGGCGGTAAAAGAAACACTCTCATACCTTGGAAAAAGGTTGTCAGATAAGATCACTTTTTCGTTGTTATTTCCCTCAGAACCTGTGCTGGTATCAATCAACAAGCCACTTTTTGGCTGGGTGATTGAAAATCTCACCAAGAATGCAGCGGATGCGATGAGAGGAGAGGGCTTAATTACATTTAGTCTCACTGAGAAAAAAAACCGGGTTTTGTTTGATGTGGCTGACAGTGGCAAAGGTATCCAGCGCGCGAATCAAAAAAAGATCTTTACCCCCGGTTACACCACCAAAGAGCGTGGGTGGGGACTTGGCCTTACGCTCGTGAAAAGGATTGTGGAGGTGCAGCACAAAGGTGAAATATTCCTGCTAAAGTCGGAGTCGGAAAAAGGTGCTACTTTCAGGATTGTCCTTAGAAAAACAGAATGAAGCCTTATACGTGATCATGATTTCATCTCAATTGTTGCGAATTTGACATCAACCGATGTTGCATCAACAAACCTATTCAGGAGGTTGACGGAATACGCTACCGCATCCTGCAACCCCTCCTTACCGGAGTAAGCGTTAATGATCATCAGGAGGTGGGCAGTGTCGGTTGTGATTTTTGTGCGTTCTTCATCACTTGTGGGTGTGCCGATACCACTCCGGTCGTCCCGGTAAACCGGCAACCCTTCAATATTCAGCAGGCCGCGGCCGATAGCCTCGAACCGTTCATTGGCTTCACCCACACCCAGTATCAGGTTACCTTCAATCCTGTCAAGATCGAAACCGCCAATCGAATAACCTGTTTTCAGGGAAACAAGGTTGATCAGATCCACTAAAGTGTTGATCTGATATATTTCCTGTCCTTTCAAAATACGTCTGCAAAGTGCTTCCGCAGAGGGACGGTAGCGATTGGGGTCCTTTCCCAAACGCTTGTATGTTTCGCGCGTGGCACGAATGGCAGGGTGTAGCTTAACCTTTTCAATGCTGTCAGATGAGACAAACTGTGCTGAAAAGTGATTGATCTCCTTCCACAACTCCTCGTTGTATGCACTGTTCTTCACCTTGCAGGTAATCGCTGCCAACCGAAAATCAGGACAAGACTGACGAATTGCATCGCTGATCTCAATATCGATTTTTCCCATGTTTTTCTTATTTGCATCTATTCTTAAAAGAAGACCAAAGATACGAAATCTCAACCACAAGAGCATAAAATGGTCATAAAGGGATGAATGTTTGAAAAATAAAAAGATTTCACTTGTGATATTCTTTCACATTTCTTATATTTGCCTGAATTTTTGTTTTCATGCGATTATTTCATTTGTTCACTTTTTGGTGTTTGGAACTCGCAGGTAAGATGTTCTGTAGTGGAATAATTTAGAGGTACGTTTCATATGACAGATGATAATAAGAAGTTGCTGGTCGATCTGGAGGTACGTATCAAACAGGTGATGTTCTTGTGTGATTCGCTGAAAGAGGAAAACGCTTTGCTGAAAACAGAGTTGAAAACCAGGCAACGACAGATTGATGAAGCAGTTCTTGATCTGAATCGTCTGAAAACAAAATATGACAGTCTGAAGGTTGCACGAACAATTACAGCGGCTTCAGTTGATGTGGATGCTGCCAAACAGAGACTGTCAAAACTGGTGCGAGAAGTTGATAAATGCATAAATTTATTGAAATAACCTTTTAAAAATTTATGTAATGGGCGACGAAAAGTTAATACTGACATTGGAGATAGCCGGCCAGAGATATCCCTTGAAAATCAGGAGATCCGAGGAACAGGCTTTTCGTGATGCCGCCGCCAGGATAAACAGAAAAATAAACCAATACCGCGTTGCCTACGGAGGAGATAAATCCGGAATGACGACACAGGACTTTGTGGCGATGACAGCCATACAGGCATTGGCTGAGAATTTTTCTCTCGGTGATAAAAATGATACGAAACCTTTTGAAGAGAAGATTGGGTCGTTGATCAACGACCTGGATCAGTATCTTAAGCATTGACTCATCTTGCTGTTTATCTGAAGTCGACAGACGCACCCTTTCTGGTTGGATGGATTATCCACCGGGATGAGTGCGTTTAATGTTTTTATGTAAATGGTTGGGGACTCCCCGTTATCTCACATTTGAATGTGGTGGAGCTGACCAACGAAAAGGGAATTATTGAGACAAGTCATATAATAAGAGAACAGAACATCTCCGATCGGTAACGGATTGTTGCCGCGAGGTGAATATTAATCATTAATTAAAATTTGTATGGAAATAGTAATAGGGATTATCGGACTGATTGCCGGAGCGGTGATTGCCTGGTTCCTGACCGGTAAGTCTGCTAACTCCCGCGCTCAAAAAATATTGAGCGATGCGGAGAAAGATGCCGATGTGATCAGGAAGAAAATGATGTTGGAAGCCAAGGAAGAGGCCATGGCTTTAAAAGCTGAGGCGGAGAAGCAGGCCAATGCCAGGGTATCCAAGATACAGGTGACCGAAAACAGGCTTAAACAGCGGGAAATGTCGCTCAACCAGAAGCAGGAGGAGCTCAACAAGAAATCTACTGAGCTCGATGAAATCAAGCAGAACATCGTCAGTCAGCAGGAGTTTCTGGAAAAGAAAAACAGCGAAATGGAACGTCTCCATCGTCAATCGGTTGAAAAGCTGGAGACAATCTCAGGTCTGTCGGCTGAAGAGGCGAAAGAGAGACTGGTCGAATCACTCAAGGAGGAAGCCAAGACCGGTGCCCAGTCCTACATCAACGACATCATGGAAGAGGCCAAGATGACTGCTAACAAGGAGGCGAAACGCATTGTGATTCAGTCTATCCAGCGTGTAGCTACCGAGACTTCCATCGAGAATTCGGTCACTGTCTTCCACATCGATTCAGATGAAGTGAAAGGACGTATTATCGGTCGTGAAGGACGTAACATTCGTGCATTGGAAGCAGCTACCGGCGTGGAGATCGTGGTGGATGATACTCCGGAGGCGATTGTTCTAAGTGGTTTTGATCCCGTGCGACGAGAAATAGCCCGTCTTTCACTTCATCAGCTGGTGGCCGATGGACGCATTCATCCCGCACGTATTGAGGAGGTTGTGTCGAAGGTGAAGAAACAGATTGAGGAGGAGATCATTGAAACAGGTAAACGAACTGTGATTGATCTGGGCATTCATGGCCTTCACCCCGAGCTTATCCGCATGGTGGGTAAGATGAAGTATCGTTCTTCGTATGGCCAGAATCTCCTTCAACACTCCCGTGAGGTAGCCAATCTCTGTGCCATCATGGCTTCCGAGCTGGGACTCAATCCAAAGAAAGCGAAACGTGCCGGTTTGCTGCATGACATCGGTAAAGTACCTGATGATGAACCTGAGTTGCCGCATGCGGTGCTGGGTATGAAGCTGGCAGAGAAGTATAAGGAGAAACCGGATATCTGCAATGCCATCGGTGCCCACCATGACGAAGTGGAGATGAACACACTGTTGGCTCCCATTGTTCAGGTGTGTGATGCCATCTCAGGTGCACGCCCCGGAGCACGCAGGGAGATTGTAGAGGCATATATCAAACGACTGAACGACCTTGAGAATTTGGCGCTCTCTTATCCCGGAGTGGTGAAGACCTATGCGATTCAGGCTGGACGTGAGTTGCGCGTGATTGTAGGTGCTGATAAGATTGATGATCAGGATACCGAAAAGCTGTCTGATGAGATTGCACGTAAGATTCAAACTGAGATGACCTATCCGGGCCAGGTGAAGATCACTGTGATCCGCGAAACCAGGGCTGTCAGCTATGCAAAATAAAAGGTTTGTACAAGGATTCAAACAATCAAAAAAAGGAGCCTTAGGGCTCCTTTTTTTGATTGGTGATATTTACTCTATTTTTCTTTTTCAGCTTTCTGACTTTTCCCCTTCGCCACCAGGAGATCCTCATTGCTGCCAATCACGGTCTTCAGCTCCAACTGAAGCCGTTTAATTTCCATCTCCTGATTGTGGATGGTGGTGAGCAGCGCATTCAGTTCTTCATTGTCGACCGTGTCGGGGTACTGTGCCCTCACACGGGCAATGAAATCGCTCAGCACATTCATGTAGTTGTTGAATGCGTCGTAGGGCGACATGTAGGGACTGAATTGGCTCTGCCCCGTGCCAAAATGTTTGGTCGACATGTAGTAGAAGTGATCGCTTGACTGGAGGTAGATCCAGTCTTGTTTGAGTCGCCTGTCGGTGCAGAGTCTTACCCTTTCGCCCACCTCGTAAAGTGATTTGAGCGCACTCTGTTGTAGCTTGTTGCCCAACCAGGCACTCACATCACGTTCTTCGTCCGACCAGGAGATGGTGTTGGGTACGAGCATGGTGCCAATGGCTTCGTGACTGTCAAGGGCTTCACCCGGTGTGGTGAACCCAATGCCGTTCTCTATCGCAAACCGAGGAAGTGCTTTGAAAAACTCAAAGATACCGGTGTGTGCCGGCTGTAGATTGCCCAATGTCTCATAGTTCATGAAGAGGTTGATCAGTTCCTCGTCGGGAGGAGTGGCTGCAATCCACGAAATGAATTTCTCTGCAGTAAGCGGATACTCGTTCCAACTGTAATTGGAGAAGCGATAGGTGATGTCATCGCTGAAACGGCTGTTCTTGAGCAACAGCTTCATCTCCGGACGAGTGGCAGCCTGATAGACGTAATTGGGACTCTTCCATCCCAGCACATGTTTGGCTCCTTCTGTGATCATCCTGGTATAACCCATGTCGTATACCATTTCGGCAATCTCGTCGGAATAGATCAGTTCCGTATTGCGTACCACTGTGGGCTTTATACCAAAAAGCATTTCGATGCGTTGAGCATGCTGTTGTACCTGATTGCGAAATTCCTCCGGATCGAAGAGGCTCGAGAGTGAGTGGGCGTAGGTCTCTGCCAGGAATTCCACATGACCGGTTTTTGCGAGTTCACGGAAACCATCTATCACCTCGGGTGCAAAGATCTCCATTTGTTCCAGCGCTACTCCGGAGATGGAAAAGGTGACCTTGAACTTACCCTTGTACTGATTCACCAGATCCAGCAACATCCTGTTAGCCGGTATGTAGGAGCGGGCAGTAATTTGTTGGAGGATCTCCTCATTGGCATAGTCGTCGAAGTAATAGTGATCTCTGCCAATATTGAAAAAACGATACCTCTTCAACCGGAAAGGCTGGTGAATCTGAAAGTAAAAGCAAATATTTTTCATATGATGTTGTATTTGTTTGTCTACATTAGACTGTCGTAGATGTGACGAATCTTCAGTCCGGCATCTTCCCATTTGATGTTGTCCACCTCAATCTTTCCTTCTTTCTTGAGATGTTCCGCCATGGCGGGATAGGTGCAGATCGAATAGATGGCGTCGGCCATCGCGTCTACATCCCAGTAGTCGGTTTTGATCACATTGTGCAGGATCTCAGAACAGCCTGATTGGTATGAGATGATGCTCGGAACGCCACATTGCATCGCCTCGAGGGGTGAGATGCCAAAAGGTTCAGATACTGAGGGCATCACATAGACGTCGCTCGATTTGAGCATCTCATACACCTGTTTGCCACGCAGGAAACCTGTGAAATGGAACTTGTGGGCAATCCCCCTGTCGGCTACCAATCGGATCATCTGATCCATCATATCCCCGCTGCCGGCCATCACGAAGCGGATGTGATCAGTCTTGCGAATCACCTGGGTGGCTGCATCCACAAAAAACTCCGGTCCCTTCTGCATGGTGATTCTTCCAAGAAAGGTTACGACCTTCTCCGATACGCCTGATTGACGTTCAATGCCATCTATCTCAGGACTGAGGGGGTCTACTGCATTGTGCACGGTGGTTACCTTCCAGTAGGGTTGGTGGTAGTTTTCGATGACGGTCTTACGGGTCAAATCACTCACACATACAATGTGGTCGCAGTTGTCCATTCCATCCTTTTCAATATTGTATACTATCGGGTTGGGTTTCCCACGGCTCCGGTCAAATTCGGTGGCATGTACATGGATGACCAGTGGTTTACCGGTTACACTTTTTGCATGCAGACCTGCCGGATAGGTGAGCCAGTCGTGGGCATGGATGATATCGAAGGCGTAGGATCGGGCAATCACACCTGCAACAATGGAGTAGTTGTTGGTCTCCTCCAGGATGTTGTTGGGATATCTGCCGGAGAACTCAAGACAACCCAGATCGTTGGTGTGCATGTAGCTGAAATCTGCATAGATATGGTCTCGCAGTTGAAAATAATCTTTCGGATCCATGAACTTCTCCAGGCGTGCTTGTGCTCTTTCCCAGTTAATGTCGTGCCAGACGATGGGGGTGTTGTTTGCCCCTATGATTTTAAGGAAGCTTTGGTCTTCATCCCCCCATGGTTTGGGAATCACGAAGGTGATCTCCATATCCTCTTGTTGTGCCATCCCCCTTGTAAGCCCGTAACTGGCTGTTCCGAGGCCTCCCAATATATGTGGCGGAAATTCCCAGCCAAACATTAATGCCTTCATGCGTACTTTTTTTATGATTGTAGAAGTCGTTGCCGACTCAATCTGTTCGGTTCTTTACTGGTATTTATTGATGATTCTTTGTGCTCTCAACAGTTCCGCGACACTCATAGCAAATGAATATCCACCGTGTGCCATGAAGGGCGGGTTGGAGTCATAAAACTCGGAGATGGTGCCGATGCAGTCGTTTTGCATCTCTCCCTCCATCTCCACCATGATCCGGTCTGCCAACGACAGGCCACTCCTTTGGAACAGCTTGAGATAAGCTTCTATGTAATGGCCCACTAGCCAGGGAAAGGCCATCCCGTTGAAATAGGCTGTTTTTTTCTCCTTCTCATTTCCCCGGTAGTGAGGGTGAAAACGAGAACTCTTGGGGGTCAGTGAGCGGATGCCACAAGGAGTAAGAAGCTCCTTGGTGACAAAATCGATTACCGATTTCTTTTGGTATCTTTCCAGTGGTGAATAGGTGAGAGAGATGGCAAGAAGCATATTGGGACGTACATCCGGATCCTTGAAGTTGCCATCTACGTAATCATAAAGATATCCCGCATCGTTCATGAATTTCTCCTTGAACGAGTTGCCCGCAAGCCGTGCTTGCTCTTCCAGTAAAGCTGCCTCTTCCTCGTTACCGGCATTGCGTGCGATCTCTTCGGCGAACTTCAGGGCATTGTACCATAGTGCGTTGAATTCCACCAGAAATCCCGATCGGGGTATGACAGGCTTGCCATCATGTAGAGCATTCATCCAGCTTACTGCGACATCCCTTCCGTAGGTGCTGAGCAGTCCTTCCTCCTCTTGGTATGCCAGGTTGGGATGCTTTCCTGCTGACAGATAATCAATGATCTCGAATAGAAATGCTGAATACTTTTCTCTGAAACTTTCTCGCTGCTCATTGTGGTATTGTTGAAGCGCCCATACTACCCACAACAACACATCCGGATCATCTATCTGCTTGAGGAAGCTTTTGGAAGGTTTGTTATTCATGAAGTTCCTGAGATGTGGAATCGCGGTATCCATGATTTTCTCAAAGTCATCAGATTTGTCAATTGCCAGCGTGCAGCCGGGAAGAGCAATAAACTGATCCCGTGCCCGTACTTTGAACCAGGGATATCCTGCCAGGAGGTAATGTTCATTCTTGCCGGGGATATAGTAAAACTGGTGACTTGAATTTTTCAGGCAGTTGAAGAAACTTGATCTGGGTGTCCGTTTCTGGATCTCGAATTCATATTCACCAGCCAGATTGGCAGGATCTACCATCATATCTCCTGCTGAGAAGATGATCGATTCGTTCTTCTCTATCGACATCTCAAAATATCCCGGTACGTATAGATCTTCCTGGTAGGTATCCCCGTTAAGCAGGTCCTGCAGGTATTCAATATCCTTGTACCAATCGGGATGATATACAAATTCCGGTTTCTTGCTGAACTGCATGTATAATTCAGGGTATCCGAAATACATGCAGGTGCTGATGCCATTCTCTACCTCCCTGAAAGAGCGGTCCACCTGGTCGTTCTCCCGTGTAAGCTGTGATATCTTGCGGAACGCCAGGAAGGGGCGAAAGCGGATGGTGGTAGGAGAGTGGGCATCCAACAGGGTATAACGGATCATTATCCGGTTCTCCTTCGAGGAGAACATCACCTCTTTCGAGAGAATCACCCCCCCGATGCGGTAAATGGTCTTTGGTATACTGTCAGAGTTAAACTCCCTGATATATTTATGCCCCTTTGGACTGTAATTATCGCCGGCATAGCGGTGAATGCCCAGGTTAAACTCAGCCCCGTGCTGGATCACCGTCTCGTCGAAGGAGGAGAGGATCAGATGGTTCTCATCGTCCATGTAGGGTACAGGCATCACCAGTAATCCCTGGTACTTGCTGGTATTGCACCCCGAAATCGAGGTGTTCTGGTATGCGCCTTTTCGGTTGGTCCTTAATATATTCCGGTAGAGAGAATATTCAAGGTTAATCATCAGCTCTTTGTCAAATTTAAGATAACTCATCGCCAGTAACAATTTAGGGTAGGGTGCCTTCAGTTGAATTCCTGCGAAAGATAATAAAATTGACTTTATCGAACAAGCGAATAAAAGAATTAATTGATTAATCCCGGTCTAATTTACTCAACCGCGGAAATATTTGTACTTTTGCTGCTGATCAGTTTGAACAAGAACCCTTGAAAATGGAGCAGCTGGAAACAGATAAGGTGGCACTGGTAAAGAGACGAATATGGCTTGCATCGATCCCGGCCTTCCTTTTTCTGGCTCTTGTTTGGTTGATATTTCTGGTCGGTCAGACCTTCATTGACCAGCATGAAATCATGCAATTGGGTGTCACACCCGGAGAAGTGAGAGGTCTTTGGGGAATCTTCTTTTCCCCTTTGCTACACACGTCATTCTCTCACCTTTGGTCAAACAGCCTTTCATTGTTCATCCTCACATGTTTTCTCTTTTATTTTTACAGCAAGATAGCCTTTAAAGCCTTTGTAGCCTTGTGGTTCATCGGTGGAATGATCACCTGGCTGATTGGCAGGAATGCACTCCACGTGGGTGCCAGCGGACTCATTTTCGGGATGCTTTTCTTCCTGTTCTTCAGCGGTATCATCCGTAAATATACTCCGTTGATTGCGGTTTCCCTTATTGTGGCTTTTATTTACGGAGGATCTGTTTGGAGTATCTTTCCGGTTACAGAGTTGGTCGATGCTTCCATTTCCTGGGAAGGCCATCTCTCCGGGGCACTCACCGGATTGATCATGTCAATTGTTTATCGCAAGGAGGGACCTCAAAAACCGGAGGTGGTATGGGATGAGGAAGAGGAGATTGAAGATGATATTTGATTTGAGAAATGGGATTTAGGAATAATGCACATTTTTTCCTATTTTTGTAGGATTAAGATTGACAATCAAAACAACAATTACAAATATTTGATCAATATGTCAGAAAAAATCAGAGCTGCCGTAGTAGGTTACGGCAACATCGGAAAATATGTGGTGGAAGCACTTGAGACAAGCCCCGACTTTGAAATTGCGGGAGTGGTAAGACGTGATGCAACAGAAATACCGGTTGAACTTCAATCTTACCCGGTGGTGACAGATATTACCCAATTGGAAAAAGTGGATGTCGCACTTCTTTGCACGCCTACACGGAAGGTGGAGGAGTATGCCAAGAGCTGTCTGGCGAAAGGCATCAACACCGTTGACAGCTTTGATATCCACAACCAGATCGTGCAACTGCGAAGTGCTCTCGATCTCACGGCTCGCAAGCACAACGCCGTCTCGGTAATCGCGGCGGGCTGGGACCCCGGTAGCGACTCTGTAGTGCGTACGCTCCTGGAGGCATTGGCCCCGAAAGGAATCACCTACACCAACTTCGGCCCGGGCATGAGCATGGGGCATACTGTGGCTGTGAAAGCCATTGAAGGAGTGAAAGCGGCACTCTCCATGACCATCCCCACCGGTACCGGCGTACACCGTCGCATGGTTTATGTCGAATTGCATGAGGGTTTTGATTATTCATCCGTTGCAGATGCGATTAAAAAAGATGACTATTTTGCACATGATGAAACCCATGTCTTCCAGGTGGAAGATGTGGAAGCCCTTAAGGATATGGGGCACGGGGTTCTGATGGAGCGTAAGGGGGTGTCGGGCATGACACAGAATCAGCTTTTCAGTTTCGATATGCGCATCAACAATCCCGCGTTGACTGCACAGGTGTTGGTCTCCGCTGCCCGTGCCTCGATGAAGCAGCAGCCGGGTGCCTATACCCTGGTGGAGATTCCCGTTATAGACTTGTTGCCGGGTGATAAAGAGGAGTGGATCAGGAAGCTGGTCTGATTTTTTATTATCTTTGTAAAAATCTGAATCACAAATGGACTTACTATTATCTGTTACCTGGGATGTGGACCCCACACTGTTCACCATTTTTGGAAGGGAGATTCGCTGGTACGGCCTCCTGTGGGTAGTGGGACTGATCGTAGCGGTGTCAATGGTGCAGCGCATCTTCAAACATGAGGATCTGCCCGAGAAATGGTTCGACTCCCTCTTCGTCTACATGATGGTGGGCATCATCGCCGGTGCACGCCTTGGCCATTGTCTCTTTTACGAGCCTGGCTACTACCTTGCCAACCCGGTGGAGATCCTCAAGGTGTGGGAAGGTGGTCTGGCCAGCCATGGCGGCGTGATCGGTATCATCATTGCAGTGTGGCTCTATTCGAGGAAGGTGACCAAGCAAAGCATGCTTTGGACCTTCGACCGGGTGATGGTGCCTACCGGATTTACTGCCGCCATGATCCGTCTGGGGAACCTGATGAACCATGAGATATACGGGGGGCCAACCGACCAACCATGGGGTTTCCGCTTCGTGGATAACATCTATCAGTGGATGCAGGGTGCTGAGCCGGTATTCACTGAGCCGTCGCATCCGACACAGATTTACGAAGCTGCGGCCTACCTTGTGGTATTCGGCATCACTGTCTGGCTATATTGGGGCACTGATGCCAAAGACCGAAAAGGGTTGATTACCGGGGTGGGGATCCTGATCATCTTCCTCTTTCGCTTTTTTGTGGAATATATCAAAAACGTGCAGGTTGATTCTGAAATCGCCATGCGGGAGAGTACCGGTCTGATTCTCGGTCAGTGGCTCAGCGTACCATTCATCATCTGGGGGCTCTGGCTAATTGTTGCAGCACTTAGACGCCCGGCAGTGATGGCAGACACGCCCCGCCAGTCGGAGATGGCAAAGCCCTACACACCGAAAAAGAAGAAATAAGCTTCCGACTTTCAGCCATATTCTCTCAGCGGGAAACTTAATAACGTACAAACTTACCAACTTAATAACTTCGAACCTCGAACATTTTCCTATGTCCAAACCACTTGAAATTGCCAAAGATGTCTATTACGTGGGTGTGAACGACCGCACTAAGCATCTCTTCGAAAACCTTTGGCCGTTGCCCTACGGAGTCTCTTATAACTCCTACATCATTGACGACGAAAAACGGGCTCTGATTGATACGGTAGATGTCTGCTACTCCGATCAATTTTTTCAAAAAATTGTGACTGCAATAGGCGATAACCCCATCGATTACCTGATTGTCAATCATATGGAGCCGGATCACTCCGGCTCGATCGGACTGTTACTTAGCCGCTACCCAGATATTCAAATCGTGGGGAACAAGCACACAGTGAAAATGCTCAAGGGATATTACGGCATATCAAGAAACGTGATCCAGATTGAGGATATGCAGACACTGGACCTCGGCCGCACAACCTTGCAGTTTTACCTGACGCCAATGGTACACTGGCCGGAGACCATGATGACTTACCTGCCCGATAAAAAGATGTTGTTCAGCGCCGATGCGTTTGGCACATTTGGTACCCTTGACGGTGGTGTGATGGACACTCAGTTGATGCCCGAGCGCTACCGCAGTGAGATGATTCGGTACTATTCCAACATTGTGGGTAAGTTTGGTTCACCCGTTCAGACAGCCCTGAAGAAGCTCGCGGAGGTGCCAATCGAAGCGATCTGCTCCACCCATGGGCCCATCTGGACAGTGAAAGAGAACATCGCGGAGGTGGTAGGTCTTTACGACAGATTGAGTCGCTATGAAGGGGAAAACGGACTGGTCATCGCCTACGGGAGTATGTATGGCCACACCGAGCAGCTGGCAGAATTGATAGCTGCCGAAGCGGCTGCAAGTGGTATTCGGAACATCGTGATGCACAATCTTGCTAAAAGTCACATCTCTGATGTCATCCGTGATGTTTTTACCTACAAAGGGTTGATCGTAGGATCTCCCACTTACAACAACAAACTTTATCCCAGCGTGGAAAGCCTTCTCTCCGCCCTGCAAAACAGATCCCTCAAAAACCGTTTCTTCGGTTATTTCGGCAGCTTCACCTGGGCCGATGCCTCGGCCAAGCAGCTGGCAGCCTTCGCGGAAGAGTCGGAAGTTGAGTTGGTGGCCGATCCGGTTGTGATGAAGCAGGCGATGATGCATGAGGTGGAAGAGAAAGCGCTTACATTGGCAAGAAGCATGGCCTGTAAGCTGTTGACGGGTGCAGCCGTAACACCCGGCAAGAAAACCGATTGTCACTAAATAAGATATTGCAACATGAGACTGATTATTCAACCCGATGCCGCTCAGATGGCACAGTGGGCAGCGAACTATATCGCTGCAAAAATCAATAAGGCGGCTCCCACGGCCGAGAAACCTTTCAAGCTGGGACTCCCCACCGGTTCATCTCCCTTGCAGACCTACAAGGCCCTGATTAAACTCTACGAGTCAGGAGTGGTGTCGTTTGAGCATGTGATCACCTTCAACATGGATGAGTATATCGGATTGCCGAAGGAGCATCCCCAGAGCTACCACACCTTCATGTGGGACAACTTCTTTCGGCATATTGATATTGTGAAAGAGAATGTGCATATCCTGAATGGGATGGCGGACAATCCTGAGGCTGAATGCGCCGCCTATGAGCAGGCGATTGCAGATGCCGGCGGAATAGATCTTTTCCTTGGGGGAATAGGTCCTGATGGGCACATCGCTTTCAATGAGCCCGGCTCCTCCCTCAGCTCACGTACACGCATCAAGACACTCACCACCGATACGGTGATTGCAAACTCACGATTCTTTGACAACGATGTGGACAAAGTACCCAAAACCGCACTTACTGTTGGTGTAGGGACGGTGCTGGATGCCAAAGAGGTGTTGATCCTGGTGAATGGCCACCACAAGGCCAGGGCGCTCTATCACGCGGTGGAGGGTGCAGTCACACAAATGTGGACCATCAGTGCTCTGCAGCTGCATGAGAAAGGGATCATCGTTTGCGACTATGATGCCTGTGCCGAACTGAAGGTGGGTACCTACAAGTATTTCCTGGATATTGAGCATGACAACCTGAATCCCGATTCGTTGTTGTAGCATTCATACAGTTACTATTGCCACCACCCTGTCCATCGGTTGTGGCATCAAGGTGAGTAAGAATAGAGAAAAAGAGTGTGAGCGGTTTATGCCGCTCACACTCTTTTTCTGATCAATTTCCTGTAGGCGTAGCGAAGTAGCAGGATCATCACAACCACCAACAGCACAGCAACCAGGATGGGGGTGAAGAGCGACATAACGGAGAACCCGGTTGCTGCCACCCCCTCACCGGTGGAGACAACCGGATTCCCAAATCCGGCCGTGAGGCTTGTCGAGGTGAGACGTGTCATGGAGCTGGCACTCTGGATGGTGGCGGCAGCACTGCCCCCCACCACAAATCCCATGACCCAGCGTATCCACTCGCTTTCAGCGGGGAACACCGAGGTCATCAGCAATGTGCCGGCACCTACTGACAGCGGAGTGGCAATGCTATCCAGCAGGTTGTCCACAAAAGGAATGTAGTAGGCCATCACTTCTACGATGGCTGCTACACCGAAACTTATGATTGCAGGCATGGATCCCATCCATGTAAAACTTTCACCCAGTGGGATGAGGCCGATGCGTGAAGCGATGCCCGCTACCAGCAACGGGATAAAAACCCTGAAGCCTGTACTGGCACTCAGGCCGATGCCCAAAGCAATGGCGCTGATGGTTTCGATGTTCATCTCCATGTGAAATCAATTTTTTAATGATGCTATTATAGCTGTAAGACAGTAAGCTATCCTTTTGGTTTAATGCCGCAGGCGTCGCCGGTAGGTTCATCGTCCAGGCGATGCCAAATATCGGCAAACTCTTCGGGGCGTCGTTTGAATTTCACCATGATGTACGAACAGGAGGGGATCACTTTATATCCTTCTTCACGTGCAAAATGAATCATCTTGTCGAAGAGACGTGCAGCGATGCCTTGACCCTCCAGTTCAGGGCGTACCCCGGTGTGATAAGCATTTAGAAGCTTATCCTTCACTTCGAAGTCCAGCTCTGCAATCTGTCGTCCATCTTGTTCAATAAAGAAACTACCCCGTTTCTTTTCATCCATCTTGAATTGTATTTCCATTATTTTGCTTATTTACATTTGATTTGTTTAAAACGTTTTTACCCCCTGAATTGTTGTGTAAGGTTGATGGTCACTCATGAAAGTCCCATCTCATACAAGCAATAGGATCGATATTGTTTGCAAGAACAGTTCTGTTTTTTGTAACTTTGTACAATTAAACTAAAAATCGATCCAATGAAACGTTTATTCCTTTCGGCACTCTTGGTTGTCTGCACCATACTGGGCCTCTTTTCTGCTACAGTCGATACCGTGAAGGTATTTAGCCCTTCCATGAAGAAGGAGATCAAAACGGTGGTGATTAAACCAACCGATACAAGCGAACCAACACAACTCCCAGTGCTCTATCTGTTACACGGTTACAGTGGTCGCTATGATGGCTGGATCAACGAAGCACCCCACCTTGCCGGTCTGGCTGACCGTTACGGTATGATGATTGTATGTCCCGATGGTGGTTACGGCAGTTGGTACTGGGACAGTCCGGAAGATCCGGCGTTCCGTTACGAAACCTTTGTTACGGGGGAGCTGATCAGTTACATTGACAGCCATTACAACACCATCCCTACACGTGAGGGAAGAGCCATCACAGGACTGAGCATGGGTGGGCACGGAGGGCTCTACCTCGGTTTCCGCAACCAGGATGTGTTTGGAGCTTGCGGGAGCATGTGTGGAGGCGTGGATATTCGTCCCTTTCCCGAAAATTGGGATATGGCTGATCGTTTGGGGAAACTGAGCGACCATCCCGAGAGATGGGAGGATTACAGCGTGATGGGACAGTTGCATCACCTCAGAGCGGGAAGCACAAAGATCATTTTCGACTGTGGCACGGAAGATTTCTTCCTGGAGGTAAACCAACGGCTCCACAACGAATTGATCTATCGGAATATTCCGCATGATTTCATTGTTCGTCCGGGAGGACACAACCCTCATTACTGGGGAAATGCGGTGAAGTACCAGATCTTGTTTTTTAATGATTTCTTTGCGTCAGCAAAATAAGACAAGCGACCGGCTCCTCTTTCCACACTACACGGGGAGCAGGTGTCCTGTTTTCATGTAGAAGAGATAGCCCTTTACATTCCCGAATCCCATTTGGCGGATTGTTTGGAGGTAATGCTGTACCTGTCGGATATGTTTTAGATCCTCCAGCTCGCCGAACTTGTAGTCGGCAACAATCACTTCACCATTCCCGATCATCACTCTGTCCGGACGGCGAAACCCCCATTGGGGATGCAATAGTTGCGTTTCATTCAATACCGTGTACCTGCCATCAAACCAGTCAGCTACCTCCGGCAGTGATAACATGGCCTGCAGCTTGCGGAGGGTTTCATCGCGATCCGCTTCAGACAGCTCACCTTCCGACACCTTCTTGTCAACGGCCAACGGCAAATCGGACAATGTCACCACGTCGCTGACGATGGCATGCATCAACTTGCCATAATCACGGCTGCCATCATCGGAGAAGTAGCCTATGCCATTAAGACGTAGCTGCAAACGATCTTCAACGGGGATCGATTGCCACTTGCCAGTTTTGGTGACGGCTACCGGGTGAATCCCTTTTTTGCTGAATGGTGTGGCATCGCCATACAACAGGGTTTGCTCATCAGCCGAAAAATAATCCCTCAGTTGCACCTGCTCCCTCTTCTCATCTGAAGGAAGAGGGTCCTCGTTGATGCACCTCCAGAGAAGGGTCGCCACATCAGAAATGGACTCAGATTTCCCGGGCTGCGGGGCAAAAGCTATCAACCGGTGTTTGGCACGGGTGAAAGCCACATAAAGCATGTTGAGGTTGTCAATGTAAGTGAACAACCGCTCTTCCAGGTATTCCCCCCGGAAGATGGTCTCGGTCAGTCTCTTTTCGTATTTAAGTGGCGCGATGCGCAACCTGTCAAAGGGAGCCACTTTGGGTTTGCACCAGATGATATTGGTGCTGTTCGCGGAGTGATCGGTGTTCCAGCTGAGAAAGGGCATGATTACCGCTCCAAATCCGAGCCCTTTCGATTTGTGAATCGTAATCAATCGAATCGCATCCTGGCTGTCGGGTGAAAAGAGTGCTTTCTCGTGACCTTTCTCATCCCACCACTCCAGAAAGCTGTTGAGGTCACTCGAACGACTGGTGCCAAAGCGGAGAGCGATATCGAGGAATGCCTGCACATGGGCGTTTTCCATCTCATCAATGGCATCAACAGAGAGCGCGAAAAAAGACTCTATCATCTCATACAAGGGGAGTGTTGCCAGTTCCTTGAAACGAGCCTGTAACTCGTCTGGAAATTCGCCGTTGGTTTCTTCCGTGTAACTTCTGATTGCCTCTTCGGGTGTTGTCCGTTCATGAAAGCGGAGATACTCATAGTGGGCCATCATGCGACGTGTGTTGTCGTTTGGATGTTGAAAATGACGCATCATCGCTATCACCGCTTTCACTGCCTGCGCCTTCCCAATCTGTAATGCTTCGTTAGAGATGATGTCGTAGCGGTAAGGGCTCTCAGGATGTTGTTCCGCGTAAGCCAGCAATCTCTCGGCTACCTCTGCTGCTTCCTTGTTGGTGCGCACCAGGATGGCAATATCCTTCAGCTCAAAACCCTGCTCCCGGAGCTTATCGACCTCACCCGGAAGCTGTTCCAACGCTTTCTCTTTCCATTTTTGATCCTCATCGTTGTTCAGAAATTGTACCTTCACCTGGCCACCGCTCCCCAGTTTGTGAGGAGGCTGCTCCTGATAAACCTCTGCGTAGGCGTCAATGATCTGTCTGTTGGGAGTTGCATCCGTGTTGGCTTCACTCCCTTCGCGTATCAGGTTGTTGACCTCCTCTTGCAGGATAGTTGCCGCGGTGGTGAAGAATGCATTGTTGAACCGGATAACATGGGTGTCGCTCCGCCAGTTGGTATCGAGCAGGTGATTACGGATATTCTCTCCATGAAGATCCACTTCCACCGTTTCTTCCAGCAGGCGCCAATCGGAGTTGCGCCAGCGATAGATGCTCTGTTTCACATCTCCCACAATCAGGTTGAAGTTGCCCGAGGCGAGACTCTCACGGATCAGCGGCATGAAATTTTTCCACTGCATGCGTGAAGTGTCCTGAAACTCATCAATCATGTAGTGCGAAAGAAGGGTTCCGGTTTTCTCAAAGATGAAAGGTGCATCCGCACCGGCAATAATCTGATTCAGTAACTCGGTGGTGTCGGAAAGGAAAAGGGTGTTGTTCTCCTGCTGGAGGTTGCGCAAGCGATTTTTGATGTCACTCAGGATGCCGAGGGTGTAGAAGTTCTGCAGGATTGCCTTGGCCGTATTGTAAGCGATATTCTCCTTGTAGAGTCGGATCACATTCTTGATGGTCTCATTCAATCCGTTGTGATAGGCTGCCTCAATTTTGGATACCCTCTCAGGTTTACAATTCTTCGCACTCCATCTCTCCGGTTGGTCTGGAAAAGACAAAAATGTGGGAGTCAACTTAGGCAGCTCTCCCTGTGCCATCTTCGTCAATTTGAAAAATTGGGATTTGCTGCCCCCGATGAATTCGGATGGTTCTAAACCCTCTTTTTGCATGATGGCAACAGCTAGGGCCCCTGCTTCCCTGACTTCGGCCTCATAGTGTTTGATGATGCGCAGCAGCATCTGTCGGTATTCCTCCAGAAACTTTTTGTCGCGGATCATTGCAAACTCTTCCGGTGTCAACGACTTGTAGGTCTCATTCGACAGCTCCCCGGCAAGTTTATACACCTGGCTTTCAATCTTCCACTTTCCTCCCTCCTCGATGCTGTCCTGCATGAATCGCAGCAACCAGTCGGAAAGGGATTTGTTCTCCGGCTTGTCCAGTTCGGAAAGCATCAGATCCACCGCCTCTATCAGCATGGCAGATTCCTCCACCTCGATGTTGTAACCACCGGCCAACCCGATTTCACGGGTGAATGCCCGCATGGTGCGCTGGAAGAAGCGGTCGATGGTGCTTATGTTGAAAGCTGAATAGTCATGCAGGATGGTTTCGAGGATGCTCCTCGCGAGCGCACGGAGAGACTTTTCATTCATTGAGAACTCCTGCATCAGATCCTCCAGGTAACCTGAGGGCTCACCGGCGCTGAGGTGGTACAACTCCTCCACGATGCGTGACTTCATCTCTTCTGTGGCCTTGTTGGTGAAGGTGACCGCCAGGATGTGAGAGTGATTGTTGGGACGGGAAAAGAGCAGACGCAGGTATTCACCGGTGAGGCGGTGTGTCTTACCCGATCCGGCGGAGGCTTTGATCAGATGGAGCAGCTCCCGTTCATATGATGCGTGCCTTGGCATATCCCTCTTTCTGGAGAATGTCCAACACCTTCGTGCGGTGGTCGCCCTGAACGATGATCTCTCCCTCTTTGGCCGAACCTCCCACGCCACATCTCATCTTCAACAACTTGCCCAATTCCTGCAGATCCTCATCACTTCCCCGAAAACCGGTGACCAGTGTCACTGCCTTCCCCTTGCGGTTTCGCTTGTCAAGACTGATACGCAACAACTGTTTTTCCTTTGGCAGGGTATCCTCCGTATCTTCATCCTCCTTCTGATAATGGTAATCAGGATTGGTTGAGTAGACAATGTCGAGTCGTTTTTTCCAGTCGTTCATGGCTGCTAATTCTGTTTATTCTCAAGCGATTCAATCACGTTGATGATATAATCACCCATTCGTTCACACTCCGAAACGATGTCGATGTAGAAGACTCCGTTCTGGTAAGAATAAAGTTTCTGGTTCAGGTTTTCCACGTTCTCCCGTTTCAGCAGGTTACGCCTCTCGTTGATGATGCTTTCGATGTGCCTGCTGTTCAACAGATCACTCTCGGTGAGCTTGTGTTCTTTCAGCAGTGCCTGCATGTTGTCGAGGGCTTTCTCTATCTCTGCAAACATGGAGTTGATGTTTTCAACGATGCTCACCTCAAACTCTACACCTGCTTCCATCTTCCGCTTCAGATGACGGGAGATGTTGCAGATTGAGTCGGCAATGCTCTCGATCTCTGTTACCGCCCGCAGAATGGAGCGTACCCGTTCTTTGCTCTGGTTGCTCAGCTTACCCTCTGCCACCTTGCTCAGGTAAGATCCAATCTCAACCTCCATCCGGTCGCAGATCTCTTCATATTTTTCGGTGCGATTGTAGAACTTGAGAAACTTTTTGTCTTTGTTTTTCAGGTTGGTCATCTTCTTCACGAAGCCGAACATCTTCTTCACCCGGGCAGCATATACCTCTACCTCTTTCTCTGCCTGCAGGATGGAGAGCTCATCGGTTGAGGCCATCCCGGTGGAGATATACTGCAGGATGAACTCTTCGTCCTCCTCTTCTCCCTTTTTCGGACGAATCACCGTTAGACAGATCTTTTCATAGAGCTTCACAAACCAGATCATCAGGGCCACGTTGGTGATGTTGAAGAGGGTGTGGAAGAGCGACAGACCGTAAGAGGTAGCTGATTGATAGCTGTGATACTGATCCTGTACTGCTGCCAGTTCCGGAGACAGTTCTGCCCTTGAGAGGGTGGTGATCTGTGAGTAGGTCTCCGGTGAGAGTGAGGTCACAAAATTTGTGATGCCGGAGGGGTGTACCGATGCGAAGCTGGGAACGATGTTATCGACCAACTGTACAAAATATTTGAATAGAAAGAGCATCCAGATCACCCCCAGTACGTTGAAAATGAAGTGGGCAAAGGCGGTCCGCTTGGCGGAGAGGTTGGCCGGGATGGCGGCCAGGTTGGCGGTGATGGTGGTACCGATGTTTTCTCCCATGATCATGGCCGCGGCACTGGGAAAGTCAATCCAGCCCTGTACCGCCATGATCAGCGTCAGCGCCACAGTGGCACTGGAGGATTGTACAATGATGGTGAGTACGGTCCCAACCAGCAGGAAGAAGAGGGTGGAAAGGAGTCCCATGCCTGTGAAGTTCTGTACGAAGGCAAGTACCTCCGGATTGTTCTGCAGGTCCGGCATCGCCCCCTTCAGGAAGTCGAGTCCCATAAAAAGGAAGGCAAATCCGAAGATGAATTCGCCCAGCGATTTGTTCCTGCTCCTGGAGGAGAAGATCAACGGCAATGCGATCCCCATGAGCGGGATGGAGAGGGCGCTGATGGAGAACTTGCCGAATCCGAAGAAGGAGATCATCCAGGCGGTCACCGTGGTACCGATGTTGGCGCCCATGATCACGCCAATCGACTGGATCAGGCTCAAAAGCCCCGCGTTCACGAAACTCACCACCATCACAGTGGTGGCTGAAGAAGATTGTACCAGTGCGGTGATCAGTATGCCGGTGAGAACCCCCATCAGCCTGTTTTTTGTCATCGCCGACAAGATGTTCCTCAATTTGTCGCCTGCCAGCTTCTGCAGACCTTCGCTCATGATCTTCATCCCGTAGAGGAAGAGCCCCAGTGAGCCTACCAGCTTTAAGAAATCAATGATTCCGTACTCCATTTTCCAAATTTTTACATAAAAGAGTCTACAAACTTAAAAAAAATAAGTGAGAATGGAGATAGTGAGATTGGTAATTTTTCACAGTCACATCTGCAAAAAGAATCTTATCTGCAAAAAATGATGTATATTAGTCTCCCCAAAAATGAATGGATATGACGAGTGATACCGTAAAAGTTTTTTGTCGCAATACAGGTGAAGAGAAAGAGGTCCGCATAGGTACACCTCTCACAGAGTTGATTGCTCATTTCGGAGTGAAGATGCCCTACCTGATTGCCAACGCCAAGGTGAACAACAAAACAGAGTCCCTGGAATACCGGGTCTACCGGCCCAAGACCATTGAATTTGTCGACCTGAGCGATTCCTCAGCCATGCGTACCTACGTGCGGTCGCTCTGTTTCATCCTGGCCAAGGCGGTGGATGACCTGCTGCCCAACGCGGAGATGTACATCGAGCATGCTGTCTCCAAAGGATACTATTTCCAGATCGAGTCTGATCTGCCGGTAGGTAAGCCGGAGCTGGATGCCATCCGCAATCGTATGCATGAGATTGTGGCGGCAAATATCCCCTTTGTACAGGTGGAAGAAGAAACCGGAAAAGTGGTTCAGCTCTTCCGTGAACGCGGTATGGAGGACAAAGCCTTGCTACTGGAGACCTCCGACCTGCTCTATGCCCGTTATTCGAAGCTTGAGGAGTACATCGACTACTTCTACGGTTGCCTGACACCCTCCACCGGTTACATCACCATGTTCGACATCCAACCCCATAACGGCGGATACCTGCTGCGGGTCCCCAACCGGGAAAATCCCGTGGAACTGGAACCGGAGATCAGGCAGGAGAAGCTGTTGAACGTCTATCGTGAACATTTAAAATTTCTGAAGATCAGTCGCCTCGACAACGTGGGAGACCTGAACAAGGCCAAACGGGAAGATCGCATGTCACCGGTGATCCAGGTGGCGGAAGCTTACCAGGCAAAGCAGATCTCCGATATAGCCGAGGAGATCACCCACAGGTTTGCCGAGGGGGTACGCGTGGTATTGATATCGGGACCCTCCTCCTCCGGGAAAACAACTTTCCGCAAACGCCTCGAGGTGCAGCTGATGGTGAATATGCTGAAACCTGTGGGTCTCTCACTCGATGACTATTTCATTGACCGCGACAAGACTCCACTCGATGCTTATGGCGAGAAAGATTATGAGTCGCTTTACGCCCTCGACCTGCAGCTGTTCGAGGACCATATGCTCCGGCTGATGCAGGGTGAGGAGGTGGAGCTGCCCTCCTACAACTTCGTGACCGGCACCCGCGAGTACAAGAAGCATTTCCTGAAAATGGAGGAGAACAGCATCCTGATCGTGGAGGGGATTCATGGTCTCAACCCTGAGCTGACAGCCCATATCCCTAGCGAAAAGAAATTCATGGTCTATGTCTCGGCGCTCACCTCCATCTCGCTCGACGACCACAACTGGATACCCGCCTCCGACAACCGCCTGCTGCGGCGCCTCGTGCGCGATTATCGCTACCGTGGCTACTCGGCTGAGCAAACCATCTCCCGCTGGGAGAGTGTGAGACGTGGTGAGGACCGCTGGATCTTCCCCTATCAGGAGAATGCAGACGTGATGTTCAACTCGGCAATGATCTATGAGCTGGCTGCCATCCGCCGTCATGCCGAGCCAATCCTGATGCAGGTGCCCCGCACCGCTCCGGAATACTCCGAAGCTTACCGCCTGCTCAAGTTCCTCAGCTATTTCAATTACATCACCGACAGGGAACTGCCTCCCACCTCGCTGTTGCGCGAGTTCCTGGGTGGCAGCAGCTTCAGATACTAAAAACAATGTCAGAGGTTATTTGTGCCATCTCTACCCCTCCCGGCATGGGAGCCATCGCCGTGATCCGTCTCTCGGGTGAGGGATCGGTTGCCCTGGTGGATGCAATCTTTCAGGCTGCTTCTGGGAAAAAACTGGAAACAGAGGCATCCCATACCGTCCATTTCGGACGGATCAGCGATGGGAAGGAGCTGCTGGACGAAGTGCTGGTGACCCTTTTTCGCGGTTCCCGCTCCTTCACCGGGGAGGAGAGCGTGGAGATCTCCTGCCACGGTTCGGTATACATTCAGCAGCGGATCATGGAGTTGCTGATCAGCCGCGGGGCACGAATGGCTGCGGCGGGTGAGTTCACACGTCGGGCCTTCCGCAATGGACGGTTCGACCTGAGCCAGGCAGAGGCGGTGGCCGACCTGATCGCCTCCTCCTCCCGTGCCTCCCACCGCGTGGCTATGAATCAGATGCGGGGTGGTTTTGCCCGCAAACTGGCTGAACTGCGCGATCGGTTGTTGCAGTTCGTCTCACTCATCGAGCTGGAGCTGGACTTCTCGGAGGAGGATGTGGAGTTCGCCAACAGGGAGCAACTCTCCGTGCTGACCGATACCATCGAACAGGAAATCAGCCGCCTGGCAGGATCCTTCCGCCTGGGAAATGTCATCAAGAGCGGCATCCCGGTGGCAATCATCGGTGAGACCAACGCCGGCAAGTCGACCCTGCTCAACCTGCTCCTCAATGAGGAGAGAGCCATCGTGAGCGATATTCACGGCACCACGCGCGATGTGATCGAGGACCTTGTCAACATCGGGGGCGTCACCTTCCGCTTCATCGATACGGCAGGCATTCGCCACACCACCGATACCATTGAAGCAATGGGCATCGACCGTACATACCGCAAAATCGAACAGGCATCAGTCATCCTTTGGGTGGTTGACCTCCTCACCCCTCAGGAGCAGTTGGAGTCAATGGCGGCAACGCTGCTCCCGCGCCTTACGGGTAAGAAGGTGATCCTGCTCTTCAACAAATCCGACCTGGTCTCAGACAGTGAGAGATCTGCCGCACTTAATCTCTTCCCCCAACTGGATGCGAACCGCCTCTTTATCTCAGCGAAGAAAGGAGAAAACACGGAACAACTGCAACAGCTCCTGGTAGAGGCAGCTGCCATGCCCGAAATCGCGGAGGAGGATGTGATCGTGACCAATCTTCGCCACCTGGAGGCACTCAACCGTGCCCACGACTCAATTCTCCGCGTGCAGGAGGGACTGGCCATCGGTATTACCAGCGATTTCCTCTCGCAGGACATCCGCGAATGCATGTTCCACCTGGGTGAGATCACCGGCCAGATCTCCACCGACGAGATCCTGGGAAACATCTTCAGCAAGTTCTGTATCGGAAAATAACTGAACAAAACAAACTGTACATATTTTTACCTGTAATTTTTATACAACCTTTCACGTACATTTTACTTCTGCAGCATACACTAATTATAATCGTAAAAACATGAAGAAAACTATTTTTTTGCTGATTGCAGTGCTCTGTTTATCAGCTACAGCCAAGAATGAGCCAAAAGACTCCAGGACAAGTTATGCCAAAACAGTGCTGCAACCCTATGTGGATAGCGGTCAGTTGGCAGGTGCTATTAATGTATTCTACAAGGACGGGGTGCAGGAAACCTGCTGCATAGGCTATGCCGACGTGTCAGAAAAGCGCCCAATAAGGATGGACAATGTATTCATGCAATGTTCACAGACTAAAGGATTCTGCGGAGTGACAATCGCCAGGCTGGTTGAAGAGGGACGTCTTTCACTCGACGATCCTGTTTCAAAGTATCTTCCGGAGTTTGAGGAATTATGGGTGTTGGATGCAGAAAATGATAGTGTAAAGACCCTTCATAAGGCCAAGAACGTGCTTACCATCCGTATGGTGCTCAACCATACCGGAGGTTTCCCCTTCGAAATTAGTGCCAAGCGCTCCGACGTCAGGGGTGGCGGATGGTCCGGAGGAGCTCCCCTTCGCCAGACAGCCTCCATCGCCGCCGCATCGCCCATCATGTTCGAGCCCGGTACCCGCGAGCTCTATTCTAACACGGGAATTGACATTGGGGCTGCTGTTGTTGAGGTAGTCACAGGGATGAAGTGGGAGGCTTATCTCAAACAGGAGGTGCTTGATCCCTTGGGAATGAACTCCACATGGTTCTGGCCTACCGACGAACAGCTTAAGAACAAGATAGAACTCTATTTGTACAAAGAAAATGTTCCAGCCGAATGGGTTGAAGAGATGGGATGGCAGCAACGCCCTTATAATGATTCCCATGTATTTGCTTCTGCCGGTGCGGGTCTCTGGACCACCGCCAATGACCAGCTGAAGTTCTATAAGATGCTAATGAATCTTGGTTTGGGAGAGAATGGCGTTCGCATCTTGAAAGAAGAAACAGTGAAGAATCTTCTCGCTCTTTCCACCCGTCCCAAGGGTCTGGGCGGCTATTCCCTGGGCTTGTCAGCACCGGAAGAGGACAGCGAAGATGCATGGTTTGGTCATGGTGGAGCCTGGGGTACTAACTGTACCGTTAATTGGCACAAGAAAGAGCTTAAGCTATGGGTGGTCCAATCCGCCGGAGGAGAACAGCCATGGGTTGCCGAAATCGATAAAGCTGCCGAGAAGTTCTTCGCACAGCCATTAAGCAAATCTGGTGTTGATGAATATACCGGAAGGACTGAATAATTCATTTCATGAGCCATACAAACGTTTCTCAGAGACTTTTAACATACTGTCTCATCCTGAAAGAACGTTACGCCAAATAGTGAACATGTTCCAATATATTGGGAAGCTCTTGTTATATTCCAAGTTAATGAGGCTGTCTCAATATGCTAATGAGATGTTTTTTTTCATCCCACACACTAAGATTCGCCTTATATGGCTTTTTACTGCGTATCAATTCAGTCGTAACTGACTCTAATCTGGTTCGAATCTATTAGAACCATATTAGAACCATATTAGAACCATATTAGAACGAGATTAGAACCAGTAACGAAGAAAATAGGCTGTCTCGTCCTGAAATAGGGTACACAATAAGTAAATTCAAAACAGAAAAAGAGGCCGTCTCATGTGATATGATGAGACGGCCTCATGAAGCTATTGACGCACCGGAATCAGTGATTTGAAGTGACATCACCGTTTTGGTTCGCTCAGATTGCCGGCAGGATCCGCACCATGCAGACTCCGTCGATCGCTTTCAGCTTATCGCTGATTGAGGCGTCGACTGTTTTCTGGGTGACATCAATGATGTTGTAGGCAATGCCATCGTATTTGCGGTTCAACATGCTGTCGATGTTGATGTGTTCGGAAGCCAGGATGCTGGAAATCTGGCTTACCATGTTGGGGATGTTCTTGTTTGCAATGGTGATGCGGCAACCGTCGTGCCGTTCCATCGTGGCAGCCGGGAAGTTTACCGAGTTGGTGATGTTGCCGTTTTCCAGGAAATCCTTGACCTGGTTTACCGCCATCACGGCGCAATTGGTTTCCGACTCTTTGGTGGAAGCGGCCAGGTGAGGGATGACAATCACCTTCTCCATCTCCAGCACCTCTTTGTCGGGGAAGTCGGTGATGTATCGGGCTACTTTCCCTGATGCAATAGCCTCTTTCAGATCCTTCAGATTGACCAGGCCACCGCGTGCGAAATTCAAGATCCGCACGTTGTTTTTCATCATCTTGAGTTTATCTTTGTTGAGGTAACCCTCCGTCTCGGGGGTCAGCGGGATGTTGAGCGTCACATAATCGGATTGTGACAGCAGTACCTCGATGCCTTGCACCCAGTTCACCTCGTTGCTCAATTTCAGGGCCTGTTGCACGGAGATGTAGGGGTCGTAGCCAATCACGTTCATCCCCAAAGATTTGGCGGCATTGGCCACCAACACGCCGATCGCGCCAAGGCCGATCACGGCGAGTGTTTTGCCTTTGATCTCCTGGCCGGCAAACTCCTTCTTGCCTTTCTCTACGAGTGCCGGTATTTCGTCTCCCTTGCCTGCAAGTGATTTAGCCCATACTGCACCGTCGATGATGTCGCGCGAAGAAAGCATCAATCCGGCAATCACCATCTCTTTTACACCGTTTGCATTTGCTCCCGGTGTGTTGAATACCACGATCCCTTTTTCTGTGCATTTTTCAATTGGAATGTTGTTGACACCTGCACCCGCTCTTGCCACGGCTTTCAGCGACGAGGGTAGCTCCATGTTGTGCATTTTAAAACTGCGCAAAACAATTGCATCGGGGTTGGGGAGTTCACTGGCAATCTCATAATTGCCCAAATGGAAGATTGATAAACCTTCAGGATCGATTGCGTTTAACGTTTGAATCTTAAACATTTGGATTGATATCTTTTGAAGTTGTTGAATTGTATTTTCCTAAAAAGAAACAAAGATCACTATTTTATCTGTTGTGGGTGCAAAATTAATGAAAATTGTTGTGAAATAGCTCTGTTTTGTGAACAATTGAAACTCAGTTCGGGGAATTGATCAGACGATTGATTTAATGAGTTGAAAAACCCTCGGACTGCTTCAATAATTATTTGTACATTTGTTGAAAAGGAAATATCCGGCAATGATAAGCGCATTACGTTTTTTGAACAAACCCTATCCCCTGAATGACGATCTGAAACACAATGCCAAGATCGTTTTGTTTCTGAGTATAGGCGTGTTTGCGTTTTTGTCCCTCTTTCAGCCGATTGGCATCAGTGCTTTTTCAAGAAAAGAAATCATCTATCTGGTCTTTGGGATTGCTGCTTCCCTGTTTGTTATCCTGACCTTGAATCTGATTGTTTTGCCAAGTGTCTTTCCCCGTTTTTTCAACAGCAGCAGGTGGAACATAAAGAGAGAAATTGGCTGGGATTTGTGGATGTTACTCTCAATTTCAAGTTGTGCGTTGTTGGTCTACTCAAAAATATTGGGCCCGATAGGCATTGCGTTCACTGATGTGTTGAAAGTTATATTGATTGGCTCTGTCCCGGTGGCGTTGCTGATCATCATCAATTATAACCGTATGCTGCGCTCCAATTTGAAGTCGGCACAGCTGCTCAACCAAAAGTTGATCGAAAAAAGGGAACAGAGCCGAAGACTGATTCATTTTGAGTCGGAATACAAGAACGATGAGATCACGCTTAATCCTACATCGATCTTGGCGATTAAATCGGCAGATAATTATGTCGATATCTATTACAAGCGGGAGGGAACACCTCGAAGACATACCATCAGGAGCACCCTGAACAAAGCAGCAGCAACAACAGAGAACTGTGGCTTTCTCTTCAGGTGTCACAGGAGTTTCATCGTGAATATTCATCGCATCACGGAGGTACAGGGGAATCCCCAGGGATATACCTTGTACATCGAGAATCTCGATTTCCCCGTCCCGGTTTCACACATGTACATCACGGAATTCAAAAGGCTCTTGATTTAATCTATTGGCCACTCTATTCCCTTTTTTCACCCCTTAATCATCCTTTCATCCCTAATTGAGCGTGAGGCATCCCCATTCTTTTGCTGATCGCAATTTCATCCCTAATTTTATTGGTGAATTATCGCTATTTGCTTACACAAACTATTGTGCAAGCTCGTTTCACATTATCAAACAAAATAAAAATGGAAGAGTTGAAAATAGGAGATCTCACAGCCAGGCTGCCAATCATACAGGGAGGAATGGGTGTCTGTGTCTCCATGTCGGGACTGGCTTCGGCCGTTGCAAACGAGGGTGGTATTGGGGTGATTTCTGCTGTTGGGATTGGCATGTCAGAACCCGACTACAGGAAACATTTTCGGGAATCGAACAAGATCGCGTTGCGAAAAGAGATTCGGAAAGCGCGTCTGAAAACAGAGGGGATCATCGGTGCGAATATCATGATGGCTGTCTCCGATTTCGATGAGCTGTTGACAGTGGCTCTTGAAGAAAAAATCGATGTTGTATTTATCGGTGCCGGATTACCCCATAAGATCCCTGCATTCCTGGAAAGCATCAACCAGGGTGATACCGCGACCAGGATCGTACCCAAGGTCTCCTCTTCCAGGGCAGCGAAATTGATTTTCAGACACTGGCTGGAGAAATATAACCGGATTCCCGATGCGGTGGTGGTGGAGGGACCCCTTGCCGGAGGCCATCTCGGTTTTGGCAAGGAGGAGCTGAGGGAGAGCCGGCAATCACTCCATACGATCGTGAAAGAGACTGTCGCTGAGATGGATCTTTTTCAGCAGGCAACTGGCCGGGAGATACCGGTGATTGCAGCCGGAGGCATCTATACCGGTGGTGACATGTACAACATAATGCAATCGGGTGCCAAAGCCGTGAAGATGGGCACCAGGTTTGTAACCACCACTGAATGTGATGTCTCAGAAAAATTCAAACAGAATTATATCGACTGTAAAAAAGAAGATATTGTGTTGATCGATAGTCCGGTCGGTTTACCCGGCAGGGTGATCGTCAATGACTTTGTAAGGGAGATCCAGCAAGGTGCACAGAAGCCGGTGAGGTGTCCCTGGAAGTGTCTGAAGACATGCGACTACAAGAAAGTTCAGTTTTGTATTTCCGAAGCACTGTTCAATGCTGCACAGGGTGATTTCGCACATGGATTTTCCTTTGCCGGTACAAACGCCTATATGGCCAAGGCAATCATCTCAGTGAAAGAAACGATACAACAGCTGAAAGAAGAATTTTACAGAGAAGAAGTGAGGTACCAACAGAATGCTGTTTCTGCATATTAATTTGTCGTAACAAAGCCTTCCAAATTTCCCGAGACAGAGATCATCCATTCATTTCCGGGGCGGCAGGGCTCTGCCGCTTCTGCCTGTACATGCGCTACAATCGATGTGCGATTTATTTTTAAATGTTCCTTGGCTCTAGGTGAAAGTGAATCAGTCAATTATTTTATTTATGTCAATGTTTGTCCCACTTGTGATAAACTATTTGTGGGTGTGACTGTTATATTGAGTGCAAATAATTATTTGAACTGGTTCTAAATAGACAGATAAATGACCCAAGACGATTTACCTGCAATTTTCAGTGAATTCAATCCACTGGAAGATAAAATGCTGCAAATCATCGACAAAGAAGGTAAAATGATCCGCAAGGATTTGATGCCTGAGTTGGACGATGCCTCCATAGTTGATGCCTACCGTCAGATGCTTTACGAACGGACTGCCGATGAGATGGCAGTCTCCTACCAGCGCCAGGGAAGGATGTATACCTTTACACCCAACCTGGGACAGGAGGCAATTCACATAGCCGCCGGGATGAATATCCGGCATGAGGACTGGCTTGTGCCCGCATTTCGCGAAATGGGAACCCTTCTCTCAAAAGGGGTGACCATGAAGGAGATGTTTCTTTTCTACCTCGGCAACGAGTGGGGCGGCAGCTTTCAGCAAGCGCATCACACGCTCCCCATAGCCATCTCTATTGGTACACAACTTCAACACGCTACCGGCATTGGTTACTCGGTGAAGTACCGAAAAAAAGATGAGACGGTCTTCACCTTTATCGGCGACGGCGGTACCTCAGAGGGCGACTTCAGTGAAGCCCTCAACTTCGCCGGCGTCTGGCAGGTGCCTGTGATCTTCACCGTCCAGAACAACCAGTATGCCATCTCCGTGCCGGTACAGAAGCAAACCAACTCGATCAACCTCGCGGTCAAGTCGGTTGCCTTCGGTATCCCCGGTATCAAGGTGGACGGCAACGATTTCTTCGCGATGTACCTCGCCTACAAGACCGCAGCCGAGCATGCCAGGTCGGGCAGGGGACCGGTACTGATAGAGGCGCTCACCTACCGACTGGGGGCACACACCACCTCTGACGACCCCTCCAAGTACCGCAAGAAGGAGGAGGAGCAGTTGTGGGGCAAGAGTGACCCGCTGATCCGCCTGAAGCGATACATGCAGGATGCAGGGATCTGGTCCATCGATGAGGAGCAGCTTCGGGAACAGTACAAAGCAGAAATCGACAAGGAGTTCACAGCGGCGGAGAATGAGAAATCTTATCCATTGGAGGATGTGTTCAGACACATGTACAGTGAGATGCCGGATGAACTGAAAAGACAGAAGAGCGAGTATGAAAAATTCTTAAGCTGGAAGGAGAGGAGAGGATGAGCGTGATGACAATTGTGAAGGCGATCAACAATGCGCTGGACATCAAACTGAAGGAGGATGAGAATATTGTGATCTACGGCGAGGACGTAGGTGTGGAAGGTGGTGTCTTCCGTGTCACGGAAGGGTTGCAAAAGAAGTATGGAGCAGAAAGGGTGTTTGACTCACCCCTGGCTGAGTCGGGGATCGTGGGTACGGCCTTGGGGATGGCCGTCTCGGGACTTCGTCCGGTGGTGGAGCTTCAGTTCGAAGGGTTCACCTTCCCTGCCTTCAACCAGATTCTCTCCAACGTGGCCCGCATACAGAACCGCTCACGAGGCAAGTATGGAGCTCCCATGGTAATCCGCTTCCCCTACGGAGGAGGTGTAAACGCCCTGGAGCACCATTCCGACAGTCCGGAGGCCCTCTTCGCCCATATCCCGGGATTGAAGGTGGTGATTCCCTCCACCCCGCACGATGCCAAGGGGATGATGATCGCTGCCCTCGAAAGCAACGATCCCATCATCTTCATGGAGCCGAAACGGATCTACCGGGCCATCAAGCAGGAGGTGCCCGACGAGAAATACACGCTTCCCCTCGACAAGGCCAGGGTGGTGCAGGAGGGCAGCGACATCACGCTGGTGGCGTTCGGCGCCATGGTGCGCGAATGCCAGAAGGCGATCGTGATGGCGGAGGAGGCGGGCATCTCGGTGGAGCTGATCGATCTGCGTTCCATCTATCCGATCGACCGGGATGCCATCCGCACCTCGGTCCGGAAGACGGGGCGGATGATCGTGGTGGCTGAGGCACATGAGTCGTTCAGCGTGGGATCGGAACTGATTGCCATCGCCAACGAGGAGGCATTCCTCTCTCTGGAAGCACCCCCGCGCAGGGTGGGCGGCTTCGACACCATCGTACCCCTGGCACAAGGAGAACCCTATTACATTATCTCTCCCGACCGTATATTCTATGAGATCGAGAAAACCATTCATTTTTAACCGGAGACACTATGAGATTTGTTTTTAATTTCCCCGATCTGGGTGAAGGACTGGAAGAAGGAACCATCCTGGAATGGTATGTGAAGGAAGGGGACAAGGTCAAAGTAGGTGACCCGCTGGTGCAGATGGAGACCGACAAGGTGGTGGCCGATATTCCCTCCCCGAAGAACGGGGTCATCGTTGCCCTCCACGGGAAACCGGGAGATGTGATTCAGGTGGGAGCACCTCTTGCAGAAATAGAGGTGGAAGGCAGTGGTCACGTTTCAACGGCTGTAAAAGAAGACCCTCAGGACGCAGCAAAACAGGCGACTGTGGAACCGATAGCCGAGGGAGAGGATGCCGCTGCTGTGGTGGGCACCATGGAGGTGGCCGGCAACGACGGGCTCCTGGCAGCAAGCAACGAAGGTGCCTCTTCATTGAAAGGCCCAAGTGAGCCGCAGCGAAAAGCACTGGCCACACCTGTGGCACGTGCACTGGCCAAGGAGATGGGTATCGACATCAACAGGGTGCCCGGGAGCGGTCCCTCCGGCAGGGTGAAACGGGAGGATATCCTGCAATTTGACAGTGGTGTTGTTCCCCAACCGAGACCAACTGGTGCGACAGAAAACAATGCCGCTGAGGATGTGACTTACCTGCCGCTGACGCAGATACGCAAGACCATCGCCCGCAACATGCTGCATGCCAAGCATAACGCAGCTCACATGTCGGTTTTCGAGGAGGTGGAGATTACTGCACTCAAAGCAGTGGTTGCAAGATTCAAGCCTCTGTATGCCGAAAGAGGGGTGAAGCTCACCTACCTTCCTTTCATCGTGAAGGCGGTGGCACAGGCGTTGAAGCACCATCCGCAGCTCAACTCTCAGATTGATGCTGAGAACAACAGGATGATCGTCCGCAACCGACGCCATATTGCCATTGCGGTGGATGCACCCGATGGTTTGGTGGTGCCGGTAATCCGTGATGCCGACAGGATTTCAATCTTCGAGATTGCAACTCAGATAGGCACCCTTGCTGAGAAGGCCAGAAACCGTAAATTGACCCTTGAGGAGATGAAGGAGGGTTCCTTCTCCATCACCAGCTTCGGCTCCATCGGTGGCATCTTTGCCACCCCGGTGATCAACTACCCTCAGGCAGGCATCCTGGGTATCGGGCGCATCATGAAAACACCCATCGTGAAAGAGGATGAGATCGTGGTGGGCAACATCATGCCGCTCTCCCTCTCGGTGGATCACCGCATCGTGGATGGCGGTGAGACCACCCGCTTCCTGGCAAGGGTGATGGGATACCTCTCCGATCCGCTCTCATTGATGATGGATGAGTCTTGATTAATTTTATATATTTAACATAAAATCTATTTGAAGTAGTCATAATTTTGTTACTTTTAAGGATTGAACAGGAATGATGCAGTGAAGAGAGCCTTTTGCTGCATTTGGGAGTATCAGTTTACCGATTGGATTTTTTACTCACTTAAATAACCTTATCATGAAACATGTTATGACTTGCTTTCTGCTCACATTCTTTGTGTGTGGCATTTATGCACAGGCTCCTGTCGCAGTAGCACCCGATTATGAGTCGATCAGGAATGAAATTGCTGACATTGCCTCCGATCACTATTATCCCCGGCTGTTGGAACGGTATGAATCGTTTGATTCTACACTGACAATAGCAGATTACCGGCATCTCTATTATGGGTACATCTTTCAGGAGAATTATGATCCCGACTGGAAATCAAGAGATGAAAAGAAGATTCAGAAATATTTTCGGGGTGCGAAAGAGGATGAAAGTAAATTAGACAAGGTGATTGAACTGGTGTGCAAGTCGCTCCGGGAAAACCCCTTCGATTTGCGAACCATGCAATTTCTCTGTTTCCTCTATCACCAGAAAGGAGATATGGAGATGGGGAAAAAAGCATCTCACCGGTTTATCTCGATCATTGGCGCAATCCTTTCATCAGGAGACGGTGAAAGCTGCGAGACAGCCTACCACATGATCTCTCCACGACATGAATTCAGCATCCTTAAAGTATTCCAGTTTGAATCGGCTGCACAAAAGAATGTTAACGGCTGCAATTACCTGGAATTGAAGGAAAATAAAAGGGGGATGGAAGGCATCTATTTCAAGGTGCCAAACTATGTGAAAGAATGAGACCGTTCTGCATTACGGTTTGTTAAGCGCAATAAGATTAAATATTTTCTTGATATGAGACATCTGTTTTTGACTGCAATTGTGATGATGCTTGGGTGTTATCTTCATGCCCAGGATTTGAAGTTGCCCGCACCAGAACGAACAGGAGGAAAACCGTTGATGGAGGCATTGAATCTGAGACATTCTACCCGGACTTTTCAGGACAAAGAGTTGTCGTTGCAGCAGCTGTCCAACCTGTTATGGGCAGCAAACGGCTTCAATCGTGACGACAAGCGTACGGCACCTACTGCCAACAACCGTCAGGAGTTGGAACTTTATCTCACTACCCGTGATGCGCTCTATTTTTATGATGCCCGTAATCATTTGCTGCGAGAGGTCAAGAAAGGAGATTTCCGTGGTGCGACAGGTGCACAGGATTTTGTGTCGAAGGTGGCGCTAAACCTGATCTTTGTAGTTGATATGCAGAAAGCATCCGGCAGGGAGTACGCCTTTACCGGCTGCGGTTTCGTAGCTCAGAATATCTACCTCTACTGTGCCTCAGAGGGCCTTGGTTCTGTTGTTCGTGGTATGTTCGACAAGGATAAACTACATGCATTGCTTGGCTTGAAAGAGACTCAGGAAGTCCTCCTGACCCAGTCGGTTGGCTATCCTGCCGATTGAGGTGTTGTGATATGGTTACTATCCCATTATTTGGGTTTCAGTCAGATTATTTTATGGATTAAATCATCATTCAATGGAACAGACAATGCAAAAATGCGGTGATTGCCCCTTGAGGGCTAAGTACGATCAGAAACCCAAGTCGTTCGCTGGGCGTTTCTGGCGGTGGCACATTAACTTCTGTCCGGGTTGGAAAGCTTACTTCTTCTCCCTGACGCCTGATGAGAAAGCGTTGATCAGGGAGCAGTATCATTACAAAAAGCAGACTGCCTGAGGGGCTGTCTGCTTTTAATCGGACCTGAACACACCATTTACGTTCCTGCCTATTGAGGGTTCAGCCGTATGCTGACCGACCATTCCGTATTCGGTTTCCAGGAGGTAACCGTTTTGGTTGTCCATCCATTGATGCTTTCCTGCTCCAGCTTGTTACTGAAAGCAGTGAGATAGGTGCCGATGCTTCCTTTGATGTCAGAAGCCTCATACCGATAACTGCCATCGGAGGTATAAACCTGGATAAAGGGAATGTCACGGAAACCGAAGGTGGTAGTCTGTTTTCTTTTCAATTTACCATACTTGGGGTCTCCTGCCCGGTCATTGTACCTGCTGGTGATATTACGGGCCGTTCCTTTTAGTATCTTCCGCGATACTGCATCAATCTCGATACTGATCTCCCATTCCGACTCCACCTTGTCGTAGCTTTCTTTCTTGGAATAACTACTGTTTGAAGTATAGATCACCCTGTCACCGGAATAGCTGGTTGTTCCTGTAGCAGAGGTGATGGGCACCACCGATTCATCGGGGAAGGTAGCGGTGAAGAATCCGCTGTAGTTATTCAACTCGTTAATGGTTAATTTAATTTTCCCGCTAACAAACTCCAGCTTCTCCTCCAGCCGCACCGTCATGATCACGTCACTCTCCTTGTTATAGGCATGGTAGTATACAACGAAGAGCATATCTTTCTTCTCCTGGAGTGCCGCTACCTCTTCATACTGATAGGAGTCAAAAAATTCATCCACAAAGATGATCTCCTTTTTCTCATTGTCGTAACGGTAGAGCTCACAGATCTGTCCTTTACCACCATCCATACCGCCTTCCACATTGATAGAGAGGGTGATCTTACCATCGGGTAGCGCAAAATCAGGATCGATGTTTATTCGCTCTATAAATGCAGAGTAGGGCTTACATCCAATCGGCTCCTTACTTTTCACTTCATTCATGCTGTTCAGGTACATCTTGTTGCGGCTGACTCCCTGGAGCAGGTCCTTCACCCCATTTGCCCGTATATAATCCTTCAGGAAGATTCCATATTCCACAAAGAGATCCGGGAATGCATCATCGAATGCATCATATACAGAGGTTGCACCGGCTTCCTGTTGCTTGTGGAGCTCCACTATCTTGTCATTACCGTAACGATCGGCAATCCAGCGGACCAACCCTGCCATGCCGTAGCCGTGCGTGTTCTTTTCTTCACCTGTCAACGGGGAGAAACCCTCCAGAGGACAGAACTGGTTTCCCAGTTGCACGGATGATATGCCCTCCACGTAAAGGCTTTCAGCCCAGACGGCTACAGCCTCATCCATCCAAAGGAAATCACCTCCCACAAACGACTTCGTTACCACCCACCGGGGATCGTAATAGTATTGCACGAAGTGGGTCATCTCATGCATGATGGTGCGTTTGATCTCCTCTTTCTCTGATAGCTTCTGGCTGTTGATCACCAGTGAGTTCCAATCACTGCTGTAGCGGGAGGGAATAAAATAGCCGTAGGCATCTGGACCACTCAGTTTCTTCACCTCCACCTGGATCTGTTTGTTCCGTTTCGCAAAACTGAATCCAATCGCTTCCAGCTGTTTGATGGCTTCCTCCACATGTAGTGCGATATCCCTGCTCTCTTCGTGATAGTAGCGGGGAGCGTACACCACACATTTCTTTTCCGAAGTGATGGCCCTGGTTTCTGAATCATCCGATTCCTGATAGTCCTTCACCAATCCCACGATCAGCTCGCCTGTCTCATCGGAGATTTCTTCAAACGGCTCCAGCTCAGCGTAGTAGAGATCACCCTCTTTCACGCCTTTGATCCAGATGGTGGATACACTCTCCTGCTGTGAACTGATCTCCACACCCGGTGCAGAGAAGCGGAAGTAGACATCTCCCTGGGATATCTCTGTATCGGTTGGCAGCTCTATCCTGAGAGGTTTGGTAAAGTTACGGGGAAGCTTCACCTTGTAGTAGGGGGAGGCCTCAAACTCATTCATCACGGAGCCTTTAGTCTGTGCGGTGATTTCCATGGTGACTGAGGCAGGAAAGGCATCTGACGGGATCACCAGTTTGAACTCCTCCTTGAAGATCGTTCCACCGGTTTTGTCCACATTGAGGTTCTCAGTGGGATCTGTATCGCCGGGATCGGTATCACCGGGATCATCACCTCCCGGTTTTTCATCATCCGGTGGATTGGTCTTACCTGTTTCTTCCGGTATTTCGATCTTCTCCTCCGGATCAGAGCAATTGTTGACCGAGACCACCAGCAACAACACAAAAAGCACATACAGAAAGTGGCTAATCACATTTTTCATGCTTGATAAGATTTTGTGGAATGGTTCAATAGTTTTGAATTTTGGTACTGTAAAGTAAGGAAAAATTTCACCCAACCGGACTAACAAAAGGTACACAATTCTTTACAAAACGTAAAATAAGCTGCCTGCTGAAGCCTGATGATGAAAAACAGCAGTCAACGGTCGGGATCATTTTCCCTTTAACCAGTTGTTGGGTGTGGTTCCGGTGGCTTTCTTAAAGTTCCTGTAAAAGGTGACTTCATTGGCGAAGCCTGAAAGTTCACTGATCTGCATCAGAGAGTGTGTGTTATCTGGATCTCTCATCAGTGATTGAGCGTAGCTTATCCGATATTGGTTGATATAATCAGAAAAGGAAAGATGTAACTCTTTGTTGATGTAGTTTGAGATGTAGGTACGGTTGCTACCCGTTTTAAGGGCAACATCGGCTATATGCAGATCCTTTTTTCTGAAAAGTTCTTTTACTTCCATTAAGTCGTGTAATTTTTCTTTTAATAACTCAAAGGATGGCCCGGTACCATGTAGACTTTCCTCCCGTTTTGCTCCGTCTGTTTCCGCATGAAAGTCGTTTGCCGTGAAATGCTGTTTGAAACCAAAAAAACTTACTGCGAATAACATGGTGCTGAAAATGAGAGAGGGAATAATCAACAACCACGGCTCATGTAGGAAGAAATCACGTCCCAGCTGATTGGCGGCAGCAGAGAACAGGGCAAACAGGATAAACAGGACAAGTAATTTTCTGATGGGTGAGAGTGTTTTATTCTCAGTGTCGGCATAGAAGTTCGAAACCTCATCCCTGAAGCTGCTCAACTTTTTATAACCATAGTAGGATACCGGTATCAACTGAATAAGAAAAATAATCTTCATCACCGCAATCCGTATCATCTGTCCTTTTTCGGCGAATGAAGCCAGATGATCAGGTCCCTCTTGATTGAAAAAATATTGTTCACTGAAAAGAATGCGCTCCCCTTCAGTCATCAACGCGTAAAAGAATATTGCCATCAGGCTGATGATCACGGAAGGGAGCAACACCCAATAGTTCTTAAGTATCAATGGTTTGCTGTTGGTCAGCTTCTGGATATAGAGATAATAGAGGGGGTAGACGGCCAGTGAACAGAAGGCATAGATGCTCTCAATGAGGCTGTATAGTGCTACATGTCGATGAAAGTAGACCGCATGCGAAAAATAAAGGATCGTGCAAACCAGCAGAAAGTAGGTTAATAACCTTTTGGCAGGGTTTGCACCACGATATTCAATCGCAAATAATATCAGCCAGAACAGACAAACCAAAAAAGGTAAACTGGCAAATAGTGTTTGTATCATGCGCCACTCTTATTGAATGCGAATATAGTCAAAATTTCATAAACAGGGCGCAATGCGTGCAAAAAGTCAGATCAGAAACCGAAATCATCAATTACCACTTCATCTGCTTCTTCTTTCTCAAGCTCTATTCTGTTCTGTGTTGACAATCCTTCGACGTATATCGCCTTAAAGGGAATTGCCGGGCATACATACTCACATCCGCCGCAACCAACACATATCTCAGGTCTGATCTCGGGGATGGTGAGCGCTCCCTTGTAGGGCACCATGTGTACCGCCTGGGTGGGACAGTGTTCGGAGCAGGCTCCGCAGCTGGTCTCATCGTAGTAGACGATGCAGTTCTCAATGATGAACTGTACCTGTCCCATCTGGGTGTGGTTCTTTTCCTCTTTGGTCAATGGCAGGATGGCACCGGTAGGGCATACCTCCCCGCAAATGGTGCAGTCGTAATTGCAGAAGCCATGGTCGAAGTAGAGCCGGGGCTGCATCATTCCCCCCAGTCCATATTCCAGGAATGCCGGCTTGATGACATGCGACGGGCACTTGCTCACGCAGAGGTGACAGGAGATGCATTTCTCCCGCAAGTGATCAAAAGTGGGGACCCCGGGAGGAGCGATGGGAATCTCTCTGCTCAGGTCCTGTTTGGGCATCAATCCGTTGGCTGCGCCCTGTGCCAGCATTTTTCCGGCGGCCAGCCCGGTAACCAGTGATGCAGAGAGAAAACGGCGCTTGGATGGATCTTGCGGTTGCGCCTCTCTGAGGTAGGTGAAAGCCGGAACCTCTTGTTTCTTTTTGTTTTTCCAGGGCAGTGCAAAACGGTATTTCATGGCATCACGGTTGCAGCTCTCAATGCAGTTGAAACAGGTGATGCATCGGCTCTGGTCGATCTCCTTGTTCTTCGCGTCGATGCAGGATGCTTTGCATTTCATGCTGCAGAGGCCGCAGGAGTTGCACTTCTCATCATCGAAAGTGATCTGGAAAAAGGAATACTTGCTGATGAAGCCGAGGAGGGTACCCACGGGGCAGATTGTATTGCACCATGTTCTGCCGTTTCGCCAGGCCAGGATGCCGATCACCAGCAGCATGGTGAGGGCGATCAGGGTGGAGGAGATGCCCAGCAGGTAGATGCTCACCCGGTAGAATGTGTAGTTGTCGAACGAGGTGAAGATGGTAGCCAGCAGGTTGTTGCCTGCCAGGTAGGCGGGGCGGAAGAGGTGGGTGACCATCCTGCCGTAAGCGCCGTAGGGATCCAAGAGGCCCGCGAGGAAGGTGAAGCCGAAGAGAAACGTGACAAGGGTTGCACCCAGCACACTCCAGCGAAGAACGGACTTGGCTTTGCTGTAATGATACTTTTTCTTCCTGATAACCCGTTTGGAGAACCATGCCGCGATATCCTGGTAGATACCCATGGGGCAGAGGGAGGAGCAATAGACTCTACCAAAGAGGAGTGTAAGGATCACCAGTCCGGCAAGGATCACTAGGTTGGCGGCCAACAGTGCCGGGATAAATTGCAGTTCTGTAAGAAATTGCAGTTGAGCAGGCAGCAGCCCCCTGAAATCAAGGAAATAGAGGGTGATCAGGGTGAAGAGAATGAGTGAGGCGATGAGTCTTATTTTTTTCAGCATAGGGTTGGTATATGACGGTTGATCATCAGTAAATGGGCGACTGAATCCGGTGGAGGGTGCCGGATTCTGTCGCAATCATCTGTGTTGTTTGAACACGCTGCTCTGGTTCAAATACGGACTCTGCGGATCTTCAGTTTGTCGAGGTCCATGGTGCCTAAACCGTGTTCCTGCGCCTTGGCCAGGTGTCCCACCTTCTCAAGCGGCATCTCGCGTGCCTGGTTGAAGAAGTTGGCTGCAGCCGTGTCAGCAGCTACGATATCCTGTGAGAGAAAGAGCCCTTTGGAGAGTACCACATCGGAGAGTGAACGGCCGCGGGGACCGCTGGTCTTCATCAGCCGGTAGGCATCCACCACGTTCAGCACGGGCCGTTTGGCATAGGTGCATACATCGGCAATGCACTGTTGTAGGTCGTTAGCATGGAAGTAGCCCCTGTCCCATACGATGCCCATGTAGTTCTTCATCGAGATGGTGAGCTGTGCACCGCCATGATTCTTCAATACCGGTACATTGATCCATTTATCGCTGTCGACGATTGCCTGATGGATCTTGGCACTTTTGAGGCTTTTGCCCTTGGGAAGGGAGACCGATTTGTAGTAAGATTCCTGGTGGGCAGGAACAACTTTTGCTCCGGCAGCTTTCGCGGCTGCTTCAATGCCGCTGTTGCTGTAGCACTTGCGCCAGTCGTCACAGGTATGATCGAACACCGTTACCTCTGCAGCTCCGGCATCGAAGCACTGTTTGATGATTTCTGTGATCAGCTTGGGGTTTGTGTTTGCTGCCATCTCCACCGGCTGGTCCCATCCGATGTTTGGTTTCACGCAGACTTTGTCACCTTTGCTGATGAAGTTTTTCATTCCTCCCATCTCGGCGATCGCCTTGCGGAACATAGCATCCGGCTCGCCACCCATCACCGCGACCAGGTCGTATGCCGTGGCTTGTGCGGATGCGAACGACTGGGTGAGGATGCTCATGGCCTCTGTCTCTTTAACTGTAGTGAGCGCTGCTCCCGTGAGGGCTACCGCTCGTAGGAAATTGCGTCTGTCCATCTGTTTATCAGTTTAGGGTTGATTTGTTATTCCGTTTCTGCAGAGCCGATGGATTTGGTTCACCGGCCGTGACAATGATTAAAAATGAAAGTTGATACCTCCGAAGAGTGATCTGCCCGGCATCGGGTATCCGGCATTGATCTCATATTCCTCACCCAGCAGGTTTTCTCCTTTCAGAAAGAGATCAATTCCTTCGAGGAGACGATATTGTGCCCGTGCGTTCCAAAGCAGGAAATCCTCTTGCTGGGGTGTCGGGTTGAGCGTGGTATGGAGTCCTGAAACTGCCATCAATCCCGAAGAGAGACTCCACCTTTCCTGCGTGAAAGTGCCGCCTGCATACAACTTGTGTTTGGGGGCAGCGATGATGGGGTGTACCATATCCAGGTAGCTGTAATTGGCAGAGAGCTGCAAATTGGTCGTAGCTTGCCAGGAGATCTCCGTTTCCACCCCCCTGTTATCCACCTCGCCACTGTTGCTCCATTTGCCGATTCCCGGTTCCACCTGTTGGATCATGTTGTCTCCTTTGATCCAGAAGAGGTTCAGTCCGAAACGGAGGCGGTAGTGCGGAATCATCTGAAGCAGCGACAGTTCGTAGTTCATCAGTCGTTCCGGCTGCAGATCAGGGTTCTGCGGCGGGAACATGTACATCTCCCGGATGGTGGGGTTGCGGAACCCCTTACTCATGATCGCCTTCAGCACGGTGGTGGTGGAGGGAGTATAGGTGAGCCCTAACTGCGGGATCCATTCCGACCCGTTTTTCTGGTGGTGGTCCAACCTGATGCCTGCATTCAGCGTGATCCTGTTGTCAAAAAGAAACTGCCTCAGGTTGAGGTAGCCGGCGGTGGAGTGAAGTTGTACATCGGCCAGGGTGATGTTGTCCGACTCCTCCGGGAAACGATTCCATGCCTTTCCGCCAAAGCGGAAATGATCGAAACCGGCGGTGATCCTATTACCCGGGAAGAAGGCGTAGGACTGATAAAGGGAAATGCCCGCCATAAAGTCGTCTGAACGGAAACGGTGTTCGAGCGGAATATACGATGCAGATGCAGGTACCCCGTCATTGATCTCGTGCGATCCAAAGTTATAGAACAACTTTACAGCGCCGGAGCTGTTGGTGTAGTTGTTCTCAATCACCGCTGATCCCACTCCTCGGGTGATATCGGCATCATTGTCGAGAATGGGATTGGAAATCTTTCCCGGATTAGAGGAGGTGCTCCGGGCGAGGTTCAGGTCAACCGAACTGTTCCAGTGGGATGAGAATTCATATCCCATCCTGGCATAGCCGTTCAGTTGTTCGAACTCCATGTTGGGCCTGTGCCCATCGGAACGGTTGTAACCGATACCGGCGTTGCCATAAAACTGTTGCTGTTTCCATCCTGTAACAGCGTCAGCCGAGAAGCTGTTGAAGCTTCCGTACATTAACCGTACATTGTTGCGGAAACCCTCTTTACGCTCTTTTTTGGTGATGATGTTGATCACTCCTCCCATGGCGTTGGAACCGTAGAGCATGGAAGCGGGACCTCTCACCACCTCCACCCGTTCGGCCATCATCGATTGGTAGCTGTCGGCGAGTGGATGTCCCATGAGTCCCATGTACTGGGGGTGTCCGTCAATCAGCACCAGCACGCCCGAAGTGGGTGCACCACCGATGCCGCGGATGCTCATGCCTCCAGCCGCTCCGTTTGCTACACCATAACCCATCACACCTCGTTGGGTGATAAAGAGTCCCGGCACCTGCTCGGTAAGCAGTGGTAACAGGGAAGGTTCAATACGTTCCTCAATCTTTTTGTTCCCGATAACCGATACCGTCATGGGCAGTGTACGCAGGGTGATATCCGGCATGGAGCCGGTTACGATCAGCTCATCCAGCCGCACGGTGTCAACGACCGCGGGTGTTACATCGTGAGCCGCAGCAAGTGCAAATGCGAGGGTTAGGGCAACGAACAGCAGGAACAGTTTTCTCATTGTATCCAGGGAAACTTGAAGCAATCTTCGTCGTAAAGTGAATAGTCAGCCTTGCCGTTCACGGCAAAGGTTTTGATCTCTCGGGCATCATGCAGCAGGTCGATGGCAAACTGAACGGTTGCTCCTGTTTTAATCCGATCTTCCACCAGCAGAATGGTTTTCCCCTTGATGTCGAAATCGATGGGCGAAACAAGCTGTGGCCGCTCGAATTTGGGCTTTTGAGAGGGGTCCCGCAGGTTGATGCGGAGCAACTCCATGCGCAGGTTGAGCCGTTGGTTGAGGATGGCAGCAGGGATGATGCCACCGTTGGCGATGGCAACAATCAGGTCGAACTGCTCCTGAAAGGTGATCTCACGAAACCGTTGCATCACCGTTTCGAATGATTTTTGTTCACTCATCACCCTACACTTTTCTGACAGCTTTCAGCAGGAAGTAACCGCCAACAAGCTGGATCAGCATTCCGGGCAGTCCGATGCGGAAATCCTGCAGTGCTGTATAGAGGCTTCCACTCATGGCCCACTCAAGACCGGTCCCGATTACCTGATAGGCCAGAATGGTCAAAAGCAGTGCCAGGATTGAGATCTTCCCGAAATGTTTGGCGGCCATGGCAGCAGCGATGGCGAGGATCACCGATTTCACGAGGATGGCGGGCAGCACGGCTGCGGGGGGCATGCCAAAGAGAAGATGATTGGCCAGCGGTGAGAGCAGGGCAGTAAGAATCCCCACATGGATACCGTATTTGTAGGCGGCAATCAGCGTGAAGAAGTAAATCGGCAGGAAGATAAATCCACCCTGGGGAATGAGATGTGCCAGTTGCGGCAACAAAAGATTGCCCACTACAAAGATTGCAGCAAAGAGATAGGTTTTGCTGTTGTTCAGGCTGTAGGAGTAGAGTTGTGTTGTTGTAGACATAGTGATGCAGTTTTAGGCTTGATATTTAGGTTTTGTTTGGATCCACCAGTAATTGGGGCAGTTTTCTTTCGCAAATATAGGGAAAAAGATCAAAAAAGCACCATCCGGATCACAACAGGATGGTGCTTTTTCTCAAATTGTGAGAAATTAACTCTCTTTATAGCAGTTCTCTGATCCTGATGTTACGGAACTTCACGACCGAACCGTGACCCAGGAAACCGAGGTGTCCCTTTTTGTTGAAGAGTCCCGGATGTTCCTTGCCATCGGCTGTCCCGTTTTTAGTCGCCTCACGGATGTTCCCGTCGAGGATGGTGGTGCCGTTGAGAATCACTTTGATGTTGTCACCGTCGGCAATCACCTCTTGGCTGTTCCATTCACCGTTCGGCTTGAGGAATCCCCTTTTTGCGGGAATCACTCCGTATACAGACCCGTGGTACTGATAAACTTCAAGATTCTCATAGATGGGTGCATCGTTGTCGAGAATCTGGAGTTCCATGCCTTGGTAGGCAGCATCACCCTCCATGGGTGTGCGGATGCCCAGTCCGTTGTTGGCTCCTGGTGTGAGCATGAACTCAAAACGGAACACGAAGTCGCCATATTCCTGAAGGGTGTAAAGGTTACCGCCGAAGTTTTCACTGGGGTAGAGCACGATCTGTCCTCCTTCCACGGCATAGTCCCGCTTGTTGCCGGTCCACTCATCGAGGTGTGTGCCGTCGAAGAGGATTTTAAAACCATCCTTTTCCTCTTCCTTCGACAGCTCAAAAGGTTCCGGTTTTGGTATCTCCTTGATCAGGATGTCGCGGTAAGCCACCTTGCTGCCGTGCGCCTGCAGTTCGATCTGTTCAGTGGGGAAGATGGGTATTGTTCTGTCCCAGTAGTTCTCCAGGATCACATTGTCGGTCACCAGCTCTCCATTCAGCCAGACAGAGACTCTTTGCCCAGCCATGCGGATGCGGAAGGTGTTCCATTCCCCCACCTTCTGGTCAGCCACCTTGAGTGGCTTTGAAGGGTTTTGAGTGTTGTTATAGAGCCCGCCGGACCCCACCTGGGCACCCACGTCCACACGTGCGGTATCCCAAATCTGTACCTGGGGCGTTCCGCGCAGGTAGATGCCTGCATCAGGCTCGGGACCTTCGTACAGCTTCCAGTCGATCAACATCTCGAAGTCACCGTATTGCTTCTCAGTACAAAGGTTGTCGCCCTTCCCGGTGAAGAGCAGTGCACCATCCAGAACGATCCAGCTTGCAGCAGCCATCTTGTCGGCCTCCTGTTGTGCCTTGGCCAGCTCCTTCTCACTCATCTGGGCTCTCTTGATCGGGTTAGCCACCAATCCTTTCCATCCTTCCAGGTTCTTGCCGTTGAAGAGGGGCAGGTATCCACCCTCAACAGGGTTCTCTGAGAGGTACTTCTGGATGGATTGACGCTGGTAACCGGCATCAGGGTTGCTGAGCGTTTCACTAACCTTTTGCAGGATGGCTGTGGTTTCTTCTCCTGCATAGGAAGGGTTGTTCAGGGCGATGGCCATCGCTGCCTGAGCAGCAGCCTCGCTCAGTTGTGGATCATCCATGAAGGGAACCATGTACCGCATTGCCTGGTATTGTCCTGTCTGCCCCAAGAGCTGCAGGATTCGGTTCCTCTGCCCAATTGTTTGGGTAAACGGCATGGTTTCACGCAGGTAGAGGTATTGCACTGCACCGGTCTGTCCCGAACGGGCAATTAGCGTGATCAATGCATCAGACACCTTCGTGAGTTCCTTTTTGTCGGAGCTGCTTCTCGCAATCTCCAGTAAAGGATGGATAGCATCAAACGATTTCCATGTGGTCAGGGCGTTGAACGCTGCTTCTCTGATATTTCCTTCTTCTTTGTGAAAGGTGGATGTGATGAGATCCAGTGCCTCCTGCGATCCGCTGTTGGCGAGGGCTGTGAAGTATAGCTGCTTGTTCTGTGATCGCTCCATACGGGTGGAGACCAGTGCCAACTGTTCAGCAGCAGGGAGATGGTCCAGAGCAGCATTGATTGCCTTCTGCAGCGGTGGTACCAGTCCTTGCTCTGCCTGTTCCAGCAGTGTGAACAGGTCGGAAAGGTGCTCAGCAGTAACCACATCTTTCAAACTGTTTGCTGCAGCCTGTTTCACCGTTGCATTATCGGTAAAGAGCTGGTTGTAGACCAGGTTGTACTGGCTTGTCAGCTTACGCCCTGCGATCAGCTGCAGGATGGCTTTCTTCCCATCATTGCTGCTCTCCTCAAATACGGATGCAAGCGTATAGGAGATGTCACCCGGGAAGGAGGCGAGTGCATTCATTGCCAGTGAGACCGTTTCGCTGTCGCTGCTCTTCAGCAGGGAGGCCAATGCGATCAGGGCTTCGTCACCACCCATGCGGGTGAGTGACTGCAGTGCTGCTTTTTGTACCATTTCATTAGAAGAGGCCGAGAGACGGATGATCTCAAGAAGCAATTCTTGCCTCTTGTTTTCAGCGACCCAGTAGATAAGGGCTGTTTGCACCTCAGGTGATTGTGTGGTCGCCAATTCTTTCGTGATCAGCTGCATTGAACGGTTATCATCAATAAATGAGATGTTCCTGAGAAGTGGCGTCAGGTAGGCGATATCTCCCGTATTAAGGGCATCCTGCAATATTGCTACCTTGCGAAGAGAAGAATTGTCAGCCAGCAAACGGACAGCAGCTACCATCAGATCACTTTTCTCGTTTCTCCTTGCATGGGATAACAACCTTGTGGCTTCCCTTCTTACCAGCCTGGGTTCCTCACTGCTGAGCCGTGTCAACAGGGTGAGGTAGGACGCTGTGGCATGGCTCTTTTGATGGGTAAACCCGGTTGCTTCTGCTGCTCTTTTCAGGGGTTTCAGCGATGCCTTACCACCAGTGTAAGCAAGTGCGTTGAGCAGTGCCTTCTCCATCTCTCCGGTAGGTTTGAAGCGGAGTAGGTCGAGCAGTGTCTTCTCGGCTTTGTGATACCCCGTTTGTGCCAGCGCATTGATCAGCTGTAGTCTGATCTCTTCGCTTCCGGCAGAGCCGACCCCTTGTAGGAGTGCATCGTAGGCCTTTTCACTGCCAATTGAGATCAGTGCCATCGAGGCGGCAGATGAGAGGTGAAGGTCGGAAAGAAAACCTTTCAGTAAGGGTACCTCATCATCGCCGGCTATGGTGCGCAGGTTCCGAATCAATGTAGCCTTCACTTCATTGTGCAGAGGTCTGCCCAGTGCTTTGCCGATGGCTGCGGAGGCAATCTTCCGTTGTTCCTTGCTGTTCGCAGCAAAATGAACCCATCCGCTGATGGCAAAATCGAGGGTCTCGTTGCTCTTGCTTCCCGGAGGGTTTAACCTCCCGATCAGATCCAGCAGTCCTTCTTCACCGGTCGATACCAATTCGGTCATCACCCTGTTGTACTGTTCATGCGTATCCGCCGGTAATTGGGCCAGTGCATCGGCGATGATGGTATTTTTTGTTCTGCCTTCTGGCAGTTGAGCCTGTATACCGGTAATGATCAGCAGGCCCAGGAGTAATATCAAAAATCGTTTCTGTTTCATTGCTTGGGAATTGGGATTAAATGGTCCAGGGTGCACGCATCGGTTGATCAACAAGCCTGTTGGCTTCTGCATCATTGATAAACTCTTCCTTCACCGGGTCGAACTCAAGGGTTCTGTTTAGTTGAAGGGCTACGGCACCCATGTTAACGATGGTGCAAGAACGGTGACCGTTCACCTCGTTCAATGCAAACTTCTGTCGGTTGCGGATCGCTGCGAGGAAATCGGTCTGCTGTTCAACTGGCTCGGGATAGTCGGCCAGTTTCTTTTCCCAGTCCGGGATGTCACAAACAAAGTTCCTGTACACATTACCCTTGGGTCCAGCAATGTAAGGTGTGTCAGGTTCACCGTAGTCACCGCCCCAGAGGATGATCTGGCACCCATCGGCATAGGTGTAGGTGATGGAACGCCAGGTGCCTACAGCATCGGGGTGTTGTTGGGGTGCATCGACCTCCACCTTCACGGGACTGGTCTCATCCTTGCCCAGCATGTACTGTACCGGATCGATATAGTGCTGTCCCATATCGCCGAGACCACCTCCGTCGTAGTCCCAGTAGCCGCGGAAGGTCTGGTGGACGCGATGTGCATTGTAGGGCTTGTGTGGAGCCGGCCCCAACCACATATCATAATCCAGTTCCTCTGGTATGGGTTGTGGCTCAAGATGGTTTTTACCCACCCAGTAGAATTTCCAGTCAAAGCCTGTATGCTTGCTGATGGTCACCTTCAGGGGCCATCCCAACATGCCACTGTCGATTAGCTTTTTCAGGGGTTTCACCGGCGTACCCAATCCATAGAAGGGATCATTGAAGCGGAACCAGGTGTTGAGTCGGAAAATGTTGCCATGTTGGGCAATGGCTTCCCGTACACGCTTTCCTTCACCAATGGTGCGTGTCATTGGTTTCTCACAAAAAATATCTTTCCCTGCCTTCGCGGCTTCCACCGACATGATGCCATGCCAGTGGGGTGGGGTGGCGATATGAACGATATCCACATTTTTGTCGAGGATCAGATCACGGAAATCATGGTAGAGACTGATTTTGTCTTTTACCATTGAAGCTGCCTGTGAGAGATGATTCTTGTCTACGTCACACATGGCAACCACACGTGTTTTGTCGTATGGAATATGGCTGCGACCCATTCCTCCCACACCGATGATCCCTTTGGTCAGTTCATCGCTTGGAGCAAGCATGCCATTTCCCAGCACATTGCGGGGAACAATGGTGAGCAAGGTCACTCCTCCCAGTGTTTTTAAGAATTTTCTTCTGGTGGTCATTAGTTAAATATTTAATTAGGGTTTGCTTATTAAATTCCAATCAGGCACACAATTTCATTTGTGGCTTGACTGGATAAATGTTTATATTTCTCACTTTCATCAGTTTCGATAGAA
>Ga0209408_1000127_pt1 | contig 62184 bp, 54 predicted proteins | sample AD_UKC107_MetaG_FD_184422 | JGI IMG/M metagenome (GOLD analysis project Ga0209408, IMG submission 184422) | Active sludge microbial communities of municipal wastewater-treating anaerobic digesters from Hong Kong - AD_UKC107_MetaG (SPAdes)... | ecosystem: Engineered > Bioreactor > Anaerobic >... | reverse complement strand
ACACAACGTCGATAATGAATTGGCGCACCTCGTTGCTAAGCCCCAATAAATCATCGACCCCAAGTTTTTTTATGTCTTGTGGTGAATTAATACGACTCAGTAAAGGGTATTGGCTTCCCATTTTCATTCTCAATTTCTGCAAAGTTATAACAAATAAAATATTAAAAGGTTTGGGTTCCAATTTTTCAACATACCTTAACGATAACCCAATCATTAATAATACGAATTATTAACAGCAGAGTTCTGTTTTGTGGATAATGTTTTGGCATTATGTGAAGTTTGCTTGGTTACTATTTTTATATTTGCTGTTTAGAAAATACGCAAACTATGAAAATTCAGAGAGTAAACCTAATAGGAATAGGCTTAATATCGCTTACTCTATTTGCCTGCGTTCCTGCCAAGGAGTTTCAGGCACTGCAAGATAAAAACCTTAAGTGTGAAGAGGAGAGGGAGCGGTTTTCCACCGAGAACGAATCGCTCAATGTAAGGGTAGCGGAACTTACAACCAAGGTTGGCGTTCTTCAGGGCGAAGTTGATAATCTTTTGGCCGATAGCGCATCACGTTCCATAGAGTTGGCAACCCTAAAGGATGAGAATCAGAAACTTTCGAGCCGTTATGCCGAACTACAGCAGCTTCAGGAGGGCTTCATGTCGGGAACCCAAAAGGAAACCCGAAAGGTTCTGGCTCAGCTTCAGAAAACTCAGGAAGAGCTACAGGTAAAGGAGGACGCGCTTAAGGAGTCGGAACGTAGGTTGAACCTACGAAGCCGTGAGTTGGATGCATTACAGGATAGTCTCGAAGCATTAAGAAGGGACTTGGAAGAACGTAACGCCCGATTAACTGAACTTGAACAAATTTTGGCCAGAAAGGATTCTGCAGTCCTTGCCCTACGCAGAAAAGTGGCCGATGCGCTTTTTGGGTTCGAAGGGAAAGGGCTTAGCATTAAGTTACAGAACGGAAAGGTTTACGTTTCGCTGGAGGAGAAGCTCATGTTCAAGTCGGGAAGCCACGTGGTCGATGCTAACGGAGTTACTGCGCTAAAGCAGCTTATCCCGGTGCTGGAGCAGAATGCTGATATCAACATTGTGGTTGAGGGGCATACCGATGATGTTCGTTTTGCGGGAAGGGGCGAACTGCTCGATAACTGGGACTTAAGCGTTAAAAGAGCAACTTCCATTGTTAGAATTCTTCTCGATGGCTCAAAAATCAGTCCCGCGCGAATTTCCGCTTCGGGACGAAGCGAATACCATCCGGTTGATCCGGCTAAAACCCCTGAAGCCAGACAGAAAAACAGAAGAACTGAGATAATTCTTACCCCAAAACTCGACGAGCTGTTCGAAATTCTGGAGGCTAACTAGTAGCATCGCTTTTTTCTTCTAGTAACTAAGGGATTAATAGCTTCACTATTGAAGGAACTAATTCTCTACATCCGGCATACAACCCTGAGAAGATTACTCAATCTCCTTATGTGTCGGATTGGCTTTGTGTTTTCGAAACTTATTCGTTGGCCTGTTGTTTTTGGCAATCCCTACAGCATCTCTATTGAACCAACAACTCGATGTAACCTAAAGTGTTCCGAATGCACAACAGGAAGGGGAGAGTTGAAAAGAAGGAGTGGCGACATGGATTTTGAGGTTTTTAAAACCATTACCAACCAGATTGCGGGGTTTGCCTATACGGTTTTACTTCACTTTCAGGGCGAGCCCATGATGAACCCTCAAATCTTTTCGTTTATTGCTTACGCAACATCAAAAAAAATAGTTACCGAAATGGCCACGAATGCTACCCTAATTAATAAGGGTAACGCTGCGTTACTGGTTAAATCGGGGTTGAAGAAAATTGTTGTTTCAGTTGATTCGGCCAATTTTAACACAACTGGGCAGTATAGGAAGGGAGAGCGTTCCGGAGCCGTTGCCGAGGGAATCGCTGCAATTATCAATGCGAAAAAGGAGATTGGAAGCACTTACCCGATTGTTGTTCTTGAGCTTCTTATGTTTAAGAATAACGTTAGCGAAATATCAACCTTTCGAAATAACGCAAAAACTATAGGGGCAGATGTGATAAGACTAAAAACGGTTCAAGTTGTTTCTGATGAAAACGTACCCTTATTGGTTCCGCTCGGAACCAAGTATAGCCGTTACAAGCTAGGTAGTGATGGGAGCGTATCGCTAAAGGCAAATTCCTCCGCTTCATGCTCTGCTCCATGGTTCAAACTTTCGGTAACCCACGATAGGTGGATTGTTCCCTGCTGCTTCGACAAGAATGCACAGTACATTTTGGGTTCGTTACGTTTTGCCTCTGTAAAAGAAATTTGGAAATCCGAGCATTACAATAGGTTTAGGATGAATGTGTTAACTCGAAGAAATTCAATGCCAGTTTGCTCCGATTGCCCCTATGGTCGTATGCCCCTCGATTACAAAGTTTAGATATTCAAATTGAATTAGGAACAGAAAACTGTTTACATTCTCGCTATTTTATTACATCTTTGGGGCTAAGTTTCAAACCATTCTACGCTATGTACAAGTTAAGGGTAAAATTACTCGCATACACCAATGCTGAGTTAGCATTATTTTCAAGGGCTAAAAAGAATTTACTGCATCTTTTTCCACAGGATAAAGTTGAGTTTGTTGACTCAAACCCCGATATTTTTGTATTTCTTACAGGCGGTTCCGAGTCGCAGGTGGTACAGTCGGCAAAGCCCAACAGGTTTTACCTGGTAATTGCCTCCCCAAAAGATAATTCGTGGGCAGCAGCCACTGAAGTGAAAGCCTGGATGAATGCCAATAATATTTCGAGCTTGCTTGTTGACCAATCGAAACCCGAAACTGTTCAGCTGGTGGCAGCTTTGTATGCAGTAAGGAAGGGGCTTGAGAGTTTAAAAGGGAAGCGGTTTGGTTTGGTTGGCGAACCGTCCGATTGGTTAATTAACTCCGTAATTAACCCCGATTTAATCAATGAAAAACTAGGGGTTGAACAGGTTACAATTCCCTGGAGCGAGGTAAAACCCTCGGAACAAACGAGCGTTGCTGCCGATTTCATGTCGTTTTTCAAATCCGATTCGAACGAAGGAATTGAAATGGCAGGGAAAGTGTACGAGGCTATTGCAAAGCAAGTTGCGAGTAAACAGTTGAGCGCAGTAACCGTTGAGTGCTTTTCGCTTGTGAACGCTTGTAATACTACTGCTTGCCTTGGCCTTTCTAAGTTAAGTCTAGATGGTATTCCTGCAGGATGCGAAGGCGATATCTGCAGCATGATAGGTATGATGCTTGGCAAGGAAATTTTCGGAATTACACCGTGGATGGCGAATGTTGCCTATGTGAACGAAGCAAATATTCTTTTCGCTCACTGTACCATACCTAGCAATTTAGTCTCCGATTTTACGGTTGAAACCCACTTCGAAACGGATAAGGGAGCCGCTATAAATGGTAAGGTAAAGGGAACCGAATTCACCGTTTTCAGGATTGATAAGGAGTTGTCAAAAATATTTTTTGGTATTGGAATTGTTGAGAAGAGTCCCTATTCCAAGAATGCCTGTAGAACCCAGCTAACCCTAAAATTCAGCGAAATGCAGCATCGCTATTTTACCCATAACCCATTGGGGAACCACCATTTAATTGTGCCTGGCAACTATTTGTTGCACCTTGAGGTAATGGCAAGGTTGCTAGGTTTCGAAATTGTGAGCTAGAAGGGGCTGTCTCAAAAGTTAAAAAGGATTAGATTTACTACTCTGTGGAACTCTGTGATTCCTCTGAGATACACTGTGATACAATAAATTATAAGTTTCACAGAGTTTCTCGGTGTCCTTCACAGAGTCACACAATGAACTTTTAAGGCACCCTCTTTTATACAGTAAGTATTTCTTGTTCTTTTTTTACCAGCAGCTCGTCAACTTTCTTGTTGTAGCTATCGGTAAGTTTTTGGATGTCTAATTCACAATCCTTGGCAATATCTTCAGCAAGCCCGTTCTTTTGAAGTTTCTTAATTTCTTCATTCGCATCGCGGCGGGCATTCCGAATGCTAACCCGGGCATTCTCTCCCTCCGTTTTCACCTGTTTTACAAGTAACTTTCTGCGCTCTTCGGTTAGGGGAGGAACGGCAATGCGTACCAATTCACCGTTATTTTGTGGGTTAAAGCCTAGGTTTGCTGCCATAATCGCTTTCTCAATAGGTCCAATCATTGCTTTTTCCCATGGTTGAATCGTAATGGTGCGGGCATCGGGGGCTCCTACGTTTGAAATTTGCTGGAGAGGAGTCATGGTTCCGTAGTAGTCAACCATTATTCCAGAGAGCATGGCAGGATTGGCTTTCCCGGCTCTAATTATTCTGAGTTCATTGTCCAGATGTTCTATGGCCTTATTCATCCTTTCTTCGGCCATCTCTATTTGAAGGTTGGCTTCTTCTTTCATTGCTTCTCTTGTTTTATATAACGGGAGTAAAAATATTCAATTTTTTACCAAAGTTCCAATTTTTTCACCAAAAACAACTTTTTTTAGGTTACCTGGAGTGTTCATGTCGAAAACAATAATGGGCAGATTATTCTCGCTACACATTGTGAAGGCAGTTAAATCCATAATTTTAAGCTTCTGGCTGTAGGCTTCTTCAAAGGTAAGTTCATCAAACTTAACTGCATTTTTATCCTTCTCAGGGTCTGCATTATAAACCCCATCAACTCTGGTCCCTTTTAGTAGCGCTTCAGCTTCAATTTCTACTCCACGAAGCGAGGACGCCGTATCGGTTGTGAAGAAAGGGTTTCCGGTTCCCCCTGCAATAATTGAAACGTACCCGTGCTGAAACGCATCAAGGACTTTTGCCTTCGAGTAGAGCTCCCCAACGGGTTCCATTTTTGTTGCGGTGAAAACCTTAGCCTTCCCACCAGCTCCTTCAATGGCGCTCTGAAGCGCCAAGCTATTAATTACGGTGGCGAGCATTCCCATTTGGTCGCCTTTTACCCTGTCGAACCCCTTTGAAACACCACTTAATCCTCTGAATATATTTCCGCCTCCAATAACAATTGCCACTTCAATGCCCAAGCTGGATATTTCTTTTACCTGTTCAGCATAGCTGTTTAGGATGCTTGTGTTTATTCCGTACTTATCGTCTCCCATTAGCGCTTCGCCACTGAGTTTAAGAAGAATCCTTTGGTATTTTATCATGCTCTTTGGTTTTATGTTGTAAAAATAGCAAATTGAAAAAGCAATTCTTAAAAAACATACTATTTTTTATGCCTTACTAAAGTCATGGCATAAAAAAAGCCACCTGTTTGGGTGGCTTTTTAAATATTTAATAGGAACTAAATAGTTAACGATACTCGTTTGAAACCGGTAACTTTAAGTTCCTTGTCAACTGACTCAAGGTACTGACGAACACTGGATTTGCCATCCTTAATGAAGTCTTGGTTCAGCAGCGTGCTTTCTTTGAAGAACTTGTTGAGTTTCCCTTCAGCAATCTTGTCGAGCATATTTTCAGGTTTACCTTCTAAACGAGCTTGCTCCCGGCCAATTTCAAACTCCTGCTTACGAACTTTTTCTGGCACATCGTCCTTATCAATAGATACAGGATTCATGGCAGCAATCTGCATGGCGATATCTTTACCAACTTGTTCTTCAAATCCAGTTTTGTTGAATCCAACAATAGTTGCCAGCTTGTTACCTGGGTGGATGTAGAAAACAACTTTTGGTGCTTCCAACATTTCGTAGTATGATAGTTCGAACTTCTCGCCAGTAATTCCCGACTGATCGGTAACCAAGTCAGCAACCTTTCTGCCTTCAATCTGCATGTTCTTAAGTTCATCGAGGCTAGCAGGTTTATTTTCAATAGCAGAGGTTAGAATTTTTTTTGTAAGACCCACAAAATCATCGTTCTTGGCAACAAAGTCGGTTTCACAGTTTAGAACTACAATGGCACCGTGTGTAGCGTTATTGTTGGTGGCTGCAAGAGCAGCACCTTCGCCTGCTTCACGGTCGGCACGCTTGTTTGCAATAGCTTTTCCGCGTTCGCGAATTAACTCAACAGCTTTATCGATATCGTTGTTTGACTCCTCTAAGGCTTTTTTGCAATCCATCATGCCTGCTCCGGTAAGTTTTCGGAGTTTGGCTATATCGGCGGTTTTTACGTCTGACATATTGTAAATAATTATATTTCGTTGGTTAAACTTGTTTTGATGCTATTCTTCTGTAGATGTTTCTTCTTCGTCTTCCACATCCTTCTGCTTCTTAGGAGCAATTGTTCTTGGTTTTTCGGTTTTCCCACCTTTTCTTGCCCTGGTGCGAGCAGTTTTTGGTTGTTCGTTTGCATCATCTCCTTCCCTTTCAGCAGGTTCCTTCTCTTTCTCAGCCTTACGCTCATTAAGACCTTCCTCAATGGCTTTTGACATGATGTCAACAATTAGAGAAATTGATTTAGAAGCATCATCGTTGGCCGGAATCACAAAATCGATGGGTGTTGGATCACAGCAGGTATCAACCATTGCGAATACCGGAATGTTTAGTTTTTTAGCTTCTCTTACAGCGATGTATTCTTTCTGAACATCAACAACAAAAAGTGCTGCGGGTAAGCGGTTAAGATCTGCAATTGAGCCAAGGTTCTTCTCAAGCTTCGCACGTTGACGGGTGATTTGTAACTTTTCGCGTTTCGATAGGTTATCGAAGGTACCGTCAGTTAGCATCTTGTCTATTGATGACATTTTCTTTACAGCCTTACGAATAGTAGGGAAGTTGGTAAGCATACCGCCTGGCCAACGCTCGGTAACGTATGGCATGTTCACTTGTTTAACTCTTTCGGCAACAATTTCTTTTGCCTGTTTTTTTGTGGCAACAAAAAGGACTTTCCGCCCTGATTTAGCTATTTGCTTTACAGCTGAAGCGGCTTCGTCAATTTTTATTGCAGTTTTCTGCAGGTCAATAATATGAATCCCGTTACGCTCCATGAAGATGTAGGGAGCCATTTTAGGATTCCACTTGCGCTTGAGGTGACCAAAATGTACACCAGCGTCTAGTAACTCTTTAAAATCGGTTCTTGGCATTTTAGTAGTGTAGTTTGTTTTAAATTATGGCAATTGTCAGGTAGTTTCGGCAATGAAAGTCCTGTCAATTTACAGCAAATGCTGTTTGCCAAATAGTTAATAATTGTTTAACGTTTGCTAAACTGGAATCTTTTCCTTGCTTTTGGTTGACCTGGCTTTTTGCGTTCTACTTCACGTGGATCGCGAGTCATAAAGCCATTAGCCTTAAGGGTTGGTTTGTTCTCAGGGTTGAGTTCAACCAGCGCACGGGCAATACCCAAACGGAGAGCTTCGGCTTGGCCTTTTACTCCGCCACCATCGACGTTTACCTTCACATCGTAGCTACCAAGTAGGTTCAGAACTTCAAGGGGTTGTTTAACAACATACTGCATAAGTTCTGATGGGAAGTAGTCCTTAATATCTTTTCCGTTGATGGTTATGTTTCCTTTGCCTTCTTGGAGGTAAACACGAGCCACAGCGCTTTTCCTTCTTCCTGTTGCGTTGTAAACCTGCATAACTTCTATTTAATTGTGTTTAGTTTAATTTCCTTTGGTTTTTGTGCTTCATGTGGGTGCTCTGATCCAGCGTATACATGAAGATTCCCATAGATTTTGGAACCTAGTCGGTTTTTTGGAAGCATCCCTTTTACTGCGTGCTCAATTACTGCAGCAGGCTTACGATGCAGCCATTCCTTTGGAGTTCCAAAGCGTTGTCCTCCCGGATAACCAGTGTAGTGTACGTACTGCTTGTCGGTAAGTTTCTTACCGGTTAAGCGTACCCTTTCAGCATTGATAACGATAACGTTATCGCCACAATCAACATGTGGAGTGAAGTTTGGCTTGTACTTGCCGCGTAGCATTTTTGCTACTTTGCTGGCCAGTCGCCCCAAAACCTCGTTAGTAGCATCAACCACAACCCACTCCTTGGTAACGGTGGCGTCGTTGGCCGATACGGTTTTGTAGCTTAGTGTGTCCACGTCTCTTTTCCTTTGTTTTTAGTTAATACCTTAATTTACCGTGATCCAAACGGCTATGATAAGCGGGTTGCAAAAATACAGCTATTTATTTAAACTACAATACATACCGTGATTTATTTTTTTAAAAGTATCCTCGTTTTTTTATTGGCTTGCAAAAATGAGATTTTTTCTACCTTTGAGGAGAATGTTAAGCAGCTATGCCATGGGTCTTTTTAAAGAAGGTGTTCATCGAAAAATATTTTTTGCATCGTTAGCGTTATCGCTTGCAAGCTTGCCTTTTTCAGAGTACGCTCTTAGTATTGGTGTAATATCGCTTTCGGTCAATTGGATCCTTGAGGGTGGAATAAAACGAAAGGTTAAAATGTTGGCTAAAAGAAGGTCTGCACTCCTTTTCATGCTTATATACTTTTCATTGTTGGTTGGAATGTTTTACACCTCGAATTTTGCCTATGGCCTATCCGAACTCCGATTGAAACTTCCATTACTTTTTTTACCACTTGTTCTTGCCACATCGACGCCTGTTAATGGAAGGGAACTTTTTTATCTGTTAACAATTTTTGTTATATCGGTATTAGTTGCCTCTTTCTACAGCTCGTTCTTATTCTTTCAAACATTCTACTTTGGAGGAGCCAACGTAAGGGAAATATCGCCTTTTGTTTCCCACATTAGGTTTGGTTTAATGGTTAATATTGCATTTTTTATATGCGTTTTTTACCTTGTAAAGCCACCTCTTTTTATGAAAGGAATGGCACGTTCGGTATTTATTGTGGTGCTAGTTTGGCTACTGTTTTTTATACTAATACTTCAGTCGCTAACGGCAGTGGTTGTTTTGGTCAGTACGGTGCTCTTCTTGTTGTTCTTGTCAGTTTTTTTTGTTCAAAACATTGTGGGACGTTTTGCGATATTTGTTTTCCTATGCTGTTCAGTCCTTTTTGTTGCCTCGTTTACGGCACACCAAGTTGATGCCTATTTCACAAGGCAACCTTTTGACGAAAGCGACCTCGAGTTGGAAACAAAGAATGGGAATGTTTACTTCCATGACCCACAAAAAATTCAGTATGAGAATGGTTATCCAGTATGGATTAATATTTCATGGAGTGAGCTAAGTAATGAGTGGAATAGAATCAGCAACATTCCTTTTAGTGGTAAGGATAGATTGGGCCAGCCATTAAACGCAACCCTGATTCGTTACTTATCTTCAATGGGGCTTACAAAAGATTCTGTTGGAATATCGAAGCTTGACAAGGTTGATGTGGGGTTGATTGAATCGGGGGTTACCAGCATTATATTCAAGCAGCACAGGTTTGGTTTGTACCCCCGAATGTATCAGTTTTTCTGGGAAATTGACCAGTACCTGAATATTGGGCAGGTAAACGGAAGCCCATTCGTTCAACGCTTCATATATATTAAATCAGCTATAGCTTTAATATCTGAATACTTTTGGTTTGGAGTTGGTACCGGTGATTTGGCTGATTCGTTCACTGAATACTACAGGTTAAACGAACCAAATTTACACAAACCTTTTTGGTATCTTAGCCACAACCAATATTTAACGCAATGGGTTGCCCTCGGATTTTTTGGGTTTGTTTTTTTCCTTACAGGCTGGTTTATCCCCTTCTTTCAGGAAAAAAGGCATACCGATTTTTTGGCAATTACATTTTTCTTTATCATAACCCTTTCAATGTTTAATGAGGATACATTCCAAACCCATGTTGGCGTGTGTCTGGCTTCAATTTTTTACAGCATCGCTGTGTTCTCGAAAGAGAGCAACGAATCCATCCTTTAATAAATGAAGAGAGAAAGACTTGATTCCAAATTCTTTCAGCGCGATGTGCTAGTTGTTGCTCCTGAATTATTGGGGAAGCGCATTACAAGACGATTTGAGAATGGTCAACTACAATCGTTTGTTATCACTGAAGTTGAAGCCTACCGGGGAGTCGATGACCTTGCATGCCATGCTAGCAAAGGCAGAACTCCTCGTACAGAAGTAATGTTTGGGAGAGGAGGCCTAGTGTACGTGTACCTTATCTACGGAATATACTGGATGCTTAATTTTGTAACAGGTAGCATTGATACGCCACAAGCAGTTTTAGTTAGGAGTATGAAGGGAGTTACAGGGCCAGGAAGAGTATCGCGGTTGCTTGAAATTGACAAATCGTTCTATGGAGAAGATTTATTCTCATCGAATAGGATTTGGGTAACTGATATGAACATGAAGGTAGAAATAAAACAAGGCCCCCGCATAGGAGTTGATTATGCAGGGGACGAGTGGGGATTGAAACCTTGGCGATTCTGGTGCGAATTACCTTAATTCCAATTATGATACAATTTCTTCGCCTTGAATTATTCGGGTAACCATTTTTTTGACAATCTCCCAGGTTTCAGGAGCCATTTTTGGGCCCATTACTTCAATAACTTTCCCTGAAAGAACAGCTCCTATAGAACCGCACTGCTTTAGGCTAAGTCCTTTTGATAGTCCATATAGAAATCCCGAGGCATATAAATCACCGGCTCCGGTGCTGTCAATTGGATTAACTTTAATAACACCAACTTTTTGAACCTCGTTACCCGATTTTATCATTGAACCGTTTGAGCCAACTTTTACAATGGCAATTTTTACCATTTCGGCTAACGCATGAAGCGACTCTTCGGGAGATAGACCAGTGAAAGCCTTCGACTCATCCTCGTTGGCAAAAACAATGTCAACGTAGTTGGAAATAACTTTCTTCAAGAAATCCCTGTTGGCCTCAACAACGTTAAAGCTTGCCATATCAAGAGAAACTATTAACCCTGCCTTTTTTGCTAGGACCAGGGCTTTCTCAATTAAGTTGTGGTTTTGTACCAGGTAGCCTTCAATATGGAAGTAGCTATAGCCAGTAAACATGTCTTCGTTCAAATCATCGGGAACCATTTCTATGGCAGCGCCAAGGTTTACGGCAAAGGTTCTTTCTGAATCGGGTGATACCAAGGCGAGTGCCCTGCCAGTTGGAGCTTTACCTGTTAGCAAAATGGGATTTATCCCGTTCTTTTTCATGTCGTTTCTGAAGAATTTGCCCAGTTCATCACTTCCAACTTTGCCAATGAACGATGAGTCAATACCAAGGTTCGATAGCCCATTGGTTGTGTTTGCGGCGCTACCTCCTGTGGCTAAAACTTGCTTCAGCCCTTTTGTTGACTCCATTGCTTTTGCGCTTGTAGCATCATCTACAAGTTGCATGCTGCCTTTAGGGAGTTTTAACTTTTCAAGTAGAGAGTCATTTTCAAGCGAGGTCATAATATCAACCAGCGCATTTCCAATTGCTAAAATCTTTGTCATTTCTGTATCATTTTATTAAGGTACAAAAGTAGTTTTTTTTAGGTAGTTATCCTGATTTATCAAACTTGCAAATAAAAATATGGTAAAAAATTTGTACGAATTATAAAAGGTTGTATATTTGCACTCGCAAAACGAACGAGGTTTGCTTAATCATCACACTATTCCTCATTAGCTCAGTTGGTTAGAGCACCTGACTGTTAATCAGGGGGTCCTAGGTTCAAGTCCTAGATGAGGAGCCACAAATAACCCTAAGGTAACCTATCTTAGGGTTATTTTTTTACAATTCCAGAATAAAAAAGGGTACTCAAAAATGAATACCCTGAATATTTATTAATTGTATTTAGCTATATTGTTTCAACCAGCGAAAGTAAGCCAACAGCCAACCCAGGTTTTCCGTCCTTAAAGTTGAAGAAGAGGTGGTATGCTCCTGTCTTTGTGCACACATAGTCTATTGATGGGTAGTCCTGTCCGCTTGCCACTACGTGAGTGGTGGCTAGGAGGCGGTTGTTATCAAGTAGCTGAAGAACAACTTTCCCTTCATAGTCCTTGGAATTGCAAACCGAGAACCTGTACTTAATCCCTTTCTTAAGAATTACTGAAAAACGCTGAACTGGAGGAGGATTCCCCGCATCGAGCCTTACCTTAAAGTCTTTAAGGTAGGTTGCATCCTGTGCTATCATTCCACAAATCTCAACTAAATCGTCTTCAGATTGAGCGAAAGCAATCGAATAGGCTCCGGAGAGAATGAACGTTAGTAGTAAAATAAAATATGTTTTTTTCATGGCCCTTAAATTTCTCTGATTAACTAATAAATTTGTTTCTTAATGTTTGCACCTTTGTTATTATGGCCTTTAATGTTTCGTCAGACATTTTTATTGTTTGCACATCATTCTGAACAAATGTGAGAACACCGTCCTTGACAACGGGTGTTGGTTCGCCTCCTATCTCGTAGGTTATTGTAACATCCTTATACAAATCTTTTATCTCCTCAAAATCAGAAATTAAGGTTGCAATATTGGGGTCACGTTTATAGTTATCAAGAAGAGCCATAAGGGTTCCCATAATAACCTTTTGTTCGCCAATGGTTTCGTTTATTCGTGGGTGGTTCGCATCCTGTGCAACCCTGGTAGAAAGATATAGACCCTCAAGCCAAACACCAGCAATAATTACCACACTTAGGCTTGCTCGGTTAGTTTCACGTAGATAGCTGTCAATTCGATTGAAACTTTGCTGGGAAATGAGCATTAAAGAATCTAGGTTCTCTTTGTTAGTGGCAATCCGTCGAAGGGTGTTAAAGTCGAAAAATTGACCGACTTGAATGCCATCAGCCAAATCCTTTACTGTTGAGATATAATCGATCACAACGGTTGTTTTTTCATACATGTTTAGGTAGCCAAGGTCGGCTCCGTAAATGCCTAGCCCTAACGCTTTTTGAAAGCTGGTATTCATGTTTTTAGCGCTATTGGTTGAGGCCATGTAATCCTTGTTAAAGGGAACCTTTAAGCCTTTAATAAGGGCAGCAGTTTCAACGGGAGAAGATACGTTTTGTACAATCTCATCAATAACTTCAGAGGATACAGGGAGGGGCTGCTCGTCGTTCATTAATTCATCAGGGATGTCAAACTCCTTATTCGCATCCTGATCTTGGTTGCAGGATCTGCACGATGAAAGTAGAACAGATATTATTAGAAGAAGAGGTATGATCCTTGCCATAACATTGAGTTTTGTATTTAACTATAATTCTAAACAAGTAAATATATAAAAAATTATTTTTTCCCCCATGGTATTTTTATTTTAGAGGAAAGATCTAACAGTTTTTTTAATGTTTCAAAGTAAAGTGTTATGTAAAGAACTATAGACATAAACCATATAAAACAAATATTGAACCAAAACGTATCAAAGAAGTTGCCAAAAAAGAATTTTCGGGGGGCTAAGAAGTGTGAGCGAAAATCGAGCGCATGCCTTGGTAAGGGATCCCTGTATATGGGGTCGTATTGTTGTACGAATTCATCTTTGTATAAAAGAATTTTATTTTTTTCAAATACTTTTTCTGCTAGGTCGGCGATGCTTTCGTTATGGTAGGCTCTCCTTTTTGCTTCATAGAGTTTAGGATTGGTGCTGACAAGGTGGTTGATAATTCGGTCGCGTTTCTGGTTTGCCCCCTGAAAAATTTTACTGTAATGATTTTTCAGGGCATCTAGGTAATCAATAATAGCGTATGCAGTTTCGAATGAGTAGCTGTTTATGGTTATGCTATCAATGAAGCTAAATGGCACACCTGGTGCTAAATAGTTCGTTTCGTTGAATATTGCCTTGTGTATCGTGTTTAAGTCTGCGGATAGTGTTTGTTGGTTTTCCTCGTTTGAACTTTCAAGTAGATCTAAGGTTTCAAGAACCTTTTTTTCAATTTCAGGAATGTAGTATACGGTTTTGTAGTTTGCGTTGCGTTCAACCTTCTCTATCTCGTAGAAATTCTTCTGGAAATCGTTATCCTTATACTGGTGTACCACCAGAGCCTCGTAGCCCCATTTGGTGACCATAAATTCAGCGATAATTGGGACACGGCTAAAACTTCCTACGGCTCGATTAAGCTTCTCGAAGCTAAACATGGCTCCGGAAAGAACCATCATAGGAATCATTAAAAGCGGGATAACAATATATATGGTTACGGCCGAATTGAAAGTTGCTGAAATATTCAGCCCTAAAAGGTTAGCAAAAACTGCTGTGGAGAATAGTACGAGCCAGTACTCGAAGTTCATTCCTTTGAGTTGGAGAATCCCATTTGCAATTAGCACAAACGTAATGCTTTGTATAGCAGACAGAACTACAAGGATAGATATTTTACTAAAAAGGTACGAGGTTCGGCTAAGGTTTAGGAATGCTTCTCGCTTCAGTATTTTTCTGTCGCGAAAAATTTCCTCGGCACTTACTGTTAAGCCAATAAACAGGGCCACAATTAGCGCCATAAAAATATAGATGGGTATGTTTTCGTTTTCGCGGAAAATATAAATATTTGAGTTTGGGTCGGCTATGTATCGTATTACGAATGCAAGAATAAATCCCAGAATAGGGGTTTCGAGTAGGTTTAGTACTATATACTGCGTATTGCTAACCTTTGACAGGAAGTCGCGGGTTGTGTATATTAAGAACTGTTTGAACGCTGAGGGGATATCTAGGGATTTTGGGGGAGGCTCGGTTTCGTCATTAACTTCCCTCAGTTTGATGTTTTCGTGGTAGTAATCCTCCCACTTTGGTGGTGATACTTTTCGGGTTGGTGTGTAGCGACCAAATTCATCAACCACTTTGGCTTCAATAATGTTGAAGATGAGCTCTGGGTTAACGTTACCGCACGTGGGACATTCGCCAACATCACTGTTAATTTGCATGTCGAGGCGTTTGAAATACATAACGGCTTCAACGGGATTCCCATAATATATAAGGTATCCGCCAGTATCAAGAATGGTCATGTTATCGAACATTTTATATATGTCCGACGATGGCTGGTGGATAACCACAAAAATTAGCTTGCCTTTAAGGGTTAGTTCCCTTAGAAGGTCCATAACGTTTTCAGAGTCGCGTGATGATAGGCCAGAAGTTGGTTCGTCGACAAATAGGATGGAGGGTTCGCGGATAAGCTCGAGGGCTATGTTCAACCTTTTCCGCTGGCCACCCGAAATCATTTTATTCATGGGCGAACCAACCTTTAGGTTCTTCCTTTCAAGAAGGCCTAGGTTGTCGAGCGTTCTGTCGACAAGTTCAACAAGTTCTTCTTCGGTCTTGTTTTTAAAGCATAGCTTTGCGTTGTAGTACAGGTTCTGAAAAACGGTTAGCTCTTCAATGAGCAGATCGTCCTGGGGTATTAAACCGATAACACCCTCAACTTTTTCTTTCTCATTGTGTAAATCGAATCCATTGATAAGAACTCGGCCGCTCGTTGGTTTTTCAACCCCAGCTAGAACGTTTAAAAGTGTTGTTTTTCCGGCACCGCTGGCACCCATAATGCCTATGAGTTTGCCATGTTCTTCCTTGAAGCTGATGTTGCGGAGCCCAATATCGCCTGATTTGAACCTGAAACCAACATCCTGAACATCGTAACAAATCCGGGTTGCACTCAAATCGGCGAGGAAGTGAGCAACAACATCGGTATAGTAAACAGGTTTTCCCTTAGGAAGTTTAATTGAACTACCACTTGCGAAAAGGTAGATGCGTTTGTTGTTAATTGGTAGCCCGTTTAGGAAAATGTCCTCATTTCCTGTGTATCGCAGGAAATATAGGTCGACACTTTTAATTTGGAGAATGAATAGGTATCCGTTGAGTGCCTCTGTGGGAATGTGCTTGCAGTGTTCGCCTAGTTCTTCCTTGTCGTGTATACTGAGAATGCTGGGATAATCGAGATCTTTTGGGTCGTTGTTGATAACAAAATTTTCAACATCCTGAAACTCTTCCTTTGTGAGTTTAAATACTTCGGCCACAGTGTTTATAATGGCCATCCGTTGGTCGGTAAATTTTCGGTCGGCATTAACCAGCTCAAAAAGGCGAACCAGAACAACTACTTTTTGCTCCTGGGTAAGTGTTTTGTTAATTTTTTTGCAAATCCCCAGGATCTTTACAGAGTCCTTAACCGAGGTGAGTTTTACTTTTTTGGGTTTCCCCTCCTCGCCATTATCCTCCTCCTTTTCATCGTTAAGGCCTGCATGCTGATCAAAAAGATTGATATACTCCTTAACGGCCTCATCGTTAAGTTGTTGAGTAAGAAAATTCACGACGTAGTCGCGTTCATTAGATTCAACGCCCTCGTCCTGTTTGGCGATAATCGCAAACAGTTGCATTAAAGCCTTGAGAATTTCTTCACTCATTGCTAAGGTTTGTTAAAGCAAACGGATAGCTATAGGCTAAATTAGGTTAGCGTGTAGCTTACCTGCTCAAATGGGATATCAACAATATCAGCATACTCCTCACCAGCTTCCTGCATATCTTCATCATCTTCAGGGTAGAACCATCGGATTAATACCTCCTTGCCATCTTCATGCATTTGCTCAAGCTTCATAAGAATGTCAAGTAGAAGCTTGGAGCTCGCTGTGTTAAAGTAAACGAGTTTAAATATAAACACGGTTTTCGCATTAGGCGAGTTGGCATAATCGTCGAGCCAGTTAAGTATGGGCTCGTAGAATGCGGTTACATCCTCGGGGAGAGAGCGGCCTGATATCTCAAAGATATCGTTATCAGCATCGAGAATAACAGTTGGGGTATCGTCGGTACCCATGATCTTTATGGTTTCCATAGCTCTTGTATTTTCTTACTCGTTTCTGGATATGGTTGAGGTTAAAATAAAGAAGTGGGTTTCTTCGTCGATGGGGAGGAAGTGGTACTCGAGTTTACGGCCAGTTTTCCTAGCAATATCAATAAATCCAAGTCCTGCTCCACCTTTCTCCGAAAGACGTCCTTCTCGCATCTGTGTTTTGTACAGTTCTTTCAAACCGTCCTTATCCAGGGTGTTGATGTGGTCGAGAATTTTTGTGAGTTCATCAATCTTTGAGTTCTCAATCACGTTCCCGGTAGTAACATGGTACTCAATTTCACCTTTACTAACCATGAAGATTCCTCGTCCGGCGAACAGAAAGTCATCGGAGCCGAAGCTGTCGGCGTGCTTGCTAATGTTTTGCAGGCACTCTACCATAACATGAAAGACTTTCTTCTGCACAGAGTTAGACTCTTCCTCCTTCGCCATGTTCGACTCAGTGAGGGAGGTAAAGGCCTTGGTGATTTGGTGGGTTATTTCACCCTCGTACACAAGGGTGATTTCATGAGCTTTCATCGACTTGTAGAAGTCGTATACAAACTCAAGAAACCCTTTAACATTCTTTTTGTCCATAGCCCGTAAAATTAAATAATTTACCGATAATAATCAATTTAGAATTCTATACCAATTAGTAAAACGTCGTCAATTTGCTTATTTTCACCCTTATACTCTTCAAAATCTTTTGAGAAAATTTCGTTGTACTGGGGCATTGTCATGTCTGGATTGCCTGTGATAATCTCCCGGATTCTTGCTGGTCCGTACTTTCTGATGTCTGAACCACCAACTTGGTCGGGCATGCCATCGGAGAAGAAGAATATCTTATCTCCCTGTTTTAGCTCGATGATGTAGTTTGTGAAGTCAGACTCCTCTTTCTTTGGATGAGGGATGCCCCCAATGGCTTTTCGGTCGCCTTTGTATTCAAGTAGCTCTTTGTTTCGTAAAAGGAACAGGGGCCTGTGAGCACCTGAGTATTGGAGTTCTTTCTTTTTAAGATTTATTTTACAAAGTGCAATGTCCATCCCATCACGAGCATCAGCATCGGGTCTGTCCTGTTTAAGGGTTTTGCGTACTCCAAAATGAAGTACGTCAAGAATTTTTCCTGCGCTATAGGTAACATCATGGTCAACAACATTGTTGAGTGTAAAGTAACCAATGAATGAGAGCAGAGCTCCAGGAACTCCATGACCAGTACAGTCGACAGCAGCAATGTAGATGTAATCTTCTTTTATAAAAAACCAGGGGAAGTCGCCGCTAACCACGTCGCGTGGTTTATAGTAAATGAATGATTTTGGCAGATACTGTCGAATAATTTTGTTGTTTGGAAGTATTGAGGTTTGAATACGCTGTGCGTAGTTGATACTTTCGGTAATCTTTCGGTTTTTATCCTGGATTTCGAGTTCAATGCGTTTCGCTTCGGTAATATCGTGGCTAACGAAAAGGATTGTTTCGAGTTCATTCTCGTTAAATTCCGGAATTGCTGAGATATGCATTATGGTTTCACCAATTTTTGCATCGAAAGTAAGGTCTTCTTCAACTTTCTGTTTGGTGGTTTTTATGGTTTTAATTGATTCTTTGAAGAAGGAGAGAAGCGTTTCGTTTATTTCAATGGAGTTAAGGGTTTGGTTTATTAAGTCTTTCACCGGAATGCCAAGGTACTGCTCCACCATGGGGTTGGCGTAGAAGAATTGTCCTGCGGTGTTGAGGCGAATAATCATGTCGGGTGAGTTCTCTGATAGGGCCTGCATTTTGCTCCGCATGCGTTCCTCCTTCTCGGCTCTTTTGCGCTCAGTAATATCTTGGGAGTTAAGAATGATGCCATTAATTGCAGTGTCGTCGAGTAAGTTACGTCCGGTAACCTCAAGGAATATCTTTTCTCCATCCTTTTTCATGAAAGTGTACTGGATGGTGATGGGCATACGGGGAGAGTCGAGTAGCTTGTGGAACATGTCGCTCAAATCTTGCTCGCCCTTGCGGGTAAGCCTATCGATATCCTTTCCGCTCATCATTTCCTGGGGTGTGTAGCCTAAAATTTTTGTTACCGAAGGGCTTATGTAGGTGAGTTTAAGGCTGCTGCTGTAAATCGATATTATTTCTGATGCGTTTTCAAGGAGTGAGTGTAATCGTTTTTGAGCGTTTTCTACCTCCTTAATTTTTTGCTCAAGTTTGGCGTTCGATTTCTCGAGCTCTTCGTGTGTGGCTCTCATCTCCTCAGCATTCTGCCGAAGCTCCTCTTCGTTCTCTTTAAGTTCTTGAGTCATCTGTTGAGCTTCCTGCAGTAATCTTTCCGTTTTTTGGTTCACCCTTAGGTTAAAGATGGTACGGGCAATAATTTCGCCCATTTCTTTTAGGAAACGGATTGTTAGCTCGGGGATGTTATCGTCAAGCGAAGCAAACTCGATTACGCCCTGGAGTTTTTCGTCGGTTATAAGTGGTACTATAAGGAGGCTCTTGGGTTTCTTGTCACCGAGTATTCCTGATGTTATTGAAATGTAGTTATCGGGGATTTCGGTTCTGTAGATAAAATCACGTTCGTAGGCACATTGACCAATTAAACCTTGTCCGATTTTAAACTCCTGATTGATGAATTTTTTTCGTGAGTATGCGAATGTGGCTAGGTTTTTCAGTATTTTTTTATCCTCATCGTATATGTAGAGGGCACCTTGAATAACGTTTATGTAGTTAATGAGTTTAACCAGAACCTCGTAGGTTAGCTCATCGATGTTGTTATGCAATCGGAGTATGTGCGAAACTTCATCCTTGCCTGTTGAAATCCAATTCTGCTCCGATTCCTTCTGGTTATTCTCTAGGAGGTTGTCGCGCATAACCAGGAGCGATTTCCCGAGAATATCCTCTTCATCGCTAATCTCAAGGTTGGCATTGTAGTCGCCCTCTCCAATCTTTTTTGCAAAAAGAGCGTTTTTATTTATGTCGTCGTCACGTTGCTGGATTTCTTCCTCAAGGAAAACAACTTTTTCCTGATGCTTTGAGAGCTGAACCCAGGTGACATATGCAAAAAGTAATGGGAGTATGTCAATTATCCATAAAGTGGGGTTTGTAGAATGTATTGCTCCAATACTGCTTATTGAGAAGGGAATATTTTGTCCGATGAGTTCTAAAATCCAGGCAAGAACCATAAAAAGTAATCCTATTACACCTGCCATCACCACTTTATGGGAGATGAGCCTAGCTTGGGTGGTTGAAGATATTTTGCTATGAGTTACCATAAACTACTCCTCATTGCTTAGGGTTTTATTTTCAATTTGTACGCCCACGGACTTGCCCAGTAGTTCGAATACTTTTTCACAATCCTTTGTAAAGGGCTTAAATGAAGCCAGCTCAATTACGCCAATACATTCGCTTTGAGCAGTGAGGACAGGTGCGATAATTAGGTTTTTTGGGGTTCCTTTCCCAAGACCCGAAAGGATTGTAATGTAACCTTCGGGAACATTGTCGAGGTTAAGTAGAATCTTGTTTTTTGCAACCTGTCCTGAAAGTGTTTCACCTTCAGAAAACTCTCTTGGAATCTCTTCTGAGAAGTATGCGTAACCTCCAGAGAAGCAGAATTTCTTCTTCTGTGGGTTGTAGAGAAAAACAATTCCCTGAACGATTTCAAACTTATTAGCGACGTTGGCTAGCAGTTTCTCTATGTACTGTTCGTTGTTTTCAAAGGTTTCAAGGGGGATAACCGATTGTACTTCAGCGTCGAAGTCGACAACTGTTTGCTCTTGGTTTTCCTTACTTTTTTTTGCTACTTCTTTCTCTTCCTCTGCTTTACGTGCTTGTTCAACGGCTTTTTTGAGATGTTCTAGCTCTTCTGTTTTTTTGTAAAACTGCCGGTAATTTGATGCTGCTTTCTGGTATAGCATAACTCCAGCCCCAATTGCAAAAAGTATAAGAATGATGGGGATAAGAGATATTCTGCCGCCTAGCTGTAGGATGATGTTATGCATTATTAATGCCGAAGTTATGGCTCCGGAAAGAAGTATTAACAGCAGGATGCCGTGGCTAAATCTCGATTTGAATGAGAGTTTTTTCATTGGGCATCGGGGTTAGGGTTTAAGATTTTGTAAAAATCTAATAATCTCATTTGTTCTATAAATATGGTCGACTTTTGTGAGTCGAAGCGATGACTCGGTCATTGTTTTAACTTGGCATTCCTCAGGATCTTGAACAATGGCAATCCCACCATAATCCTTAATTTTTTTTAAGCCGTAAGCACCATCCTTGTTGGCGCCAGAGAGTATTATGCCGATTAGTTTATCGCGGTACACTTGGGCTGCAGTAGTGAAAGAAAGGTCGATGGATGGACGCGAGTGATTTACGGGTTCTTCCGTTGAAAGAGCAATTTTATTTCCCAATTCAACAAACATATGGTAGTTGGCTGGGGCTAGGTATGCTTTGCCGGGTTTAATCTGATCCTTATCATATGGTTCGATAACAGGTATTGAGGCCTTGATGGAAAGGGCTTCAACGAATCCGCTTCGAACATGTTTTAGCCTGTGAAGGCTAAGAAGCACAGGTAAATGAAAGTTTTGTGGTAATGAACTTAGAATTTTAGTTATCACCTGAAAACTTCCTGCAGAACCTCCTATTATAACTGCTTTATACATAATTTACTAACCTGTTTTCTTTTTGTAAACTTTTTCGGCATCGTTAATCACGGTAAATTTATTGCTTGTATTTGTATTATCCAAGGTTTCTTTTGCGCCAATGGCCAGGTACCCTCCTGCGACCAAACTATTTGAGATGTTATTTATTATTTTATCCTGTAACGATTGGTTGTAGTAAATAATCTGGTTCCTGAAAAGTAGAAGTTTAACGCTGTTAGGACAGTTGTTGAATAGGGTGTTTTGCTTCAGGAAGGTAACGTTTTCAATCAGTTTGGTATCAATTGTAGCCATTCCATTGTTAACGGTAACGTAATCGGAGTAGTTTTTGTCGCCGTTACAGCGTGTATAGTTCGCTTCATTGGTTTCAACCTGCTTAAAGTCGATTTTACCGCTTTTTATTTTATGTTCAATTACATTGCTGATGATTGAACAGTATATAGTTGATTCGTTTAGGATGCCCAATTCGTTGAGGGTGATACAGAGCGAATATAAATCTTCCCCCGAATCGAAATTGCCAACCCAGAATTTTAATTTTCCTGATGTTCTGGTGATATCAGGAATAATATCATCGCGGAGTGTTCGCCATAGTGAAGGATCGCGAAACATTTCAGTTGTTTCAGGAGTTATTTCACGGAGGAAATATTCGAAGTAGTCCTTGTTGTTTTTTAGCCTGTAAATTAATCCATCGGCATCCTTCAGTCCGTTGTTAATAATAATATCTTCAAGTCTTCGCTTAAATGAGGTAAGCGCATAATCGCTAAAGTCGTAATCAAAGGTTTCAAGTAAAGTTTTGATTACGTTTCGTGTTTCTACTATGCCTATTTCGTATCGTACCATCGTTTCGTTTTAGTCAGCAACTTAACCTTACTTTTCCTTGTCCTTTTTTAAGGAGTTAACAGTTTCCCTCAATTTTTTTTCCGTGTCTTTCGAGGCAGATATGTCGATTCCGATGTTAATAATTTTAATAACTTTCCCTTCTGTATTTTTAATAGGGGTGTAGTGTTCTGAAATCCAGATATTTTTTCCGCTAACGTTGAGTGAAAATTCTCTGGTTTTTTGAATGCCCAGAAGCAAGTCTTCCCAGAACTGTTTGTACTCTTGGGGATTATTTTTAGCTTGAAAATCAAGTTCGGAATGGAGTTTCCCTTCAATTTTGCTTTTTGGATCGCCAAGTGTTTCAACGTTTTTATTGTTGATGTATGTAATGCGACCATCGGGTTCAAATTGTGTTACAAGGCAGGTGGTGTCGAGGGCTTGAAGCAAAGCATCCATTTCCTCTTCGCGTTGCTTGGATAGTTCCTGTTCCATCTCGAGTTCCATTAAACTCTTTTCAATCTCTTCGGCTTGCGCTTGGGCTTTCAACTCAATTTTTTTTGATTCGCTAACATCCTGACCCAGGAAGAATATTTTAAAAATACGTCCGCTTTCATCGAAGGCAGGACTTATGCTTGCAAGCACATACAATTCCTCTTCGCTATGGTTCACCCACTTGAGCGTTCCCTTAAAGGGTTCGCCTATCACAATGTTCTTCCAGTTTTTGTTGAAGATCGCAGCCTCGTCGGAGTGAATGAAGTCGTTGATACGTTTATTCTCAATTTCTGTTTTTCCGTAACCTGTTAGGCTTAAAAAGTTTGGATTCGCCATTATGAAGTTTCCCTCCTCGGTTAGCTCCGCAAAAGCTAACGATTCATTAATGGCAGATGTCATACCTTCCATCTCGAGGGTTTTGCGTGCCATCTCTTCCTGCGTGGCTTGCATTTCCTCCATGTTCTGCCGCATTTCCTCCTCCTGAGCAGCCATTTCTTCACGTTGTTGCTGCGATTGTTCTAGGAGCTCATTGGTTCGGATGTTATTTTTCACAGCGGAGAGGGTAGAGGCGATGCTTTCTCCTATTATTTCAACGAATTCAATTTCATGAGGTTGAAACTCATTAAATGAAGCAAGTTCAACTACTCCAAAAATTTTATCTTCAAGCTTGAGGGGTACAATGAGAAGCGAACTTGGAGGAGCATCACCAAGCCCAGACGTAATCTCAATGTAATCTTCGGGAATTTCTTTTAGGTAAATAGTTTGTTTTTCTATTGCACAATTCCCTACGAGTCCCTCTCCTACATGGATAGTTTTTGTTTTAACCTTTTTACGGTTGAATGCGAAAGCCGAAATGAGTTCAAGGTATGGGGTGTTATCGGATTCGTTAAGAATAAATAGGCCTCCCTGGTTTGCGTTGAGATAGTTAACTAAATTTTGAATAACACTGTCGGAGAGAAACTGAAGGTTGTTGTTGTTTTGACGCAGGATATCACCAAACTTTGCAATTCCAGAAGTACTCCAGTTCCGTTGCTCATCCTGAAGTTTTCGTTGTTCGTTTTCCTTTGCAGTTTTTAGCATGCTGTTTTTCAGCTCAAGCAACGAATTACCAAGCTCATCATTTTCCCCCATGGTGATGAATTCAACATCGAGTTCACTTTTACCTATTCTTTTTGCAAAGAGCGTTGTTCGTTGAACCCCATCAATAAGAGAATTGAGCGGTAGAACAATTTGTCCAACCTCGTCATTTTGTAAATAATTAATCTTTGGAGCTACCTGTCCTGTTGACAGGAGGTTAAGACTTTTACTTACTGTGTTAATTGCCTTTATCAGTGGGTTTAAGGTTCTCCTGATAATAAAAAAGGAAATGAGGGTGCATGCTATCGCAATGGCTAAAAGAATTAGTATGCTGTTTTGCAGGTGGGAGAACGCCTCATCATGATTTATGGGAATCGCAACGAAAGAGTTGTAGGGTTCAATTTTTTTGAAATAAAGTGAAACGATCTGTTGCTGGGCGTTCTTATAGTCTTCGTATATAATTACACCTTTTTTTTCAGGGTTAGTGAGCATTTCTTTTAGTTGCTCACGCGGGAATTTCTGACCTTCTTTGTATAGATGAATCAGATAGTTGCCAGAAATGTCGATTAGAAAAGGGTAATCGGTTTTAAAGTAGGGGTTTTGGGTGAAGTATGGTTTAATTTGGATGTAGTCGTTGTGATCGAAGCCAGGTTCAGTGTTTTCGTTAATGAGGGTTATAATTTTTTCCAGCTGACCGAGGTATAGCATCGTTTGCTTATCAGTGGATATTTGTGATTGTTTGCGGAGCATGTAGTATGCTATAATGGCAGAAGCAGAAAAGAGTACAACCATTAGGGTGACAACCAAAAGTTGAATTCTTTGTTTGATGCTCATATTTTTTAAAAACTTCATGCCTAAAACTGATTATAACTGCAAAATTATTTTTTAATGTAAGCTTGCCCCATCTTGTCGAACTTAGCGGCCCATGGCCCCAGTATTGTTTCGTGCATACCTAGTAACAAAACGCCCTTATTGTATAGGTTTGAATGGAAGAGTTCGAATACTTTGTTCTGCAACGAGTAGTTAAAATAAATTATTACGTTTCTACATAGAATAAGGTCAAATTTGGCAAAAAAGAGATTCCCGTCCTTCACCAAGTCATGCTTCCTGAATATGGGTTTTTCAGTTAAAAACTTTTTCATGGAAATGGAGTCCCTAACCTTGTCAATATCAAAATAAGTTTCGTATGGAACGTCATTAAACTCTTCGTAGTTTAATGGGTTTTGTTTAATAACCTTGTCGAAATTATCAAGATACCCAATATTGAAACGGTATTTATACAGCCCCTTCTTGGCTGCATCGAGGACATCGGTATTTAGATCTGAGGCAAAAATCTTTGCTTTATCAAACATTCCCATCTCATTTAGGAGTATCATCATTGAATAGACCTCCTGGCCGGTTGAACACCCGGCATGCCATATGTTAATGGTTTTGTTGTTTTTAAAACGAGGAAGAATGCGAGACCGAAGGGTGTGCCAAACCTGTGGATCCCGAAAAAGTTCAGTAGTATTTACGGTAATTTCTTTTACAATTTTTTCTGAAAAATCGGCATCGCTACGTATGGCTGAGATAAGCCCTGTGATATCTAAATTAAAATCTTCCATCACCTTCTGAAGCCTACGCTTGAGCGATTTGTCCGAGTATTCGCTAAAGTCGTACTTAGAGGAGTTCTTAAGAGCACTTACAAAATATTGAAGATCTTGATCTGTAATTATCATAGGGGGCTCTTGGTAGTTTTTGCTTTACTGTCCTTGTGTTTTGTGTAAAAACAAATATGCAAAATACCAAAGAGTCAGAAAAAGTCATTGGCATTTTGTACAAAATTAACTTGCTAAAAATATAAATACTTTGCTAATCTGCAAAGTTTATAAAGCTTTTTTATGGTTATGAAGGGGGAAAAAGGGAAAGTTAAAAAAAAGTAAAGCAAAAATGTTTGGCGTTGAGTGTTTTTCGGATGAGTGAATGAGAGCTGAATTTATTTTTTTGCCAGAATTCTAGAAGTATCCCAATGTAAACCCTAACACAAAGAACACATTCTCTGTGTTAGGATTGATAATGAGTTTGCCATTTATCGGAAGTTTGAAACTTGATGAAATTTGCAAGTTTTGAGTTATCGACAAGCCGCAGCTAACCACGTTTGCCCCTGTTGAGTAGTAACCTTCGAAGGGAGTGAGGCCAACGTGAAATTCTGATTTAAGCTGCTCGCTTACTTCCCATTTATAGCTGGCTTCGATATAGGTGGAAAAGTAGTTTTCACCATTACTGGGGTTTTTATCGTCGCCAAAGAACAGCGTTGAGGCCGATATGCTCAGCGGGAATCTTTGGGTTCCGTTGAAGCTGAGTACCGCATCGAGCGTGTGTTTTGTTGTTTTATTGCTATAGTTGAATAGGTGGTTGAATTTAACCGTTTCGCTGGGACAAAAATAGTCGAGTATGGCAATGGTGAAACGTTTGTAGGTGTACGAAGCGTAAAGGTCGAACTCCGTGTAGCTGTTGTCAACCGTGTAAGCACCCCAGATGCCAACCAGAAAGTTTGAGGAGGTAAGGTTCATGGTAGGCTGAACGCTCCATGCGCTACAGGTAAGATTTCCGCGCCAAATATGGCGCGAGCGGAAATCGGCGGAGAAATCGAACTTCAGCGAATCCGATGCCATGTGTATTTTCTCTGATGGCTCGGTTAGGGGCGATTTCTTTTCGGTTTCACTTGAAAACAAAGAAAAAGAAATGAAAAATAAAGTAATTATGAATACTAGACTACCTCGCATCGATTTTACTCATTGAATTTGGCTGCGAAAATAGTAGTTAAAGATAATATTTTGTACTAAAAATAAAGGTTGTGGGTATGTTTTACAGCTGTTTTTACCTAACCTGACGCCACGATAACATAAAGATAATCAGATTTATATGTTGTTCGCTGATTTTTAACTTCACCAGAGTTCTAAAAAAACCACAAAATATTTGATATATCGGCTCCATTTCCAGAGTGTCGCAATGAAAAATGGAAATGAATTGACCATTTTTTTTGCTTGCATAATTTTTTTTTATCTCTATCTTTGGGCAAATCATTTACAATTGGAAATATGAAGTTTGGAGTAGTGATTTTTCCCGGATCCAACTGCGATCACGACATGATTTACGTGCTTCGTAACATCATGGAGCAAGAAGTGGTTGAACTTTGGCACAAGGACACAAACCTGCAGGGTGTTGATGTGGTGGTTCTTCCCGGAGGTTTTTCGTATGGCGACTACCTGCGATCAGGAGCGCTGGCTCGTTTTTCTCCAATTATGGACAAGGTTATTGAATTTGCCAACTCGGGTGGCTACGTGTTTGGTGTGTGCAACGGATTTCAGATTCTTTGCGAAGCTGGATTGCTCCCGGGGGCTCTGCTTCATAACAACAGCCAGAAATTTGAGTGTAAAAATGTGTATATCCTTCCCGACAGCAAAACTGCAGCACCAACTGTCTTCCTCCCTCGCAACAGAGCACTGAAAATTCCTATTGCGCACGGCGAGGGTCGTTACTATGCTGATAAAGAGATTCTTGCTGTGATGAGAATTAATGGGCAAATACTATTCCGCTACTGCGATGAGAACGGAAGCATTTCCGAATCGGTAAACCCTAACGGTTCTCTCGAAAACATTGCCGGAGTTTGCAACGACAGTTTCAACGTTTTTGGCATGATGCCTCACCCCGAGCGAGCAGCCGATGACGAGTTAGGCAATACCGATGGTAGATTAATATTTGAATCGCTCATTAAGTTTATTAAAGAGAAAGTGTAGAGAGCTAAAGCAACATTCTATCACAAACCCACATTATTTGTGGGTTTTTTTATGCCTTTTTACCAAATTTTGTTCTAATCCATTTCGGAAAAATTAAAACCCCTGCAACTAGGTAAGGATAGTAGGTAGCCAGCCTCCATACAAGAGCCATGGCAATAGCAACAGCACCAATGGAGGCGGATTCAACAGGGATGAATTCACCCAAGTACCTTTTGAAAACAAACTCGGCGAAGCCGCTGCCCCCCGGAGTTGGGCTAACCAGCATCATAATCCACATAACCAGCTGGCGGGCAAAAATAAGGAAGTGATCAGAGACAGCGAAAAAAGCCAAAAGTAATGCGTTAACAACCCAGTAGCGTGAGGTCCACGACAGGATTGTTGCCCCAAAAGCCTTGAGCCAGAACGAAAGCGATTTCTTTTTAAAATCCTTGGAGTTCTCAATTATTTCGGTACCCGCATCGTTGGCATCGTACTTCCAGCGCCTAAGGATAGGGAGTTTGAAAACCATTAGAATAACCCATTTCAACCCCCGTGGGTTGATGAAGAGTCCGTAGGAAAGAATAAGAACATATATTAGCTTCAAACTATAGCCAGCAATTGCAAACAGGAAAAGCTCGTTGGAAAATGATATTTCACCCTCAATGCCGCTAATGCCAAATAGAATTTTTGCTTTTACCAGAATAAGCAGCAGCGGGAACATTAGTATGAAATATAGCTCATCGAGCAGCGAGGTTGCCATTACAACGGCCGAGCTACGCCCAACGCTTAGGCCTTCCTTGTTAACGTATAGAATTGCCACGCTGGTGCCGCCAACGGCAGATGGAGTAATGGCTGAGGTGAATTCCCAAAGCATAATTACCCGAAAGGCCTGTTTTAGGGTTAGTTTCCCCTCGGAAAGCAGCATTAAACGGATTATGTAGCCAATATCGCGTAAAGCCATTAGCCCAAGGGCAACAATTAGCCAAACGAAACTCCAGCTGGTTAGGTTTAGTAGGGTGAGTGCTTCGGGGTTGAATTCGCGATAGAACATGTACCCAACAACTCCAAACCCAATGATTATTGGGTAAATTGCCCTGCTGAGTTTGATTCGGCTGAGCGGATTCTCGGTTTTTTCCAGTTTTTTTGCCATGTAGTACCTTTAACAAAATTAGCAATCTCTGGTTCATTTGCCAATTTTAACTATGTTAAGTTTACAATAGTTATTAATCAACTTATTGCTGATAATATAAGAGCATAATTTCGTAAATAGCAATAAAAGAAGGTTATGATAAAAAAACCCGACGTTTTTGAGGTCGGGCTTTTTAGGTTAAGGAGTTTTTTACTTAAGCCTAAAGTTGATTGAAAACTTGAACATAACGTTAACGGGTTTATTGCGCTGAGAACCAGGATTCCATCGAGGAGAAGATGCGACTACTCTGCTGGCTTCAGCATCAAGTAGCGGGTCGATGCCTTTCAGGATTTGAACGTTGGTTACGTTGCCATTCTTGTCAATCATAAACTCGAGGTAAACTCTGCCTTGAATGCCATTTTTAATTGCCTCTTCGGGGTAACAAAGGTTGCTGAAAACCCACTCGTTGAAACGGTTGAACCCACCACCCATGAATGTGGGTTTTGTCTCTATAACGGTAAAGTCAATAATTTCGTCTACCTCATCCTCCTCGGTTTTTACTAGTTCAATTATGTTTTTGTAAGTTTCCTCGGTAATCTCATCAAAGGGGTTTGACTCAACGGGTTCCAACACTTCATTATCATCTCGTATAACAATTGTTTCAATGGAAATTGCGGGAGGTGGAGGCGTTTTGATTTTTTCAGGAATGAAAATGGGGACATCTACTTCGGGTTCTGGTTGCTTCTTTAAAATGTAGTCGGGGAGGTTCACATCACCTTTGGTTGACCACTCAAAGGCAACCAGTGATAGGCCCAGGGCAATAATTAACCCAATTTCGAAGAAGATTGCTTTTTTCCCCTCCAGGTCGGCCTTTCTACTTTTTTTTGTTCTCATAGCTTTATGGTTTTTGGGGTTAGAGAATACTGGCCTTTTATAGTATAACGTGCCAGCCTTTGTAATTATGATGCGGCGGAGGAAGAAATTCCATAAGAAATCAAAATTATTTATGATGGTTCATGTGTGTTTAATAAAAAACCCGTCTAACCAATAAAGGTTGACGGGTTTTAGTTAGTTGGGTCTATGGGTTTTACTCCTGAACTGGTTCTATGTCCTCAGCTTTTTTCCCTCCTTTGCTTTTGGGCTTTTCGGTTTCAATTGTTTTCCCTTTTAAGTAGTTTGGAAGCTCCATGCCAGCCATCTTGAAAAGTTCCTCGAAAGGAGGAATTGAGCCGAGCATTCCTGAAAGGAAGTTGGCGGTTGCCGGGCTTTTACCATCCTTGCCGGAGCCCATGTTATCCCAAACGGTAACCTTGTCGATTTTAAGATTCTTAATGGCCTCAACCTGAGTTTTTACCAATTCGGGTAGCTTGTCGGCAATCATCATCATTACTGCATCGCGTGAGTTACCAGCGGCCTTGCTTAGCTTCTCGAAACCTTCGGCTTGCTTGGTAAGGATTTCGAAGATACCTTTTCCTTCTGCTTCCATCTTCATGAAGATAGCATCGGCTTCACCGTGTGCCTCTCGACGGGTGCGTTCAGCGATGGCTTCGGCATCAATCTCAATTTTCTCCTTGTTAATTTGAGCGGGTACCACAATGTCGGCTTTTTGGGTGGCTTGTTCCCGTTGGGCACGAATTGTTTCTGCTGCTTTTTCGGCGGCGTATGCTTCCTCGAGAGCTTTTGCTCGGGCAACTTTTTCGGCCGCAACAGCTTTTCGTTCAGCCTCCGCCTCGTTCTCGCGGCGGGTTGCGTTTGAGTTGGCGATGGTTATTTTTGCCTGGTTCTCGCCCTCAACGGCAGTAGCATCGGCCTGAGATACCTGAACACGCTGGTCGCGCATAGCGTTTGCCTCGCCAATGGAACCGTCGCGGTTCTTCTCGGCAACGCTCTTCTTGGCGTCGTTTATGGCCTTGGCGGCGGCTTCCTTTCCCAGTGCCTCGATGTAGCCCGACTCGTCGTTGATGTCGGTAACGTTTACGTTGATTAGCTTTAAGCCAATCTTCTTGAGTTCAGCCTCCACGTTGGCCGATACTGCGGCCAAGAATTTGTCGCGATTGTTGTTTATCTCCTCAATTTCCATGGTGGCAACCACCAAACGAAGCTGACCAAAGATGATGTCCTTTGCCAGGTTGCTGATATCGTCCTGCGAAAGGCCCAGCAAGCGTTCGGCCGCGTTATCCATAACGCCTGGTTCGGTTGAAATACCTACGGTAAATCGAGAGGGAACATCAACCCGAATGTTCTGCTGGCTAAGCGCATTGGTAAGGTTAATTTCAATGGAAATTGGGGTGAGGTTCAGGAATGAGTAGTCCTGAATGATTGGCCAGATGAAGGCTGCACCTCCGTGGATACACTTGGCCGAGCGCGCCTGATCACTCTTCCCTTTCCCAACTTTACCGAAAACTACAAGAACTCTGTCGGAAGGACAGCGCTTGTATCGCTTTACAAGCGAGATGATAAGGATGAAAACGAAGATAACCAGAGCAATGGTTCCTAGTAGAATGTATTCTCCCATATTATAAAAGGTTAAAGGTTAAGAATGTAAAATGTAAAATGTAGAATGCAAAAGAATAAATAGATAAGACTACGCTTTTTTTACAAGGAGGATTTCGTCGTTAATCACATCAACCACCTGAACGATGGAGCCGGTTGGGATTTTTTCGTCTTCATCAGTCATTGCATCAAGGGTGCGATAGCCCTGTAGCTGAATTTGGACTTTCCCTGAAGCTTGCCTGTTGGGTGGGATGAACAGGTAAACCGTAGCGGTTTTACCAATGGCACTTTCCATATTTACATTGCCCGACTCAGTGAGCTTGCCTAAGAAATAGTAGATTGATGCCATAATAACCATCATAATCAGCCCGGCAACAGTGGAGATAAGAACTGTGATCCATGGCCCAAAACCACTGTAAATGCAGGCTAGCCCCACCCAGCCAAAAACGGTGAAGAATGCGATGAAGTTCTTAAGGCTTATGAATTGGAAACCAATTCCGTGGTCGGTGTCAACTCCGGCGTCAGCATCGCCCAGTGCATCGAGCCCGTCGTGGTCGGCATCGGCACCTATGAGCGTAAGAATAAGCTGAATTACAAAAACTGCGGAAGCAGGAAGTGTAATAAGCCAGTAAATGGATGCAAAGGTAGAGAGATCGTTCCACCAAGTGCTAAAATCGAGTAGTATCATTTTTTTAGGTTTAGGAATTGTGAAGATAATAAAAAAGACGCTTTGATGTTTTCTTTTTATTACAAAAAAATCGAGGAATCTACTTTTGTTAGATTCCTCGATTAGCTTTAGCGTAAAGTGAAGGTTTTATAACCCTTAATCCATAATTTATTGTAGGAATGGGTTAGCCGATTTTATTTGCCATATAAATGCTTGCTAGTTGGCGTTTAGTGTGCTGTAAACTTCAGCCCTGATTATTGACTTATTGGACATGTTATCGGCAATGGGACAGCGAGTTTCTATTTCATGAAGAAATGATTTTTTCTCTTCGTCGCTCATGTCGGCATCGATTTTAACGAATGCACGAATCTCAGTGAATCCCGACCGACCCTCGGTGGTTTTTCCCATAAGGAAATCCTTGTCGATATCGCCCTCAACTTCAACCTCAATTCCTCTGAGGTTAATACGTTTTTGGTTGGCAATAATCCTGCCAATCGCGCAAATGCATGCGGGGAGTGATGACAGGAATATTTCAAGCGGATTTGGACCCTCATCGTTACCTCCGCCCGCTTTTGGTTGGTCGATTACAAATGGATGTGAGCATCCTATCTCGGTTCTGAATCCAGAACCCATTTTTGCGTTAACTTTTACTGTTGAAATCATAATATTTTATTTTTGAAAATGTGTTAAACGTTTCACAGTTATAAACGAGAAAATATTTTAATTGTTACTATGTTTTACAACATCTGTGAAGGATTAGAAAATACTAGGTTCTTAATGGTTGATGGGGGAAAGATCTCTTTCAATATTGAGGAGTAAAATTTGGGTAAAGTATTTTTATTGAGAGACGGAATGGCTCGATAAGAGCTTATTTTTAAGGTTACTATAGGAAATATTGTAATAAAAAGAGGGTGTTTCAAAAGTAAAAAAAGGGTAAGATTTACTCCTCTGTGGAACTCTGTGGTTCCCTTGCGATACACTGTGATACAATAAATTATTAGTTTCAAAGAGGTTCTCAGTGTCTTTCACAGAGTCACACAATGAACTTTTGAGACACCCTCAGATGGTATGTTTGATTGAAAAAAGTGGTTGCTGCTTGTTAGTTTAGTTGCCATTCGCAGCCAAAGAAAGGGGGTGCTAATTGAATTCAAAAAGTTGATTCACCATGGTTTCAGCCTGATGAATAAAATCAGAGTATGTATTTGGGATCCTCCGATTTATATAAAGCAATAGAAGTCCAACTACAGTATTCTTTAGTTGAGATTTAATGATGTTAGCTTTTTCAGTTGGAACTAATTTTTGGGTAATACAGTATTCCCAGTCTGAAATACAAACATTCTCGAGGGAGTTACTTATTGCATTAATTGTTGCCTGCTTGTTCCCAAAGTCACCCACTTTTGCTAGGTAAAACACATCGAAAACACTAGGGTATTCGACAAAATAGCCAATGTATGCTAAAACTGATGCCTTTAGTTTTTCCAATCCTTCTGGAGTATTCTTGGTTTGGCTTTCAGCAAAAAGTTTACACTCCTCCTGAAAATCGTTTACGCAGAGAAAGACTAAATCGTTAACATCTTTAAAGTAGTTATATAGGGTTGCGTAGGAGTATCCAGCCTGATTAGCAATGTTTCTAACGCTCAAACTATTTATTCCTTCTCCTTTTAGGATGTCTTTTGCTGCTTGGATAAAATACCCTTTCATCCTTTTTTCTTGCAATTCTTTGTTACTCATGTTAACACTGTTCAATAAATTAACACCGCGAATATAATTAACAATGTTAAATTTGCAAAGTGTTTTTTATTTTTTTTACAGAAGGGTGTTTTTGAGTTTTTCTAAACTATTTATTTTGGAACGGAGGGAGTTTATTTGTTGGGCATAAATAGTTACTCGCAGCAGCAATTCTTCTCACCAAGAATTTGCGATTTGTAGAATGCAGAAAACGACTCCCCAATCTCGTTGCGAACACGGCGAAAAACAGCCATTACCTCTTCGTCGGAACCGATTGCTTCTGCAGGATCGTCGAAGCCAATATGCCACCGGTTAGCAACTTTACCGGTAAAGGTTGGGCAGCTTTCGTTTGCTCCCCCGCAAACGGTTATTACGTAATTAAAATGTTGGGATAAGTATTGCTCAACGCTTTTGGGTATATTTCCCGAGATGTCGATGCCTACTTCAGCCATTGCTTCAACAGCGTACGGATGCACATTACTGGAAGGATTGGTTCCAGCAGAAAAAACTTCAATGCTGTTGTCAAATGATTTTAGGTAACCTTCGGCCATTTGGCTTCGGCATGAGTTTCCGGTACAAAGGATTAGTATTCTCAATTGTTTTGTTTTTTTATTCTGCAATAGTAGCAAAAAAATAATGCATTAATATGAACAGAAAAGCATTATTACAGAACATGAAGTCCTAAAACAGTGATGTCGTCAATTTGTTCGTACTTATCGTTCATCCAGCGGTTCATTGATGCCTCGATAAGTCGTTGCTGTTGATCCATTGGTAGCTGGTTGATGTCGGTTATCAACCTCAGGAATCTTTTCAGCATGAACTTCCCTCCGTGTTCGCCCCCAAACTGATCGATTATTCCATCGGTAAACAGGTATAGTTTGTCGTTTGACTGTAGTTGTATATCTTGGTTGGTAAACGGGCGCTGCTCCTTGTGGTATAAACCAACGGGAATTCTGTCGGCTTTTACAGTAATTATTTCGTTGTTCCTAACAATTATTAGGTTAACGTGCGCTCCGGCGTACTGTAGCTTTAGGGTTGCAAGGTCGATTTCACAGAAAGCAATGTCCATGCCATCACGTGATACTGCATCTTCGCCCGATTGCATTAACGAGGATATGATTAGGTTACGGAGTTTTTCTAGCACCTGATTGGCTCGGGTTATCTCATTCCTCATAACAATTTCGTTAAGGAAGGCATTCCCAAGCATGCTCATAAATGCGCCGGGTACTCCGTGTCCGGTACAATCGGCTACGGCAAAGAGAAGGTGGTGCCTTACCTGCTTAAACCAGTAGAAATCGCCGCTAACAATATCCTTGGGTTTGAGAATTAGAAAGTGGTCGATATTGTTTTGCGATAGCACATTTGTAGATGGAAGTAGCGCGTTCTGGATTCGGCTGGCGTACTGTATGCTGTCCTTAATCTGCTTGTTCTGTTTTGATATTTTTTGGTTTTGCTCAGAGAGCAAATCCCGCTGGCTCATAATTTCAACGTTTTGCGATTCCAGCTCCTCATTCTTCCCAATAATTTCATTTTTCTGCATTTCAACTTCCATGGTTCGCTCCTTAACCATGTGTTCCAGAACCCTTTTTTGTTCAACCAGCTTTTTTTCACGGTACTTAATGAAAGCAATAATACCAATAAGAATAAGAATAATGTAAACGAAGTAAGCAACCCAGCTTCTCCACCATGGGGGTAAAACTTTAATGGTAATGCTAGTTCCTTCCTCGTTCCAAATCCCGTCGTTATTGCTTCCTTTTACCCAAAGCTGGTATACGCCGGGTGAGATGTTTGAAAAAGTGAGGAATCGTCTGTTCCCATTGTAAATCCATTCCCCGTCGGAGTTTGTAAACTTGTATGCGTACTGGTTCTTGTTTGGACTAGTAAACTCAAGGGCAGCAAACTCAACGTTAAATGCATAGTCGTTATGTTTTAGTATTATACTACTGTTTTCGGTAATGTGAATGTTTTCGGTTCCGCTACTACTCTGTTTTTGGAAGGAGGTAAACTCAACACTTGGTACGAACATGTTGTTAGACAATTTGTTGGGGAAGTAGGAGTTAAACCCGTTCATTCCTCCAAAGAAAATTTCTCCATCCTTGCTCTTATGGCCTGCATGCAAGTTAAACTCGGCACCCTGGAGTCCGTCATCCTCGCTATAAATAGTTAGCTTCGTTTCACCTTTTTTGAGTTCAGCAAGTCCGTTCCCGGTACCAAACCATACGTTTCCCCAGTCGTCTTCAATTATTTCATAAACTACGCCGGCAGGAAGCCCATCTGCTTCAGTAATGTAGGTGAACTTTTTGGTTTCTATGTTAAGCTTATTAATACCCGATTTAGTTCCAATTAAAAGTGATGAGTCGGAGGTGTAACAGATGGAAACAGTATAGTTGTCGTTTAATGTGTTTTGTAAACCTTCCTGGCGAAGAATGTGCGTGATTTTTTTTGATTGAGGGCTGTAATAGTTCAGCCCGTTTTTTGATGCAATCCACAGGGTGCTGTCGTGGTCGAAGGTGATTGAGTAAATCAGGTTATCGCTAAGATTCTGCTCTTTGGGAGAATCCTGTGTGTAGTGAACAAAGGAGAAATCGTTCATGTTAACATAGAATAATCCTCCCTGTGTTGCTATCCAAACATTGTTTTTTGCATCTTTTAGTATATGCGAAATTCTGAACGTTGACAGATCGGGAAGCTTGCTGGATTTATAAAACCGAGAGAAAGGGACAAACCTTTGGTTGTCGAAAACAAAAATTCCACTGCGGGTACCTATCCAAATTTCGGATTGGGTGTATTCAAAAATAACGTGGACGAAATCGTTGGGGATGTAACGTTCGTTACTAAGCTGTGATGAGTAATGCGTTACCTTGCCGGTTTCCCTGTTTACAATGTTTAAACCTTTGCCCCAGTTGCCTACCCAAATGGTTCCATCGGAGTGTTTGTATATTGATGCAATTACGTTGTCGAGCAGATCAACGGAGTTCTCCTCCTCCGATTTTCGATATAGTGAAAAGCGGGGGTCCTTTAGGTTGGTTTTATCAAGGCCGTTCAGTGTCCCAATCCACAGGTTGTGGGAGAAGTCGATGAATAGTGTATTTACTATACTGTGGTTTAGCGTGTTAGGGCTTTGGGTTTCGCTGGCTTCGATATTGTTCAAGAGGACAACTTCTTTGCCATCTATTCTAAGTTTTAGAACACCATTTCCTTGGGTTCCAACCCAGTAGTTTCCCTTCTGGTCCTGTACAATGGACTGAAACCAAACGTTGGCATTATTCACCTGAACTTTATAGTGACTGAAGGTTTCGCTTTGTCTGTCGAAGATATTTATGCCAGCAGGGGTTCCTGCCAGAATGTTGCCGTTTAAGTCTTCGTATATCGTGAGGATGTTGTTACTATTTATGGTTTTGCTATCTTTTTCGTTATGCTGAAAGTTGGTGAACTTTTTACTTTCTGGGTCGAATCGGGTTAACCCAAATGTTGTTGCAGCCCATATAATACCCTCGCTATCGATAATTATAGGCAACGTTTGTTCCTCCACATTTGGGTTTTGCCCAAGATTGTTTTGGTAATGCGTGTACTCTTCGGTTTTAGGATTAAAGGCATTAATAAGAGGGGGCGTGTTGGTGTACACAATGCCGTCATCGCTCACAACACAACCGTAAACATTGTCCCTGTAAAGGGTATTTCCAGGCTTTGTTTTTTGCTGGTACCTATAGAACTTGTTGGTGTTATAGTTAAATTTATTCAAGCCATTACGGGTGCCAATCCACAAATTTCCCTCTTTGTCTTCCGTTATTGAGTATACCCAGCTGTCCGACAAGGAGTTTGTGTCGGAAGGATTGTGCAAAAACTTAACGAATGAGTACCCATCAAAACGGTTAAGCCCATTCTGGGTTCCAACCCAAATAAAGCCTTTGCTATCTTGAAATATTGTGTAAACAACGCTTTGCGATAACCCCTGATTAATATTATAGTGGTTTATTCGATATGATTGAGCCAGGCTATTTGTATAAACAACAATGCTTATAAGAAACAAGCTTATTCGTTTCATGGCTACGTGTGTTATTAAAGTAGATTATATGCTATAGATCCTCGACAAGTGAAATACCCTATCGACAAACGTAAAAAAAAAGTTTTTTAGAAAACGTTAAGATATTATAAGAAACATTAAAAACGTCAAGAAAATAGTATTCTGATTTAATGTTGCGGAATAGAAAAATAAAATGAAGACCCTTTCCCTTCAATGCTTTCAGCCCAGATTTTCCCTCCGTTTATTTCAATAAATTCTTTACAAATAGCAAGACCTAGCCCTGTGCCCTTTTCTTTGTTTGTGCCGAGGGATGAAACAGTTTGATCGATTGTGAACAGTTTTTTGAGCTTTTCGTAATTAATTCCAATTCCATTATCATTTATTGATAGCATAATTGATGGTTTTTCAAGAATGCTGTTGTTTTGATTGGGTGTTTCAGTTGTATATATTTCGATTTCACCATTTTCATGGGTAAATTTAATGGCATTCGAAATAAGATTTCTGATAACCGTGTTCAGCATATCCATATCAGCAAAAGCAATATTTAAACTGTTACTAACAAATTTTATGCTGATGTTTTTTTCAGAACATTTTAATTTAAATAGTTCAATGTTGCTCCTAACAAGATCGTTAAGTTGAAAACTCTGTGGATTAAACTTGATTTTGCCCGTTTGGGTTTGTGACCATGTGAGTAAATTATCAAGAAGGGCGTATGTTTGGTTGATACTTTGATGAAGCAAATCCATTTGCAGCTGGAGTTCCTCATTATCAGACTGTTTTATTTGATCATCAATAATTTTTGAAAGTCCAACCATGCCGGTTATTGGACTTTTTAGATCATGTGCAAGAATTGAGAAAAACTTATCCTTTGTTGAGTTTAGCTCCTGAAGGCGAATTTTTTGCTCTTCAATCTCGTTTCTATGAGCGAGGATTTCTTCCTTCTTTTCAATAATTTCTTCTTTCTGTCTTTCTAATGTTTGATTGTTTTTTTTCTTAATAAGAAAACCTCTGTATAGTATTAGTGCAATAATTATTAGAGCAATAGTAATAAGGAGAAGAACATTTTTGAACTGTTTTTGCTTGTTTATTATTAGTTGATTTTCAATATCTTTTTTCTCTTGAATCAGCCGTTGGATATTCCTTTCCTTTTCGAAAGCTGCTTCCAAATCGATGCGGGTAAGTAGCTGTGCGGTTTCGTTCCGCTTTAGGCTGTCGCTCATTTGCATGTATAGTTTATGAGCATCGTAAGCTTTCTGGTAAAGCCCCAAGTTAGCATAAATATTACTGAGTTCTTTGGCTGTTGACTCAATTTCGTATACAATACCTATCTCGTTAGCAATTTCAAGAGATTTCTCCAGGTACTCCTTGGCCTGCATCAAATCACCAGTAGATTTATAGTAAAGACCAATTGATTCGTAAGAGTTTTTTATCCCTTGTCTTTCGTTAATATCAAGCCTTATCTTTAATCCTGTTTTAAGATAGTGAATTGCAGAATCTTTTTGTTGTAGGTTTAAGAATAGCGTGCCCAGATTGTTGTAGTATCGGCTTAGCGGACGTAGATCATTTGTTCTCTCAACCATTTTTATTGCTCTTCGGTAGTAATCGAGCGCCTCTTCTTCTCTGTTTAAATCGATTAGCGTAACGGCAATATTATTTAAGCTTGTTGAAATCCCGTCGTTGTAGTCAATTTTTTCACAAAAGGCTAAGTTTTCAATATGAATTTCCAGCGAACGGTTATTGAGCCCTTGGTAGCTGTAAAGAATTGCAATATTGTTGTTGGCTTTTGCCATGCCTACGCTATCGGAAAGGCTTTTGTATAGGTTGTAACTTTTTAGAAAAAAATCGAGCGCTTCTGAATATTGTACTCCGTAAAACAGACTTAGACCTTTAATACGTAAAGCTTCGGCTTCGCCTTTTAGGTAGCTGTATTGCTTGCTTAGTGATAGAGCAGAATCGGCAAGATTTTTTGCTTTTAAATGATTTGAACTTCCAATATTGTATGCGTCATGTATTAGACTATCGATTTTTGAGTTGATTGTTTGAGTATACAGAGAATTGCTTCTCAGAGTAAAAATAATGAGAAAGAAAAAGAATGGCCAATATTTAGATTTTATAATCAAATTTTTTTAGGATAAAAATAATGTTTTCTCTAAACGTAATAAAATAGATAATTAGTTATAAACTAAAATTTGCTGAAGGGTTACTACTAAAAATCTGAATTCTCTTATGTTTCAATAAAAATGTAAGTTAAGGAGTCGGGGGTTTTTGTAACCAAGGTCGTCGAATTGCTCGTATGCGCAGAGCTTAGCAGGGAAATTGACGATGTATAGCAAATGGCTAAAGTGGGTAGCAAGAGGGAGAAGGATTTGAACTCGGCAGAAATTGATGAAGAAAAAGGGGAGCAAGGAACAAGGAACTTTAAGCTTTACGTGAGCGACATTGAGCTAACCAACAACTGTATGCTGGTTAATATCGGATCAATTCTTAGTGTTCATCTTGGCCATTTCTCGTTTAGCACAATAAACACAAAAAACGAAACGTACTGCAGGAAAACCGAAGGCTGGATGAACAACATAATAAAAAAATCGACCCTTATTAGCGGCGTTTCCGAAAAACAGCGCTTCCAGTTCTTTCAGAAGGTAAACAAAGAAATTGATGAGCTAATGGAGTTAATTAACGAGTAAAAAACGCATTCTTTCTCCTTTTTACATGGCTCATTATTTTATTGATAATGAAATACTCCATCTGGTTTTTTTGTTGTAACTTGTCGCTAATAAACACTTTGGAGTATGAAGCGTTTTCTTCTCAGAACATCAACCCTGTTGCTTTTTTCATGGTTAGCCATTTCATTCAATTTACTTTGGGCGCAGGAAGGCAACCCCTACTTAACTCATTTTAAACTCCCAAACCATATCAGCAACCAAAACTGGCGTTTTGAGCAGGGTAACAACGGTTTAATGTTTGTCCTGAATCAGAAAGGTGTTTTTGCCTTTGATGGTAACACATGGGATAACCTGAATGTTCCTGGGCGGCCCATAACCATAAAATTCTTTGGGGAAAACTTGTTTTTCTGTTCCGACAGGGGCGTTGGCAGGTTCGTAAAGCAGCCAACCGGCCAGTACACGGCTGAAATTATTTTAGAGGCAAAGAATTCGGACTATTTCTACAAGCTGGCTACTTTAAACGAAAAACTTTTCGTTGTTTCTCCCCAGCTAATTTGTGGCATTGCTGAAGAAGGACAGGTTAAAGTCGATACTTTTTATCACGAAACATACCGCGAGGTTTTTATATCCGATATTTTTCCCGTAAACGGGGAGCTGTACCACGTAAAAAACCGCTCGCTGGTTTACCGTCCGAAACCCGATGGTGGTTTCGAAATGGTTGACGGGTTGCCGTTGGGCGAGGATTTCGTTTTTTCAACAATTCACCAGGATGGAGTTATCCTTGGATCAACAGCAAGTATGGTTTACCAATTTAATGGTAAAAATCTTTCAAAAATTCAGCTGAAAGATCAGGAATATTTGTCGGCAAGTCAGCTAAACGGAGGAATTTCAGTTGATTCCACAATATTAGCTCTTTCAACACTCAATGGAGGTTGCGTGATTGTGAACCTTCGCGAAGGGAATACACTTACAACGCTTAATCTTTCGCAGGGTTTGCCCGATGATGAGGTTTACGCCTTAGGAAAAGATCACGATGGTGGGCTCTGGATTTCCCATGCCATGGGAATAACACGAGCCGATATGCGAATTCCCGTAAGCTCATTTAACTACTATCCGGGTTTAAAGGGAAATATTTTCTCAGCCATTGAGCAAAACGGTAAATTGTACGTTGGATGCAGCGATGGGCTTTACATTCTGTCGGAGTTTAGGGATTATAAGGCAGTTGAGGTAACAATTGGGCGAAAGAAGTTCCCTCAAAAAAAGGAAACCCCCAAAGTTATTGAGAAGGAAGAGAAGCAGGAGCCAACCATTGAGAAAAAAAAGAGTAACTTTTTATCACGGCTATTTGCCCGAAAATCCTCATCGGAACCCGATGATGAGATGGTTAAAAGGAGTGGAGAAGAGAAACAGGTAGCTGCTCAGGAGGCTACAAGGGTTAGCCCGGTTAAGAAAAAAATATACCAGCTGCAATCGGTAAGCCACAGCTTTAAAAAAATTACAGGAATTGAAAGCAAGGTAAAACAGCAAATTGTTTTTGGCGACAGGTTGATTGTGGCAACAAGCTCTGGGGTGTTTGAGGTGGCTGATGAAAAAGTAGCACCAATTCTTTCGGGTGTTTACTCGTTTTATATTCAGCAAGCATTCCATAATGAGAATGTTTTTTTCCTTACTTGCGACAGGGGAATTTATTCAGTTCAGAAATCGGGCGCTTCGTGGAAAAAGCAGCTGGTTTTTGAGGGCGACAATCAGCATTTCACAAGCATTGTTGATGTTAGTAACGATATGTTAATTGCAACCAGTGAGTTTGGGGTAGTGCTTCTAAAAAAGGAGGGTAGCATATTCAAGGTTACAGGTATCAATTCTGAAGATATCACCTTGGAGTCTCCAATTGTAAGGATGGCAAACGGGGCTGTTTACGTCTTTACTCCCAGTAAAGTCTACCGGTTCAATTCAGAAAACGAGAAGCTAGAAGTTGACCCAGCCTTTCATGTTCAACCGAATTACTCAATTGTTTTTTCGCAGAAAGATTACTCGTGGATAAAGGAAGGAATTGATTGGAATCTTTTAGCATCCACCGAAAATGTTAGTATAGCAGAATCCCCATACATTAATCTTTTTGAGAATCCCACTTCATTTTATATTTCATCATCAACCATATACGTTGTTGATGATTACTCAAAAGTTTACCGGGTTTCACTACCGAAAGCAGGAGTTGAAGAAAGGCAACCGAGCATATTTCTGAAGGAGGTAGTTGGGAGCGAGGGAAATATTCTTTTACCCGATGCAATTAAGTTGAATTACTCGGAAAATTCACTTAAAATTCGAATAAGCGCTCCGTACTACCTGCAGGAGGGAGCAATTAGCTACCAGTACAGCATTAGCGGATTGTCCGCTGGTTGGTCGGAGTGGGAAGCGGTTCAAACTATCGATTTTCCCTACCTGCCGGCAGGGAAGTATTCAATTCGGGTTAGGGCTCGCGATGTGCTGGGAAACGTCAGCGATATTTTGGAAATCCCCTACGAAGTAACACCTCCCTTCTGGAGAAGGCCCCTTTTTATTGTTGCATGTGCAATTCTTCTCATTGTTTTGTTGGTTATTGTTGTTGTTTTAAGAGAACGAAAACTCAAGTGCGAAAAGAGGGTTCTTGAGGAGAAAGTCCGTGAACGAACTCAAATTATTGAAGAGCAAAACATTACGCTTACACTACAGCGCGACGATTTGGAACGTTACAATAAAGAAATCACTCAACAGAAGGAGGAAATTACAGCCCAGCGCGATGAGATAGAAGCGCAACGCGATCAGATATTCAAGCAGAACGAGGAGATTACCAACAGCATTGTGTATGCCCGAAGAATACAGTCGGCAATTATGCCTTCGGCAGATGTTGTGGGCAGCTTGCTTAAAAGTTGTTTTATCATGTTCCGACCTCGCGATATTGTGAGTGGCGATTTCTACTGGATGTCGAAAATTGGCGATAAAACAATTGTTGTGGCAGCCGACTGTACCGGACATGGAGTCCCCGGAGCATTTATGAGCATGATGGGCGTTTCGTTCCTGAACGATATTGTTGGGGTTGAGGGAGTAACCAGCTCCGAGATTATTCTAAACATGCTTCGCGAAAAAATTAAAGCTACGCTTTGGCAAACTGGTAAAGAGGGGGAAACCCGCGACGGGATGGATATTGCAATATGCGTTTTTGAGAAAGATTTCCGAACAGTACACTACTCAGGAGCCTACAATCCGTTATACCTAGTTCGCAAGGGGGAATTAATTGAGTACAAAGCCGATAAGATGCCTGTTGGGATTCATGTAAAAGAAAAAGAATCATTTACAATCAATACGGTTTCGCTTGAAAAGGGTGATAATCTTTATATTTTCTCCGATGGATACGTTTCGCAGTTTGGTGGCGACGATGGGAAAAAGTTCATGGCAAAGCCATTCAAGGAACTGCTGGTAAGTATCAACGGAAAATCCATGGAGGAGCAGAAGCACATGATCGAGCAGAGTTTGGATAAATGGCAGGGCCACCACGACCAGGTTGATGATGTGCTGGTAATTGGGATTGAAATTGTTTAGGTGTTTTACTGATTTGCCAACTTCCAAACACCCAAAAATAACATTTGCGAAGCGTCCTCCATAATTTCAGGGCAAATAGTTGTTTCGGGCCTGTCGTTTGGATGATGGTAATTAACGGGTTTTACCCAATTTATTGTTCCTACACCAACCGATTTGTAGCCAGCTTTCAGGAAAACAGCCCCATCACTTCTGGGTCGGGTTCGGGGCATGCGAGCCTGCGAAGTGCTAAAATCTCGGTGGATAAAATCGCTGTTCGCATCCTTGAATGCCTGAAGTATTTCAGGGTAACTCTCGCCACCCCAAAGTGCTAGTCCGGTTCCGTTGCCAACCATGTCGAGGTTAATAAAGCAAACCGTTTTTCCCTTCGGGAAAGTTGGGTTCTCAACAAAGTAATTGCTACCAATAAGCCCGCATTCCTCCGCTCCAATAAATATGAAAGCAACGGAACGTTTCGGTTTTTCGGGTAGGCTGGCAAGCGCTCTTGCAACTTCCAATACGTTTGCAACTCCAGTTGCATTATCGAGTGCACCGGGAAGAAGAACACCAGGATTCCCCTGTCCATCCAAATGTGCACCTATAATTATTACTTCCTCTTTAAGTTTTGGGTCGCTTCCTTCAATAACTCCAATAATATTGGCAGTTTTTGTGTTAGGAAAATGTTTTGTGCTGGTTGAAATCCGAACCGATTTTTTTAGCGGAACGGAAGCTGGTTTCATCGTTTTTTTGATTTGCGAAAGCAGCGAATCGTAAACCAATTCGGTTCCAAAAAACAAATCATTTAATGCTTCAGTTCCTATGTGAGCGTAAATCATTCCTTTCTGGAATGGAATGCTGGGATTTGCCGTTGTTCCTATGTACAGAACTCCTGCAACTTCATGCTTCAAAGCATTTTGAAATTTATACTGGTGAAGACTATACGGAACCCATTTCTCTACATCGGGACTGTTTGAATCGACTGGCGATTCGGAACGGAAGATTACAATCTTCCCTTTTACATCAATGCCTTCGTAATCGTCGTAGCCAAATTCGGGGGCAGAAATTCCGTATCCCACAAATACTACTTCTGCTGTAACCTCACCCGAATCGGAGTTACTTGCTGGGAAAAATTGATCAGGAATTGTGTACGATTTCTTTAATGTATCACCGTTTTCAACTAATATCAACTCAACTTCACCTTGTGAAAAAACTTTTGTGTATGGACGAGGGAACTCCTGATAGAAGTTTCCATTTGCACCTGCAGGCTTAACTCCCCAATCGGTCAGGTTTTTAATAACCCAGGTAGCAATACTGTCGTAACCGGGTGAACCGGCTCCTCTTCCATGGTATTTTGGAAGACACATCTCCTTTACATGATCGGTTAGCGTGTTGCTTGATATGGTGTGTGCAGCGGAAATAACTTCTTGTGGGTAATCCTGCCCAATTGCGATAATTGGAAGTAGAAATAGTATATATACGAAGGTTATTATGCGCATAGTTTTTTTATTACTATTGACTTATGGAGTTGATGTGGGTTTAATTGAGCCCTGGGTGATAACAATTTCTATATTCTTTAGCATAAAACCAATGGGGGTAATCAATAATTATTTGGCTAAATTTGCAAAGCATATCTTTTGAGTAAATATAATAAATTGACTCACCAAAAAAAAGTATTCAAATGAGCCAACTTGAGAATCATTTTATGCCATTTCGGGAAAAAACTATTGGGAACAAGCTGTTTTTTAGTACGCCCTATGGAAGTAAAAAAATGATATACGCCGATTGGGTTGCCAGTGGCAGGTTATATAGACCTATCGAAGAGCAAATTGCCAGTGTTTTTGGTCCGTATGTTGCGAACACGCATACCGAAACCTGTGAAGCAGGAACGTTAATGACCAAATCGTATCATTATGCTCATAGCATTATAAAGAAACATGTAAATGCAGGAGCCAGTGATGTAATTATTACCGCTGGGTTTGGCATGACAACCGTGGTGAATAAAATGATTAGAATCTTGGGGTTGAAGAATTGTGGAATGATACAGAAAACCGATTGTATCCAGAAAACGGAGCGCCCCGTTGTTTTCATCAGTCACATGGAGCACCATTCAAACCACACAAGCTGGTTCGAAGCAAACGTTGATGTGGTTGTTCTACAACCAAATAGTGAACTTTTAGTCGATTTGGACGAACTTCGTGCGCAGCTCGAAAAGTACAAGGACAGAACCTTTAAAATTGGTTCATTCACTGCCTGTTCCAACGTAACCGGAATTGAGACGCCCTACCACGAAATGGCAAAAATTATGCACGAGTACGGAGGTGTTTGCTTTGTCGATTTCGCCGCTTCGGCTCCTTACGTTGATGTTGACATGCATCCTGCTGACGATGAAATGAAAAAGTTGGATGCAATTTTCTTTAGCCCTCACAAGTTTTTGGGTGGCCCCGGCAGCTCGGGTGTTCTAGTTTTTGACAGGAGTTTATATAAAAGCACAATCCCCGACAACCCAGGAGGAGGAACCGTTGACTGGACCAACCCTTGGGGGGAGTATAAGTACATTGACGACATTGAAATTCGGGAGGATGGAGGAACTCCAGGATTTTTACAGACAATAAGAACGGCTCTTGCTATTGAAGTTAAAAACCAGATGGGGACCGATTTGATTCGTATGCGTGAGCATGAGCTGGTTGAAAAAGCGTTTCGTGAATTCCGAAAAATTAAGGGTGTAAAAATCCTAGCCGATAATGTAGAGGATCGTTTGGGTGTTTTATCGTTCTATATCGAAAACGTTCACTTCAACCTGGTGGTTAAATTGCTGAATGATCGATTCGGAATTCAGGTTCGTGGAGGTTGTGCCTGTGCAGGCACATATGGGCATTTCCTGCTGAACGTGAGCCACGAAAAATCGAAGAAGATTACCGATTTGATAAATCATGGCGACCTCTCCGAAAAACCCGGTTGGGTTCGTGCTTCGCTACATCCAACCATGACCGACTGGGAGCTGGATATGCTAATTGAAGGTGTTCGGGAAATTTCCGAAAACCATGTGGAATGGAGCAAGGATTACATATACGACAAGCACACCAACGAATTTAAGCACAAGCAGGAAATGAAGGATAAAACCGATTTGGTTAAACCCTGGTTCAGGTTGGAGTAGGAAATTGAATGAATGATTAGTTGATTGACTGATTGGATGAAAAAAGTTCAACTAAACAATAATCATTGGCCTAACAGCCACAGCTACAACCACTGCAGCCCGAGTTACTGTTACAGCCTTCGCCTTCGTTCATAATATCCTCACGTAGCACAAGCGATAAACCTTCCCTGTTCCATTGCAACATTCCACCATCGAGATTGGTGGCATTGGTGTAACCCTGATAGTTTAGCAGGTTTACAACTTTTACGCTACGAACGCCATTGTTACATGCAATTATTAGCGGTCTGTCCTTTGGCAGCTCCTCAAACCGGTCGGCAATGGCTGTTAATGGCATATGAAAGCATTCAACATCGCTATCGAAATGCATTATTTCAAGTTCCTCCGATTCCCGAACATCAACCAGAAGGGCGTTTTCGTTTGCTAAAGCATCAGCAGCCCCCATTGGCTCAATATGGGTTACACCCTGAAGGGTAAATGTTTGTTGGCTTGGTGTTTCGGTCGTTTTCATCGTAAAAAAATTGAAATTGAAGACACACAAAAGTATATAACTTTTTTACATGCCTATACTTTAATAAGATATTTTAAAACAGTTAATTGCCAGAAGTTAGTGCTGTGGTTTCTTTCCAAAAACGAAATGAAATAATCTATTCACAGCATTTAATATTCGATTTAAGCAGCTCCTGGTAATCACTAAGAATATTGTTTACCCAGCAATTATCGTTTCCGGCACTTTCTCGTTCGGTAAGTGCAATTATGCTGGCAATTTCTTCCATGGATGCTCCTGCCAACGTTGCGCCAACAAAATGTTTTTTAACGCATGGTGCCGATCGACCTTTAATCGCTAACGCAAGGCAAATAAACTGGTACGTTTTCTCGTCGATAAAACGCTTTTCAGTGTACATCCTATCGATCTCTTCGAATTTTTTAGCAAATTCAGGAAAGAACTGTTCTACAAAGCCCATAATAGTATGTTTTAGAAGTTTAAATTGTGCCGTAAATTAAACCACTTATAGTTGCCATAACAACAACCAGCAAAACGTAAGTTATAGTTTTTTTTGTTCCCAAAACCCCGCGAATTACCAGCATGTTTGGGAGCGAAAGTGATGGACCGGCCAAAAGAAGAGCTAGTGCAGGACCTTTCCCCATTCCTGATGAGATTAGCCCTTGAATAATGGGAACTTCTGTAAGCGTTGCAAAATACATGAAAGCTCCTACAATTGACGCAAAGAAATTTGAGAATATTGAGTTTCCTCCTACTAAATTTGAAATCCAGCTACTTGGAATAACTCCCGGAATACTTGTTGAGTCATGAGTTGATCCTAAAAGAAATCCGGCAATAATAACACCTAATGCCAATAGTGGCATAATTTGCTTGGCAAAATCCCAGCTTGCAATTGTCCATTCGCGATTATCGTCATCATCTTTGAGGGTGATTATACTAATTCCGGTAATTGCAACTAGCATAGGAATCAGCGGACTTAATTTGCCACCAATAAAACTAAATGCAAGGATTCCTGAAATTCCTGTTGCAAGAGCAACAGAAACTACTTTCCACCATTTTATTTTTAGGATTTTAATTAACGAGTAGGCTAATCCTAAGCCGAAAATACTGGTTATGTACCATTTATTGCTCCAGATGAAGAACCACAAACTATTGGTGTCGTTGCTGCTAGGTTTTCCCCAGTTTGCAAAAACAAGAATCAAAACAAGAATAAAGAAATGGAAGGATGTTTGCCACAATGGGCGTTTTTCAGGAGGAAGCTGAATGTTCATCTGATCTTCTGCTTTTACCTTTTCCTCCTTGCGGTATATAATCGACATTACGCTTCCAATCACAATCGAAAAAGTTACTGCTCCAATTATTCGGGCAACACCCATTTCAAAACCAAGAATACGAGCCGTAAGAATTATTGCAAGAATATTAATTGCCGGACCGGAGTATAGAAATGCAATCGCCGGGCCGAGTCCCGCTCCTCTTTTGTGAATACTCGAAAACAGTGGAAGTATTGTGCAGCTGCAAACAGCCAGAATTGTACCGGAAACTGCGGCTACCGAGTAAGCTAACCACTTCTTGGCGTTTGCGCCAAAATATTTTAGTACGGCTCCCTGACTAACAAATACAGAGATTACTCCTGCAATAAAAAATGCCGGAAGCAGGCAGAGTACAACATGCTCCTGCGCGTACCATTTAGCAAGATCGAGTGCGGCAAAAACTGCTGTTTTAAATGATGTGCTACTTATTGGCATGAAGAATGCCAGCACAAAGAAGAAAATTATCCAGAAAAGAATTTTTAACTCTTTTTTTGTTTCCATTTTATAAGAAAGTTATTGATATGTAGTATATTCCAACTCCAATAAAAACAAGTGCAACAATCCTACGAAACCATTTTTCAAAAACTTTAATTCGATTGTAGAATGACCCAATGCTGGTAATGCTAAATGCTAAAATCCAGGAAATTATTATTACGGGTAACCCAGTTGCAAATGCAAAGATTATAGGAAGGAAATATCCTGTTTTTGCAGAAACGGAAAGCGGAATAAGTCCTCCAAAGTAAAGCACTCCGCTGTACGGACAAAATGCCAGCGCGAAAGCGATTCCCAAAAGCAAAGTGCCCCATTTGTCACCTCCAGTGGCCTTATTCTCAGCTTTTCTCGAAATTTTTTCTGAAAATGAAAAGTTCAGCGGGATAAGATTAAGCATAAACACTCCTATCACAATTAGTAAGGGCCCAATAAACATTTCGCCGTAAATACTTACAAATTTTTGTACCCGGTAAATACTTGCTCCCTGTTTAAGAATTGTGATAAGAATTATTCCAAGAACGGTATAACTTACCGCTCGTCCCAGTGTGTAAAGTAATCCGTTAATAAAAACCAACCTCCTTTTTTCAATATCCTTGCTAATAAATCCAATGGCCGAAATGTTTGTTGCCAAAGGGCAAGGGCTAATTGCAGTCATTAGCCCCAGGGCAAATGCACTAATAGTAGGGAATTGAGAAGTATCGATAAGATTTTGGAGGAAATCCATTTCAACTATTTCTCAAGGTAGTTATTGATTTCAGCAACCAACTTTTCTTTCAATTTTTCAGGATCTCTTAATGCGTTTGCAAAAGCATCATCGGTAAGATTTGTAAAATCGCTTGGAGATGTAACTAGTAAGCTGCTGCTTGCAACTTCGTACTTTTCAGCGATAGCTGCATTGGCGCTATCCGAATAATCCAGCTCAACAAATTTTACATCATCATTACCTGGATATTGGTCCTGAATTGCTTGCTCGGTAACTTTTTGGATTGCCAAACAGGTTTTGCAACGTTGTTTCCCATGAAAATAGTAAACAGTAACCTTTGCGGTTTGTGTAATCTCAGCGGTTTGAGTTTCAGCATTTTTTTTCTCGGCAGGATTGCTGCAATTTAGCATGCTAACTGCTAAAAATGAGATTGATAGTAAGTAAAAAAGTTTTTTCATTTTAGCTGTTTTTAGAGATTATTTCTTTTAGTTCATCCATAGTTGGGATTCTTCCCGATAGCACTACTTTTTCATCAATAACCAAGGCGGGAGTTCGCATAACTCCATAGTTCATTATTTTAACTATGTCTTCAACTTTTGAAACATTGGCGTTTACGCCAAGTTCTTCAACTGCTTTAAGGGTGACTTGTTCAAGTGTTTTGCACTTAGGGCAGCCAGTTCCCAGAACCTTAATTTCCATTGTTTATCTATTTAATGTTTGAAATACTTTAATATCGATTTATGATTAAAGATTTACGATTTCAGATTTAACTCTGCATTCTTTTCACTTCTAAAATTTTAAATCCCTGCCTGCCTTGACGGCAGTCAGGCAGGGTTAATCCTTGTTCGTTATTCAAAAAACTCCCCCATCATCTTTTTCGCCTCATCCCACGATTTACGGTTTATACAGTACTTGATTTTAGGCGGATTGAATTCTCCCTGAATTAGCCCGGCATCCTTCAGCTCGTTTAAGTGCTGCGAAAGGGTGCTCCGGGCAATTGGCAAATCGTCGGCAATATCGCCGCTGTAGCAACAACTTTGTTTCGATAGAATTTCGAGTAGCTGAATTCTTACCGGATGGCTTAAAGCCTTTGCGTATCGGGCGAGTTTTACCTGTTTTTCTGTGTACTTACTCTTGGGCATAAATCATTTATTTTATTTCGCAAATATACGAATTTTTCGTATTTCGTAAAAATACGAAATGAATTTTTAAAGAAAATAACATCATTAAAAAAGTTGTAATGTTAAAGTTATCTTTTGTTTATTTTTGGAGAGAAAAAGTTTATCAATTTCATTTTCACTTTTGGTGAAATAAATAAATTTTAATGCAGTTTCTATATAATACAGCATTTATAACTAATAATAAATTATTCTTAAATATCACAATTCAATAGTAAAACTAATTCAGAATGATTTGGTATAATTTACGTTTTGCATTTAACAGAATCCTTAACGACAAAGGATTTTCAGCAATCAATATTATTGGACTGGTTGTTGGAATTACATCTTTTCTGATGCTTTTCCTCTTTGTGGCCAACGAGAAAAGTTATGACAAACACTTCCCGAATTATCAAAATATTTACCGTGTAACTTCAGTTCCATTTGGAAGCGAGGAAACTCCGTGGGCACGAAGTTTAGGATTTGTTAATCCGGCAATTTCAAATTTTCCCGAGGTTGAGATGGCAACCCAATTTTCCCATTGTCCAATGGGATCAATAAGAATTGGGGAAGAGAAGTTTCAGCAAAACGATATCATGTCGGTTGATACAAATTTCATCAGGATGTTTACGGTGGAAAGTACGATGGGTGACTTAAATGAAATTGTAAAACCAAACGTGGCTTTTATTACCGAAGATTTTGCGAAGAAACATTTTGGAAACGAAAATCCTGTTGGAAAAATCATCGAAATTGATGCGCTCCAGTATGTACGAAATTTAGGTCTGTTTGAAATAAGAGGTATTATTAAAAACACTCATCCCAAAACTCATTTTAACTACGAAATATTAATATCCCAAAAGGGAGCGTTAGAGAAACGATATGAAATGTTGCCCGAACAAAAAATTCAGTGGGTGTACAATTACGTTTTGCTTAAAAATAATTCATCTCCTGAGCAAGTAACAAGTAAAATTCTGGATTACTTTAACGCCAGCAGTTTAAAGAGTAGTGTTGGTCCAACCGAGTATCACTTTAACCTGATTCCGCTGGCAGATATTCATCTGAAATCAAACAGTAGATTTGAACTCAAGGAAAGTTCTAATAAAATAAATATCAGTTTATTCGTGGTTATTTCGTTTGTAATTCTTTTTGTTTCTATCCTGAATTCAATCAATTTAACCATCGCAAAAATCATTCAGCGAACAAAAGAAATTGGGATAAAAAAATCAATAGGAGCAAACACAACCCAACTTACATCACCGATTCTATTTGAGGTGTTTTTGCAGTGCTTAATTTCAATAGTGCTTTCACTTTTTCTTTTAGAAAATTTAAGGCCAGCAATTAAAAACTTTTTTGAGGTTGATTTTAATGTCTATTTCAACGAACCAGCGGTTTACCTATGTATTCTCGGGATTATTGTTATTAGTTTAGGCTTAACTGCTCTGTTTGTTGGATTTAATTTATTTAGTAAAGCATCAACAATCGATATCCTGTCACGAAAAAGTAAGTATTCTGGAAACAGAGTTTTAAAAATGCTGCTGATTACTCAGGTTGCAGTTGTTATCTCGTTACTTTCGGGAACTTTTTTGGTAAACAAGCAAATAAACTTCGTTTTCAATAAACCTCTAGGTTTTGACAAGGAAAACGTTTTGGTGGTTCATCTTAACGATTTAACAAAAGATCCTGCCGTTTTTGCCAACGAGTTGAAACTGCAAAGTTCGATTGTTTCTGTTGGATTTACCAACCAACACTTTGGATATCCAACACAAAGTTATAATCTCGAAGGATTTGGAATTGACGGTAATGCCGAGCTGGTTTTTGCAAACTACAGCTATCTTGAGACAATGAATATAAATCTCGAAAAAAATTGGTTTCAACTTTCGGATGACACAATTTCCGGATTGGTTGTAAACAATCATCTTTATAACAGGTTAATGGAGAAACATGGAAACATTGAAGCATTGCAGGAATACCAGAATAGCCAGAATACAAACAATATAAAAATAATTGGCGTTACCAGCGATTTTAATTACCGATCGGCGCATGAGCCAATTGGCGATTTTGCATTTTTACTTGGCGAATCATTTTCCAGAGGAAGATTCACGCATATTCGACTGAAGCCAAACTCAACAATGAGCGATATCAAAAGCATTGAAAACGTTTGGAAGGCACATTATCCGGGACAGGATTTTAACTATTTCTTTATCGACGAAAAAATAAACCAGCAATACAAGGGAGAAATCATTCTACGCCGAATTTTACTGGCTTTTTCAATTATTGGAGCGCTAATCTGTATTATTGGAGTAAGCGCGCTTTCGTTGTACATTTCGCAGCAAAGCACCAAGGAAATTGGCATTCGTAAAGTGAATGGAGCCAAAACATGGGAAGTGATGGCATTGCTAAATATGAATTTTGTGAAATGGGTAACCATTGCATTTTTTATTGCAATCCCAATCTCGTGGTTTGTACTTAGAATGTGGCTGCAGAATTTTGCTTTCAAAACTGATATAAAGTGGTGGATTTTTGCTCTTTCCGGAACAATGGTTTTGGGGATTATTTTGATAATTGTTAGCTGGCAAAGTTGGAAAGTGGCCAAAAGTAACCCCATTGAAGCGTTGAGGTACGAGTAGTTGATTTTTTCGATTCAAGAAGTTAACGTGCTTTAGGTTTTTAAAGATTATATAGTAAATCTTGAACCATTTATTTTGTTTTTGGTTGATGATATAAAAGATTTTATGAAAACCTGGGACGAATATATTTACTCAGTGGTTCCCGTTGTATCAAACACCCAAATTGCTGAGGGAGCCTGGATTTTATCTTTCGAACGAAATTTCGATTTTCTTGCAGGGCAAGTTATTGCGCTTGGAGTTACGCCCGATATTGCGCCCCGACTTTACAGTATTGCCAGCGGCGAAAAGGATATTTTGGTTGAGATTCTTTACACCGAAAAATTGGATGGGAAGCTAACTCCAATGCTTTCGCTTCTAAAATCTGGCGATAAATTAATGGTTTCCGAACCTTTCGGAAGTTTTACACAAACTGATGATTCGGCAGTTTACATTGCAGCCGGAACCGGAATTGCTCCGTTTATTTCGCGGATTCTTTCGGGAAAAGGAGCGAACCCTACACTAATTCATGGGGCAAGCTATCCGGAGTTTTTTTACTACGAGAATTTTCTGAACGAGAAGTTAGGGAAAAGTTACATTCAGTGTTGCTCACGCTGCGATACCGATGATGTGTTTCAGGGAAGAGTTACCGATTTCATTCTGCAATGGAAAAATTTCAACCCCAATAAAAAGTACTACCTTTGCGGCAGCGCCGAAATGGTTGTCGAAACTCGCGATTTGCTTATTTCTCGCGAAGTTCCTTTCGCAAACATCAACGCTGAAATTTATTTTTAGTTTGAGAATTGCCAACTGAAAACTGAGAACTGCCAACTTTTTTAAATATTTATGTCAAAAACGTCACTCTTCGGATTATCGCTTTCCCAACTTACCGATTTGGTTTTAGCCGAAGGTTTACCAAAATTTACCGCTAAACAAATTGCCGATTGGCTTTATAAAAAGGATATCGATAGTATCGACCAGATGACAAACCTTTCCTTAAAGGTTCGTGAGAAACTTGCTGAGAAATATACCTTTGGTTTATCAAAACCTGTGAAAGTTTCCGAGTCAGCCGAATGGAACAAAAAAGTATCTTTTTTCAGCTGGAGAGATGAAGTTCGTTGAGGCTGCGTATATTCCCGATAACGACAGGGCAACGCTCTGCGTTTCATCGCAGGTTGGTTGCAAAATGGGTTGCTTGTTCTGCATGACTGGCAAGCAGGGTTTTCAGGGAAATCTTTCTGCTGGCGAAATTGTAAATCAACTTCGCAGCATTCCCGAGTGGCACAACATCTCAAATATTGTTTACATGGGAATGGGCGAACCGTTTGATAATTTGGAGAATGTTTTGCAATCGCTCGATATTCTGACTTCCGAATGGGGAATGGCGATGAGTCCACGCAGAATTACGGTTTCAACAATTGGTGTGATTCCTGCAATGCGTGAATTTTTGGAAAAAAGTCAGTGCCATTTGGCGGTTAGCCTGCACACTCCATTCGATGATGAACGCCGAAGTTTGATGCCAATTCAGAATGTTTACCCAATTGAGGAAGTTGTAAAAGAAATTAGGAAATTTGATTTTTCGGGTCAGCGCCGAGTTTCATTCGAGTATATTATGTTCGATGGTGTAAACGATTCGCCACAGCACGTTAAGGAAATGGCTCGCCTGCTCAATGGTTTGCAATGCAGAGTAAATCTTATTCGTTTCCACTCAATTCCTGCCAGTCCGCTGAAAGGATCGCCCGATGAGCGAATCTTTGAATTTCGAGATTCTTTAACCTCCAAAGGAATTTTCACAACAATTCGTGCTTCGCGCGGACAGGATATTCAGGCTGCCTGCGGGTTGCTATCAACAAAAGAAATCCAAAAGAACAAGGGAATTTCCTAACAGAAAGAAGTTTTTCTACTCCAAATTTTTATTGGCACAACCTTTGAACTTACAAATCAAACCAGTTAACGGTAAATTGGTTAAATTTGTAGGATAAATCTCTATTGTTATGAAAAAGATAAATCTTTTAATTCCGGCAATTATGCTATTTGCATGCTCAAAAGCGCAGGAACCTTATAATATTCCTGAATCATCTGGAAAGTTTGCAGTCGATTTATATAAGCAGCTTACTCAAGAGAGTCAGGGAAATATTTTCATATCGCCATTTAGCATAAACACTGCCATGGGAATGACCTATGCCGGAGCCAACGCTGAAACCAAGAATCAAATTTCACAGGTTTTTGGCTATCCTTTGGAGGATAAAAATCTTCACGCTGAGCTTGGAAACCTTCAACTTCGATTGGGAAAAATGGAATCGGAAGGAATTGAGATTTCAGTTGCCAACCAGCTTTGGGCCGACAAGGAGTATAAATTCCGATGTCGATACACCAGAGGTGTAAAAAGAGCCTACAAGGCGCCAGTTAAGAAAATGCCTTTCAGAGTAACGCCTGATAAGTGTAGGCTTGAGATTAATAGCTGGGTTGAAGCGCAAACGAAAGAACGCGTGAAGGACTTGCTACCCGAAGGGTCGATAACCGACTTAACGGCACTCGTTCTCACCAACGCAATCTACTTTAAGGGACAGTGGGACACAAAGTTCGATGCGGAAAATACCACCGATGGATTTTTCTTTACTTCTCCCAGCGAGAAGGTTGAGTGCAGAATGATGAATGCGCAGAAAAAGTTCAACCTTTACCGAGGCGATGAAATTGCGCTTATTGAGTTGCCCTACGTTGATAAAAAATTCTCGATGCTGGTGCTTCTTCCAAACGAGGAAACTTCTCTCGCCGAGGTTGAAAAAGGATTTTCAATTGAAAAATTGAATAAATATTTCGATTTGATGGCCGAGTCGGATGTTTCGCTTTCATTTCCAAAATTCAAGTTTGAATCGGAGTTCAAACTGAAATCTTCGCTTTCGCAAATGGGAATGCCCATCGCCTTCAGCGATAAAGCGGATTTTACCCGCATGTCGAAAAAACCCGATCTGAAAATCGATGAGGTTTACCACAAGGCTTTTGTTGAAGTTTCCGAGGAAGGAACCGAAGCAGCCGCAGCAACTGCTGTGGTGGTTGTAAGGAAATCATTTGCGGTTCCGGAAAAGTTCATCGCCAATCGTCCATTCCTTTTCCTAATTCGTGAAAACGAAACCGGAAATATTCTGTTTATGGGACGAGTTGTAAATCCAGCTAAATAATTCTTTCAGGAGTTTTTTTCTGATTAATGATTTTTAAATAGTCATTAATCATTTATCAATAATCATTGTTCCTTGTGAGCCGTTACATTGCAAACTTAATTTCCCAGGGCGAGCACCAGCAGCTCGACTTTAAGCACTCAATCTCCGATTCGAGAAAAATTGCACGTACCCTTGCCGCTTTTGCAAATACCGATGGAGGAACGCTGCTAATTGGTGTTAAGGACAACGGAAATGTTTCGGGCGTAAACTCCGAGGAGGAGTACTACATGCTAGAGGGCGCTGCGCAAATGTACTGCAAACCTGAGGTGAAACTGAAGGTTACTCGCTGGGACATTAACGGAAAGGTTGTGCTGGAAGTTTACGTTCGAGCCGATTCCAAAAATCTTTACAAGGCGCAGGACAAGAACGGAAAGTGGAAAGTCTTCTTTCGCCAGAAAGACGAGAATTTTGTTGCAACTCCCCTTCAGGTAAAAGTTTGGAATGCAATTCGCTACCGCAAAGCTGTTCGCTTTAACCTCTCACACAAGGATCAACTCCTGATCGATTACCTGAAGGAGCATGGTAAAATTACGGTCGACGAGTATTGCCGAATGGCATTTATCCCCCACAAAGAGGCAGAAAACGTTCTGGTGAATCTGGCTGTTTTGGGAATAGTTGTTTTAAAACAGATTAATGAGGAAGAGACTTTCCTTTTAATTCAATCGTAGCAAAATCTTCGCTTCAAACATCTTCAAAAACCTTTTCTACAATCGTTTGCAGATTACTGATTTTGTTTGCCAGATATTGGTATTTTACTAATTTTGCTCAAACTATTTTAACCATTTTCCTAATTACAAACCCACAACATAATGAGCAAATCAGTGTCAGTTGGAAATAAGGGCAAAGGAGTTCGTTCAGATTGTGCTGTTACCCTCGAGCTTACCGAAAGCGGAGGAATTCAACTTCAGGTTGAGAGTAAGGTGAATGCAATCTACGGAAAGCAGAATGAGAAGCTAATCGTGGACATTCTTTCATTCTACTCGGTTCAGAATGCAAGTATCCTGGTTGAGGACAGCGGTGCTCTGCCTTTTGTCCTTGCAGCACGCATGGAGGCTGCTATTCGTAAAGTTACAGGTTCCGAAAAGGAGTTCCTGCTTCCTGTGCTTCCTCAGAATCAGTACCAAACAACCCGCGACAGGAATCGTATCTCAAGGCTTTATCTTCCGGGGAATACACCTTCGCTGATGATAAATGCCGGAATCCATCATCCTGATGGAGTTATTCTCGATTTAGAGGATGCTGTGGCCATTGACAAAAAGTACGAAGCCAGCTTTGTTGTTCGCAACGCTCTTCGCAACCTCGATTTTTACGGGGCAGAACGCATGGTTCGTATCAACCAAATTCCACGTGGGCTCGATGATTTGGATTACATAATCCCTCATAACGTACATCTTCTCCTGGTCCCAAAATGCGAAAGTGCTGACCAAATTAAGGTGCTTAACCAGAAAATTGATGAGCTTAAAGCGAAGCACAACATTAACTATGACATTTGGCTTATGCCAATTATTGAAAGCGCGCTTGGTGTGATTAAAGCCTACGAGATTGCCACCGCTGCAAAGAATGTTGTCTCCCTTGCAATTGGTTTGGAAGATTACACCGCCGACCTGGGCGTGAAACGTACGCTCGAAGGAAACGAATCGTTCTTTGCAAGAACCCAGCTGGTGAATGCTTGTCGTGCTGCTGGAATCCAACCTATCGATTCGGTATTCAGCGATGTAGCCGACATGGAAGGTTTGAGGGAGAACGTTAAACGTTCTAAGAGCCTTGGTTTCGATGGAATGGGCTGTATTCACCCACGCCAAATCAAGGTTATTCACGAAAGTTTTGCTCCCGAGCAGGATGAGATTGAGAAAGCTAAAAAAATTGTTCGTGCATTCGACGAGGCAACCGCAAAAGGGTTAGGCGTTGTTTCGCTTGGAACAAAAATGATCGATCCACCCGTTGTTAAGCGTGCAGAAAAAACAATCAATTTAGCAACAAATTTAGGATTAATACCAGAAAACTGGAGAGAGGAGTTTTTAAATGAGTAAGCTGGTTAAAAATGCAGTGGGACGAATGGTCCCAACCGAAATAAACGGACAAGAAGCCATTCCATTTAAAGGGGTTGGTAAACACAGACCCACAGGACGAAAATATGCACCGCCTATTCCAACGGCTATCGATTATCCTGAAGATGGCAATAAAGTAGTAGGATCGCTAAAAGAAGCTTTGCAAAAATGTGGTTTAAAAGATGGAATGACGATATCTACTCATCACCACTTACGTGATGGTGATTTGGTGAGTAACACAATTTTTGATGCAGCACACGAAATTGGTGTGAAAAATCTGGTATGGTTTCCTTCGGCATCATTCCCATGCAACGAGCCTATTACAAAATACCTTGAAGATGGAACTATAAATCGTATTGAAGGAAGTATGAATGGCCCTTTGGGAAAATTTGTTAGTCAGGGAAAAATGAAAGGTACCGCTGTCTTGCGCTCTCATGGCGGCCGAGTTCAGGCTATTCAGGATGGTGAAGTTAAAATTGATATAGCAGTGTTAGCTGCTCCTTCATCCGACTTTTTTGGGAATGCAAATGCATTAAGCGGGCCATCGGCCTGTGGTGTATTAGGTTATGCTACAACCGATTATTTATATGCAGATAAGGTAATTGTAATTACCGACAATTTGGTTGATTTTCCAAATATGCCGATGGAAATTGAAGGTAATTATGTTGATTATGTTGTTGTTGTGGATAAAATTGGTATTCCTGAAAAAATAGTTTCCGGTACTACTCAAATCACTAAAAGCCCCGACAGATTACTAATTGCTGAATTAACAGCTCAATTTTTACAGGAAAGCGGAATATTGAAGGATGGTTGTTACATGCAGGCTGGAGCAGGAGGAACTTCGTTGGCTATTGGTTACTATGTTCATCAAATATTAAAAGCAAAAGGATGGAAATCTAAGCTGGGATTTGGTGGAAGCACCAAATATATGGTTCAGATGCTTGAGGAAGGAACCATGGAGCATATTATGGATGCTCAGGCTTTTGATTTGGAAGCAGTTGCGAGTATTGCTAACAATAAAAATCACCATCAGTATCCGGTATATAACGCTTATAATTTCCACTCAAAAGGAAATTTAACATCTATGATGGATATTATGATTTTAGGTGCAACTGAAGTGGATGTTAATTTTAATGGCAATGTTGTTACTCATTCTGATGGATATTTGCTACACGGAATTGGTGGATGGCAAAACTGTTTGCATGCAAAAAATGTGATTCTACCAATCCCACTATTCAGAGATAGAATTCCTGTAATTAAAGACGAAGTAACAACAATATGCGGCCCAGGCGAAATGATTGATATTATTGTTACTGAACGAGGTATCGCTATTAACCCAAGGCGTACTGATTTAATTGAAAAAATGAAAGGCAGCAAGTTGCCAATTAAAACAATCGAAGAGCTGAAAGCAGAGGCCGAAGCTATATGTGGGACAGCGCAAAAGCCAAATATTTCAGATGAGATCGTTGCTGCCATAAAATGGGTTGATGGAACAATAATCGATGTTGTTAGAAAAGTTATTGAATAAATACTGTTCTCATTTTATAAAATGTGCCACGGAATTTCGTGGCACATTTTTTTTAAACCTTTCCCTGACAATTGAATAGTTAAAATTATTTTAAAATATGTGTTAGCCAACATATAAATAGTTGTATATTTACTTGTTATCATAAGTTTAAAAACTAATAAAAGCTAAGATTTACATGGGAAAGAAATATGCAAATCTGGTTAAGAATGCGGTAGGACGAATGGTTCCAACCGAAGTTAACGGAAAACCTCAGGTTCCCTTTATGGGAGTTGGAAAGTACAAACCTACCGGTCGAAAATACGCGCCTCTAATCGCTTCCTGCGCCGATTATCCTGCCGATGGAAATAAAATTGTTCCTTCGCTAAAGGATGCTCTTGTAAAATCAGGATTACGCGATGGGATGGTGATTTCAACTCATCACCATTTTAGGAATGGTGATTTGCTTGCAGTTCAAATTTTCGATATTGCACACGAGCTGGCAATTAAAGATTTGGTATGGGTTCCTTCTGCTTCGTTCGAATGTCACAGCCCGCTAATCAAGTATCTTGAGGATGGAACAATTCATCACATCGAGGGAAGTATGAACGGTGCGCTGGGTCGATTTACATCCGAAGGAAAAATGAAGGGAATGGGGATTCTCCGTTCCCACGGCGGTCGTTACCAGGCAATTCAGGATGGCGATGTTGTGGTTGATATTGCAGTGATAGCGGCTCCAACTGCCGATGCGTTTGGAAATGCAACCGGCGATCGCGGTCCTGCTGCCTGCGGATTACTTGGCTTTGCGCTTGCCGATTCTCAATACGCCAATAAAGTTATTATTGCAACCGATAACGTTGTTCCTTTCCCATGTATTCCATGGCAAATTCATGGAAACTATGTTGATTACGTTGTTGTGGTAGATCAGATTGGAATTCCTGAAAAAATTGTTTCGGGAACAACAGAAATTACCAAAAGTCCCGACAGGCTTCTCCTTGCCGAAATGACTGCGCAATTCTGCGATGAGGCCGGAATTATTCATGATGGTTTTTCTTTTCAAGCCGGAGCAGGAGGAACGGCTTTGTCAATTGGAATTTACTTTGCCGATAAGTTGCGCGAACGCGGGATGAAAGCCCGCTTTGCGCGCGGTGGTAGCAACAAGTATTTGGTTAACATGCTCGAGGAAGGCTTGGTCGATTTTATTCTCGATGGGCAAACCTTCGACTTAGAAGGCGTTCGCTCCATGCGCGAGAATTTTAACCACCTTAACACTAGCCCATTTACAAGTTACAACTACCACGGAAAGGGGAACTTTGCGTCAATGGTTGATGTTGTAATTTTGGGTGCAACCGAAGTCGATGTAAACTTCAACGCAAACGTAGTTACGCACTCCGACGGAGTTCTTCTCCATGGTATTGGCGGCTGGCAGAACTGTCTGTTCTCAAAATGCACTATTCTTCCAATTCCGCTTTTCCGCGATCGCATCCCTGTTATTCGTGATGAGGTAACAACGGTTTGTGGCCCTGGCGATCTTATCGATGTAATTGTAACCGAACGCGGTATTGCGATAAATCCGCTTAGGAAAGATTTGTTGGAAAAGTTAAAAGATTCAAATCTTCCAATAAAAACCATTGAGCAGCTAAAGGAAGAGGCAGAAGCAATTTGCGGAAAACCTGAGAAGATTGAGTTTACTGATGAACCAATTGCTGTAATCAAATGGGTTGATGGAACAATTATCGATACCGTTTGGAAAGTGAAGAAGTAGAAAGTTATTGATGCCACTTCATTTTCCAATTTTACCTACCAAAGGTAGGTGTCCGGCTGTTCTTTGCCGGTCATGGAAACCTGCCTGATCTACCTGTCGGCAGACAGGCGTCAGGCAGGCGTGAAGG
>Ga0209408_1000124_pt1 | contig 62746 bp, 50 predicted proteins | sample AD_UKC107_MetaG_FD_184422 | JGI IMG/M metagenome (GOLD analysis project Ga0209408, IMG submission 184422) | Active sludge microbial communities of municipal wastewater-treating anaerobic digesters from Hong Kong - AD_UKC107_MetaG (SPAdes)... | ecosystem: Engineered > Bioreactor > Anaerobic >... | reverse complement strand
ATATTATCGAATCCACAAAATCTGAATCTCCAAGGATCCTTTCATCTCCCATAATCTTTACTCCGCCCTTCAGAACTTCCTTTGCTTCACTCCATCCGCCAAGGCTGCGTATCAGGCCTCCACCTGTCAATTCAGGTTTGCGGCCTTCTTATTTTTTTCAAAATATCCAGGAATATATTCTGTTGCGGAAAAGGAAGTGGGCATGATTAGATGTGAATTCACCCACATTTATGGAAGAAGCGGAGTTATTTAAACTGGAAAAAAAGACTTCGAAAAGATATAAGGTATTTCCAGGGAAGTTAATAGCTTAATGTTTCATTTGAAGACCAGGATACGAACATAGAATAACGAGGCATGAATGGCAAATCCCTGGCTTAAGATACCGGCATCTGACTATGAAGGCCATATGGACAGCCCTGAGGTTGCCCAGTTATCATTTCTGGCTCAGGCCTTCAGGGAATGCCTTGAGAGATATGACAGCAGCTCCATAGCATTGCTTGGCTGTGCTACGGGCAACGGTATGGATTATGTAAATAATTCTGTCACCCGGCGGCTTACAGCCGTAGATATCAATCCCGAATACCTGGAGGTGCTTCGGCAACGATATCAGGAACGGGTTCCGGGTCTGGAAGTAATAAAAGCCGACCTTGAAACATACACAGGAGAGAACAATACATATTCTCTTATATTTGCCGGGCTGATATTTGAATATCTGAAACCTAAGGTATTACTTCAAAGGATAGCAGGCTGGCTTCGCCCCGCAGGTGTAATGGTATCTATCCTTCAGCTTCCGGCAAAGAACTCAGGGAAGGTATCGGAGACTCCATACAAAAGCCTCAGGGCTCTTGATCCAATAATGAACCTGATATCCTCAGACAGGTTTAAGGGCATGGCTAATGAGGCAGGACTGCGGGAGACAGAAGCAAAGACAGTTACTCTTGAGTCAGGCAAGCCCTTTTATATCGGCACATATAAAAGATCTGAGGATTAGAATAAACGGGATGGGCCGAAGCCGTGTTTTGGGATAAAGGCGAGGGAAAAATGCAGTCGGTATCCTTTAAGAGTCAGGTGCGGCCTCTTTTATATACTCAATTTCCCTTTTGAAGATCCTTCGAAGGAGGGCAATAGAACATCCATAGGTGGCCTCGATGCCTGCATAGCCAAGCCTCCTGCTTAAGAGGCTTTCACGTCTGCTGTATGGTGTGTCTGAGGCATAATGGAGGATTCCGATATCATATATGTCCTCCGAGGGAAGATTAATAGATTTCCGGACAGGGTACCTGTCAGGATAGAGGTCTTCATAAAGCGCACACAGATAGGGCCCTGCCTCCATTTCTATACCATTATAGTCGTCTTTGTGGAATATCTTCATGCTATCCTGATTCTGCAAAAATGTTCCTCTCACAGACACGGATTTCTGGTTGTCAAATACTGCAGATTCATTCAGGTATCCTATAATATCCTTGACCGAAAAACAGTTTTTAAAGAAAAAAAGATTCCGGGACAGGGTATCATAAACAACGTTGGGTATGATAATATCTCCTATCCTTCCGCATATGGTCCCGGATTTTCCCATGATATAGATACCCCTGATTTCCTTTACACTTGAGAGCATCTGGGAGAGGATATGGTATGCAGCAAAACCAAGCGGGTATTCTATATTTATGATCATGGCCCTGCTATTAGAGAGTAGCTCCGCATTTTTTGAATATAGGCGTTTATCCATCCTGTCCGGCACGAGTTTCCGAAGATCAATAAGCTGTGCCCTGAGGTCGAGATAGGGGGATGGGTGGTAGTGGAGGATGCCCGCTTCCTCCTCCATTTTCCTGAGATTTTTAAGATTCTCTTTATCTGAATCTATAAAATGCCTCATTGCATAGTAGACAAAATTCGCCTGAGGTCCCTCCTCATTGTCTGCCTCCAGCATCTTCCAATGGTGTTTAATATCCTCTGTATCATTGGTGAGGGTGTGATCTATAATTTTTTGTCTGTAATTTGAAGCAAAGCCGGAAAGGAGATTGCTTATACTGTGCGTATTGCTGGAGATGATATAGACCGGGCGGAATTCTATAAGCGTCTCTTTAAAGCGTCGAATCAGTTCCTCCCACCAGTTCTGAACTGCGCGCCTGTAGTCACTGAAACCTCCTGCAAGGAGACACACCTTTATATTTTTAGGTGCTGATGCTATGGCAGCGATTTTACGGTCCCAGTTTTCGCCCCAGACCTCCTTGATAAGTTCCCAGTCATCATGGGAAAGCCGCAGTATTTTTTTTAATTCTCCTTCTACAGCCGCGGCTTTTATCTCCCCATCTGCCAATTTGTTTCCAAGAGGGCTTTCCGACAGAAACCGATGCATCTTGTTCCACTCAATCTGCAGGGCGGTGAGTGAGGGGATAAGGTCATCTATGTCTGACAGGCTGCATACATATACAGCAAGCGTGGAGTCCCCATCGAAAAGAACAAGCCTGTTTCTGGCCTTTGAGCTTATATTCTGCCAATTTAATATATCGCCTATGCCGCCATCCTTGAAGACGTCATCATTCTGTCCCATTACTACCCGTGAAATCCTGTCCATACAATCGGGAAGACGTTTAGCAGCATAAAGGAAGGCCGATATATCCACCTCCCCTGATTCAGCTAATCTGTGCAGGTTTGATTCCATCTCGGCATGACTTTGTTCCAGGACCCGCAGGTAGAGTTCTCCGCTGCTTCGGAGCAGGGCATAGTAGTTCCTTATGTGTTTATCTACCTGTTCGGATTCAAGATCGTGTTCCCTGTTAGTCATCTTTTCTTTGTTTCCCATTCTCCCTCTGTTAGATTTTGAAATGATGTACATCCATAAGAAAGAGAAGTGACAGGATGTCCGTAATCCAGAGCATAAGAGGGACCTGATGCCATTTGCCCTGAGCTGCTTTTAGAAAGCTCCAGCTTATACACCCCCAGATGATCCCCTGAGTAATTGAGTATGTAAGAGGGATAAGGAGCATTGACATAAAGAATGGTATGACCTCATCATATCGCTCCCACCTCACATACACCAGTGGCTTGAGCATGAATACGCCCGCAAGCACGAGTACAGGGGCGGTAGCTATAGAGGGTACAAGGGAGAGCAGAGGAGAAAGAAACAGAAAGGGGAGAAAGAGGAGGCCCGCAATAACAGAGGTAAGCCCTGTCCTCCCTCCTTCTTTTACCCCGGTTGCGGATTCGATATAGCATGTGGCGGGGCTTGTTCCTATAAGGGACGATGCGAGGACGCCCGCTGCGTCTGCAACCATGCTTTTTTTTATGTTTTTTGGATCACCTTCCTCGTCTATCAGATTGCCTGCCTCGCATACTCCTACGCATGTTGCAAGGCTGTCAAAAAGGCAGGTGAAAAGGAATACAAATATGATAGGCCAGAGGGATAATCTGAGGGATCCGATTATGTCCAGTTTGAAAAGGAGGCTGAAATCGGGAGCTGACCATAGTCCTGTCCAGTTTAAAAGGGTTGTTTCTCCCCACGTTCTCCCTATTGGCCATGAAAGAATGGTCGTAAAAAGGATGCCAAGGATCAGGCTGCCCTTAACCTTTTTGACAATAAGGATAGCTGTGAAAAGCAATCCGATAATAAAGGTTATGGTTATGATATTTATCTTTCCCCAGCCCCATATCCCACCGACAGGATCAGGCTCAATAAACCCTGCGGACTCAAATCCGATAAGGGCAATAAAGAGGCCAATGCCTGCTGCTATACCAAAGCGAAGGACTCTTGGCACACCATTGACAATAAACTTATTGCGGTCACAGAGTGTCAAAATCAGGAAAAAAATTCCTGCCCAGAAGATACAGCCCAGAGCGGTTTCCCAGGGCACATTTTCAGCTTTTACAATTACATAGACAAAGAGGTGATTAATTCCCATTCCAGGTGCGGTAATAATTGGATTTTTTGCATACATCCCCATCATTATGCTGGAAAATGCGCTTATAATTACTGTAGCGGTCAGGACTCCATTGAAAGGCATACCGGTTTGCTGAAGAATAGACGGGTTCAGCACGATGACATACATTGAGGCCAGAAAGGATGTGAACCCTGCAAGGAACTCTGTATTAAGGTCAGTGCCGTTATTGTGTAGGTCAAACAATCCGGGCATAGAGCAATGTTATAAAAGCTTAAAAAGTAATTGATGCCCTCCACAGCAACTGCCGCTACCAGGCAGAGAAGATTCAGTTGCATGGAAAACAAAAGTGTGTTTATTTAATATCTTAGGACAGATAATGAGTACAGCAGTACATAAAGCATATGAAAGCTATCTTCAACAATAAACAGGATTACCGACAAAGATATAAAAATTATTTCTCTGCAAGCTCAATCACCTTCTCCACCAGTTTCCGGATACCTTCTGCAACTTCCTTGATTCCGGGGGCCAGCATGTATGCCGGAGTGGTAACGATCCTGTTTTTAATATCCACATGGATCATATCCACTTCGCAGACCTTGTGCCGGCCTCCCATCGCTTCGATAGCTGAAGCCGTAGCCTTATCGTTTCCAATAGTTACTTCGGGGTTAATATTCGATAGCCCCTTTGTAAGAGTGGCAGGGGCAATACAGATGGCTCCTATTGGTTTTCCGGCTTTTATCATTTCATTGAGGAGTCGTTTGACTTCCGGGTGAACCGAAGCATCCGGCCCTTTGAAAGCAAAATCACTCAGGTTTTTTGCAGCACCTGCTCCACCCGGGAGTATCAACCCGTCAATGTCAGATGCTTCAATGCCCTTAATATCCGTGATTTCACCTCGGGCAATTCGTGCGGATTCCACAAGGACATTCCTCTTTTCTTTCGTTACTTCCTGAGTTATGTGATTGATAACATGATATTGATCCATATCCGGGGCCATACAGATGATCTCAGCTCCTGCCCTGTCCAATGCGAGAAGCGTCAATACCGCTTCATGGATTTCAGAGCCATCGTAAACTCCACAGCCTGAAAGAATAACACCGATTTTAGCCATAATTAGAACTCCTTTTTTAGCTTCAAAACATTACCTTTTGCCCATTTTCTGATGCCCTGAGGGTCGGGATTTGTCAATGGGCTTAATCTTTACACTCCTGAGATGAATTCTTGAAATAATCAAATGTAATAAACGGTAAAATTATTGATATTTCTTAATCCATAACCGAATTAAATGGTTTGAAATTAAATTTAATAAATATTATTTATATCATAAAAATTAAATTCCGTAAAGGTTTGTAAAAAGAGCAAAATTCATGATATACAAAGCTCATATTAGACACATACTTACATTACACTGCAGTAACAACGAGATGAAGCACAGCGAACAAATTGTCTTTTTACGAGACTGGCAATTTTATAACATTTTAAACCAACATATATCAATATTAAAAACATTGTTTATTTTTATGACCCTGAATAAAATCCTTAACCTCAAGACATGGTGCAAACTGTTTTTGTTGCATGAAGACAGGGCCTGTGATAAAAGAAATTTTAATTAATACAATCAAATATTGAGAAGGAAATGACTGTAAAAAACAGCTGTCTTATTGCTAAAACAACAGATAGAACAGATATCATTGATATAACCGGAAAGGTAACTGAAGAGCTTGTTAATTCATCTATACTGAATGGTTTTATTACTGTTTTTGTCCCCGGTTCAACTGCTGCCCTTACTACAATAGAATTTGAAAGCGGGGTCATAAATGATTTAAGAAATGCTATTCAGAGGATGGCCCCTGAAGACCTTTATTATGAACACAACGAAAGGTGGGGTGATGGTAACGGTTATTCTCATGTACGCGCTGCAATGATCGGACCGTCAATGCAGATTCCTGTTATTGATGGCAGCATGACCCTGGGTACATGGCAGCAGATAGTCCTGCTCGATTTCGATAACAGGCCCCGGGAACGTCGAATTCTAGTGCAGATATTCGGGGAATAGGTTCTGAAATATTGAATGAGTATGAGGTGTATTTTTGAAGGAAAATAAGAAACTGGTTTTTCCAGATCCGGAATTGGTGAGATCATTATGCGGTGAGCATAATATGCATATACAATTACTGGAAAAAAAGATTGGAGTTTCAGTACATGTGAGGGGAAATGTCCTGCTGCTTGAAGGCGGGGATTGGGAAGTCGAATTATCCGAGGCGGTGCTTAATCAGTTATATGGACTTTTGAAAGCAAATTATCCTGTTTACAATAATGATGTAGATTATGCCATAAGGGTCCTGAGCAGTGATCAGTCTATTGATCTTAAAAAGATATTCATGGACGAGGTATATATTTCCTCCAAGAAAAAAGTCATAACACCAAAGACTTCAAATCAGAAAAAATATATTGACAGTATAAGAAAATATGACATTGTCTTCGGGATCGGCCCTGCCGGAACGGGAAAGACATATCTTGCAATGGCCATGGCAATGGCATCTCTTGTCAAAAAGGATGTGAGCAGGCTTATTCTGACAAGACCTGCCGTGGAGGCCGGAGAGCATCTGGGTTTTCTGCCTGGAGATCTTTATGAAAAGGTAAATCCATATCTGAGGCCCCTGTATGATGCTTTGCATGATATGATGGATTTTGAAAATGCATCTAATCTTCTTGACCAGGGGATAATAGAAGTTGCGCCACTTGCTTTTATGAGGGGAAGGACACTAAATGACGCATTCGTTATTATGGATGAAGCACAGAACGTCACTTCTGAGCAGATGAAGATGTTTTTAACTCGTCTCGGTTTCAGCTCAAAGGCGATTATAACTGGAGATATAACCCAAACAGATCTTCCGGAGGGAAAAATTTCTGGACTCATTGAAGCTACCGGGGTGCTGAAGGACATAAAAGGTATCCAGTTTGTATATTTTACCAGGGATGATGTGGTAAGGCACCCGTTGGTCCAGGAAATAATTGACGCTTACGAAAATATGGGTAATAAACGTAACAGCTAACTGAGCTGACTCATATATGTCTGTTTTCGTTGATTTCAGCGTTTGTTTTTAATGTTAATGTGACTAAGATATTAGATACATCGTCAAGCCATAAATCGATAAAAGATCTGCAGACAAGCCAGAGGCGGATAAATTTATGAAATTTTCTAATGTATGGGTGTCTGTCCCGATATAAATCATTTCAGGGCGGTTCAAATCCTTATCTTCCTCCTTTAAAGAGCCGGGATCCTCAACTTGAGCCTGCGAAAAATTATCTCATGTGGATTTATACTGCTAAAGCTAAAGCCATCCAGGTTTTTAAAGAGGCACTTCCAGGATGAAAGACTTTGACTGGTATTGGCCGGAAATGAGCGTTTGAAATATGCAGGGTAAGAAAATAATGGGATTTTTAAAAAAGAGCCGATTTTACAGAAAAAAAGACAGGGATTCTCTGTCAGGAAGCAAGAATATAATCCGTAATTTCAACTGGTTTGGGGTAGAGGGTGAAAGATGGATTATATTATTAGGACTCAGCCTGATTATATCAATCCTTTTATTTCCAAACATCCTGACACAACCCAGAATTTATGAGGTTGGAGATGTAGCGGATCATGCCATCAAGGCCAGCAGGGAATTTCTTGTTGAAAATAAGGATCTTACTGAGAAGAACAGAGAAGAAACTGTCAGGGAGGTACTTTCTGTTTATGACTTTGATCCAAGTGCCACTAATCTTATTCCCAGGATAAAGGAGGCTTTTGCAGTCCGGACAGAATTGGGAAAGCCAGCCCTTGAAAGCGAAAATTCCCCCAAAGCAGATGAAAGAATAATTGATTCCATTAAGAAGACTTTTTTTGAAAATCTTGATATTGCTGCCGATGATAAAACCTTTGATAAACTTGTTAAAAGTGGCTTTCCGGAGGAAGTGGAAAATGCGATAGTTAATCTGGTCTCTCCGGTTATTAGAAACGGAATTGTGAGTAACAAAACTATGCTCATGAACGAGAGCGGCAAGGGCATAATCCTTCATAATATAAATACGGAAAATGAGGTTGAGGTTACAGACCTGGATCATTTTTATGATATTAAAGCTGCTGATAAATATTTAAATGGGCAAATGAATTCAGTGAAAGGCGATATGCCTTCGGCGGATTTAGCTGAAATTTCAATCAAACTGGCTATTGCCCTGATTAAACCAAATGTCACATTCAATAAACGGGAGACTGAATTAAGAAAGGACCTTGCGAGGAAATCTGTTAAACCCTTTTATTTTGTGGTAAAAAAGGGTGAGATGCTGGTAAGAGAAGGGGAAAGAATTACACCAGAGCATCTCCTTAAGCTGTCAGAGCAGTACAAGTTCCTCAAACAAAGGGAAATGATAAGCCGTGCTCCAGGCATGGCAGTTTTGATCGGAATAATGCTGTCAGCAATGTATGTTGTAGGGCTGATGAGTCGTCGATCAATTGGGGTCGCTAAAAAAGATTTACTCTTTAATGCATTAACCCTTCTTGTTATATTTCTGGTAATTATTGCATGTAATTTTATTGCCGAAGAAATCGCACGAGGATTTCAATTTTTTGCCCCCCGGGCACTTCTGTTTGCTATACCGGTGGCAAGCGGTGCTATGCTTATATCAGTTTTTCAGGGTATGAGAATCGCCGCCAGCTTCTCTATTATAATTTCTGTTTTAGCATCACTTGTTCTGGATGGACAAACAGAATTCTTTATTTATTTTTTCATTACTTCCCTTGTTGCAGCATTTGGTGTCAGGAGCTGTAGGGAGAGGGTTGTATTCATTAAGACTGGTCTGAAGGTTGGTGCGTTAGGTATTATACTGGCCATTTCAATAGAGGCCATTTACGGCTCATTATATAGCCTGGAGGCATTGATTGCCCTGGCGTCGGCATTTGCAGGCGGAATTCTTACGGGAGTTGTAGCTACCGGGATACTACCCCTGGTAGAAATGTCCTTTGGTTATACAAGTGATATAAAACTTCTTGAGCTTGGTAATCTTGACCAGCCTCTTCTGAGGGAATTTATGATTCAGGCTCCCGGGAGTTATCATCATAGTGTTATAGTCAGCAATATGGTTGAAGCTGCCGCAGAGGGTGTTGGTTCAAATCCGCTGCTTGCCAAAGTGGCTGCATATTATCATGACATTGGAAAACTGAATAAGCCATTATATTTTGTTGAGAATCAGGTGGATCAGGAAAATAAGCATGAAAAACTGGCGCCTTCTATGAGCAGCCTGATTTTATTGTCTCATGTCAAAGATGGGGTGGAACTTTCCACCAAATACAAACTGGGTAAAGAAATCACTGATATCATCAGACAACATCATGGAACGAATTTAATCAGCTATTTTTATGAGAAGGCAAAGGAGCAGGCACAGAAGAAGGATGGCAAGGCAATTCAAGTAAAAGAGGAGGATTTTCGGTATCCCGGGCCAAAGCCACAAACAAAGGAAGCCGGTCTGATAATGCTGGCAGATGTTGTGGAGGCCGCTTCAAGGACGCTTGTGGACTCAACAGCCTCTCGTATACAGGGCATGGTTCAAAAGATAATTAACAAGGTATTTTCTGAGGGCCAGCTCGATGAATGTGAGCTTACCTTAAAGGATCTCAATGAAATTGCCAAGAGCTTCAACAAGACATTGAGCGGCATATTTCATCACCGTATTGAATATCCGGAGGCAGTTTCAAAAAGCGTATCGACCAGGAAGGGAAAAAATGGAAATACTGATAACGTATCAAAAGGAGATTCCAGGGATAAAAAAACGGAGGATAAGGCAAAATCTAAGGAAAGTCTTAAAAGACTTGGCATGTCATAACAGAGAATTAAGCATTTTGTTTACCAATGATGAGCAAATTGCACAGCTAAACGCTCACTATCTCGGGAGAAGGGGTCCTACTAATGTTATGGCTTTCCCGATGGCAAATATATCGGGTGAGGGATTTGATTCAAGCATGCTCGGAGATGTGGTCATCTCAGTGGATACTGCGTTGCGGGAGTCAAAGGAGTGCAGAGAATCTCTTGAATATACAATAGAGCGGCTGCTCATACACGGCATACTGCATCTTTCGGGTTATGATCATGAAGAGTCGGATTTTGAGGCCGATAGAATGGAGAAAGAGGAGAAAAGGTTAATTGCATTGATCGGGGAGGATTCAGAAAATGGCACGGTTGGCAGTTAATATAGACCATGTTGCAACTGTACGAGAGGCAAGAGGAACGAATGAACCTGAGCCTGTGCTTGCCGCAGGCCTGGCAGAGCTGGCAGGTGCTGAAGGCATCATTTGTCATCTCAGAGAGGACAGGCGTCATATAAATGATCGGGATCTGCAGCTTTTACGCCGAATGGTAAAGACAAAGCTCAATATGGAAATGGCAGGTGTTGAAGAGATGGTGAAAATCGCCCTTGAAATCAAACCGGATTTAGTTACATTAGTTCCCGAAAAAAGAAAGGAGCTGACTACAGAGGGCGGCCTTAACGTTATTGCACAGGTTGATTATTACGAAGGCTTAACCAGAACGCTCAAAAATGCTGGAATTAAAGTCAGTTTTTTTATTGATCCGGATATTCAGCAGGTGAAGGCCGCTCATAAATGTGGTGCTGATATTGTTGAAATTCATACCGGGCAGTATTCAGAAGCCAAGTCCGACCTGGAAGCGATTGGTTGCTTTGAGACTGTTTCTACAGCCGTGGATTCTGCAGTTCAATTAAGGCTTGGTGTCAGTGCCGGGCACGGACTGAATTATTTAAACATAAAGAGATTTAAGGCTCTGCCTCAGATCGATGAATACAGCATCGGGCATTGCATTGTAGCGAGGGCCGTGTTAGTGGGTTTTGAAAAAGCCGTACGCGAGATGATTGAACTCGTCAGGGATTTTTAAGATGATTTACGGGATAGGAGTAGATATTGTCAGAATAAACAGGGTAAAAAGAATAATTCAAAGATGGGGCGACAGATTTGTCAGCAGGGTATTTACAGCTGCTGAGGCAGAAATTTGCTATAACAGGCCGAATCTCAATTCTGCTTTTGCATTGCGTTTTGCTGCAAAAGAGGCTTTTTCCAAGGCCATCGGATTAGGTATGAGGAAGGGCATAAAATGGAGGGAAATAGAGGTCTTTAATTACAGTAGCGGTAAACCGGCACTGAGATTGTATGGAGTATCCCTTAAAATTTGCCGTCAGGCTAACATAACGGATATTCATCTGAGTCTCTCTGATGAGGGTGAATACTGCATGGCAATGGTAGTTCTTGAAAAAGGCACTGATCAGGTGGTTTGATTGAAAAGGATAGTCTTTTTCACCTGCAGCAGGTTTGACAGACAGAAATGGCAAAGTTTATGGTGAATGAAGGAATTTGAATTATATGAAGGTTAAATTAAAGTGAGTAAACAGAGAAACATTCTGACAATTTTAATACCTTTTCGGAAATGGAGTATATGAAATGCTGATCGCAAGTGACATTATGACTACCGATGTGACGTGTGTTAAAAAGGAAACCAAATTGAAGGAGTTGGCCGGGATTTTATACAACCGTCATATAAACGGTGTTCCGGTCATAAACGATGAAGGCGGGTTGATAGGAATAATATGTGAAAGCGACCTGATCCGAAAAAACAAGAAACTCCATATACCAACTGTCGTGGCTATCTTTGACTGGGTCTTTTATCTTGAAAGCTCAAAAAAATTTGAGAAAGAACTTCAGAGGCTTAATGCAACCACAGTGGAAGATCTTTACACCAGGGAGGTTATAACAGTTGATGAGAAGACTCCTGTGGATGAGATTGCGACAATAATGGCCCAGAAAAAAATCTACACAATACCGGTGATTGATGGTAACCGTCTTGTCGGAATTATCGGAAAATCGGATTTAATAAGGACGCTAGTACCTTGACGGACGGATCTGTTATACATCATTCTGAATCGGATCTTGAGACCATTAATTTGGGGCGAAAACTGGGAGAAGTCCTGACCCATGGTGATGTGATTGCACTGTCAGGGGAACTTGGAAGCGGAAAAACCTGTTTCACTAAAGGGATCTCCCTTGGTCTTGGAATTTCTGCGGAAACTGTGATTACAAGTCCATCATTTTCGCTTGTTAATGTCTACGAAGGTCGATGTGTTTTTTATCATATGGATATTTACAGGCTGGAAAGTCTTTCAGCTTTTTTATCGGCCGGGCTGGATGAGTATTTTTATCAGGGCGCTGTTGTTGTCCTGGAGTGGGCTGATCGGTGGCCTGAGATCCTGCCTGATTGCAGAGTGGATGTTGTTTTTTCAATTCCATTTTCTTCGTCAGAGCAAGAGCATTTTCGTGATATCGTATTCTCCGCGTGTCATCCGAGAGCGATTGAAATTTTACAGAATATGGAAAAATCAGGGAAATGATGTTGATGTTTTGATAAGCCATCAATAGCCCAATCAAATTAATTCAGATATGTGATTAACTTATGAGGTAAAACATGGCATTAGTTGTGCAGAAATATGGGGGCACATCGGTTGGCAGCGTTGAAAAGATCATGGCTGTAGCAAAAAGAGTTATTGAATACCATGAGCAGGGAAATCAAATGGTGGTTGTTTTGTCGGCCATGGCGGGTCAGACTGACAGCCTGATTCAACTTGCCCATGATATGAGCGACTCGCCTGATCCAAGAGAAATGGACGTTATAATGTCTACTGGTGAACAGGTAAGTGTGGGCCTTTTCAGCCTGGCTGTAAAGTCACTTGGTTATAATGCAAGTTCACTCCTGGGCTTCCAGATTGCCATTAATACGGACAGTCTCTACGGAAAGGCCAGAATTCTGGATATCAGAACTGAACGTATTATGAAAGAACTGGAAAACAACAGGATTGTTGCAGTGGCCGGTTTTCAGGGCATCGATGATTGCGGGAATATTACCACCCTGGGAAGGGGAGGTTCGGATACAACCGCGGTCGCCCTGGCCGCAGCGCTTAGGGCCGATGTGTGTGAAATATTTACAGATGTTGATGGGGTTTACACAACGGATCCTAATATTTGTCCAAAGGCCAGAAAACTTGACTCTATATCATACGATGAAATGCTTGAGATGGCCAGCCTGGGCGCCAAGGTATTGCATATTCGTTCCGTTGAATTTGCAAAAAAATATAACGTGCCAATACATGTAAGATCAACATTTTCTAAAGAAAGGGGTACCATGGTGGTTGCTGAAAATGAGGATATGGAGAAGGTGGTTGTGTCGGGGGTGGCTTATAACAGAAATGAAGCCAGGATAACAATTAAAAAAGTTCCTGATCAACCTGGAATCGCCTCAGAAATATTCGAACCTATTTTTGAATCCGGAGTGGTGGTTGACGTTATTGTTCAGAACACCAGCGAAGATGGTTTTACTGACCTGACTTTTACAGTGCCAAAACCGGATTTTCAAAACGCCTTTAAACAGGTAAGCGGTATTGCTGAAAAGATCGGGGCTGAAAAGGTATTGGGAGATGAGGATATTTCAAAAATCTCTGTTATAGGTGTTGGAATGCGCAGCCATGCCGGAGTTGCCCAGAAGATGTTCAAAACCCTGGCCAAGGAAAACATCAATATTATGATGATAAGCACTTCTGAAATAAAAGTTTCCTGTGTAATTGAAGAAAAGTATACAGAACTTGCTGTTCGTGTGCTCCACAAGGCATTCGGTTTGGATGATGAATCGGCAGGAGAGCAATAAAATCGTTAGTCTTTTTGCTGTTCTCACTGCTTTCTTTATATTACTACGGCGATTAAAAACATCAATCGTCATGCCGGACTTGATAAGCCTGCCCCGGACTCCGATCCGGGGGCATCCAGTCGAAATCATTGTGGATTCCGGCTTTCACCGGAATGACAATATTGACATATATTATTGCCGAATTAATAAGACTCATTCTGATGTTTAGGAATCTCCAGTATGGGACCGATTGAAAAGCTGTATTAAATAAACATGTATTATGGAAAACCATTTTGTATAATGGTCTCCGGATTGCTCAAGGTGATCCGGGGACTTCTCATTTGCCTGTGGTCTGATTCCCGTGTAAAAAGCCATAAGGCTTATTGGAAATATTTTAACAATAAAAAGGTCTATGATTATTTTAGGAATAGATACCTCTTGTGATGACACATCGGCCGGTGTGGTCAGGGATGGTATGTTTGCTTTATCCAATGTTGTACAATCCCAGGTCCGAGTACACGGCCCCCATGGAGGAGTTGTCCCTGAGCTGGCATCCAGGGAGCACCTTAGAAATATTGTGCCAGTTGTCCGGGAAGCTATTGTAAAGGCAGGAATAGAGATGAACGATCTGGATGCTGTCGCTGTAACTGTCGGGCCTGGACTTGTCGGATCTCTCCTGGTGGGTCTTTACTATGCCAAGAGTATAGCTTATGTAAACAATATACCTCTGATATCCGTAAATCATCTGGAAGGACATATCCTCTCGGTATTTTTAGAGGATGAAAAACCTGAATTTCCATTTGCAGCTTTGACGGTATCAGGAGGGCATACCAGTTTGTACCATGTAAAAGGATATGGTCATTATTCCCTTTTAGGTCAGACACTCGATGATGCGGCCGGAGAGGCCTTTGATAAGGTTGCCAAGATTCTCGGCCTGGGTTATCCGGGAGGGGCTCCCATTGAAAAATTATCATTGAACGGGGATATGGATAAGATCAAGTTCCCAAGACCATTTTTATCAAAAGACTCCATGGATTTCAGTTTCAGCGGTCTTAAGACTGCAGTCTCCCTGCATATTAAAAAATTATACGAAAGCAGCACCGGAATTTCAGAGACGATGCGTGCTGATATAGCGGCATCGTTTCAGGAAGCAGTAATGGATGTGCTTGTTAATAAGTTGATGAGGGCAAGAGAAAATATCGGTGCAGGATCAGTTGTGCTGGCAGGAGGCGTTGCATGCAATAAAAGGCTGAGAGAAAGATTATTAGAGGCAGTTTCAGGTGATGGTATTCAAGTATACTATCCTCGTCCTGAATATTGCACAGATAATGGAGCAATGATTGCCGTTGCAGGGTACCATCGCCTTTTAAACGGAGAAAAAGCTGATTTTTCAATTGATGTCAAATCCAGATTTCCTGTTTCAGAACTAAACAATATTATTTCAGAGTAGAACGGATTGAAATTTCAAAGACAGATCAAATATTATTTCCTCAGATTTATCCGATTACGAGGCGAGCCTCATGAGCTTGCACTGGGAATAGCATTAGGGATATTCACGGGCATGATGCCAATCATGCCATTTCAGATAGCTACCGCTATAATGCTGGCGCTGCTATTCAAGGGAAGCAAGATTACAGCGGCAATAGGCACCTGGATAAGTAATCCTTTTAACTGGTATTTTATTTATTTTTGGAATTACAAACTGGGTGCCTTTATATTGGGGTTGCCTGCACAAAGTAAAATATTTTCTTCTGTCATGACCGCTATCAGATCCGGAGAGGAGCCGATGGTGATTGTGGGGAAAATTGCCGGTGCAGGCGGCGTCAGCATTGCCGCTTTTCTCCTTGGCGGTCTGGTAATGGGGATTGTTGTTTCCATTCCAGCTTATTTTCTCTTTTTGAATCTATTCAAGCACATAAGGACATGGAAAAAATCAAGAAAGGAACGCCGCAATTTGCCGTCAGGCGTTCAATGAGAGTGTATGGTCGGGTTTTTATAATTCTGATATAATGTAGTTTACCGGGTTTGCGGGCTGACTGAAATTGAAAAAAATATCGGACTTCAGACCAAAAAAATGGCTTGGACAGCATTTTCTGAATGATCCAGGGCTGGTAGAAAAAATAATTTCACTCGCCAGACTGGATGCCACAGATATAGTACTGGAAATAGGCCCCGGCCTGGGTGCCTTGACATTGCCTCTTGCCCGCTCGGTTGCTCAGGTTATAGCGGTTGAGAAGGATGCAGATTTAGTTGATCTGCTTAAAGAGAAGCTGGCCCGTGAAGCAATTGTTAATGTTGATGCAGTCAATCAGGACATACTCGCATTTGATCTGGATAAGGTTGCCTCTCTTTGTAATGAAAGATATAAGGTCCTGGGGAATCTTCCTTACAATATCTCTTCACCTTTGCTGGAAAAACTCATTGAGAACCGAACCATATTGAGCAGGGCTGTGCTCATGTTTCAGCAGGAAGTTGCCAACAGATTATGTGCTTCTCCAGGAGGAAAAGCATATGGGGCTTTGACCGTGCTGGTTCGTTATCATGCAACTCCAGCTATTCTTTTTAAAGCCCCGAGGGAGGTGTTTTACCCTAAACCAAAAGTCGATTCTATGCTTTTAGAGCTTGATTTTGAGCGACCTTACTCAAGGCGTGCGGATGATGAGAAACTTTTTAAAAAAGTCGTAAAAGCTGCCTTCAGTCACAGGCGCAAAACACTTATAAACTCGCTTAGTATTTTTCATCCTTCATGGGATCGTAAAATTCTTACGGATGCAATGGACATGTGTGGGATTGATCCAAAAAGACGAGCTGAAACCCTTGACATGGATGAATTTTTGTACCTGGCCTCGGCACTTTCATTGACAAAAAACAAAGTCGATGATAAACACTGAATCCGGTTCAAGTTTTGCCGTTTTTGACTGAATGAATGGCTGACAGTGAATTAGGAAAAGGTGTATTTTTAATAAGTCTCGTTTTTAGGATACAGCAATGGAAATAATTAAAGCTGCTGCGCAGATGCAAGTGACTTCGGAATCATTAAGGTGCTCAGGTCAAGCGATTGCCTTTGTGCCCACCATGGGTTTTCTGCATGAAGGGCACATTGAGTTGATGCGCACAGGAAAACATTATTCAGATAAACTTGTTATTAGTATTTTTGTCAATCCGACACAATTCGGGCCAAATGAAGACTTCAAGCACTACCCTAGAGATACTGAAGGTGATTTGAAAAAGGCTGATAGCGCGGGAGTAGATATTGTTTTTTTCCCCTCTGTAGAAGACATGTATCCTCAAGGGTTTCAAAGCACAGTCCATATTGAAAAGCTTCCTAAACACCTCTGCGGCCTTTCAAGGCCAGGGCATTTTGATGGTGTTACAACAGTAGTTGCCAAACTGTTCAACATAGTGAAGCCTCATGTCGCCATCTTTGGCAGCAAGGACTATCAGCAATTGCTTGTTATCCGCAGAATGGTTAAAGACCTTAACATGGATTTACAGATTCTCGATGTTCCTACTGTCAGGGAGCCGGATGGTCTTGCTATGAGTTCCAGGAACAAGTATCTCAGTCCTGAGGAAAGAAAATCCGCACTTTGTCTGAAGAAGGCGATTGAGCTATCGGAAAAATTGTTTAAAGAAGGGCAAAGAGATGCAAATATCTTAAAAAATGAGATGGAATTACTGATAAACAGTAATCCTTTTACAGATATAGATTACATCAGCATTTGTGATCCGGAAACACTTGAAGCTTTGCAGACCATTGGCGGTGAAGCTCTTATAGCCTTAGCTGTAAGGGTTGGAAAGACAAGATTGATAGATAATTGTACGCTGAGATAACATCATAAGATTAAGTTATTATACTTATATTGAAGAGTGCTGTTTGGAAAAATTTCAGACTTCTGAATCTTATATCAAAAGTTTAATAAAGGAAATAAAAGGAATTTTGATAAGATATAAGGTTATATGATGTAATTGGAAAAGATTTTTCCCCTCGGTCTAAGCGAACAAATACTTACATAAATATTGTCATTTCGAATCACGCTTTAACGTGAAGCTAAATCTTGAATGAAAAAAGATCTATTATTAATTTCGACAGCACTTAAGTGACTAAAAGGAGATCCAATATGAAAACTTCAGATTTTTTATTTACCTCGGAATCAATGACCGAGGGACATCCGGATAAGGTTGCGGACCAGATATCGGATCATGTTCTGGATGAAATCCTCAAGCAGGATCCAAAGGGACGTGTGGCCTGTGAGACATTGGTTACTACTGGAATGGCCATAATTGCAGGTGAAATTACGACAAGTGCATATGTGGATTTTCCGGATGTGGTCAGGCAGACCATAAAAGATATTGGGTATAATAACTCATCCATGGGTTTTGACTGGGAAACATGCGCTGTTCTGTCGACGATTGACAAACAGTCCGCTGATATTGCCGCGGGAGTAGATGAAGACACAGGGCTTTTTAAAGAACAGGGTGCTGGAGACCAGGGACTAATGTTTGGCTATGCATGCAATAATACACCGACACTCATGCCTATGCCGATATTCCTGGCCCATCGTCTGACTCAAAGGCTGGACCACGTTCGAAAATCAGGACGGCTTCCATGGCTAAGGCCTGACGGGAAGTCACAGGTAACAGTTGAATATGAGGAGGGCAAGCCTTTCAGAGTACACACGGTTGTTATAGCCGCTCAGCATGATCCTGATGTGCATTACGATACCCTTCGTCAGGCGATTATTGAAGAAGTGATCAGGGAAACCATCAATAAGGAATTGATTGATGATGAAACAGAATATTTCATTAATACAACAGGCAGGTTTGTAATCGGCGGGCCCATGGGGGACTGCGGCCTTACAGGGCGTAAGATCATAGCAGATACCTATGGAGGCTTTGGCTATCATGGCGGCGGAGCGTTTTCAGGTAAAGATCCCTCCAAAGTGGACAGAAGTGCATCATATATGTGTCGATATATCGCAAAAAATATCGTGGCCGCGGGATTGGCCGAGAAGTGTGAAATACAGGTTGCATATACTATAGGAAGAGCCGAGCCGATTTCAGTTGTAGTTGGCACTTATGGCACAGGTGTAATATCTAATCTGGAATTAATTGAAATAGTGAAAAAGGTATTTGATCTTCGTCCGGCTGCAATCATTGAAAAACTGGATCTTTTGAGACCTATTTACAGAAAAACCTGTAATTACGGGCATTTCGGAAGGGAACTTCCTGAATTTACATGGGAAAAGACTGATATGGTTGATGAACTGAAAAAAGCTGTGTCCTGAATGAGTCTATTGCCAGGTTTCTATAATAAACATGTGAAGATCTCTAAAAACAAGCTTTAGTAACCCATTAAAATATAGACACGGAGTTTAGAAAATGGATTATGATATCAAAGACATAAATCTTGCTGGAAAGGGCAGGCTGAGAATAGAATGGGCTGAGAAGAGTATGGCCGTACTTGGAATTATAAGAGAGAGGTTTTTGAAAGAAAGGCCTCTTGAAGGATTAAGACTCTCGGCATGCCTGCATGTTACCACTGAGACAGCCAGCCTTGTTAAGACATTGAAGGCAGGAGGAGCTGATGTAGTAGTCTGTGCATCTAACCCTTTGTCAACGCAGGATGATGTGGCTGCCTGTCTTGTAGCTGATGATGATATCCCTGTATTTGCTATTAAGGGTGAAGATCATAAGACTTATTACAGCCATATCCTTTCAGCTTTAAAACACAGACCTCATTTAACGATGGACGATGGCGCGGACCTGGTGAGCTCTATCCATTTTATCGCTCTTAATAAGTGGAATGAATTGGAACCTTCTGTAAATGAATGGGCAAGGAATCTGCCTGAAGATCAAAGGAAAGGGTTTCTCTCAAATGTTATGGGTGGAACCGAGGAAACAACAACCGGTGTAATTAGGCTCAGAAGCATGGAGAGAGACGGTGTTTTACAGTTTCCTATCATTTCAGTAAATGATGCAGATACCAAGCACCTTTTTGATAACCGTTACGGGACAGGCCAGAGTACCCTGGACGGAATCATAAGGGCCACAAATCGGCTGATTGCAGGAAGCTTTTTTGTTGTCAGCGGTTATGGTTGGTGCGGGAGAGGGGTTGCAGCCAGGGCCAAAGGCCATGGAGCCCATGTTATTGTGTGCGAAGTTGATCCACTGCGAGCCCTTGAAGCGGTGATGGATGGTTTTCAGGTTATGCCGATCGCTCAGGCTGCCCCTCTGGGGGATTTTTTCTGTACACTGACTGGTGATATAAATGTGATCAGGATGGAACATTTCCTTTTAATGAAAGATGGCGCAATTATCTCAAATTCGGGACATTTTGATGTTGAACTGGATTTGAAAGGCCTTTCAGAAGATGCTGCCAGTACGCGTAAGATCAGAGATTTTGTGGAAGAATTTACTCTCAGTAATGGCAGAAAAATTTATCTGCTTGGAGAAGGCCGGCTCATAAATCTGGCAGCTGCTGAGGGGCATCCATCCAGCGTTATGGATATGAGCTTTGCAAATCAGGCCCTGTCGGCTGAATTCATGTCAAAGGAACATTCGAAAATGGAGAATAGGGTTTACCCCGTACCAGCGGAAATTGATAAGGAGATCGCAAGGCTGAAACTGAAATCCATGGGTGTTGAGATTGATGTCCTTACCAGGGAACAGGAAGATTACCTTTCTTCATGGGAAATAGGGACTTAGAGATCGCTGAGTTATTGCCATCACCCATTGCAGGGGCCTTGAGTTCGCCACAAAGTTTGCCGAGTAAAAGCTGGAAGAGGAATTCCTGTTTTTTCAGCCTTCTGTCCCTTTTAACATTTTCTGATGCTTTGTCCGGCCTATGACAGTCAAACGAGTTCTTATCTTAGCTCCAGTAATACTAATCATTTTGTTGATCCAGTCATATTTCTGGATCCCCACCTATGATGAACAGACGCGAGGTAATCCTGAGCGTCTGCATGAATTTATTACCGCATCCACCGGTGATGCCAGCATTCTTAATCCAATCCTTTCAGCGGATTCGGCAAGCAGCCAGATCGAATCAATGGTCTTTGAAGGCCTCATAGATCGTGGTAAGGACTTGCGTTTCAGAGGGCGTCTTGCTGTTAAATGGGATATATTCGAGGAGGCCTACTTTTATGTAAATGAATCAGCTGTCATTCCGTCCGCAGGAAAGGCGAGTGCAGAGTCAGTGGCTGACCTGATCAGAGACGAAGTACAAAAAACTGATGCTATATCAGATCCTGGATTGAAAGCAGCTCTGGATTCCATAAAGGAGGTTTCTGTTCTTCCTCCAAGTGAATTTACAGTAACCAAAGATGAAAAGGGAGATAAAGGGGACAGAAAAATTGATCTCCACGTAAATTCACCTGCCAGGATTAAACTCGTCCTTGCAAAAGTAGATCAGGACCTTTTCAGGAATCTTACAAAAATCCTTGGTAAAGATTATTTTTCTTTTTTTCAGGGAGAAAAATACCTGACATGTGATTCCGAAATAGAGAAGAACAAAATTTCTGAATACGCCAATGAAATTCTGCCATCTACAGAGCACAATCCTGTTTTGGTTTTTTACCTCCGTCCAGATATTAGATTTCATGACGGCCACGTATTTGATGCCCATGATGTGAAGTTTACATACGATGCAATAATGAATCCCAAAAACCTGTCCCCGCGCATTGCTGATTACGAACCGGTCAAGGGTGTTGAAGTGATTGATCCCCTTACAGTACGAATCGTTTATAAGCGTCTTTACTCTCCCGCACTTGCTACGTGGGGAATGGGTATTTTGCCGGAACACCTCCTTAATGAGAAAGCAATACGAAAAGAGGCTGTTTCTCAGGGCAAGGATCCTCAGACATTTTCAATAAGACAGAGTTCATTCAATCGTCATCCAATAGGATGCGGACCTTTTCAGTTTGTGGAGTGGAAATCGGATCAGTACATAACTCTTGACAGGTTTAATGATTACTGGGAGGGAACACCAAATTATAAAAAGTATGTCTTTCGTATCGTACCTGATTTATTGACCCAGGAAATGGAATTTTATGCCGGCACTGTTGATAATTACGGTGTCCAGCCTTACCAGGTTAAACGTTTAAAATCAGATCCCAGATTTCAGAGCTTTTCCGGTGTTTCTTTCGGTTATACCTATATTGGATACAACATGCGCAGAAGTCCATTCGATGATCTCAGGGTCCGTTTAGCCCTTGGAATGGCCATTGATGTAGATAAGATCATCAGCTATGTTCTGTATGGAGAGGGTGAACGGATTACGGGGCCATTTGTCAAGCAGACAGATTTTTATAACCGCGATATAAAGCCTGTTCCATATAATCCTGAAGGGGCACTTGCATTGCTTAAAGAGGCGGGCTGGGAGCCGAATAGAGACGGATGGCTTGAAAAAAGCGGGAAAAGATTGCAATTCACTCTCATTACAAACAGCGGTAATGATCTTCGCAAGGCGATACTTGCTATTGCTCAGGATTCATGGAAGCAGATAGGTATTGACGTTAGCACTGACATTATAGAATGGTCGGTATTTATTAAAGAGAGAGTAAATAAAGCAGACTTTGACGCCCTGATACTCGGTTGGAGCATGGGTATTGAGCCTGATCTGTATCAGATTTGGCACTCGAGTCAGACTCACCCTTATGAACTAAATTTCGTAGGATATGAAAACGACGATGTCGACGATCTTATTATTAAGATAAGGCAGGAATATGATCATGCTGAACAGGTGAAATACTGCCACAGCCTTCATGAGATAATAGCCCGCGAACAGCCCTACACGTTTTTATATGTAAACAAATGGACAGCGGTTTTAGACAAAAGGATTGTAATAATGAAAAAAAATGATCAGGGTGATATAGTCTACGAAAAAATAGAGCCGACCAAGACCGGTAATTATCTCTTTGATTTTAATAAGTGGGCAAAGATACCGGAGAGTCCGGTCTTTGCTGTGGATTGATAAAAGGAGCTGGTGAGGGATTTATAATGCTGTCTTTTTTTGGAAGGAGTATCATACAAAAGATTATAACACTCTTTTTCGTTTCAGTTGTTTCTTTTCTGATTATACATATTGCTCCTGGAGAACCCAGCCAGGTTGATCCTCTGAATCCCAAATTTACACCTGAACTTGTAGAACGGTTTCGGAAAGAATTCCATCTGGATAAACCTCTTTATTCTCAGTATCTGCTTTTTTACAGGGATCTTTTCACCGGTAAAACGGTTTCATGGAAAGATAGCCAGCCAGTGCTCAATAAAATATGGGAGCGATTTTTAAACAGTCTTCCCTTGTTTATCGTGGGTACTATAATTACATGGACCCTTTCCTTTCCCATCGGAATACGTTCGGCCCTTTTCAGAGGCGGAGTTTATGATCGCAGTGTAACCTTCTTGTCTTATCTCTTGATATCAATACCCGGTTTCTTTTTTGCCTATATTCTGATTATATTCGTTGTTAACAGTTTTCATGTGCCGGTCATAGGCATGGAAACCTTTGGCCTGGGCACCTCGGCATGGCCAACTGTGATTATGGACCGTATCTGGCACCTTCTGCTGCCATCGGTCCTGGGGGCAACAGGAGGTATCGCTGTCCTCTCGAGGTATGTTCGCAGCCAGATGCTTGAGGTCGAAGGGCAGGATTATATTCGCACTGCCAAAGCAAAAGGCCTTAGTCCTGATCTTGTTCATTATAAACATGCGCTTCGCAATGCCCTGCTTCCTTTTGTGACCATGTTCGGGTTGATACTCCCGGGGTTGATAGGCGGCTCTGTGATAATTGAATCTATATTTTCGTGGCCCGGAATGGGAAGGATGGCCTATGAGGCCATCCTTGCAAGAGATTATCCTGTTATACTGACTATTAACTTTGTCTCTGCAGTACTGGTCCTGGCCGGTACCTTTATCTCTGATCTTCTTTATATGATAGTTGACCCGAGGATACGGCTGTGATGTTAACGACTCATGCAGAAAGCTCTTTTCTTGAGGAACCTCTTGTTCCGAGACGAACAGGGTTTCAGGAATTCTGGCTGGTATTCAAAAAAAACAGACTTGCCATAATAGGCCTTTTCATGTTTTGTATATTTTTTCTTGCTGCCATTCTCGGCCTGCTTGCAACTTCAGGACATGATCCTGTTTTTAATCCGGCCATTGTCCGCCTGCAGGAAAAACTATTGCCGCCTATGTCAAAACCGGATTATGAGACTTTGAGGCCTGAAGAAATCCCATACTTCGGGCTTTATGTTCTGGGCACAGATGATTTGGGAAGGGACGTTTTTGCAAGAATGTTCCAGGGGGCCTGGGTTTCATTAACCGTTGGATTCGTGGCAGTTTTGATATCGGTTATCGTTGGCATAATCATGGGAGGAATGGCCGGTTATTTTGGACATAAGAATATTTATCTCGATAATCTTCTATTTTTTATATTTATCCTTTCAGGTTTGACTATGTTCCTAATCGGTCAATCGCTTGCGGGATTAATAGCTCTTATTCCAATAATACTGCACTTTGTTTTTAAAGGCCTGTTAAGGAGTATGCATATCATAAAGATTTGGACATGGTGGAAAAAGATACTCCACAAACAGGTTTTCTCCATAGATACACTGATAATGCGTATCGTGGATATCATGTTATGCTTTCCGAGCTTTTTTTTGATACTGACCGTAGTTGCCCTGCTCCCGGCAAGCATATACAACATAATGATAGTAATCGGCTTGACAAGCTGGATGGGAACTACGCGGTTTGTGAGGGCCGAATTTCTGTCTTTGAGAGACCAGGATTTCGTGACCGCTGCAAGGGCTCTCGGCCTCAGTGATTTACGGATTATTTTCCGCCATATAATGCCTAATGCAATTGCCCCTGTTCTTGTATCATCCACTATTGGGGTTGCTACGGCCATCTTAACTGAAGCGGGTTTGAGTTTTCTTGGATTTGGAGTCCCGCCACCGCATGCTACATGGGGCAATATTCTTTCTGATGGCAAAGCATTTATTTTTGATGCCCCCTGGCTTACATTTATTCCAGGATTTGCTATTTTGATTGCAGTGCTTTCCTTCAACCTGTTTGGAGAAGGGCTAAGGGATACTCTGAATCCAAAACTCCGGGAGAGGCAGTGAATACCTTTAATAATTGGCCAAATCTACGTCTTTGAAAACCAGCTCTTTATTAATCCCTTTAAGGTGGCGCGTCCAGTAAGATTTTCGGAATTCTTTTTATCCAATTCGCGGTATTTTTTGATGATAGCCCAGATCCCCTGGTCAAAAATACGTATCATTTTATTAATGCTTTCAACTGACTTTTGAAGATCAAGCCCTGTTACAACGAGGGATTTGGATTCTGTAATAATCCACATCTGCCTTCTTAAGATTACGAGCTTGTAGATAACCTCTTCCAGAGGTACTCCTTCTCTGTACCTTTTTGTGGCAAACTTTTCGAAATATTCGAACATTTCTTTGTACGGCGGTTTGCAAAAATATATATTGCGGAGATTCCTGAAAAATTCCATTGAACGGGAAACGCATTCCTCCTCAGACAAGGAATGGTACCATGGTGTTCTGGAGCTTTCCCTTAGATGTTTGCATGCCAGCCTTGAAATTTCTTCTGCATGCCTCTCGGTTTCAGTCATCAGTTTGTCAGCGAAACCTAGAACGCTCATAAAGTCCCCCTTTCATCCCATTTAAATTAAATGTGATTGGCCAGATAATATTAAAGAATTCAATTTCCTTGCCGGTATTACGGAAGAAGTCTGATAAAGAAAAGGTAAATCTTCAAACAGAAAACACATAATAGCCGGAAGATTTTTTATATTATTTCAAAATTCGTGCGATTTTTGATTTGATTGTTTTTTCGTATTTTTCCTTCACCTGATTTAAAGGCATGTTTAAAACATACAGCGACTGCAATGTCAATTCAGATGAACAAGGAATGCAGGAATTTTTAAAATGGAAGATATAATCCAATATTCAATCAAAATACTCAAGTTTTTTTTCCATCTTTGCACTATTATGTTTCAGATTGCACTTATTGGATGTTCAGCTTTTATAATCCGGCTCGAGATAAGGACAAAATGGATTGAAAATCAATATTTGCCTGCCCGGCGTATTATACATGCCTGGGCAGGCAAATAAATGAGATAATATCAAATGTTCTGGCAGGAGGTAAATTTGACGGCCTCATGATTTTCTTTATAAAGTTATAAAGTTCTGAAAATCGGACTTAAAGAATTGAGTTTATCAGGTTTTCAGAAATTTTTTTACAAATTCAGCCCAGTTTTCATTTTCAAGCTCTCCGAAAATATCTTCCACAGAAATACCACCATCAGCAGCAATATCCATATCTTTATGTGCCATGGAAAATAGCCTTTCTTTTTCATCGTTTATGTATTTATAGGCCTCTTCACCGTAATAAAGCCCTTTTAAGTTCTTTTTAAGTTTTGTGGGTTCTACTATAAACAGCCATGCCTTTTCGTATGGCGATTCATTGACTAATTCGGGGTGATCCAGAAGCCTGTGGTTGATATGTGTTACTATTCCATCTACAGGGGAGAGGACCTGGACCATTTCGCTGTTACGTCTGACCTGGAAGGATGCAATTCCCTGCTTAACTTCTGTTCCGATGTTAGGTGTTTCTATCCGGCTCAGCCTTCCTAAAAGTTTCTGGGCAAAATCATCCAATCCCACCCTTACACGACCGCCATATTCAGGCCTGGCCCATGTGTGGCCTTCATGATAATAGATGTCGTCAGGAAGCCTGAAGCTTTCAACCCTGGTTTCTTCAGCCTTAAGAGGATGGGGCTCTGCCTGGAGTCTTTCCTGCATCATCTGGTCAAAAGAGCAATTGCCGCATTCATAAGCGTTCGGGCAGATCTTGCGTCCCACTTCACCTGTGATCATGTAACGGCATTTTCTTTGAGAAGAAGGGAGAAGCATCATCTTGTCCACCCAGGTTTCATTAAATTTCTCCGCCGTGGAATCTACCTTTGTACTGTCAAAGGATTCCTTTTGCCTGCTAACCTTTACCTGCATGGCCTGGTCGTAAACACAGGTGGAGCAGTCATAGTTGTTGTCACATAACTTGTAGGAAACCACACCTGCTTCCATCCACACACATTTCTTTTTGCCCGGGGGCACAATCTTCATTGATGCATTTTTTTCTATGTCTGTCATTTCTTACCCTCCCTTTGAAAATATTTTTTTGTTTTTTAATATTTTTTGTTTTGTTTTGTCTAATAAGAAAGCAAGGGTTATGCCAGAGACGGACAATATCGTTAAGATAACGGCTAATTGCTTGAATTAATTCCTTTAAAAAGCGTTAAGCGAGCCTGGAAGTTGTCTCCTGGTAATAAAAAGGCATGCTTAATAAATAGGCACTTACATTAAGCATGCAGCCCGATTATGACCTAACCGTATGATAAAGCAGGCATTTTATGGCATGCCGAAAAAAACATCATATTGCCTAAAAAATAGGCAGTTAAGGATTCGGGCATGAAATCCTGTCTACGTGCCATCTTAAAAGTTCAAAGCAGGTTGAGCAAAATCGCGATTCTTTGAAATCCGTATCTTCCACATTATAGGATGAGTACATTACGCACTGTCTGTTTCTGCAATGAGTAAGGCCGAAACTGTGCCCTATTTCGTGAAGTGCAGTTTTTTCAGCACGTTCCAGCAAGGTCAGTTTATTAAAGGGCTGGGTGTAGAATTGTGGATTCAGCCGGTGAAGAGATATTACAGAGCACTTTCCTTCAATCTGGGAGAGGCCGAAAACATATTTGAGTATGGGGACATACAGATCGACTTCTGTAATTGCAATAAGCGCTGCCATTTCATTGGAGCAATGATATTGAAGGTCCTTCAGTATAAGTTTGGAATTATATTGGAGCCTGGATTTATTATAGGCATGGATCGGGATATTCTTTGCAGGGGAAATCTTACAGGACAGTCCCAGATTATGAAAAATCCTTTCGGCAAGGTAATTCAGTATCTCCTGATCAACAGAGCCTATAGGCAGGATTGCAATGAATTGAGACGGGACGATTAAAGTCTACCCCCTTTTAATTTCGTATTTTTCAATTTTATTATAAAGGGTTTGCCTGTCGATATCCATGATTCGAGCTGCCTTGCTTATGTTCCAGTCATTCCTGTCAAGCATTTTTTTGATATGCATTTTTTCCACCATTTTCAGAGATTCCGGCATGTTTTCAGGTTCGCCCCGAGTTCTCGAAAATGGGAGGTCATCAGGTGTAATTTCATCAGACTTGCCAATTACAAGGGCCCTTTCAATAATGTTTTCTAATTCCCTTACATTTCCAGGCCAATCGTATCCCATAAGTAACTTGACTGCTGAAGGTGAAATTCTAACTTCCTCCTTGCCCATTTCAAGACAGAATCTCCGGATAAAGACTGATGAAAGGAGTTCGATATCCTCCTTCCGATCCCTCAACGGAGGCACATGAATGGAAATTACGTTCAGGCGATAATAGAGGTCTTCACGGAACAGGCCGTTTTTGATGGCCTGTTTAAGGTCACGATTGGTGGCAGCAATAAAGCGGACATCTACCTCTATCTCTTCATGGCCTCCCAGGCGTCTGATCTTTTTTTCCTGGAGTACTCTCAGAAGATCAACCTGAGTTTTCATGCTGATATCGCCGATTTCATCAAGGAACAGGGTTCCTTTATGGGCCATTTCAAAACGTCCCCTTTTCATAAAATCAGCGCCGGTAAATGCTCCTTTTTCAAATCCAAAGAGTTCGCTTTCCAGCAGGGTATCCGGTAATGCACCGCAGCTAACTGCAACCAGAGGCATATAGCAGCGAGAGCTGTTGCCGTGGATTGCACGGGCTATCAGTTCCTTGCCGGTTCCGCTTTCTCCTGTGATGAGTACAGTGGAGTCGGTTTTTGCAACCTGTGAGATCAGCTGGAAAATCTTCTGCATCACATCGCTTTTTCCTATTATCTCATCATACTGATATTTTTCTTCCAGGTTTTGTTTCAACAGGATGTTTTCGAGAACAAGTTGCTTGTGTTCGACAATCCTTTTGATCTGCATTTCTATCTCATCAGGATCAAACGGTTTTACAAGGTAGTCAAATGCTCCTTCCTTTATAGCCTGAACGGCTGTGTCAACAGTTGCGTATGCCGTCATTATGAGTATCTCTGCGTCGGTAATCTCCCGAAGTTTTTTAAGTACTTCAAGTCCGTCCATGCCGGGCATTTTGAGATCCAGCAGAATAACTTCCCAGATTTTTCCGCTGGCCATTAAAATTCCTTCTGGTCCATTTTCAGCCAGGCCTACTTCATAGCCATCCTCCATAAGCCAGTCATAAAGCGACTCCCGCATTGCCGGTTCATCATCAATGACAAGGATACGTGGCTTTTTTGTCATTTTATATTTCCTCCACTATTTTTTTGAGGTTTCAGATTCGATCAAGGGAAACCGGATCTTGAAACAGCTGCCTTTTCCGGGGAGGCTTTCAACTGTGACGGTCCCTTTGTGTTTACTTACAATCCCGTAAACAACAGAAAGGCCAAGGCCCACTCCCTTTCCCTCTTCCTTGGTAGTAAAAAACGGCTCAAATATGTCTTTCAGTTTGTCTTCAGGAATTCCGCAGCCGGTATCGGAAATCATGACTTCCAGAAAATCACCATCAATATGGTTCGCAGTTACAGTCAGTGTGCCATTTTCACCAATAGCCTCGGAGGCGTTACTGAAGAGGTTCAAAAGGACCTGTTGAATCTGTTTGAAGTCACACAGGAATTTGGGTATATCAGGAGCAATTTGCTTAACCAGTTTGATGCCTCTTATTTTAAAGTCATGGGAAACAAGAAGAAGGGCCTTATCGATAATTTCCGAAATATCGCATGGTTGAATGGATATCTTGGACTGACGTGAAAAAGCGAGGAGATTTTTTACGATTTCTCCACAACGTGCTGTTTCTGTTTCCATTGTAGTGAGATACCGGGAGATATCATCAAGTCTTTTTAAATTAAATCTATTTCGGCCAACCAGTTTTATCATAAGTCGAATATATGTAAGAACCGCTGCCAGGGGATTATTGATCTCATGGGCAATAGTTGCGGCCAGTTTTCCCAGTGAAGAAAGTTTCTCTGCACGAATAACCTGTTCCTGTGCTTCTTTCAGCCTTTTATAGGCACTGTTGATGTTTTCGAACAGGTTCGCATTTTCTACAGCCATTCCTATAAGGTTACCTATAGCAGTGAGAAACTCCACATACCCCTGTGAGGATTTTAAAGTTGAATTGCTGGAAACACACATTACGCCAAGCGGTGATCCTTTTGAAACAAGAGGTATATAGATAGTCGTTTTTATGCCGGCCTCAATAATGGGCCTGGCATAGGGATTGCTCGGTTCTTCAAGGTGGTTGATAACCACAGGTTTTATTGTCTGGACAGCCTTACCAAGATGGCCGTATCCAACCTTGCGGCGTCTCATGTGGCTTTTATTTACTAAATCGGAGAGAAGGCCTTTATGAGCGGCCATAAAGAGCATCTCCTGCTTTTTGTCAAGCAGATAGACCCTTACGCTGTGGGATTCAAGAAGTTCGAGTATTTTATCAATTGTGCTGTCCAATATCTCGTTGAGATTCAGGCTGCTGCTTACTGTCATTGATATGGCATTAAGTGTGGAAAATCTCACGTTTTGTTTTTTTATCTGTTCCTGTGCACTTTTCTGTCTGGTGATATCTCGAATTATTATTACATAGCCTTCGGTATTACCAGCATGGTCATTTATAACGCTTGCAGTAGTCAGGGCATTGAATGTAGTGCCGTTTGCCTTTGAAATAAGGTTATCAAATTCTGAGGCAAAACCATCCTGAAAGATTGTTTTCAGAAAACGTCGGAAATCCTCTCTATTTTTAAAAAGCTCTGCTGCGGATCGCAGCGATAAAAGCTGTTCTCTGCTTTTATACCCAAGAAGGTCAAGTCCGGACTGGTTGATTTCCATTACTTTGCCTTCAGGGTCAATGAGTAATATCGCGTCACGGGACCATTCAAATATAGCTCTGTATCTTTCCTGAGAGATCCTTAGACGATTAGCGCTGTCAATTTGCATACCATTCCTTTTAATCTCTTCGGGTTAAATCTGCCGGAGGCAGACAAGTATCCCCGAAGCTTGCTTCGTCTTGTCATCCCGGACTTGATCCGGGATCCAGTCAAGCATGTTTCTGGATTCCGGCTGGAGTTTATCCCGAACTTGATTCGGGGCCGGAATGACGGTTGATACCCCGTAGCTTGCTGCGGGGTAGTTCATTGGGTATTCTTGATTATGGTCATAAGTGAATATAGAATAACATATTAATTTAACAAAAAAAAGAGGTAACTGTGCCCAATTAGTCTTGAAATATTCTTTGACAAAAGGCTATATGCCTCTATAAAAGCTAACCTGTATAAGTAAATTATATCCTTTTCAAGAAACGCTGAATTTGACTCTGTGTCTGACCGAAATCTTGAAATTATAACTTTTTGGTTCTTTATAAATTCTGTTATCTTATTTGCTGCATTCAGTCAATATTTTCAGATGTTTAATTTTTAAAACCTGGGTTTTATGCATATATTGCTTTATGTTAGCGGTTATGAAAATTCATGACAAAAAAAGGACAAGTTTGATCTTGTTGTTATTTTCACGAAACTGAAGGTATTACCTGAAATCAGCGAATTAAAGTCCAGGTTTTGGAGATGACTCTTTTTTAAATAAATCACTGTATTTAATTGATATAATAAGGAAAAAGGCCGGGAATTCGCATCTGACATCTGTGTCGAGCGTTTATTAAATGGCCTGAATATTATGATAGTACTGATCGGTCTTCTAATGCTCTATCCTGGAGCCGAATGGTTCTTAAAAGGCTTCTTCAGGCCTCGCGAGACATTTTGGCTTTTATATCCTGTTAAATTCTCCTGAGTACGGCGCGATATAAAAATCGGGTCTCGTTTCCTGAGGCAGGTTTCTGAAATAAAACATTTCATAAAACATGATCTCAAAAAGCAAAACCCGATTAATTTAAAATTACTGGTTTTAAGATTGCCGTTTATATTACCATCCCAGCGTGAGATATTTATGTATGGAATTGGAGGCAGCCCTTCCAGCCCCCATGGCAAGAATAACAGTGGCTGAACCTGTGACAATATCGCCGCCTGCCCAGACACCCTTCTTAGTGGTTTTTCCTGTCTCCGGCTCCGCAATAATATAACCACGCTTATTCAAAGCCAGCCCTTCGGTGGACTGGGTTAAAAGGGGATTTGCGCCTGCACCAACTGCAATAACAGCCAGATCACAATCCAGATGGAATTCAGAACCCTTAATGGGGACAGGACTGCGGCGTCCGGATGCATCCGGTTCACCCAATTCCATCTTAAGACATTCCATTCCAGTCACTCTGCCCTTATCATCACCTATGAACCTGGTCGGTGCAGTCAGCAGGTAGAACTCAATTCCTTCTTCTTCGGCATGATGGATTTCAGCACCCCTCGCCGGCATCTCATCACGGGAACGACGGTAAACTATTCGCACTTTCTCTGCCCCTAAACGCATGGCGGTTCGCGCTGAATCCATAGCGACATTTCCGGCCCCCAAAACAGCTACGTTTAATCCTCTGACAATTGGGGTATCATATTCAGGAAACAGGTAGGCCTTCATAAGATTGGACCTGGTCAGGTATTCATTGGCCGAGTAAATGCCTATAAGGTTTTCACCAGGTATGTTCATAAAACTGGGAAGACCTGCTCCCACTCCTATATATACAGCATCATACCCCTGTTCAAAGAGTTCATCTATGGATACGATTCTTCCTACTACTGCATTGCATTCCAGTTTTGCGCCAAGCCTCTCAAGGGTGTTTACTTCTGAAAAAACAATCTCCTTGGGAAGCCTGAATTCCGGAATGCCGTAAACGAGTACTCCTCCGGGTTTGTGAAAGGCCTCAAAAATAGTCACATCATGCCCTTTGAGTATGAGATCTCCTGCAACGGTAAGACCGGAAGGGCCCGATCCCACTACAGCTACCCTTTTTCCGGTGGGATCGGCCTTGGGGGGCAATTCCCCGGTACCATATTGACGCTCATAGTCAGCAGCAAAACGCTCAAGATTGCCGATGGCTACAGGTTCACCTTTCTTGGCAAGTATACACATGCCCTCGCATTGATCTTCCTGAGGACAAACCCTGCCGCATACCGCCGGAAGGCTGTTTTTTTCCCATAACTTGCGAATTGCTTTGCCGAATTCACCTTCCTTGATGAGTTTGATGAAAGCCGGAATTTCAACAGAAACCGGGCAACCTGTCATACATGAAGGGTTTTTACACTGGATGCATCTTTCAGCTTCCTTCATTGCCAATTCTTTGGAATATCCGAACGGAACCTCTTCAAAGTTCCTTCTTCTTACATCAGGTTTCTGTTCGGGCATTGGTTGTCTGGTTATTTTTTCATTTTTAACTTTTTGTTCTGACATAAATGCTCCTCCGTAGCTGATACATTGTATATCTTTTGGAATCAATCCGTTTCAAGGTATGAAACAATTATAATTGATTCTCTATATTTTCAATTAATCTGTCTTAAAAAGACAGTTCCTTTCATCCTAATCAGGATTGCTGGCATTGGCACTTGAATTTATCGTAGGAAGCGGCCTCTTCAGTTGTATAGGCCTGAAGGCGCTGCATCAACTCATCAAAATCAACTTCATGACCGTCAAATTCGGGTCCATCCACACATGCAAACTGGGTATTTCCGCCTACACTTACACGGCAGCAGCCACACATACCGGTTCCGTCCACCATTATTGAATTAAGGCTTACAAGCGTCTTGACATTATATTCCTTGGTCATTTTGCAGACGAATTTCATCATCGGAACAGGCCCGATTCCCACAACAAGTTTTACATCTTCTTTTTCAAGCACTTCTTTGAGTACATCGGTCACGAACCCGTGATGACCATAGGAACCATCGTCAGTGCAGACATGCAGTTTATGAGAAGCAGCCGCCATTTTATCCTCCAGGATCAGGAGATCCTTGGTCCTTGCACCAATAATAGCAATAACATTGTTGCCGATATTTTTCAGCCCTCGAGTAATGGGGTGCATTACGGCAACACCAGTGCCCCCCCCGACGCATACAACGGTACCCAATTTCTCTATATGAGTAGGTTTGCCCAGGGGGCCGATCACATCCTGGAATTTATCCCCTACCTGAAGGGTCTTGAAAAGGGCTGTTGATTTCCCAACAACCTGATATATAATTGTGATAAGCCCCTTTTCCAGGTCTGTATCAGCTATGGTAAGCGGAATACGCTCTCCTGTTTCGTTAGCTTTCAGTATTACAAACTGTCCCGGTTTAGCCTTTCTGGCAATCAGAGGTGCACTGATTTCATCCAGTACGACCGTGCCGCCGGCCATCTCTTGTCGCTTCAGAATTTCAAACATCTTGTCCCTCCAAACTGTAAAGTAAATTTTTTTGTATTTCGTTTATTGAACCTGTATTTAATTAATCTCCCTGCCTTAGGTTCTTGGAGTGCATTCAATTGAATCCAGATACTTAAGAACCGGCACTCCAAAAGCGACCCCGTATCACAGCAACTCTTTGAAGTACCAGAAGATTAATCTGCCTTCCTCATTTGTACAACTTTCCCTGATCCTACTGCAGTTTCTCTAAGCCCTGAAAGACATAACTCTTTTATTATCCAGGTAAATCAGCCTTTTTCAGACAAATAAGAAGTTAAGCGGTCTTTTTGTTTCATTTTTGATCTTTTTTTCTATGAGATTTCCAGTAATGTGTCAACTCTAAAAGATTCAGCCTTCAAGGAAAATTTGAATGCGAAACAAAGAAGATATCCGGTTTTCAGATCATTGAAGGCAATCCGGAAGCAGTTGAAAAGAATGAGGAGGGAAACTTATTCTCTGTTACATGTTCTGAAGGCGGCGGACAGAAAAAAGAGAATTTTGATCTTGTCGTTATTCTCACAAAGCCGAAGGTTTCTTCTGAGATCAAGCCGCTGAAGTCCAGGCCCTTTTCTATCCTATACAATGCCTCCTGGGCAAAAGCCTTTTATGCGAAGAACAAGGAGTATATAACAATAATCACATATAAAAGACCAAGAAACCATGCTTTAAGACGGGTAAGGGTATATTTATTTGTCCGGAAACAGATAAAGGCAATTATGGTAGATCCTAACAAGAGCCATAAAAGGCTGACCTGTGGAAGATTAACAGGTGTATTGTGACCACTGATAATCAATGCAATAATAATTGGAAGACCAAGACATACACAGATATCAAAGATGTTACTTCCAAAAACATTAGAAATTGCCGCATCATAATATCCATGTCTGGAACTGATAATTGACAAAACCATATCGGGCATCGATGTTCCTGCTGCAATTACAACAAATGCCATCACGACTTTATGAATTCCCAGCAGATCTCCCAGGGCAATAGATGATTCAACTAAGACATGTGATGCCAGTCCCATAAGTAACATCATCCCGATAATCCAGGCAAAGGCGGTTTTTACGGATTGAATGCTGTACTCTTTTATGATTTCTTTTTCTATTTGGTTTTCAACATCCTTTTTAATATTATTTTGTTGTTTTTTGTGTTTCACAAAGTTGTAATGCAGCAGAAGAATATATCCGAGATACATTGCTAAAAATACCAATGCAACGCCAATACCCCATTCGGCAGGAAAAAGTATGGTAACGATCAATAAAACAATTACCACCGATATGTAAACCAGGTTGTCTCTCCAGATCACTTCTTTACTGACAAATACCGGGGAAACAGCGACAATACCTACAGCTGCGGGAATCATTAGAACATTGTATAATGCAGAACCGACAATGGTGGCAATTCCAACTTCAGCGTTCCCAAGAATTATCACTGCGATTACTGCAACAGCAAATTCAGGAAAGGAACTGGCAGTAGCATCGATTACAGCCGCCTTTACTGATTGGGGAATAGTATAATGTTCTTCGACAACTTTTGCGGCCAGACTGAAAAAACTTCCAGCCCTCCAGATTATGATCGATGACAGGATAATCAATGAACACCAGAGTACAAAATTTAAAGGCAACCAGGTAAACCCGTAAATGTTAAATCCGCCTGATACCAAAGCGATACTCAATAGCATCAGGGCATATTTGAAAATAGCTTTTCCTAAAAATGATTGTAATATTGATATTAATTTCATGTATAATTCAGGACCAGTTCCGGAACAGGCGAAGTGTGATTAACTTATTGATAACCAGATACAAAATAACTCGATTTCCTTCAAATATAATTTGGAATTCATGATAATAAAGGAGGTGCTTTTTAAGGTTCATCCGGTTAATGAGTATTTACAGCCTTGAAAGGGTGACTATTTGGAATTATGGCCTTCCAGGCCATATACAAGTTCCACCATGTCATTCCGTGCAAGCGGAGCGCGACACGGAATCCAGAACCACTTTTACGGGATTCATTAAGTTCTGGATACCGGCTTTCGCCGGTATGACGGCTTTAATGGTATTTTAATCAAATACAACACAACCTTGAAATCCTAAATCCATAACAAAAGAGGTAGTATTTATTAGCATCTTTGAATCCTTTAGCAGATCAAAGAGTACTCATTAACCGGATGAACCATTTTTAAATAAGCACTTACTTCCAATATCAAAAAAAAGACCCTGTTAGTTAACACTGTTTGCTTTGGTTTGATAAAATTTTGGCCGAAAATTTCTTTGAATCAGAAGCAGATGCTTTTGTAATATGCGCAATGTATATCAAAATCAAATCTCAAGCTCAAGCACAACTCCGGCTTCCATTTCAAACTCATCCAGCAGGGTCTGTCGTTTTGACTTGTGCTGGTCCTCCCACCAGTCAAGCTTATACATCCCCGGCGGCAGTGGTTGGGTGTCCCACGTGTTTTGAGCAATAATTTCATCCCTGGTATCCAGATTGATAAAAATCACCCTGTAAGGTGGTCTGGCATCCGGATCATGGATGAATTTTATGCCGGAGTTAATGGGAATATCTACAAATCCGTGATCCGGTATGCGGATGCTTGACCATGCAATTTCGTTGTTATTGTGTTCGGTTGGACGGATTATGACCGTATATTCTCCGGGCGGCGCAATATGGGAGGACAGATCCCGCCATTTGCCGATAATATGTCCATCAGCATCCTTCAGAGCCACATAATAAAAAGAGGAGCCCACCCAGTCAGCAGGTCTGAGAGAAAAACCCATATCCAGAGCGATATCATTCAACACCCCGGGCAGGATCTCGATATCTCCTAGGCTTAAAGTGGTTGCCCGGTGTTCATCCTGGCGCCAAAGTAAAGTATAGCGGCCTGCAGGAACCGCCTGGGCGATCATTGGACCTGAAAAACTGACAACATGTTTATCATAATTGGGTTCAGCCAGGGCCCACCACCCTGGAGGGGCTATGCCGGATGGAAGGGTTATCCTCAATCCGGTATCGACAGGGAGGTCGACTTTTTCCGAACTCTGCACCGAAACGGTTGCCGTTAGTATTACCTCCGTGCTTTCATGTTCATTCTGCCGCCAGGCAAGCTGATATTCTCCAGGCTTGACACGGGTACTCTCACCGCTGGCCCTGGTGACCTGCTCCCCGGTTTCCGCATCAACCAGTGCCCAGTATCTTGGAGGCATGGATACCCATGAGGCCGGTTTTAATGTGACCGTCCCGGGCCCGGCCAGTTTCAGGCGTTTTGATGAAGATTTTTTAGTTTCGATCTGTGCCACCTCCGGCGGTTCCGGCAGTGGTTTTTCTTCGACGATATTTTCTTTCAGCTGCTGCAATGCCGATTTCAGTTCTTCGGTATTACCGGCTGAAAAATAACCACCACCCGAAGCATCAGCAATACATTTGAGCTGTAATTCGGCCTGGCCTGAGACCTGGAATCCGATTACATGAACCTTAAGCTGTATACCGCTTTTATTTAAAGCCGCGGCAGTGGTGCAGGGATCACCTCCGCAGGTCTCTATACCGTCACTGATCAGTATCACTGTACTGGCCTGATCTTTTGAGGTCAAAATACCGGGGCACAGTTTTAATGAACCATCAATGGGGGTTTTACCTCTGGCAGTCAATCCTGCAATCCGGGATGTTAACTCCTTTACTGATGCGCCTATTCCCGACACCAGCTCAATATCGCTGCAATCCCCTTTTTTTCGGTGGCCATATGCAAGAAGACCCATGCTGATACTGTCAGGAACTTCATTGATTAAATTTTCCAGCACTGTTTTTGCGACAACAATTTTTGGCTGATTATTGTCCACATGGCCCCACATCGAGCCGGAACAATCCAGAATAAAAAGCAGCTCAGATGAGACAGCATTATGGGGCATGAGCATAAAGAGAAAACCTATGCCTAAAAACGATGCAATAAGCATTTTTTTTATAATTGCCGTCATACTAATACTCCTTCATTAAAAGTGCCATTTATAGATATAAGCATAATAAAGATGTTCATTATTACCAGTGACAGGGCAACAGGTTACTTAACAGCCATAATTTTCCTTTTCAAAACTTGAACCTACAAAATAATCTGCTGCCGAAAAAAGAGGGCAGAAATCGATTGGGTGCTCTTCCTGATGTTAAAAAACAGCATGATTAAAAAGAAACACTGGATTATTATTTTGTCAAGGTAAAATATTATCCCATATTCAGACCATAGCATGCTTTTGTCTGCTTGACTTTTTCAATATGATTATCATTTTTTATCATATAGAAAAAATATTAAAAAAAGGAATCCCATTTCATGCTGCTAAAACTGTTCCTGTGTTTTACTATAATACCCGTTATTGAGCTGTATCTGCTGATAGAGATCGGCACGGTAATCGGCGGACTTAACACGATTCTGCTGGTGATTGCAACCGGTTTTGCCGGGGCATGGCTTGCCCGAATGGAGGGGATGCACATCATGCTTAAGGTAAGGGCAAATTTACAGCAGGGCATCATGCCTGCAGAAGAGCTCATAGATGCCCTGATTATTTTTGTGGCAGGGGTTGTGCTGATTACCCCGGGATTTATCACCGATTGCTTCGGTCTGCTTTTATTATGGCCGGTTACCAGGAAAAAATTCAAACAGATACTCAGAAGAAAATTAGATGAAATGACCGCGCGGGGCAATATTAATATTACCAGGTTTTAAAACGAAAGACTCTCGAGATCTTCATTATTGACTATCCTGTGTGATTAAAGATTTGAAGCCTTATTATTAAGGATTGCAGGGGTCTTGTCTTTAACTTTGTTATTCTTTTACCTGTTAAAATTATCTGTATATAAATTAAATAAAGATCATTTGGCTTCCGATTTCTGACCCTGAAAAGGAGAAAACTACCATGATAGATATCTCAAAGATCGATTATTCACATCTGGATCTGCCTGAGATCCTCGCAATCCTTTTTTATCCCAGGCCTGAGTGGGGGCCGGGGCAATCCGAAGGCCCTTCGATAGACGTCCTTATCCCTGTTGAAGACTCTATTGCAATAGGCGGTCGTTTCCATATGACAAATAAAGACGGTCCCAGCATCCTTTTCTTTCATGGCAACGGCGAGATCGTTTCAGACTACGACGATTTCGGGCCTATATTCAATAATATGGGCATGAATTTCATGCCTGTGGACTATCGCGGTTACGGGCGTTCCACAGGAAGGCCAAGCATTACATTCATGCTTAGAGACTGCCACTTTATACTTGAGTTTGCCGGAAACTGGCTGAGGGAAAATAATTATTCAGGCCCTGTAATCCTTATGGGAAGATCGCTTGGGAGTGCATCCGTGCTTGAACTGGCATCATCCTATAAGGACTATATATCAGGGCTTATAGTCGAAAGCGGTTTCGCCCGGACAGACCATTTACTGAGACGTCTGGGGATGGACCCTTCGGAGATCGGATTCAACGAGGAGAGAGGGCTTGGAAATCTTGAGAAGATTGGAGCATATTACGGGCCAACACTGGTTATTCATGCGGAGCAGGATCACATCCTTCCGTTTCATAACGGACAGGAGCTTTATGATGCATCCGGGTCAAAAGACAAGACATTTCTCAGTATACCCAACGCCAATCATAATGATATCTTCATAGAGGGTTATAAGGAATACCTGGGAGCTGTCAGAACTCTGGTTAGAAAGGTGGCTTCAGGGTCCCGATAATATCTTCTATCCTTTTTATTTCCTGCTCTTTGCAGAATTTTCTCAGCCCGTCTATGATTTCAACGCTGATCCCGGGGTTGACGAAATTAGCCGTTCCTATCTGGACAGCACGGGCGCCTGCAATTAAGAATTCAAGGGCGTCTCTGTAGTCCATGATTCCGCCTCCGCCGATAACAGGTATGTTAACTGATCTGACCACCTGATAAACCATGTAAACCGCTACAGGCCGGATGGCAGGCCCTGAAAGGCCCCCAGAGATATTGGAAAGTTTGGGCTTCCGCGAATCAATATCTATGGCCATCCCTGTGAGCGTATTAATTAATGAAACAGCATGGGCGCCAGCCTTTTCGACTGCCACTGCTATTGAGCGGATGTCAGTCACATTGGGAGACAGTTTTACTATTACCGGTTTATCGGTGTTTTTCAGAACTTCCTCTGTTACCTTTGCAGAAACAACCGGATCTGTGCCGAAAGCCATGCCCCCCTGTTCCACATTGGGGCATGAGATATTAACTTCAATGGCTGCTATACCGTCAATACCTTTCAGACCGGCAGCCACTGCCCTGTATTCATCAATGCTGTGTCCGTAAATATTGACGATCACGGCTGTGTTAAGGGCCTTCAGCCAGGGCAGTTTTTCCTCCAGAAACAGGTCAAGGCCTATATTTGCAAGCCCAATGGCATTTAACATGCCGCAGGGTGTTTCAACAATCCTTGGAGGGGGATTGCCTGCCATAGGCCTGAGTGAAAGTCCTTTTACCACTATTCCCCCGAGCGAATCAATGTCCATCAGCCCGGAAAATTCCCTGCCGTATCCAAAGGTGCCGGAGGCTGTCAGCACGGGATTTTTAAGCTCCAGGGGGCCTATTCTTACTTTAAGTTCGGGTTGGCTTTCAGTCATAGATTTTACCAGTCCAGGGATCGGGCATCAAATACAGGGCCGTCCTGGCATACGTGAAAGTATGTTCGATCTTCGTGAAAAGAGGATTTGACAGCGCACCCCTGACAGGCCCCAAGACCACAGGCCATGTGGGTTTCAACAGACACCTGGCATGAAATCCCTCGTTCAAGAGTTATTTCAGCAACTTTTTTCAGCATTGGCAAGGGACCGCAGGAAAATACAAAGGCCCCCCCGCGGAATTCGTCTATTGCGGCTTCAAACAGGTCTGTAACAGGCCCTTTATGACCCATTGTCCCGTCATCAGTGGAAATGGAGTCATTAATGCCTGAAAGTCCGGCCCATTCAATTGGAACCATCTCTTTGACGGAACGGTATCCGCTCAGGAATTTCATTTCTCTGTCTTTCATTTTCTGGGCAAGAAATATGAGCGGGGCAATGCCGATACCTCCTGACACAAGGATGGCCTTCTGTCCCTTTTCAGGGAATTTGAAGCCGGTTCCAAGAGGGCCGAGGACTGAGAGGGTTTCTCCCTGTCCAACACCGGCTAATATCCGGGTTCCTTTGCCGATTACCCGGTAAAGAACGAGGAGCATATCTCCTTCCTGTGTCCCGCATATGGAAAAAGGGCGCCTCAGTATCGGATCAAGCTCCGGGCTGACCCTTATCATTACAAACTGTCCCGGTGCTGCCTCAGCAACAATATCAGAGGCTCTCAGTCCCATCAGGAAGGTATCTGATGCCACTTTTCTGTTAAAGATAATTTCTGCTTTCTGCTCTATCATGATTTCAAATCAGTTCCCGCTCGGACGTTAAAATAGTTTGAATTATAAGGGTCTCTATTTTTAAACATTTCCACTTAATATTACAATGTTTTTCTGTGCATTAAAACAACTTGACATCGGATTTAGTAATCTTCTTAATATAAATGAGACAGGATAACGGAATCCAGTATATCAGTATGAGGTTGGACATTTTAAAAACGCCTCAGCTTTATGGAAGTTAGAGAAAGGGCAATCATGCATCGAATAAAGACCCCCAGGCAGTATCCAGAACCAGGTGCTCATTTGATAGCCTATAAAGGAGATACGCTCGAGTTCACCCTTGAGCTTCCCCGAAAACAGAAGGGCGGAGCGTGGGTGCGCAGCAACATCGGAAAGAATGCCATGCGGTACAGGGAAATAATTGATTTTGTTGATCATGGTAAGCCGATCATGTCGCGTGACTGGTATGATATTCCAATGAGACAGATTGACGACCGCCGGTTTTCAATTCTGTTGCCCATAAATGAGGTGGGCCGTTTTGAGGCAAAGGCCTTTTTCATGCCTGAAGGCAGCAATGAACCTGTCTGGCCTGAAGGTGATAACGTTGTTATCAAAGCTGAACCGGCTGAATATTGCTGCTCCAACACTATATATACTGCCTTTGTCCGCCAGTTTGGGCCGAATAAGTATGGATGGTCAACTACACCGCAGCAGGATGCATCGGTTAAAGAGCTTGAAAAGAATGGTTTTTCCGTTATCCCCCGATCCGGGACATTTCGTGATTTGATAAAAGAACTGGATTTCATAATCGGCAGGCTTCGCTTCCGTATAGTCCAGTTGCTGCCGATCCATCCGGCGCCCACTACTTATGCGCGAATGGGAAGGTTCGGGAGCCCTTTCGCCGCCCTGGACTTCAAGGATGTCGACCCTTCCCTCTCGGAGTTTGACAGGAGGACAACACCAAAGGAGCAGTTCGTTGAGCTCCTTGATGCTGTCCATGAACGAGAAGGGAGATTGTTCATTGATATTCCGATCAATCATACGGGCTGGGCTTCTCATCTGCAGGTTGAGCATCCTAAGTGGTTCGCCAGGGGGAGTGACAGGACTTTTGAGTCTCCATGCGCATGGGGAGTAACCTGGGAGGATCTGGCAAAGCTCGATTACTCCCATAAAGAACTGTGGAAGTATATAGCGGAGGTGTTTCTATTCTGGTGCCGCGTGGGTGTTGACGGTGTTCGATGTGATGCCGGATACATGATACCCTATGCAGTTTGGGAGTACGTTGTTGCAAAGGTGCGTTCCGAGTTCCCTGATACCATTTTTCTGCTTGAGGGCCTGGGCGGAAAGATCGAAACAATGGAGGAACTGCTGGCAGGCGCTAACCTTGACTGGGCATACTCTGAGCTGTTTCAGAACTATGACCGCGGTCAGATCGAGAATTACCTGCCAGACTGTATTGATATTTCTTCTAAAAAAGGAATACTTGTCCATTTTGCCGAGACTCACGATAATAACAGGCTGGCCTCTGTTTCCAGACGCTATGCAATGATGCGTACAGCCCTGACAGCGCTTTTTTCACACAATGGTGCCTTCGGTATAACAAACGGCGTTGAATGGTTTGCAAAGGATAAGATCAATGTCCACGATGCAAGGCCGCTCAACTGGGGTAGCGAAGAAAACCAGATAGATTTTATTTCCCGGATAAATGCTATCCTCGGTGTTCATCAATGTTTTCACGATAAATGTGATTTGAGGCTTGTTGAAACGGGGAAATCAAACACAGTTGTCCTTGTTCGCAGATCGCTGATCTTTGAAAAATCCCTGCTTGTTGTGGCGAACCTGGATGATGACAAACCCAATACAGCTAATTGGAATCTCTCTGATTTTGGATCCGCATCCACTCTTTTTGATCTGCTGAGCGGTTCATCAGTTGATGTGAGAATCAACAGCGGTATTGTCAGTTACAGGCTTGAGCCGGGGCAGGTTGCCTGTCTTACATGCGATATTTCTGATCTGGACAGGCTTGAGGATGAATTAAAGAAACAGAACTCATTTACAGAAGGAGCAACTCAACAGATTCTGCGTGCAAAGGTTCTGGAACTGCATGCTTTTTTTAATAAGAAAGAAGACATCATCGGGATTGATATCGACGGCCAGACAATAGAGCTAACAAAAGACCCGCGTGTCTTCTGTGCTGATGTGAGCGGAATGATCCCTTCTCCCGCCGTCACCTGGAAATGGCCGGAAGACTCCAGACGTATTGTAATGGTTCCCTATGGCGGATTGTTATATGTCAAGTCGGCATTCCGTTTCGTGGCTGAACTGCGTCTCGCCGGGAGGATCCTTACCCGTCAGACCGGCATGAAACAGAACGACGGATGGTATTTCAGCCTTATGGCTCCAGATGTGACTGAGGATTTACCTGCAAGGTGCGAACTGGCCCTTACCGTGTTTGAAAATGATGGCTGCCGCCACTCAGAGGCCCCTGTGATTTTTCTTGCAAAAGTTGAAAATGCACTTGTTGTCAGGGGCTTTAAATCATACGATGCACTGAAAAAGAACTGCTATGCTATCTGTACCAACGGCCGCGGCGCAATGTCCCAGGTCCGGGCAGCTTGGGGCGAGGTCGAGAGCCAGTATGACGCGATTCTTGCAGGCAATCTTAATCCCGGGTACCCGGTTGATCGCACGGTTATGCTGACAAGGTGCAGGGCTTGGCTGATCTGTCAGGGTTATTCACACCCTGTCGACAGAACATGTCTGGATTATTTTTCTGTCAACTCCGAAGGGAGTGTTCTCTGGCGTTTTAATGTCCCTGCCGGACAGGGAAGAATGATGTCTCTTGAGATTCGACTGAGTATGGTGCAGGAAAAAAACACAGTGCAGATCGATTTTTACAGAAGAACAGGCACGGATGAAGAAGGTAAGCTGGATGTCAGTATACCCGTAAAGCTGATAATTAGACCTGATATAGAGGATCGCATAAATCACCATAAGACCAAGGCCTATACTGGCCCTGAGAATTCCTGGCCGGATTCTCTGTTCGCGGACGGCAGAGGTTTCATTTTTAAGCCTTCAGAAGATCATTATCTCAAAGTTACAGCGTCATGCGGTCAATTCACCCGTGAACCTGAGTGGAAGTACTTGGTAAATCATCCTCTTGAGGCTGAAAGGGGACTTGACGACTGTTCGGATCTCTTCAGCCCGGGGTATTTTTCAGCGCACATCGACCCTGGGAAGAGTGTGATTCTGCACGCATCAATAGAGAGCAACGGTGGTGATAGTTCAGTGAATAGAGGGGATAATTCCGGGGACTGCCTCGAAGAAAGTCAAGAGGGCAAAAAGGCAAAGAATGCATTATATGAGAGTGATGGAAAAGATCAGGAGGACCTGCTGACTCTGGACAGGGCTATGATGCATGCAATTAAGGATTTTATAGTCAAACGGGACGGGTTACATACCGTAATAGCCGGTTACCCTTGGTTTCTGGACTGGGGACGGGATACCCTGATTTGCCTGAGAGGTATGATAGAAGCCGGTATGCTCAACCTGGCCAGAGAGATTCTGATTCAATTTGCCCGCTTTGAATCTCAAGGGACACTGCCCAATATGATATCCGGCAATGATGCATCCAACAGGGACACCTCTGATGCACCTCTCTGGTTTTTTGTTGCCTGTAATGATATTTTCAATAAAGAAGAAGGTGAAGGATTTCTGGATACGGATTGCGGCGGGCGGAAAATACGGGATGTCCTTCATTCCATAGCCGATGGTTATTTAAAAGGTACGCCAAACGGTATTCGAATGGACACGGAAACCGGACTTATCTTCAGTCCGGCGCATTATACGTGGATGGATACGAATTATCCTGCAGGGACGCCACGTGAGGGATATCCTGTAGAAATTCAGGCATTGTGGCATGCAGCACTGAGAATGATGGCAAGGCTTGAGCCGGGGGGCTTATGGGAAGATCTGGCTGTAAAGGTCAGTGCTTCAATAAATGATTTGTACCTGAGAAAAGATGGAGAGTTTTTATCTGACTGCCTGCATGCCAGGCCGGGGCAGTCTGCTGTAAATGCTTCAGCGGACGATGCCCTACGCCCCAATCAACTCCTTGCTATTACTCTGGGCGCCTTAAATGATAAAAAAGTGTGTTCTGCTATTCTGACCTCCTGCGAGGAGCTTCTTGTTCCAGGTGCAATCAGAAGCCTTGCCGATCGCAGGGTTTCACATCATCTCCCTGTTGAATACAAGGGCGATCTTCTCAACGACCCTGCATATCCCTACTGGGGTTTTTATACGGGCGATGAAGACAGGAGACGAAAGCCCGCCTATCACAACGGAACAGCATGGACATGGTTGTTTCCGTCCTATGCAGAGGCCCTGTTTACTGCTTACGGCGAAAATGCTCGTGACATGGCCCTTTCTGTATTATCCTCGGCCACCGAAATCATTAATCAGGGATGCCTAGGGCAGGTCCCGGAGATCCTGGATGGAGATGCCCCTCACGGACTGTGCGGCTGCGGGGCGCAGGCATGGGGTGTAACCGAATTGTATCGAGTATTTGCTATTCTCAAAAATAAATAGTATCTTTATTATTACTCCGGCAATAATATATATCAATGTTGTCCCAGCCAGGTGCTGATAAACCAGCCAAAAACACAGGCTGATAAAATTCCGAGCCCCGAATCAAGTTCGGGATAAACTCCATACGGTATACAGAACTTAATGAATTCCGCCACAAACACTGGCGGACAAGCCCGCCAAAGCAGTACTGGATTTCGTGTTCCCGGATCGTGGTCCGGGACAAGCTGCGCTTCGCTTGCACGGAATGACGGGGAGAGGGATGGGACAATGCCTGGATGCAGGATCAGGTACGGAATGACGGGCAGGACATACAGATCATACAATTATTGATTTAAATCAACATGTTTTAACCCCTCGTTTTATTGACGATGGTGGGTTAGTTTTAAATTTCTAACAATAAAGCCCCAGGGAGGTACAGAAATGGCAGGGTCATCGATTGCCGGTAAGAAACGGATAAAGTTTCAAATCCAGGCTGAAGAGGGAAATGAGGTTTTCGTGGCAGGGACATTCAATGGATGGAGCCCCAGAAAGAACAGGCTTCAATTCAAAGACAATTTATATACAGCGAACATATTCCTACCCAAAGGAAGACATGAATACAAGTTCATTGTAAATGATATATGGTGTATTGATCCGGAATGTCCGGAATGGGTTTCAAATTCATTTGGGTCACTTAACAGTGTGATTACAGTCGGTTAATATGAAAAAGCTCAAAGCTCAAAGCTTGAGGCTTAAAGCTCAAAGGTGAAAGGTGAAAGGTGAAAGGTCGGAGGTTTACAGTCTCATTTAAAGTCGAGATATAGACCAATATCTCCTTTCGTCAAGTTTTTTGTGCAGGATAAGGTAATTATATGATTAATAGAATTAACCTTATTACTCCGGCAATTAAAAATACAAATCGTCATGCCGGGCTTGATCCGGCATCCAGCTGAATTCATTGTGGATTCCGGCTTTCGCCGGAATGACAACATTAACACATATTATTGCCGGGTTAATAATATGACAATTTGTTGAACTGATATCTTTGGTGAGATCTTTATGAAAAAAATACAGCTTTTCAATGTTATCCCATTCATACCATCTGATCTGGCTTTGCTGGAACATCTTTCCTATAATCTCTGGTGGAGCTGGAACCTGGACGCTATTGAATTATTCAGGCGTATTAATCCTGCCTTATGGAAAGAGATGAATCATAACCCGCTTGCCTTTCTTGGGCGTATTTCCCCTGAACGTCTGGAGTTTCTGGTTGGTGATGATGCTTTTATGAGTCATTATGAGCAGGTTAAAGAGCATTTTGAAGCAGAGGTGCTTTTATCTGAGGACGGAAAGCCTTTTGATACCCATACCGCCAGCGTTGCATACTTTTCACCTGAGTACGGTATCCATGAAAGCATAAACCTTTATTCCGGAGGACTTGGATGCCTTTCCGGTGATCATTTGAAATCAGCCTCTGATATGAATGTTCCCATGGTTGCTGTCGGTCTGATGTATAAATGCGGAAGCATTAGGCAATATCTTAATGATGACGGATGGCAGCAGGAGGACTATGTCGAGACTGAAATTCACCTGATGCCCTTCAGGAAGGCCCGTGATGCCCGGAACAGGGAAGTGAGGGTATCTCTCATGCTTCCGGATGGGATATTACAGGCTGTAGTCTGGCGGTTTGACGTTGGAAGGGTTCCCATCTTCCTGCTTGATGCCAATATCCCTGAGAACCCGCCGGAATTCAGAAAAATTACTTCGCAGCTTTATGAAGCGGACAGACAGATCAGACTTCGACAGGAGCTTCTTCTGGGTATAGGCGGCTTTAAGGCCCTGATTGCACTCGGGTATGATCCCAAACTTTGTCATATGAATGAAGGCCATTGCGCTTTCGCGAGTCTTGCACGTATCGCCCATCTGGTGAAAGATCGGGGTATGACTGCCGGAGCAGCATTTGAGCTTGTCAGAAGAACCAACATTTTTACAACGCATACGCCTGTTATGGCCGGCAATGAGTCTTTTGAGACAGGTTTGGTGATGCCGCATCTCGAGGCACTTGAGGATGATTTGGGGCTTGACCCGAAGAAAGTAATTTCATGGGGTCAGATTCCTGGGAATACTCAACAGCCTGAGATAACCATGACGATTCTTGCTTTGCGCACGTCAGTATTTGCCAACGGAGTAAGCAGACTTCACGGAAAGGTTGCCCGGAAAATGTGGTCGCATCTCTGGCCAGGGCGTCCGGATGACGAAATTCCCATTTGCCATGTTACAAACGGCGTTCACGTCTCTTCATGGCTTTCGCAGGACAACACGGCCCTTTTTAACCGATATCTCGGACCTGAGTGGCGTAACAGCCTTTCTGATAATGAACTGGTCTCCCGTATTTCACAGATACCTGATGAAGAGCTGTGGAAGGCCCATGAACTCGGCAGGTCACGGCTTGTTCGAATGGCCCGCGAGTTAGGGGAGCAGCAGCTGAGTGCACGTAACGAGACACGCACTGCAATTGCGCAGATAAAATCAGTGCTCAGACATGACACCTTGACTATAGGCCTTGCGCGACGTTTTGCTGCATACAAACGTTCAACATTGCTTTTAAGGGATAGAGAGCGTCTGGAGACAATTTTGAACAACAAGGAACGGCCTGTCCAGGTAGTATTTGCCGGAAAGGCTCATCCTGCAGATCATATAGGCAAGGAGATGATAAAGGAGGTCGTGCATTTTGCAAACCAGCCGAATGTAAGGGAGAAAGTCATTTTTCTTGAAGATTATGATATCAGGATAGCGCGATATCTTGTTCAGGGAGTGGATGTATGGCTGAATACTCCACGGCGTCCGCTGGAAGCAAGTGGAACATCAGGCATGAAGGCGGCTGTTAACGGAGCTATTAACCTAAGTATCCTTGACGGGTGGTGGGATGAAGGCTATTCTCCGGAATGCGGATGGGCAATAGGTCATGGTGAAGAATATACAGACCATGATTATCAGGACAGGGTAGAGTCTCAGGCATTATATAACCTTCTTGAAAATGAGGTAATTCCAACTTTTTATGATCGTTCTGCGGGCGGGCTTTCAGAGAAATGGATCAAGATGGTTAAGGCCTCAGTTCGAAAGGCTCTTGGCCATTTCACGAGTCATCGGATGGTTTCGCAGTACGAAGATCTTTTATACAATCCTGCACTGGAAGAGCACAAAAGTCTCTGTGCTGATAACGCAAAACGTTCAAATGACCTTCTTTCCCAGTCTGAAAGGCTTCATTCTCTCTGGGACAAGGTCAGGATTGAAATGCCAAAGGCGAATAGAGATGTATCTGTCCTCCATATAGGAGACAAATTTGAGGTCAGGGTTGAAGTTGTACTGGGAGAACTCAGACCGGACGAGGTGGATGTTGAGGTATATTACGGTCCTGTGGATTCAGAGAATCAGATAACCGAAAGCCATGCTGAGAAAATGACTATAATAGAAGAAAAGGGTAAAGGAAGTTATATATATGGCCAGGAAATTGTATGTCATTCTGCCGGACGTTACGGGTTTTCAGCCCGTATTACACCCTTTGGCAGAGACTGGGCCATAACTATTCCGGGATTTATTACCTGGGCTGATGGGGATTAATGATGGATAAAAAAGAGGATTTTAAAAAAACAGCGCATAACCCTCGTATTCTGATTGTCACACCTGAAATCACATATCTCCCAAAAGGTATGGGTAATATGGCCAACTATCTCAAGGCCAAGGCAGGAGGGCTGGCTGATGTCTCGGCATCTCTGGTATCGGCGCTGTTTAACCTTGGAGCTGATGTGCATGTTGCACTCCCTCACTATCGCAGGATGTTTAATATTGACATCGGTAAATTAATCAATGGTGAGCTTCGTTCGTTTAAGAAGGTATTGCCCGATTCGCGTATACATTTGGCACAGGATCGAATATTCTATTACAGAGAACAGATCTACAGCAACTATTATGCAGAGAGTCATAAAGTTGCACTTGCTTTCCAGCGGGAGGTGATCAACAACATCATACCTAACGTGAATCCGGACCTGATTCACTGCAACGACTGGATGACCGGCCTCATACCTGCAATGTCCAGGAGGATGGGGATACCATGCCTTTTTACCGTGCATAACATTCACACCCAGGAGCTGACGCTTGAGGAAATTGAAAACAGCGGCATTGATGCTGCAGAATTCTGGTCTTATCTCTATTACAAATATGCGACCGGCAGTTATGAGGAAACAAGGTGGTCCAATCCGGTTGATTTGCTGGCAAGCGGGATTTTTGCCGCACATTTTGTAAACACTGTCAGTCCTAAATTTCTTAAAGAGATCTGTGAAGGCCAGCACACGGTAGTCCCTTATAATGTACGCTCTGAGCTGAAAAACAAGGATAATGCAGGGTGCGCCTTCGGTATTCTCAATTCTCCTGACCCTTCCTTTGATCCTGAGACTGATGAATTAATAGAATGTCGCTACTCTGCAAAGACCCATGTGGAAGGAAAGAAAAAAAATAAGCGTTCAATGCAGGAAAGGCTGGGAATCCTGGTTGATGAATCAGCGCCTGTTTTTTTCTGGCCTTCCAGGCTTGACCCCTTTCAGAAGGGATGCCAGTTACTTGCAGATATTTTTTACCAGATTATATCTTCCTACTGGAAAGACAATTTGCAGATAGTTGTAGTGACAGGCGGGCCTTACATGAATGTATTTGCAGAAATTGTTCAATTTCACGGTTTCCATGAGCGAGTTGCTTTGTGTGATTTTGACGAGGAATTATCGCATCTTTGTTACGCTGCATCTGATTTTATTTTTATGCCTTCACTGTTTGAACCTTGCGGCCTTCCGCAGATGATAAGCACCAGATACGGTTCCCTGCCGATAGTAAACGATACCGGTGGTCTGCACGATACGGTCTCCCACCTGGACGTAAAAAGTAACAGAGGAAATGGCTTTGTATTCAGGGTTTACAATTCACAGGGTTTCAGGTGGGCAATAGACCGAGCTATGGATTTTTATCATCTGCCCGGCAAAATAAAAGAAGCTCAAATAGCCAGAGTAATGAAAGAAAGCGCCAAAACATTTAACCCATCTGTAACAGCCAGAAATTACTTTGATCTCTATGAAAAGATGCTCAAACGGCCGATTATCAAGACTTATTGATGATCCTTATCTTGCGCCTTATCTGGATAACATTCGCCGGAGACAGGAATATGCCCGATCCATGGAGCGCCGGCTTACCGGCGGCTTGACGAGCCTTGCCGATTTTGCAAGCGGACATGAATATTTCGGTTTACATCCTTATGAAGGAGGATGGGTATTTCGTGAATGGGCCCCGAATGCAATTTCTATTTATCTGATTGGTTCTTTTTCGGACTGGCAGGAAAGCAGTCGACTCAGACTCAAACGGATTGATGAACAGGGGGCCTGGGAAATAATTCTGCCTGAGGATCTCATTCATAACGGAGACCTTTACCGCTTGCGTATTTACTGGTCCGGCGGTGAAGGTGACCGAATACCGGCCTATGCAAGACGTGTGGTTCAGGATGAGAAAACAAAGATCTTCAGTGCCCAGGTGTGGTCACCTTTAAATACGTTTGAATGGAGATACAGGTTTAAAGCTCTCAAGGAATTTCCCCTGATATATGAGTCCCATATAGGTATGGCCCAGGAGCGTGAAGGTGTCGGAACCTATGATGAGTTCAGGAGAAACATCCTTCCGCGCATAAGCGATGCAGGCTATAACACCATACAATTAATGGGGCTTATGGAGCACCCTTATTATGGTTCATTTGGTTATCATGTTTCCAGTTACTTTGCGGCTTCATCCAGATTCGGAACCCCGGAAGAACTCAAGGCCCTTATAGACGAAGCGCATGGCATGGGCATGGCCGTGATTATGGACCTTGTTCATTCTCATGCGGTGAGGAATGAGGTGGAGGGCCTGTCACGGTTCGACGGCACGCTGTACCAGTATTTCCATGAAGGTGAGCGGGGTTTTCATCCTGCCTGGGATTCACGCTGCTTTGATTACGGCAAACCTGAAGTCCTGCATTTTCTCCTTTCAAACTGCCGCTTCTGGCTCGATGAATACCGTGTTGACGGTTTTCGTTTTGACGGCATTACAAGCATGCTGTACCTCCATCGCGGCCTGGGGCATGCCTTTACTTCCTACGAGGAATATTTTGACCAGTCTGTTGACGAAGATGCCATTATGTATCTGACACTTGCTAACAGAGTGATCCATGAAGTGCGTCCGGATGCAATAACCATAGCTGAGGACGTCAGCGGAATGCCCGGCATGGCATCACCTTTAACAGACGGCGGTTGCGGGTTTGATTACAGGCTTGCCATGGGAGTCCCCGATTGCTGGTTCAAGCTCGTTAACGACATCCCAGATGAAAACTGGGATCTGAACTATCTGTGGCATGAGCTTACAAACAGGAGGTCAGACGAAAAGATCATTAGTTACGCCGAATCACATGACCAGGCGCTTGTAGGGGGCAAGACCCTGATTTTTGAGATGATAGATGCTGAAATGTATGGTTCAATGCATGTTTCAAGTGAAAATATTATTATTGACCGCGGAATTGCACTCCATAAGATGATAAGACTTGCAACCATTGCAACGGCCGGGAACGGCTATCTTAATTTCATGGGCAATGAATTCGGCCATCCGGAATGGGTTGACTTTCCAAGGGAGGGAAATAACTGGTCATATCATTATGCAAGGCGGCAATGGCACCTCAGGGATGATCCTGACCTGAAATATCATCTGCTGGGGGATTTTGACAGGGCAATGCTTGAGATCATAAAAGAAAGTAAAGGTTTTGAATGCTCTGATATCAGACTCTTGCTATTAAGAAATGATGATAAAATTCTTGTTTTCGAGCGTGGAGGGCTGTTTTTTTTCTTCAATTTCGATCCGGTTCGTTCATTGGAGGGTTACGGTGTGCAGATAATCCCCGGAGAGTATATGCTTGTTATGGATACAGATGAGGCACGGTTTGGCGGACACGACAGGCTGGTGCCTTCACAGCACTATTTTACCCTGCCCGTGAAAGAGCATAATACCCTTCACCACTATATTCAGGTCTATCTCCCGTGCCGCACGGCACTTGTTTTGCGCAGACAATTGGGCTGAACGCAATCGCCGTAAAACGGGAAACCCCTGAATTTTCCTCACCGTAACAGTTTAGCTTTTTAAAAATTGACAGGATTGACAGGAATTTCAGGATTAAAATCATCTAAACTTATCCTGTTAATCGATATTGAAATTTTTTACCGCATCTTCAATTTCAAATTTCCGTTCACCGAAATTATTGAGTAACCCTGCGGGATTTGCAGCATCGATAAATCTTTCAGCAATATAGTCATTGAGTTACCCTGTTACTGTTATTCATATTCTTCAGACCATGAACTTTTTTTATGATTTACCGGATGGCTGCAATGAGTGCAAGACTTTGTTTTTGCGCTTACAACAGACAGTATCTTGTATGTCCTGTTATCCTCTCGGAATTTTTGCAAATATCTAAAATTTACTCACCCCAAAAAAGCAATCTATTATCAGTTGGATTTAGGATTTATTACTTCTCAGCTTTGTTGACTATTCCTTTACAAAGTCCATATTTAGTGATATCTGCCACTAAATGAGACTGGATCAAGTCTTATAACAAACTGAAATTTAAGTAATTTGAGACGCTAAACTTCTTTTGGAGAAATTATGTCGGATTTTTCTGGATGCCAACGGATTATTGAAAATATTTCAAGGGTTATAGTAGGGAAACGGGATGTGATTGAATTGCTGCTGGTGGCGTTGCTGGGTGACGGTCATGTCCTGCTGGAGGACGTGCCGGGCCTTGGAAAGACATTGCTGGCCAAGGCTCTTGCACGAAGTATTGGCGGAACATTCAAGCGTGTTCAATTCACCCCTGATCTTTTGCCGTCCGATATAACAGGATTTAATGTATATAACCAGCAGTCCGGAATGTTTATCTTTCAGTCAGGCCCCGTGAAAACCAATGTGCTGGTGGCAGACGAGATAAACAGGACCATTCCCCGGACCCAGGCAAGTCTCCTGGAAAGTATGGAAGAGCGACAGGTAACCGTAGACGGAAAAACTCATATCCTGCCCCAGCCGTTTTTTGTCATGGCAACCCAGAATCCTATTGAACTTGAAGGGACATTTCCTTTGCCCGAGGCGCAGCTGGATCGATTTCTCCTCAAGATCCATCTGGGATATCCTGACAGGACCGAAGAAATTTCCATACTTGACCGCTTTCAGGAGGATGATCCCCTGCCCGGCCTGAACCCGGTTACTGAGCCTGAAGATATAGTCGAACTGCAGCAGATAAGAAAAAAGGTCCTGGTCTCCCGCCCGGTGCAGGAGTATATCACCGATATTGTGAGGGCCACGCGCGAGACCGCCGCCCTGCGCTACGGGGCGAGCCCCAGGGGGTCTTTAGGCCTGATGCGTTCGGGTCAGGCTCTTGCCGCCCTCAGAGGCCGGGACTATGTGCTTCCCGATGACATAAAAAATCTTGCAGGGCCTGTCCTTGCCCATCGACTGATAGTCAGAGAAGAGGAGAGACTGAGGGGAGTCAGGGCTGAAGATGTCCTCGAAGAGATTATAGGTCAGCAGCCTGTCCCTGCGATATAGATTCAGGAAGAATCAATGGTTCTTAGAGCACGCATATCTTCCATCTTTAATATTTTGTTATTACAATTTACTGCCGGAGTATTTCTCATTATAGCACTCCTGAACGGGCAGCGTGATCTGATCCTTTTAACAATATTGATCCTGGCAGTCATGACAGGGGCAAGGCTTTGGAGTCGGCTCAGTCTTCGGGGCATATTAACCCGTTCAAGCGTGGACAGGTACAGGGCCTTCCCGGATGAAACACTTCATTTTGATATACATGCTGAGAACAGGAAATGGCTCCCTGTCAAGCTATATATGGACATGCCTTCTGAAGGTACACTTGAAAGGATTACCAGGGAGGGTTTTAATAATGAATGCAGCCTGTTATGGTATCAGAAGACCCATTTTCAGTGGGAGTTCGCATGCCGGAACAGGGGTGTTCATCAGGTAGGTCCTCCCCGTATTGAAGCAGGTGATCTTTTTGGCTTTTTTTCAAGGATGAACAAAGAGGAAAAAGAGCCTGTTCACGTGATTGTGTACCCCAGGCTTATACCCTTAAAGAGTTTTTCATTTCCGCGGAAAGATTTTTTCGGTGAGCCGGGCGCCAGGAGCCCGGTTCAGGACCCCATATACATACTGGGTACCAGGGACTACCAGCACTGGCAGCCGGCCAGGTATATCCACTGGAAGGCAAGCGCACGCCACAACAGGCTTCAGGAAAAGGTATTCGAACCATCCGCACAGGAAAAGGTCCTTCTTATGGTGGACGTGGCACGTTTTAAGGAGAACAGCGCTGTCGATGAGTTTGAGCGGACACTTGAAGCAGTAGCATCCCTGGCCGTCCAGTGCGATGACAAAGGATACGCACTGGGGTTCCTAACTAACGGGATTGTAACGGGAGGGTCCAGTTTTGTGCCTGTGTCAAGGGGACAGAAGCAGCTCTCCGCAATCCTGGAAACCCTCGCCCGCCTCAAGATAGAATCCTCCGGTGCATTTACGGATGTATTGCTCTATGGTCTTTCATTTTCCTGGGGAATAAGTGCCGTATGCTTTTCGTATATGGCGGATAAGACCCTTCATAACCTTGAAGACTTCTTTTTGCATCGACGGATGCCTGTAACCTTTGTGTTAAGCAAAATCCCTTCGGAAAATCAGGTATTCATGCGTGATATTAGAAAGAAGGTGCTCACTCTGGATGAGATATGTATGAAAGAACCCGGGAAATGAAAGCAAAAGAAAAGGCTTTACTGTGGTTGGCCCGGGGAGGCATGGAGCTTTGCTGGCTCTATGCCTGGGCAACCTTCACAATAAATGCAATACTGCACCGGCCTTTCCCTCTGCCCGAGGCGCTGGGGGCATTTATGGTAGCTGTCCTTTTTACCCTGCTGGTCAGGAGAAGGGGATGGCGTGTAATCATGAATCTAGGTATTCAGTTGCTTGGCTTTTTATTTGCCATATCCATTATTGTCTATTCATTTTCTGATCGTCTCTACCCCTATTTCGGCAGGGAATGGATAGTGGACTTTCTGAGCCGGTCTCGCAGTCCGGTTGAATGGATTGTCCTGGTTATAACTTTGCTCTGGGCAGCCATTTTCTGGTTGAGCGGGATACTGTTCACGCTTCGATCTGCTGATTACAACAAGGTCTGCCACAGGTTTGATCTGGGTGTGGCAGCTTTTTTCTGCCTTTTCCTGCTGAAGCTCCTTATAAAGATAAAAGGGGGTCTTAATGTTCCGGATACGGTGAGTGAGTTCCTGATTTTTCCCTTCTTTATCTTCGGGCTCCTTGCGGTAGGCATTGCAAACAGCAGAAACAGCGTTCAGAAAGACTTTATATCAGGGTTTCGCGGAATAGGTTTGAGTGTGGGTTTTTCAGTTATTATGCTGAGCTTCGGGCTGGCGCTGGTATTGTTTTTTCTCCCTTATTTAACAGCGGCTGCTGAGGTGGGATATACTGCCTTAAAAAAGGCAGTCGGCCCGCTGAGCCCCTATGTTATATCAGTTATAAGGTTTATATTTACACCGAGGATTATGTCCAGACAAAGGGCAGACCAGTCATCCAGTGACAGCAGTATTGATTTTGGGGAGTTCGGGGGGGAGCAGAGCTGGTGGAGTATTCTGATAGAGAAGATATTAGGCTGGTCCCTTTTCAGTGTCTTCGGCCTTCTTATCATTTTCGCTTTTTGCATCGGCATGTGGTACCTTATCAGATGGCTGCTTTCAAGGTCTGCTCCGGCACAGATAAAGCAGGGCAGTCAATTTTCATTTCATGTGTTCATCCTGCGACTGAAGGAAGCATTATCGGTATTGTGGGAATGGATATACAGGGGGATAAGGGGCTATGCAGATGTCGGCCAGCTCTTTGGTGCGGTCATGCGATGGGGAAGGCGGAGCGGCATGCCTAAGATTATCAGTGAAACACCCCTTGAATACGGTTTGAGGTTGAAGAAGTGCTTTCCGTTTTTGGAGGGGGAGATTGAAGTAATCGTGGATGCATTCAATCATGAGGTATACGGCGGGATGTCGCTTACAGATGAGGAGTTTCGTTCAGCAAAGACGGCATGGACAAGACTGCGCAGCCCTCGCCACTGGCCCTCACGTTTCAAGAGCCTGTTTTTTGCAGATGCGAAGCAGGGCTGGACAGATTAGTATCCTGCCGTCCCAGCCGGAGGCTGGTGAACCCGCCATAAAAACGGCGGGTAAAATTTCTGTTTCGGAATCCAGCCCAGAATAATAATTCCATAATCCCAGCACCGCACCAAATGTGTAATAAATTGCAGCGGGAATCCCATCAAAGAAGATCATGCCTTGATGTGAATCAGGGCAATTTAAAATCCATTTGACAACTCGATTTAATCGTGGTTTAATCTCTTTATCTTTTTATTAAACTCGATTTAGAGATTCTCTCAGGTTCATACCTTTTCAATCATAGATTGGTTGTCTTCCTGTAATTTAGGTCTAATTGGCACTTAATCCGCCAGCCAGCCAAAGGCTGGTAAAAGGCGGACGAGGGTTTAATTCCCAGCCCCTTGGGGTGTTCAATGCTTTTCAAGATACCCCGTACTTGCGGCGGGTGAGTTCATTTCCAGTCAAATATAAGAGCATTTGATTTGTTTTAAAAATATTATTGATCGCAATATCAAAGAACTATTTAAGACTCCTCTGGAATTTATAGAAAATCAGTTCAATAGCGCAGGTTGAGAATAGCCGTGAGGTGTTATACTAAGTTATTTACTATTCAAGATTTGACACAGAATACGTTAGCTTACTGCTATCTGCTATGTATGTCAACTATTGGAACTGCTTAAAAACTTGTGATATGCATTTGATATACAATATTTTCAGTAAGTTGTGATAATGGCAAGAAATCACAGGTTTTGACAAACTCGACTTTCATAAATTATTCCTGATATAAATGAATTAGGTTATCATTTTAATTTTTGGCATTTGGTCTGATTTCCCCGTGTTAGGAAGGAGATGTTATTTATGGTCCCTCAAAATAATGCCTTATTAAAGTATTTATTGATAATTCTGTTGTGTTCCATTGCTGGAGGATGCACTTCATCAGGTTCAACGAAACCTAATGAGCCATTTCATGGCTCGTATCCTGATTCATTTAAGGAAATAATAGAAAGAAATCCTTTACTCGCAAAGGAAATAGGTAAATTACCAGAAATTCAAGATGGAATTTCATCTGATGAAATAATCGTGTTGAAAAGATTGGGTAGTATATATAAAGAAAACCCAAAAGATTTTAATGGATTTTTTACTCAAATGTACCAGACTGGTTTATCGGAAGTTAGAAAGTATTGTTCGCCGTTGCAGGCCCTTTTTTGGCTTGTACAAGAAAATCCTGAGCTAGCCTACGAATGTATCAAAGAAAAAGAACTCAAATCGTTGCTATGGGCGGCCTGGGACTATTCTGACAAATCAAAGTGGGGGAATCCACAAGATATCATGGATCGTTTAAACTCTCCGGAGTTGTTTGAATATTGGTTCAGGATAAATTTCAGATATGATTGGAGTAAATTACCTATAAGTGATCCTATGTCTGCTCTTCAACCGGCGAAACGATCACTCATAAAAAAGAAGGGTGTCTGTACTGACGCCGCCTACCTCGCTTTCACATGCCTTGGTAGAGCTGGTTACGAAACAATCCCTCTCCGGTCCTATTTTTTCAAAAAATCGAGTCAACATCCATTAGGGGGTTTCGTGGGCCACACCATTTGTGTCATAAAAAAAGGGAATGAGTTTTTCATAGCAGGAGATACAAATTTATTTGAAATGACGAAACGTCCATTTAGAGATCTAAAAGAAATAGCAGAATATATGGCAGCGTGCCACGGGTGCTCCTTAGATGGTTTTACTACCGGTTTTAACGCATTTTACCGTTTGAGGTGGTAGTGTAATCTTTATTGTGTGAAATTTTAAGTGGGTGAAAAAATGCGCATTTCCTTTATGGTGAATTTAACTTCAAAGTGTACCACTTAAGATAACAGTAGGAAATGACGGGATTTCTGGTAGTGTAGGAAATTCGACTAACCTAACACCAGAAGGAGCCTGTCATGCCTTATACCCATTTTACAGAAAATGAGAGATATGTCATCAGTCATTTAACGTATGCAGAATTCAGCCTGCGAGAGATTGCCAGAAGGATAAACCGACACCATACGAACGTTAGCAGGGAACTCAAACGAAATGACGACCCAGACGCATTTTGAGAAAGCGGATGAGAACACAAAACTTTAATATCAACATGTTGGGCAATATGATTTGCCTTGACCCCCAAGGCCAATTTCTCCTATACTCCTTTCTGAAAAGCGAGTTCTTATCAATAAACACTGAAAAAAGAACAGGAGCAGGCGTAATGGAGCTGAACTCAGAATTTGCCGGAACGCGTCTCAAGGATTACGAGCTTACGGTTACCTGGCGCGATACCATGAACTACGCGGCTTCAATAGAGGACAACAATCCCGCGTATTTCGATGATGAGTCCCCTGACGGCATCATTGCCCCGCCAATGTACAGTGTGGCGGCCACATGGCCGGTATCCGAACGGATCGGGGAATTCATTGACGCGGCTGATTTCCCTCAGGAGGTAATCGCCACACAGGTTCACTATACCGAGCACCTGATCTTTCACAGCACCATACGCCCGGGCTCAAGGCTCACCATACAGGGAACACTGGCGGCCATTCTGCCCCACAGGGCCGGGACCCACGTAGTAATACGCTTTGATGCCAGCGATGCGGATGGAGCTCCCGTGTTCACCGAGTACATAGGAGGGCTCATGCGCGGGGTTAAATGCGCCGGTGAAGGCAGAGGCGGCGAAATCCTCCCCCCTGTTCCGGACGCCCCGGGCGGCGGCGATCCCCTGTGGGAATCCCCTATCAGCATTGATCCGCTCAGGCCCTTTGTCTATGACGGCTGCACAGGGATATTCTTTCCGATCCACACCTCGGTAAATTTTGCGCACAGGGTCGGGCTCCCGGGCATCATACTCCAGGGCACCGCGACCCTGGCCTACGCGGTCCGTGAGATCACGAACAGGGAAGCGGGAAGCGACCCGCGCTCCGTTGCGGAGATCGCCTGCCGCTATACCAGCATGGTGCTCCCAGGAAGTGACATATCAGTACGGTGTACCGGAAGAAACAGGACAGAGGGGGGAGACGGGGTTTTCTTTGAGGTACTTAACAGCATTGGGGAACGGGCCATAAGCCGCGGATACATGAAGCTCCGTTCGTGATACAAAAGAGGCGGGACTTCCGAAAGGGTCCCGCTTTTTACTTGCATTTTTAACACCCTGGCACATTCTGATCATTCATGCGTCAGAAGAAACGGCCGGCAAACTGCATGAAGACCGCATAGACCCGAGGATTAAGCAGCACCATGAGCAACACGGAAAAAATTTCCCTTCCGGAAAAACTGAAAAACCGACTCTATCCCGCAGTGCTCGAGCTATTTTCGGACAACGATTTCCACCAGGTCAACATGCGGGAAATTTACAATATATGGCAGCGTGCCACGGGTGCTCCTTAGATGGTTTTACTACCGGTTTTAACGCATTTTACCGTTTGAGGTGGTAGTGTAATCTTTATTGTGTGAAATTTTAAGTGGGTGAAAAAATGCGCATTTCCTTTATGGTGAATTTAACTTCAAAGTGTACCACTTAAGATAACAGTAGGAAATGACGGGATTTCTGGTAGTGTAGGAAATTCGACTAACCTAACACCAGAAGGAGCCTGTCATGCCTTATACCCATTTTACAGAAAATGAGAGATATGTCATCAGTCATTTAACGTATGCAGAATTCAGCCTGCGAGAGATTGCCAGAAGGATAAACCGACACCATACGAACGTTAGCAGGGAACTCAAACGAAATGACGACCCAGACGCATTTTGAGAAAGCGGATGAGAACACAAAACTTTAATATCAACATGTTGGGCAATATGATTTGCCTTGACCCCCAAGGCCAATTTCTCCTATACTCCTTTCTGAAAAGCGAGTTCTTATCAATCAATGAGCGAAAATAGACGATTGGATGAAGGATACGAGTCCGGAGCTGGATCGAAGGCAGAGAATCAGGACATGCGACGGATTTCAAAATAGCCCCTAATACCATCATTTACCGAAGCGTTCTAAAGATGAGAAAAGCTCAGCTGTAATGAAGAAGAGAACCCTATTGAAAGATAAATACAAAAATGTTCAAATGTTTATAGCTCTGTCAGGTTTAGGGGCAATTTTGGTTCTTTCTGGATGCACCTATTCTACAACCCATGTATACTCATCAATAGCACTTCAAGATCAAAATAAATTTAAGAATATTTTGGTACTGGCAGAAGCAACTGCAGGATATGGGAAAACTAGGCAAAAAAAAGCTTTTGCATTTTGTCAAGCATCGAGCCAACAAATTATGGAAAGGTATATTCATCAGATTAAACCCTGTTTTGTTCAAAAAGGATATAATGTGGTGGATGTCATTCCTGTTGGATTGAATTTCTTGGGCCCTGTAGCCCGGGAATTTTATCCTGATCATTATATTGTGGAAGATTTCAAAGCACAGGAAACAAAAATCCTTGCAGGGGATAAAGACCAATATGTTTATATTTATAATAATAATTTGACTGAAACGGAAAAAGACGCCGTAAGACGGTTGGCTGTTGATATTGAAAAAGCTTGTTTGGCAAAAAACTGTAACAATTTTAGGTTTTCCATTATAGATTTAAAAACTATTGCCGAAAAAAGGGGCGCTGACTCAATCTGTTTTGCAACTGGTTATGGTTACTATGAAACAGTAACTGGGGGAGACATAATTAAAAGTATAATTACTGGAACTTTATCCGGGGGGGGCATTGGTGCAATATTGTTTCCAATAGGCTGCATAGCAAACCATTTAGAAACATTCACTGCTTTTTTAATTGATGTGGAAAGCGGAGAAATGGTATTCGAAGGCACCCAAAATGTTGAAAATGAGGATAAAGAATTTGAAAAGGCGATTTCTGGTGTTCTCAATAAATTACCGTATAGAAATAAGTAGAGTCGGTTGTGGGGGAATCGTGGTCACATCTTGATTAAAGTAATGAGCCTATCAAACTCATTTTTCAATATGGCTCTCAACTATTCTCAGCTGATGTTAAGTATGGTATAATGAAATCAAACTGTTAATGGAGGATTTCATTATGAAAACAGCCAAAATAAGTTTACTTGAATGGCAACAACGATTCGGTACGGAAGAAGCGTGTGCCGAAACCCTATTCAAGTATCGATGGCCCAATGGTTTCATTTGCCCCAAATGCGGGCACGATTCAGCGTAGTTCATAACAACGCGCAAAGTTTATCAGTGTTCGGGATGCAGACATCAGGTCTCCGTTATTGCAGGGACCTTGCTTCATTCTACAAATCTTCCACTGGTTAAATGGTTTTGGGCTATCTACCTTGTAGCCTCTGATAAGGGCGGTATCTCTGCCTTGCGACTTTCCAAGCATATAGGGATTTCGTGGAAACTGCCCGCAGTATGCTTAAAAAGATTCGTACGGCAATGGCCCACCGGGACAGCCTGTATCGCCTTTTGCATGAAATGATAGAGCTCGATGACACATACGTCGGCGGTAAAAAACCCGGCAAAAG